>VYLK01000548.1_pt1 | contig 11958 bp, 7 predicted proteins | sample 5114321 | NCBI WGS metagenome assembly VYLK01 (sample SAMN12291792, study PRJNA351875) | freshwater metagenome | isolation source: freshwater lake | place: USA: Michigan, MSU2 Lake | collected 2011-08-16
GCTGCGCCGGGTGGCGGTGCGGGCCGGCCTGGCGGCCCCGGGGGCCCCGGCGGCCCGGCCGCTGTGGAAGTGGCGCCCGCCTTGAGCGCTCGCCTCACCGACGAGATCAGCGCCGTGGGCTCGCTGCGCTCCAACCAGGGCGTGATGCTGCGGCCCGAGGTCAGCGGCCGCATCGTCAAGCTGGGTTTCAGCGATGGCCAGCGCGTCAAACGCGGCCAGTTGCTGGTGCAGCTGGACGACACCCTCCAGCAAGCCCAGCTCAAGCAGAGCGAGGCGCAGGCCAGCATCGCGCGCACCAACCTGCAACGCAGCCGCGAGCTGCTCGGCCAGGGCTTCTTGAGCCAGAGCGCCCTCGACCAGAACCAGGCCGCGCTGGATGTGGCCGAGGCCCAGGTGGCGCTGTCGCGCGCGCAACTGGCGCGCCTGAAGGTGCTGGCGCCTTTCGATGCCACGGCCGGCATCGGCCTCGTGGACGTGGGCGACTACGTCAAGGATGGCGCCGACCTCGTGAACCTGGAAGACCTGGGCTCGATGAAGGTGCAGTTCGCCTTGCCAGAACGTGTGATCGACCGCCTGCGCCCCGGCCAGCCGGTGGATGTGGTGGTGGATGCGCTGCCCGGCCGCAGCTTCAAGGGCCGCGTGCAGGCCATCGATTCGGTGGTGGACGCCAACGGCCGCGCGCTGCAGGTGCTGGCGCAGGTGGAGAACCCCGGCGCGCTGCTCAAGCCCGGCATGTTCGCGCGGCCGCGCGTGGTGTTCGCGGTGCGTGAAGGCGCGGTGGTGGTGCCCGAAGAAGCGCTGGTGCCCTTCGGCGGCCGGCAACTCATCTTCAAGGTGGCCGAAGGGCCGGATGGCAAGAAGGTGGCGCGCCGCGTCGAGGCCCGCCTGGGCCTGCGCCAGCCGGGCCGCGTGGAGGTGCTGGAAGGCCTGCAGCCCGGTGACCTGGTGGTGACGGCCGGCCACGCGCGCCTGCTTCGCGGCGATGCCGTGCCGGTGCGTGTGATCGACCTCAGCCGCGCCGGTGCGCCGGCGCGGCCGGCCTCGGGTGCGGCCTCGGGGGCCAAGCCCGGCGCGGCCCCGGCTGCCGCAGGGAAGGGCGCATGAAGCTCTCGGAAACCTCCATCCGCCGGCCGGTGCTGGCCTGCGTGATGTCGCTGCTGCTGGTGCTGGTGGGGCTGGTGTCCTTCCAGGAGCTGACGGTGCGCGAGTACCCGCGCATCGACGAGCCGCTGGTCAACGTCAGCACGCGGCTGCAGGGTGCTTCCAGCGAGGTCATCGAGAGCCAGGTCACCAAGCCGCTGGAAGACAGCATCGCCGGCATCGACGGCGTCGACATCCTGACCTCGATCTCGCGCACCGAGAGCAGCCAGATCACGGTGCGCTTCCGCCTGAGCAAAGACCCCGACACCGCCGCCGCCGAGGTGCGCGACCGTGTCGCGCGCGTGCGTGGGCGCCTGCCCGAGGCGGCCGACGAGCCCGTCATCAGCAAGGTCGAGGCCGATGCTTCGCCCACCATCTGGCTGGCCTACACCAGCGAGACCATGGGGCCGCTGGAGCTCACCGACCTCATCAACCGCGTCGTCAAGCCGCGCCTGCAGACCGTGCCCGGCGTGGCCGACGTGCAGATGGGCGGCGACCGCCGCTACGCCATGCGCGTGTGGCTCGACCCCGACAAGCTCGCCGCCTACAAGCTGACCGTGCAGGACGTGGAAGACGCGCTGCGCCGTCAGAACCTGGAGGTGCCGGCCGGCCGCATCGAGAGCCGGCAGCGCGAGTTCAGCGTCACCGCGCGCACCGATCTCAACACCGTCGCCGAGTTCAACCAGGTGGCTTTGCGCACCGTGGGCGGCTACACGGTGCGCCTGCGCGACGTGGCGCGCGTGGAAGAGGCGGCGGCCAGCGAGCGCAGCCGCGTGCGCCTGAACGGCGTGCCCAGCGTGAGCACCGGCGTGATACGCAACGCCACCGCCAACCCGCTGGAGGTGGCCGCCGGCGTGAAGGCGCTGATGCCGCAGATTCAGCGCGACCTGCCGCCCAGCGTGACGGTGGTGCAGGCCAACGACAACTCGGTCTTCATCGACCGCAGCATCAAGGCCGTCTACACCACCGTCATCGAGGCCGTGGTGCTGGTGGCGCTGGTGGTCTTCGTGTTCCTGCGCACGCTGCGCGCTTCGGTCATCCCGCTGGTCACCATCCCGGTCAGCCTGATCGGCGCGTTCTCGCTCATCGCGCTGGCGGGCTTCACCATCAACACGCTCACGCTGCTGGCGCTGGTGCTGGCCATCGGCCTGGTGGTGGACGACGCCATCGTGGTGCTGGAGAACATCTACCGCCACATCGAGGAAGGCATGGCGCCCTTCCAGGCGGCGATCAAGGGCATCCGCGAGATCAGCTTCGCGGTGATTGCGATGACGCTGACGCTGGCCGCGGTGTTCGCGCCGCTGGCCTTCACGCCCGGGCGCACCGGGCGGCTGGTGGGCGAGTTCGCGCTGACGCTGGCCGGCGCGGTGCTGGTCAGCGGCTTCGTCGCGCTGACGCTCACGCCCATGATGTGCAGCAAGCTGCTGCGCCACGTGCCCGAGCCCGGGCGTTTCGACCGTTTCATGGAGCGACTGCTGACGGGCCTGTCCGCCGGCTATGCGCGTGCGCTGGGCTGGACGCTGCAGCGTCGCTGGTTGATCGTGGTGCTGATGCTCGCCAGCGCCGGCACCAGCTGGTGGCTCTTCAGCATCACCAAGAGCGAACTCGCACCCTATGAAGACCGGGGCGTGATCGCCATGCCCATCCGCGCGCCCGACGGCGCGACGCTGGAATACACCGCGCGTTATCTCGACGCCATCGAAGCCATCGGCAGCCAGTACCCGGAGTTCGACCGCCGCTTCCTCTTCGTGGGCGGGGGCCAGGTGAGCACGGCCTTTGGCGTGATGCGCACGGTCGACTGGGAAGAGCGCACGAGAAGCACGCGCGAGCTGCAGCGCGACATGCTGCCCAAGCTGGGCGCGCTGCCGGGCGTGAGCGCCTTCCCCGTCACGCCGGCCAGCCTGGGCCAGGGCTTCCGCGAGCGCGGGCTGAACGTGGTGCTGGTCAGCGGCGACAGCTACGCCAACATGGCGCGCGTGGCGCAGCAGTTCATCGCCGAGATGCAGAAGAACCCCGGCATCGTGCAGCCCGACAGCGACCTGCAGCTCAACAAGCCCGAGGTCTTCATGGACGTCGACCGCGCCCGCGCGGCCGACCTCGGCATTGGCGTGGACACGGTGGCGCGCACGGTGGAGACCATGCTCGGTGGCCGTGTCGTCACGCGCTACAAGCGCGACGCCGAGCAGTACGACGTGCTGGTGCAGACCGAGGCGGTGGGCCGCACCACGCCGGAGGACATCGAGAAGATCTTCGTGCGCGGCCGCAACGACACCATGGTGCCGCTGTCCAGCCTGGTGAAGGTGCGCGAGGCCGTGAGCCCGCGCGAACTGAACCACTTCAACCAGCGCCGCAGCGTCAGCCTGACGGCCGATCTTGCGCCGGGCTACACGCAGGGCGAGGCGCTGAAGTTCATGGACGAGACCGCGGCGCGCATCCTGCCCGAGGGCTATGCCACCGAGCTCAACGGCGTCAGCCGCGAGTTCAAGGCGAGCTCGGGCGCTTTAGGCCTGGTCTTCGTGCTCGCGCTGCTCTTCATCTTCCTGGTGCTGGCGGCGCAGTTCGAGAGCTTCATCGACCCCTTCGTCATCCTGCTGGCCGTGCCCTTGAGCATGGTGGGCGCCTTCGCGGCCATGCAGCTGACGGGTGGCACGCTCAACGTGTTCTCGCAGATCGGCCTCATCACGCTGATCGGCCTGATCACCAAACACGGCATCCTGATCGTGGAGTTCAGCAACCAGTTGCGCCAGCAGGGCCGCAGCGTGATGCAGGCCGTCACCGAAGCCAGCGCGCTGCGCCTGCGGCCCATCCTGATGACCACGGGGGCGATGGTGCTGGGCGCGCTGCCGCTGGCCCTGGCCAGCGGCGCGGGGGCCGAGAGCCGCCAGCAGATCGGCTGGGTGATCGTGGGCGGCATGTCGGTGGGCACGTTGCTCACCATCTTCGTCGTGCCCACGGTCTACACGCTGTTCGCGCGCAAGGGCATCCCGGGCGAGATCACCACGCCGGCCTTGGACGACGCCAAGCCGGCGGGCTGAAGGGCCTCAGGCCGCGGCCTGCACTTTCAGCCGCCCCTGCTGCTGCGCCAGCGTGCGCTGCAGCAGGCTGACGGTGGCGTACATCGCGCTGATCACGGGCGTGGGCGTCTCGGTGATGCGCCCGAGCTCCACCACCGAGCCCACCAGCGCTTCGAGTTCCAGCGCGCGGCCGGCCTCTACGTCCTGCAGCATGCTGGTCTTGTGCGCGCCCACCGCTTCCGCGCCGGCGATGCGCTGCTCCAGGCTGATCTTGAAGGCCACGCCGAGCTTCTCGCCCACGGCCTGCGCCTCGCGCATCATGGCCGCGGCCAGCTCGCGCGTGGGGCCGTAGCGGCAGATGTCTTCCAGCGTGGCGTGCGTCAGCGCCGAGATGGGGTTGAAGGTGAGGTTGCCCCAGAGCTTCACCCAGATCTCGCTGCGGATGTCGCGCGAGACCGGGCTCTTGAAGCCCGCGCCCATCATGGCTTTGCTCAAGGCCTCGATGCGTTCGCTGCGGCTGCCGTCGAGCTCGCCCAGGCTGAAGCGGTTGCCCTCGATCAGCTTCACCACGCCCGGCGCCACCAGCTCGCTGGCCGGGTAGACCACGCTGCCGATCACGCGCTCGGGCTCGATGTTCGCGGCGATGAGGCCGTCCGGGTCCAGGCTCTCCAGGCTGCGGCCCTCAAAAGGCCCGGCCAGCTTGTGGAAGTACCACCAGGGCACACCGTTGATCATGGTGACGACCATGGTCTGCGGGCCGAACAGGCCGCGCAGGTCGGGCAGCAGGTCTTTGACCTGGTGCGCCTTCACGGTGATCAGCACCACGTCCTGCGGGCCGGCCTCGGCGTAGCGCTGCACGGCGCGCAGGTTCGGGCCAGCGGGGGTGTGCTCCTCGCTGCCGTCTTCCAGGATCAACTTGAAGCCCTGCGCGTTGATGGCTTCCAGGTTGCGGTTGCGGGCGATGAAGGTGACTTCCTGCCCCGAACGCGCCAGCCGCGCCCCGAGGTAACCCCCGATGGCGCCGGCGCCCACCACTGCGATCTTCATGTCACGGCCTTCTGCGCGCCTTCACGCGCCCGGTAGTAGTTTTTCAAGGCCCCGATCATCGGCCACACCAGCATCAACAGCGCCAACGTCGTGATGCTGCCGGCCAGCGGGTTGCTCCAGAAGATGCCCAGCGAGCCCTGGCTGATCAGCATGGACTGGCGGAAGCTGCTCTCGGCCATGTCGCCCAGCACCAGCGCCAGCACCAAAGGGGCCATCGGGTACTTCAGCTTCTTGAACAGGTAGCCCAGCACGCCGAACACCAGCATCAGGATGACGTCGAACATCGAGCTGTGAACCGTGTAGGCGCCGATGGCACAGATGACGATGATCACCGGCCCGATGATCGAGAACGGAATGCGCAGGATGGCCGCCCACCAGGGCACCGTGGTCAGCACGACGATGAGGCCGACGATGTTGCCGATGTACATGCTGGCAATCAGGCCCCAGACGAACTCCTTCTGTTCGACGAACAGCATGGGCCCGGGCTGCAGGCCCCAGATCAGCAGGCCGCCCAGCAGCACCGCCGCGGTGGGCGAGCCCGGGATGCCTAAAGTGAGCATCGGCAGCAGCGCACTGGTGCCCGCGGCGTGGGCCGCGGTCTCGGGCGCCACCACGCCCTCGATGCGGCCTTTGCCGAACTCGTTGGGCTCTTTCGACATGCGGCGGGCCATGCCGTAGCTCATGAAGCTGGCCGGCGTGGCGCCGCCGGGCGTGATGCCCATCCAGCAACCCACGGCCACGCTGCGCAGGAAGAGCTTCCAGTGCTTGATCAGCTCGCCCCAGGTCTGCCAGACGACCTTGAAGTTGATCTTCGCGCTCTTGCCCTTGAAGGACAGGCCTTCTTCCATCGTCAGCAGGATCTCGCCGATGCCGAAGAGCCCGATCACCGCGATCAGGAAGTCGAAGCCCTTGAGCAGTTCGGGCACATCGAAGGTCATGCGCAGCGTGCCCGTCACCGCGTCCAGCCCCACGGCGGCCAGCGCGAAGCCCAGCATCATCGCGGCGATGGTCTTGGCCGGTGGCTCTTTGCTCATGCCCACGAAGCTGCAGAAGGTCAACAACTGCACCGCGAAGAACTCCGCTGGCCCGAACTTCAGCGCGAACTTGGCCAAGAGCGGCGCGAGGAAGGTGATGAGCAGCACCGCGAAGATGGCGCCCACGAAGCTGCTGGTGAATGCCGCCGTTAGCGCCTGCGCCGCGCGGCCCTGCTGCGCCATCGGGTAGCCATCAAAGGTGGTGGCCACGCTCCAGGGTTCACCGGGGATGTTGAACAGGATCGACGTGATGGCCCCGCCGAACAGCGCCCCCCAGTAGATGCAGCTCAGCATGATGATGGCCGAGGTGGGGTTCATGCTGAAGGTCAGCGGCAGCAGGATCGCCACGCCGTTCGCGCCCCCCAGCCCGGGCAGCACGCCGATCAGCACGCCTAAAGTGATGCCCACCAGCATGAACAGCAGGTTCTGCCAGCTCAGCGCGACGCCGAAACCCTGCATGAGGCTTTGGATTTCGTCCATCTCAGGCCACCCCGATCAGTGCTTCCAGCGGGCCCTTGGGCAGCGGCACCAGGAACCAGCGCTCGAAGACGCCGTAGAAGAAGGCCGGCACGCCGGCCGACACGGCCAGCGTCAGCGGCCAGCCGTGCTTGCCGTGGCGCAGCATGAAGTAGCCGATGAGCACGAAAGACGAGACGTAGATGCCGAGCCAGGCCACCCCCGCCACGTACACCGTCATCGGCAGCAGGATGGCCAGCACGCTGCGCAGCTGTTCGCGCTCGGCGAACACCTCCACCGTGCGCCAGCGCATCAGCTGCTTGAAGGCCGTCCAGCCACTCGCCGCGGCCAGCGCCAGGCCGATGTAGAAGGGGAAGTAGCCCGATTGCGGGCCATCGTCGGCCCAGCCCGTGCCCACGCGCAGGCTGTCGACGATGACCACCACGCCCAGCGCCAGCAGAAACAGGGCGACGAGCAGCTCCGGCCAGCGGACGCCGATGGCGTCGCCGGTGTTGTCGGTGTCTTGCATGTTCGCCTCAGCGTGCCAGGAAGCCGGCTTCGCGCATCAGCTCGCGGTGCATCTGCTCGTTCTTGCCCAGCCAGTCGAAGTAGGCCTGGCCGGTGAGCGCCGTCTGGTTGAAGGCGCCCTTGTTCATGAACTCTTTCCACTCGGGCAGCGCACGCACCTTGGCCATCAGATCGACGAAGTACTTCTGCTGCTCGGGCGTCACGCCCGGGGGCATGAAGATGCCGCGCAGCATCACGTACTCGGCCGGAATGCCGGCGGTGGCGCAAGGCGGGATGTCGCCCCAGCCCTGCGTGGCCGTGAGCTTGCCCGGGTAGGGCATCTTGACCTTGTCGAACACGCACAGCGGGCGCAGCTTGCCGGCACGCCAGTGGCTCTCGGCCTCGATGGGGTTGTTCACCGTGGCGTCGATGTGCTTGCCCACGAGCTGCACCGCCACGTCACCACCGCCCTTGAAGGGGATGTAGGTGATCTTCTTGCCGGCGGCTTTTTCCAGCAGCACGGTGATGATCTGGTCTTCCTGCTTGCTGCCGGTGCCGCCCATCTTCAGGCCGCGGTCGGGGCCTGCCTTCAGCGCATCGAAGAACTGCTTGGCGGTCTTGTGCGGCGATTCTTCGTTGACCCACAGCACGAACTGGTCGAGCGCCAGCATGCTGACGGGCGTCATGTCGCGCCAGTTGAAGGGCACCCCGGTCGCCAGCGGCGTGGTGAAGAGGTTGCTCAGCGTGATGATGATCTTGTGCGGGTTGCCCTTGTCGTTCTTCACGTCGAGGAAGCCCTCGGCGCCAGCGCCGCCAGAGCGGTTCACCACCACGATGGGCTGGTTCATCAGCTTGTTCTTGGCCACCACGCCCTGGATGAAGCGGGCCATCTGGTCGGCGCCGCCCCCGGTGCCGGCGGGCACCACGAACTCCACCGGCTTGGCCGGTTCCCAGGCGCGGGCCCAGGGTGTGGCCAGCAGCGCGGTGGCGCCGACCAGCAGGCCGATGCAAGCCTGCTTGACACGCTGCGTGGCGCGCAGCGCGCGGCGCGTTCGCGCCGCGATCAGCGCGTTGGGGGCGCTGTGGGCCGCGTGGGCCGGTTGGGTCTGGGTACTGCGGGTTGCGGTCCTACTCATGTCGTCTCCTAGATTCAGAGGGAAGTCACATGCAGAAGAAACACCACCTGCCTGGGGTTCAGGTCATGGGCGGCGAACGAAGGGAAAACAAGTACAGCTTCATCTCGAGATACAGCAGAAAGGGGTTCAGGCCAGGCCGAGCTTGGCCGCCAGGCCGATGCGTTGCAGCTTGCCGGTGGCGCCCTTGGGAATCTCTTCCATCAAGAGGATCTTCTTGGGCACCTTGAAGTCGGCGGCCCGCTGGCCGACGAACTCTTGCAATTCACGTTCGGTGGCGGCGTGGCCTTCGCGCAGCACCACGGCCGCGGCCACCTCTTCGCCGAGCTTGGGGTGGGGCATGCCGAAACACACCACCTGGGCCACGGCCGGGTGGTCCATGAGGATCTCGTCCACCTCGCGCGGGCTGACCTTCTCGCCGCCGCGGTTGATGATTTCCTTGAGCCGGCCGGTCAGGCTGACGTAGCCCTCAGCGTCCATCACGCCCTGGTCGCCAGTGCGGAACCAACCGTGGGTGTAGGCCTCGGCATTGGCCTTGGGGTTGCTCTCGTAGCCGGCGGTGACGTTGTCGCCGCGGATGACGATTTCGCCGATCTCCCCCTTGGGCAGCAGCGTGCCGTCGTCGGCCATGATGGCCACCTCGGGCCCCGCGGCCAGGCCCACGCTGCCGGGCTTGCGCACGGCCGGCGGCAGCGGGTTGCTGGCCATCTGGTGGCAGGCCTCCGTCATGCCGTAGCTCTCGATCAGCGGCGCCTTGAAGACTTCTTCGAGTTCGCGGATCACCTGCGGCGGCATGCTGCTGCTGCTGCTGCGGATGAAACGCAGCGGGTGGCGCGCGATGACCTCGGTGTTCTTGCCGGCGCGGCTGAGGATGGCCTGGTGCATGGTGGGCACGGCCGTGTACCAGGTGGGTTGGGCCTCGTCCATCCAGCCGAAGAACTTCAGCGCGTTGAAGCCCGGCGTGCAGTAGACCTGCGAACCCGCGGCCAGCGGCGCCAGCACGCCGGCGATCAGGCCATGGATGTGGAAGAGCGGCATGATGTTCAGCCCACGGTCGGCGGGCGTGAACTGCAGCGTGGCGCCGATGTTGCGGGCCGAGGCGCAGAGGTTGCGCTGGCTCAGCGGCACGATCTTGGGCCGTGAGGTCGTGCCGCTGGTGTGCAGCACCATCGAGATGTCGTCGGGCTGGGCCAGGCCGCCGTGGGCCGCCGGAGCCGCGGCAAGGCCCGCGTCACGGGGCTGCAGCGTGAAGTCGCCCGCCGCGCTGCCGGCGTGCAGGTCGATCAGGCGCACGCCGAGTTTCTGCGCCACCTCGATGGCCGGCGACGTGCTGTCGTGTTCGACGATCAGCGCCTTGGCGTTCAGGTCGGCCAGGTAGAACTCGAACTCGTCGGCGCGGTAGGCCGGGTTCAGCGGCGCCGTCGTCACGCCGCAGGCGGCGCTGATGAAGCAGCTGGCCATCTCCGGGCCGTTGGCCAGCACGATGGCGACCCGGTCGTTGCGGCCGATGCCCAGGCCGTTGAGCGTGGCCAGCGTGCGCTGCACCAGTGCGCGCAGGCCGCCATGGCTCAGCGCCGGCCGGCCCGGGGCCGTGAGGGCCACCGCGTCGGTGGCGGCGGTGGACAGCATGCGGATGAGAGACGGTTCCATCGCTTTCGGCTCGGCTGCGGTTCGAGAACAAGACCAGCGTTGCGAACGCTGCAAGCAGCACAGGGCGCGGAGGCTGAGCCTGCCGCGCCCTGTGCTGCTGGTGGGGTGTCGGTTCGCTGAGTGTGGTTATACGGGATGCCCGGGGGCCGTGCTCATCCGGGTTCGCCCGTATTTGTCTTGGACACAACAGCCGGCGGCGGGCTCACCCGCCGATGTAGTGCATCTCCACCCGGCGTTCACCGCTGCCCGGGTCGGCCGCTATCGCGCTGCGCAACTGCGAGTAACGGTCGTCGCGTTCGCTCCACACCAGGCCGATGGCGCGGGCGATCTGCGCGTCGGTGTAGGGCTGGCCGTCGGCCTGGGTGCCCCGCAGCAGGGCGCGCAGGTCGTGGCCGCGGCTGGCGAACAGGCACAGGAAGAGCTTGCCCTCGGTGGACAGGCGCGCGCGGTTGCAATCGCCGCAGAAGGCCTGCGTCACGCTGCTGATGACGCCAATCTCGCCGCCGCCGTCGCGGTAGCGCCAGCGCTGCGCGGTTTCGCCCGGGGCGCTGGCTTCCATCGGCTCCAGCGGAAACACCTCGTGCAGGCGCTGCACCACCTGGGCCGAGGGCAGTACTTCGTTCATGCGCCAGCCGTTGGTGGCGCCGACATCCATGTACTCGATGAAGCGCAGCACCACGCCGGGGCCGAAACGCTCACGCACGTGGCGGGCCAGCGGCACGATCTCGTGGCAGTTGGTGCCGCGCTTGACGACCATGTTGATCTTGATCGGCGCCAGGCCCGCGGCCAGGGCCGCCTCGATGCCGCGCAGCACGTCGGCCACGGGGAAATCGACGTCGTTCATGCGCCGGAAGATGGTGTCGTCCAGCGCGTCCAGGCTCACCGTCACGCGCTTCAGGCCGGCTTCGCGCAGCGCGGCGGCCTTGCGTTCGAGCAGCGAGCCGTTGGTGGTGAGCGTGATGTCCAGCGGCTCACCTTCGGGCGTGCGCAATTCGGCCAGTTGCCCGATCAGCACCTCGATGTGCTTGCGCAACAGCGGTTCGCCGCCGGTCAGGCGCAGCTTGCTCACGCCGTGGGCCACGAAAAGGCGGGCGGTGCGCGTGATCTCCTCGAAGCTCAGCAGGCTGCTCTGCGGCAGGAACTTGTAGTTGCTGTCGAAAACGTCCTTGGGCATGCAGTAGCTGCAGCGGAAGTTGCAGCGGTCGGTCACGCTGATGCGCAGGTCGCGCAGCGGCCGGCCCAGGCGGTCGGCCAGCAGGCCGCCGGTGTCGAAACCGGCCTCGGGGATGCGCGGCACGGCTGCGGCGTAGCGCAAGTCGGCCAAGGGAATCACGTTTTCGCCCATGGGCCGGATTGTCGCCGCTGGCGGCGCGGCTGGCCGCGGCTCAGCGCGCTACCGGGGTTTCGGGCGGGGGCACTTCGGCGCGGCGCGCGCCGTTGAAGCGTTTGGCCCAGTAGGCCTGGCGCATGTCTTCGATGCGCACCTCGGCGCCGGCGCGCGGGGCATGGATGAACTTGCCCTCGCCGACGTAGATGCCCACGTGCGAGAAGGCACGCCGCATGGTGTTGAAGAAGACCAGGTCGCCAGGCTTGAGTTCTTCCTGCTTCACGTTCAGCAGGCCGGCGTTCTTGGCCTGCTCGTCGGCGCGGCGCGGCAGCACCAGGCCCAGGCTGCGCTCGAAGACGTAGCGCGTGAAGCCGCTGCAGTCGAAACCCTGCTCGGCGGTGTTGCCGCCCCGCACGTAGCGCACGCCGAGGAAGTTCATCGCCGTCAGCACCATCTCGGTGGCGCTGTCGCGCATCTGCTGCACGATCGGGCTGTTCTCGATCTTGCCGGCCTCGGGCACCAGGCCCCGCTCCTGCAGCAGGTGCAGCACGGCGTCGCCTGCAGGCGCTGGCGCTGGCGCCGGGGCCGGTGCTGTCTGCGCCCAGGCTCCGCAGGCCGCCGACACCAGCACCCCCGCCGCGGCCCGGCGC
>VYLK01000549.1_pt1 | contig 11948 bp, 9 predicted proteins | sample 5114321 | NCBI WGS metagenome assembly VYLK01 (sample SAMN12291792, study PRJNA351875) | freshwater metagenome | isolation source: freshwater lake | place: USA: Michigan, MSU2 Lake | collected 2011-08-16
ATTGCACGGGTGCAGCCGCCGGCGCGGCCGGGCTACAGCCGGCGCCCAGCACGGTGGCGGCGCCCAGGCCCAGCAACGTGCGGCGCCGCAGCGCAGGCGGCTTCACTTCACCCGGCCCCACTCTTCCTCGAAGGTGGCCACCAGCGCCTGGTTGCTCAGGCGGTTGGGCTCGGCCGGCACACGCGCCATGTCGGGCGGGAACTGCAGCAGCGCCGGCAACCCGGCCACGGTGAGGAAACGCAGGCCCGGCGGCAGCTTCTCAGGCGGCTGCCAGGGCCGGCGGCTGGCAATCACGAAGCCCCATTCGCCGAAGCTCGGCACATGCACGTGCAGCGGCGTGGTCTGCAGGCCCACGGCCTCCAGCGTGCTCACCACCGTCCAGTAGCTTTTGCGCGCGAACAGCGGCGAGGTGGTCTGCACCACCAGGTAGCCGCCGGCGGCCAGGGCCTGGTCGGCGCGCTGGTAGAAGCTGGTGGTGTAGAGCTTGCCGATGCTGAAGTTGGTGGGGTCGGGGAAATCGACCACGATGACGTCGAAGAACTCGCGGTTGGCTTCCAGCCAGGTGTAGGCGTCGGTGTTCACCACCTTGAGCTTGGGGCTGGCGAGTGCGCCCGCGTTGAGCTCGCGCAGCACCGGCTTGTTGGCGAACAGGCGCGTGATGTGCGGGTCGAGTTCCACCAGCGTCACCTGCTCCACGCTGGGGTGCTTGAGCACCTCGCGCACGGCCAGGCCGTCGCCGCCGCCGAGCACCAGCACCTTGCGCGGCGCGCCGTGCGCGGCCAGCGCGGGGTGCACCAGCACCTCGTGGTAACGATACTCGTCGCGGCTGTGGAACTGCAGGTTGCCGTTGAGGTACAGGCGCACGCCCGCCGGGCCGGCCGTGACCACCACGCGCTGGTAGTCGCTGCTCTCGCGCACGACGATGTTGCTGCCGTAGAAACTGTCTTCGGCCCAGGTGGTCAGGCGGTCGGCGCCGGCCATGGCCGCAATCAGAACACCCACCACGCCGAAACACGCCGCCGCGTGCGAGCCCCAGCGCCGCAGGTCGGCGCGGAAGGCGAAGAGCACCCACACCGCCACCGCCGCGTTGAGCAGCCCGAAGAAGAGCCCGGTGCGCACCAACCCCAGGTGCGGCACGAAGAGCAACGGGAAGGCCACCGCCACCATCAGCGCGCCCAGGTAGTCAAAGGTGAGCACCTGCGAGACCAGGTCTGAGAGCGCCCAGCGCGGCGCGAAGTGCGCCTTCAGGATGCGCATCACCAGCGGGATCTCCAGCCCGGCCAGGATGCCGATGACGCCCACCAGCCCGTAGAGCATCACGCGGAAGGGCAGCTCGGCGCTGGCCGGCAGGCTGCTGTGCGCGGTGAACAGCAAGGCCGGCATCAGCCCGCCGATGAAGGCCACCAGCAGCTCTATGCGCAGGAACTGCGCCACCAGCTGGTGCTGGATGTACTTGCTGAGCCAAGAGCCGATGCCCATGGCGAACAGGTAGCTGCCGATGATGGTGCTGAACTGCAGCACCGAATCGCCCAGCAGGTAGCTGGCCAGCGCGCCGGCGGCCAGTTCGTAGACCAGGCCGCAGGCGGCCACCACGAACACCGAGGCCAGCAGCGCCAGTTCGGCCGGGTGGATGCGCGCCGGCGCGGCGGGCGCTTCGGCGGTGGGGGGGCTGGATGACATGCGCGGAGCGTAACGGCTCGAAGACCCGGCCCCGACACCACGCGCGCACCGGCGCCCTGCGGAGATTTCCGCCCGGGGCCATCACATGTGTGCGCCGACCTTGTGCGTGCCGCAGAGCCAGCTTGGTGCGCCTGGGAAGCAGCCCCGGCCGCCGTGCAGTGCATCACGGCGGCCAGCTCAGATGGCCGGGGCGCTGGCCGATGACACGCACAAGTCCACCGGTTGCCGGTGAAACAAAACTGATTCGAGGGAAGCCGTGTCTCAACTCCTCCAGACCCTGAAGATCGGGCCGCGCCTGGGCGTGGCATTTGCCATCCTCATCCTGCTGCTCGTGGCCTTGTGCGGTGTGGGCGCCCTCAGCGCGCGCTCGCTCGCGAAGGATCTCGACACCACGGCGCGCGTCGACATCACGCTCGTGCGCGCGGCCAATGCGCTGCAGGAGCGCACCCACCTCGTGGCGCGTTCCAGCCGCGAGTTGCTGATCGTGGACAGCGGCGGGCAGATCAAGCGCCTGAAGGCCGCCATCGACGAATCGCTGAGTGACGGCGAGACGCAACTGGCCGAAGTGCAGAAGCTCGCCGGCCAGGGCGACAACGCCCGCCTCATCGAAGAGGTGAAGACGCAGAAGGCCGCCTTCACGGCCGCCGTGCGCAAGTTCCTGACCGTCTACGACGCCGGCAACCCCGACGACTCGCGCACCGCGCTGCTGATCGAGCTGCGCCCGGTGCAGCAGGCCTACGAAAAGTCGGTGGACGCCCTGGGCCTGGCGCTGAAGGAGCAGGTCGAGGCGCGTGCCGCCGCAGGTGGCGCGGCCGCGCAGCGCAGCGTCTGGCTGATGCTGGTCTTCGGCGCTGTCGGCCTGGTGCTGGCCGTGAGCGCGGCCTGGGTCATCAGCCGTTCGATCACGGTGCCGCTGCAGCACGCGATGGACGCCGCAGAGCGCATCAAGTCGGGCGACCTCTCGCGCCGCATCGATTCAGGCGCGCGGGACGAGATCGGCGCCCTGCTGCGCGCCATGGGCGGCATGCAGCAGCACCTGCTGGGCGTGATCGAGGACGTGCAGCGCTGCGCCCGCGATCTGGCCGCGCACAGCGACGAACTCGCCGGCGGCAACACCGAGCTGTCCACCCGCACCGAACGCAACGCCGCCAGCCTGCAGCAGACCGCCAGCGCGGTGGAGCAGATCGCCGCCACCGTGCAAGGCAACAGCGCCAAGACGCGCGAGGCCTCGCAGGTGGCCACCAGCGCGCGCGACGCGGTCGTGGAAGGCGGCAAGTCGGTGGAGCAGCTCGTCGAGACCATGACGCGCATCTCCGGCAGCAGCACGCGCATCAAGGACATCATCGCCGTCATCGATGGCATCGCCTTCCAGACCAACATCCTGGCGCTGAACGCCGCGGTGGAGGCAGCGCGGGCCGGCGAACACGGCCGCGGCTTCGCGGTGGTGGCCACCGAAGTGCGCTCGCTGGCCGGCCGCGCCAGCAGCGCAGCGCGCGAGATCAAGGGCCTCATCGACGACTCGGCCGAACGCGTGGCCGACGGCACGCGCACCGTAGCCGAGGTGGGCGAGCGCATCGGCGGCATCGTCAAGGCCGTGATGGACGTGCGCCAGCTCGTCGAGGAAGTCAGCCACGCCAGCCACGAGCAGGTGACGGGCATGGCCTCCATCAACGGCAGCGTCGGCGAGGTCGACCAGGCCACGCAGCAGAACGCCGCGCTGGTGGAGGAGATCGCCGCCACCACCGAATCGCTCAAGTCCAACGCCGAACGCCTGGTCAAGGCCGTGGCCTTCTTCCGCCTGCCCGGCGGCGCCGCGGCCTGAGGCCCGGCGCGTCGCGCACCCGTCTTTCCCCGTTCACCTTTCGCAACCCACCCGAGAACGCGCCATGCAATCCAAGCTTCGTACCCTCACCGCCCGCCTGGGCCTGGCCACCGCGCTGGGCCTCTCGCTGAACCTGGCCAGCCTGCCGGTGGCCGCCCAGAGCTCGCCGAAGATCGTGAAGAAGACGCCGCTGGACTTCCCGCCCGAGGCCATCCGCAGCGGCATCGACAAGGGCGTGGTGCGCGCCAAGCTCACCATCGATGGCGACGGTGCCGTCACCGACGTGACGGTGGTGGACGTGCAGCCGCCACAGGCACGTGTGCTGCGCAAGACGGTCGTCGAAGGCCTGCGCCCCTGGAGGTTCGAGGCCGGCAAGGCCGGCAGCTTCGAGATGCAGGTGGTGATGAGCAACGAGTGAGGCGCGCGCCCTCACGCCGATGTCGGCGCTGATATCGGCGCTGACTCCACCGCGACAGGGCGGCCGCCCTGCCCGGCCCAGAATGCCGGGCATGGGAACGCTCTACCTCGTGCGCCACGGCCAGGCCAGCTTCGGCGCGGCCGATTACGACCAGCTCAGCGAACTCGGCACGCGCCAGTGCCAGGCGCTGGGCCGCTGGTTCGCCGCGCGCGGCATCGCTTTCGAAGGCGTGCTGCGCGGCACGCTCAAGCGCCATGCGCAATCGCTGGCCGGCATCGCGCACGGGCATGCCGAAGCGAGCGGCGCGGCGCTGCCCGAAGCCCTGCTGTGGCCGGGCCTCAACGAGTACGACAGCGAAGCGCTGATCCGCACCGTGCACACGGGGCCGCTGGCCAAGCCCGACAGCCCTGAGGTCTACAAGGCCCACTTCCGCCTGCTGCGCGAAGCGCTGTCCCGCTGGATGGCCGGCCAGACCCAGCCCCAGGGCATGCCCAGCTGGGCCGAGTTCAGCGCCGGCGTGGCCGGCGCGCTGCAACACGTGCAGCAAGCGCACCGCGGCAACGTGCTGCTGGTCAGCAGCGGCGGGCCCATCGCCACCGCCGTGCACCAGGTGCTGGGCACACCACCCGAGACCACCATCGAGCTGAATCTGCGCATCCGCAACAGCGCGCTCAGCGAGTTCAGCTTCACGCCCAAGGGCCACCGGCTGCTCAGCTACAACCACCTGCCGCACCTCGACCACCCCGAGCGGCACGCCTGGGAAACCTACGCCTGAAGCCGCCCCCGCAGATGCTGGCTTGACGGCCTGCGCCGGCCTCGGAAGCATCGTGGTCTTTTCAGGTTCAGCCCCTCCGATGACGAAGCTCTTTCCTTCCGCCGTGTGCCTGGCCGCCGGCCTGCTGGCCCTTGCAGGGGCGCAGGCCCAGAGCAGCCTGCCCTCGGGCAGCCTGCAGTTCCTGGCCCCCACCGGCACCGCCACCTCTGACGAGCGCATCGAGGTGCGCGTGCGCCTGACGCTGAACGCCAACTCGGCGCCGATGGTCTTCACCAGCAACCCGCTGACCGGCCTGAACCCGGCCGACCTGCCGCTGCAGGGCGAGGTCTACGACGCCACCACTGGCACCTTCTTCACCAGCACCTTCGTCAGCTACACGGGCGCGTACACCAACATCCGCTACCTCTGCAGCGGCAGCTTCACGAACGGCTGCAACACCAACCCGAGCGGCTACACCTTCGAGTTCAACCTCACCGGCACGCCCGAGGCGCCCACGGCCTTCCAGCTCAACAGCTTCAACCTGCTGCCCGGCGGCGCTTTCGACTACGTCTTCGGCAGCTTCGTACCGGTGGCCGGCGGCGCAGCACCCGGCGGCTACAGCTTCGCTGGCGCCGGCATGAGCCTCAACGTGCGTGGCCTCGATGCCAACGGGCGCGTGGTGGTGGCGCGCAACGTGGCGGTGTTCAACACCTGCAGCAACGGCCCGGACTGCACTTTCAGCCGCGAGGTGCTGCCCGTGCCCGAGCCGGGCACCTGGGGCCTGATGGCGCTGGGCGTGCTGGCCGTGGCCGGCGCCACGGCGCGCCGCCGCCGCGCCTGAGCCCACCCCTGCCAGGCCCGTGAGGGCCTGGCACTCGCGCGTTCAGCCGTGCACCGCGGCCGAGACGATGAGCCCGATGGCAATGCACATCGCGCCCACCACGATGGCCAGCGCCACGTTCTTCTTCTCGACGATCTCGGCCCACAGGTCGTAGGGCGTGAGCTTGTCGATGATCACGAAGCACAGCCAGAACACGGCCACGCCCAGCAAGGCGAACAAGGCCGAGCCGAAGAAGGCGCCGGGCTTGAGCCATTCGATACCCATCATGGAATCTCTCCTCGCAAAGACATTTCTTGATCAAGCTTCCCGCCGCGGAACCGGCTCCGCCGGGCCGCTGGCGGACGGCCCCCTCGGGGGGTAGCGAGCGCCAGCGAGCTCGGGGGGCTCATTTATGCCCGCCACTCCCACTGGACCAGCCGCCATAACTGCCGCCGCTGCTGCGGTAGCTGCTGCCCGAGCCGCGGTTGCGTTCGCACTGCTGGTACTCGGCGCTCGACGCCCCGAAGGTGTTGCGTACCTGGTCGCATTCGTTGTCGCTGCACATCGCCATCAGCACCACCACGCCCAGCACCAGCACCACCAGCAGCAGCGCCTTGGGCACGCCCGCGGCCTTGAAACTGGTGGGCGAGATGTCGCGCTGCAGCGCCGCGCGCTGGCCGGCGGCCAGGCCGAAGGCGTCGGCCACGGTCTCGGCCTTCAGCGTCTGCCCGGCCGACCACGTCACCTCTTGCCGCGTCTTCTCGCGCGACAGGCGCTTGGCCACCGCGCGGCCCGTGCCTTCGTAGTCGGTGACGCGCGCGCGTTCGTCGCGCTGCACGCGCCAGTAGAACTCGCCCTGCACCCAGGTGACCTTGGCGTCGTAGCTCCACTTTTCCTGGTAGCTGTCGTTCTGCCAGGTGGCCTGTTTGCCGCGCACCGCGGGCGCGCCGGTGATGGGGCGCACCCAGCTCCAGCCTTCGCTGGTGTCAACGAGAAAGGCGAAGCCGGCACCGGTGTTGTAGAGCAGGTACTCGCGCCAGAAGCTCGTCTCTTCGTCGTCGCCGGGGGCAGGGATGTCGCAGCGCTCCAGGTAGCCCACCACCTGCCAGGGCAGGGGCGGGCCGTCCAGCGCCAGGGTGCCGGTGCGGCCCAGCGGCAGCAAGGGCTCGGCCCCGCCAATGCCGGCGTTGTTTTGCTGGTAGTGCTTCAGCTCGGCGCCCAGGCCCTGGCTGATGTCCACCACCGAGGCGCAGTTCGTGCACGTCAGGCTCTGCGTGCTGCTGAGCTGCACCTCCAGCCCCGTGCCGCAGTTCGGGCATTCGATGGCGCGGCCTTTGAGCGTCTTCTCGTTGCTGTCCTTCAGGCCCTGCATCGCCAGATCGGCCAGCAGCACGCTGCGGCCGACGCTGAAGGCCGGGCGCGCAGGGTCGCTGCCGTCCAGCGTGGCCACCTCGCCCGCGCCGTTGCGCAGGTCGACGACGGTGAACTCGCCCTCCAGCCGCGGCGGCGCGGGCAGCTCGCCCTGCGCTGCGATGAGGTGGGCGCGCTGCACCGAGGCCACGTCCCAGGCGCGGCCATCGGCCAGCACGCGCATGCCGGCCTGCAAACCGTCTAGGCCCGGGGCGTCGGGGGGCAGCGGCTGGTCGAAAGCCAGCACGTAGGCGCCGTTGTCCTCGCTCAGCCAAGCACTGCGGCCGTTGTCGAAGAGCGCGTGCCATTCGTTCCAGGTGCCGCCCTCGTAGCCGTACTGCAGACGGCCGACCAGCGTGAAGGCCACGCCTTGACGCTGGCCGCTCGCGCCCAGTTGCAAGGGGCTGTGGTCGTCGAAGAGCTCGGCGCTCACGCCGATGCGGCGCAGCGCCTCGCCATCGCGCACCAGCGTGCTGCGGCAGAAGCTGCAGACAGCGCTGGCCGAGGCCGCCGAAGCGAACTCGACCGGCGCGCCGCAGTTCGGACAAGCAGCGCGATACGCGCGCTGCGGGGAGTTGGCCAAGTTAGATCAGCTTCTTCAGCAGCTCGGCCTTTTTGGAGGCGAACTCTTCTTCGGTGAGGATGCCCTTGGCCTTCAGGTCGGCCAGCTTCTCCAGCGTGGCCATCACCTCGTCGGGCTTGATGCCCACGGCAGCCGCGGCCGCACCAGCGGCCTGGGCCGCAGCGCCGGCCGCTGCTGCGCCACCGCCCATCAACCCAGCCTGCAGCTGCTGCGCCATCACCTGGCCCAGCGCCACGCCGGCACCCAGGCCCATGGCGTCACCCACCACGCCGCTGCCGCCACCCCCGCCGGCCGCGCCTTCGGCGAACTTCGGGATGGCCTGCGCCGTCTGGTACTGCATGAACTTGCCCATGTCGTTGCCGACCATGCCCATGCCGATCTTCTGATCGAGGATCTTCTGCAGCTCCTCGGGCAGGCTCACGTTCTGCACCGTCACGCTCACCAGCGCCAGGCCGAGCTTCGCGAACTCCGGCGCGGTGGCTTCCTGCAACTGCCTGGCGAACTCGATCTGGTTCGAGGCCAGGTCGAGGAAGGGGATGCCGCTCTGCGCCACCGCATCGCTGATGTGCTGCAGCATCAGGCCGCGCAACTGGCCATCCAACTCTTCCACCGTGTAGCGCGCGCTGGTGCCGCTCACGGCGGTGTGGAAGAGCTTGGGGTCTTGGATGGCGTAGGCGTAGTTGCCGAAGGCGCGCAGCCGCACGGCGCCGAAATCCTTGTCGCGGATGGTGACGGGCTGCGTCGTGCCCCAGCGGCGGTCGAGCTGCTGGCGCGTGCTGAAGAAGTAGACGTCGCTCTTGAACGGGCTCTGGAAGAGCTTGTCCCAGTTCTGCAGGTAGGTCAGCACCGGCAGGGTCTGCGTCGTCAGCTTGTACATGCCGGGGCCGAAGACATCGGCCACCTTGCCTTCGTTGACGAACACGGCCATCTGGCTCTCACGCACCGTGAGGCTGCCGCCGTACTGGATCTCGTTGCCCGCCATCGGGTAGCGGAAGGCCAGCGTGCCGTCGCCGCTTTCCGTCCACTCCAGGATGTCGATGAACTGTTTCTTGATGAAATCCATCAGCGCCATGGCCAGCCCCTTTCTTCGGGTGTGCACCCGAACTGGGTGCGCGGCGAATAATAAGCACCGCCGCGGTCAGGGCCACCGCGCAATGCCGGCCAGCGGCCAGTTTTTCAGGGAGCACAAGAAGATGCAGTTCTGGGCCCGGGCGCGACGCGCCCCCCTCTTGGCGCTTTTCGCCGCCGCGCTGATCAGCGCCTCCTGGCTGGGCGCCCAGCCCGTCGCGGCCCAAACCGCCGCCAGCAAGGCCAGCCCGGCCGTGCGCAAGCCCACCACCCCCAAGGCCCCGGCTGCCAAACCTGCAGCGCCGGCCGCGCCCGCCCCCGCCGCTCCACCGCGCAGCGGCAAGGGCTGGCAGGTGGGCGCCATCCCGGCCTGGGTGGCGGCCCCGCCCGCGCCCGATGCCAGCGCCCCCAAGGCCCCGGCCGTGGGCGCCCGGCGTGAACAGCTGGTGGACCTGCAGACCAACCACACCACGCCCAAGCCGCAGACCTTCGTGCGCATCCGCAGCGTGGCGCTGGACGCCGGCGCCCTGGGCGGGGTCTCGCAGTGGCAGATCGGCTTCAACCCGGCTTTCCAGACCGTGCTCATCCACCACGCCAGCGTGCTGCGCGAGGGCCAGCGCAGCGAGCGCCTGGCCGAAGCGCGCATCGAGCCCATGCGGCGCGAGCAACGCCTGGAACAGCAGGTGCTGGACGGCGGCGAGACGCTGCTGGTGGTGCTGTCCGACGTGCGCGTGGGTGACGCCGTGGAGCTGGCCTACACGGTGGAAGGCGAGAACCCCATCTTCGAGGGCCGCATCTCCGGCGGCATGCGCCTGGGCTACGACACACCGGTGGACCTGCTGCACCACCGCTGGGTGCTGCCGGCGAACAAGACCATCCACACCAAGCCCCTGGCCGGGCAGGACGAGGCCGAGAAGTTCACCGAGGGCACCGGCGCCCAGCAAGTGCAAGTGCTGCGCGCCGTGCGCCACCAGCTGGCGGCCGTGGCGCAGGAACAGGGCACGCCGCCCTGGTTCAAGATCTACCGCGCCATCGACATCAGCGAGTACGCCAGCTGGTCGGAGGTGGACGCCTGGGCGCAGCGCCTCTTCGCGCTGCCCAGCCCCACGCCACCCACGGTGGCCGCCAAGGCCGAAGCGCTGAAGGCCACAGGCCTGAAGGACGAGGCCCTGATCTCCGAGGCCCTGCGCTTCGTGCAGGACGAGGTGCGCTACCTCAGCGTGAGCCTGGGCGAAAGCTCGCACCGCCCCAAGCCGCCGCAGCAGACCCTGGCCGAGCTGCTGGGCGACTGCAAGGACAAGACGGTGCTGCTCAACGCGCTGCTGCGCGAGCTGGGCTTCGACGCCAAGGCGGCGCTGGTCTCGGTGCAGCGCAACCGCGGCGTGCGCGACTACCTGCCCTCGCACGAGCTCTTCGACCACGTCATCACCCGCGTGGAGCACCAGGGCCGCGTGTGGTTCCTCGACGCCACCGTCAACGGCCAGGGCCTGCAGATGGACACCCGTGCCCAGTTCCCTTACGGCGCTGCGCTGGTGGTGGGCGCGGGCAGCGAGTTGCAGACCGTGCCCGAGCCGCCGGCGGCCGTGAACCGCCTGCAGTTCGAGCAGCGCTGGGACCTGCGCGAGCCCGGCCGCCCGGCGCAGCTGGCCTTCACCATGCGTGCCATCGGCCTGCCGGCCGAACGCTGGCGCGCCGGCCAGGCGCAGGCGGGCGTGCAGGCGCTCAGCCAGGCCCTGGGCGGCAGCTTCGCGCGCCTGCTGCCGGGGCTGAAGACCGTGGGCGAACCCGAGGTAGTGGACGACCGCCAGGCCAACCGCTGGCAGTTCACCCAGCGCTTCGAGGTGGCCGAGCTCGGCCAGTACAACCGCGGCGCCATCGAGGCCGAGTTCGGCGCGATGGAGCTGCTGGACGTGCTGACCGGCCCCAGCGAGACGCAGCGCCGCACGCCCTTCCTCGTCGACCAGCCGCGGCTGGTGGAAAGCCGCATCGAGATCCAGGTGCCGGTGGCGCTGAACAGCAACGTGCCGGCGCCGCTGGAGATCGTGGAGCGCCAGTTCCGCTTCAGCGCGCGGATGGAGGTGCAGGGCCGCACCGCCGGCTTCGTGCGCCGCTACGAGCGCCGCGACGACCAGGTGCTGCCCACCGAGCTGAGCACCTGGCGCGAGAAGATCCTGCAGGCGCGGCAGGGCAGCTTCGGGCGCCTGCGCCTGCCGCTGCTGGAAGACAAGGCCATCGTGCCCGAGCTGGAGAAGGTCGAGCGCCGGGTGCGCACCGCGCGCGGGGCCCGCAACGACGCCCTGCTCGGCCTGCAGATGCGCCACGAGTTCAGCCGCGTCATCGACACCCAGGTGCTGCAGAAGGCCGCCGCCGGCAGCCCGCTGGCGCAGCGCGTGCTGGTTTCGCGCGCCATCTCGCACAACCTGCTGGGCGACCACGCGCTGGCGCTGGCCGACGCCGACACCGTGCTGGCCCAGCGCCCTGACGACGCCGACGCACTCGACGCACGCGGCGTGGCGCTGGCCGGTGCCGGCAAGGCCGAAGAGGCGCTGGCAAGCTTTGCGCGCATCACCCCCGCCGCGCGGCCGGCCGGCGCGGCCAGCTGGATGGGATCGCTGCAGTTCATGCGCGGCAACCCGGCCGAAGCCGAGAAGCTGCTGCGCGAGGCCGTGGCCAACGGCACCGGCGAAGGGCGCGAGTTCGCGCTGCTGTGGCTGTACCTGGCGGCCGAAGCGCAAGCCGGGCGCGGTGCTGCGGCGGTGGACGAACACGTGGAGGCCACCGACCCGCAGAAGCTGCCCGGCGCGCTGCTGCGCTTTTTGCTCGGCCGCATCGACCGCGCGGCGCTGCTCAAGCAGGCCAGCGCCGCGCCCGAGATGGAGCGCCTGAACCTGGCCGAGGCGCACTTCTTCATCGGCCAGAAGCTGCTGCTGCAAGGCCAGCGCGATGAAGCGATGCGCGCCTTCCAGCGCAGCCTGGACACCGGGGCCACACCGTACCGCGAGCTGAGCTTTGCACGCATGGCGCTGCAAGGCGCGGCGCGCTGAGCCAGACTCCCGCCCCATGAACACCGCCTGGCAACTGGCCGTGGTGGGCGCCGGCCCGGTGGGCCTGGCGCTGGCCCTGCACGCGGCGCGGCTGCTGCCGCACGCACACATCACCGTCTTCGACGCCCGCCCGCTGAGCCGCGACGTGGCCGCAGACCCGCGCACGCTGGCTTTGAACCTGGGCAGCCTGCAGTTCCTGCAGCGCCTGGGCGTGGCGCCGGGCGCGCTGCTGCCGGGCGCGCAGCCCATCACCGAGGTGCACGTCTCGCAGCAGCCGCCCAGCTGGGGCCAGGCCGAGGTGCGCCTGCGCGCCGGCGAGCTGGGCGTGCCGCACGTGGGCGCGGTGCTG
>VYLK01000553.1_pt1 | contig 11897 bp, 5 predicted proteins | sample 5114321 | NCBI WGS metagenome assembly VYLK01 (sample SAMN12291792, study PRJNA351875) | freshwater metagenome | isolation source: freshwater lake | place: USA: Michigan, MSU2 Lake | collected 2011-08-16
GCGCGGCCACCGGCTCCACGCGCTGCGGCGGGCGCGGGGCCAGCTGCCAGCGGCCTTCGGCGGTGCGCGTGGCCTGGCCGCGGCGGTCGAAGAAGCTCTTGTCCCAGGTGCCCAGCAGCGGCAGCAGCTCGGCCGGCGCCAGGTCGTAGGCGCTCTCGCGGCTTTCGGCCGGGGTGTCGTAGGGCTGGCGCAGCAGGTGGGCGAGCAGCAGCCGTGCGATGCCATCGTCGCCGCCTTCGCATTCGCGCAGGTCCAGCACCAGGTAAGGCAGGCCGCGGAGGGCCTGGAAGGTGCGCGCGAGAAAGGCATCGGCCTTGAAGCCGCTGTTCCAGAAGGCGAAGGTGGTGATGCGCAGCACCGCGGTGTCGCCCTCGCGCTGCAGACCCCAGGGCGGGGGCGTTTCGGGCAGCGTGCGCTGGCGCTCGGCCAGGCTCAGGGCAGGCACGTCCACCGTCTGCGTGCCGGTGGCGCTGCGCGCGGCCAGACGCCAGCGGCCGGCCTGCGGCGGGAAGGCGATGGGGAAGAGCCAGTCCATCGCGCTGCCGTTGCCCCCGGTGTCCAGTTGCGCCCAGCGCTTGCCCATCGCGCCCGGGTGCGTGCCGTCGGCGCGCAGCAGCGGCAGCAAGGCCGTGGCGATCTCGCCCACCGGCCGGCCGTCGATGGCCAGCAGCTCGCTGCCCGCGGCCAGCCCCGGCGCGGCGCTGCCGGTGATGAGCGCGCGGCCCTGCAGCCAGCGCAGCGTGCAGGGCAGCTTGTCGGGGCCGTCGAAGAGCTGGGCCTTCAAGTCGGCACGTGCGTTGTAGCGGCTGGCCCAGGTGTGGCCGCAGTTCACCGCCGCGGCGATGCGCGAGCAGTGCAGAAAAAGCGCCGGCCGCGTGCAGCCGCTGGCCACGGCGGCTTCGGCCGTGGCGAACGCGGCCTCGGTCTGCACTGGCGTGGCGCGCCGGTGCAGGCCCGCGTGCAGCGCCTGCAGTGCGCGGCGCAGGGTCTGCAGATCGCTGCGCGCTTCGGCTGCGCTCAGGCGTGCGGGGCCATCGGCGTGGGCCGCGGTGCCGGCCAGGCCGGCGGCGAGTGCAGGCGTGGCCAGCAGGTGTTGCAGGGCGTCGCGGCGGTTCAGGTTCATGGCGGGATACGGGGCAGGGGGTCGCTGGGGGGCGCTGGGGGTTGTGCGTGCGGCCACGGCGCGAGATCGCGGAGTTTTCGCCATCATCGCCCGAGCCGCGCCTGGGTTACACCGAGGTTCCGTCCTAAGCTCGCAGGATGACTGTGACCTCGGCGCCGGCGTCTGCCCCGCGCACCCTGCATCGCCCGCAGCCGCGCTTGTTCTCATTGGCCTGGCCGTTGTTCCTGGAGCTCTTGCTGGGCATCGCCGTGGGCGTGGTGGGCACGGCGCTGGCCGCGCGCCTGAGCGACGCGGCCGGCGCCGCCTTCGCGCTCTCGCACCACGTCTTCGGCACGCTGTTCATCCTGTTCCGCGTCATCGGCGCGGGCGTGGGCGTGGTGCTCACCCAGGCCCTGGGCGCCGGCCGCCGCGATGCGGCCGATGCCGTGGCCCGCGCCGTGCTGGGGGCCAGCACGTGGATGGGCGTGGCCGTGGCGCTGCCGGCGCTGCTGTTCCCGGGGGCGCTGCTGGGCGTGATGAACGCACCGGCCGCGGTGCTGCCGCTGGCTGCGCCGATGCTGATGGCGCTGGCCCCGGCCATGCTGCTGGACGCCTGGAACGCCAGCATGACGGCCGTGATGCGCGCCCACCTGCGCGCCCGCGAAACGCTGGCCGTGATGGTGGCCATGCACCTGCTGCACCTGGCGCTGATGGGCCCGCTGATATTCGGCCTGCAGCTGGGGCCATTGCAGGTGCCCGCGCTGGGCCTGCCGGGTTTTGCGCTGGCGCTGCTGATCGCCCGCGCCGTGGCCATCGGCCTGCACCTGTGGTTGTGGCGCACGCGCCTGAACCTCCGCCCGCGGCGCAGCGACTGGTGGCGCCTGCGCCGTGCCGAGCTGGCCGAAGTGGCCCGCATCGGCCTGCCGGGCGCGGCCGAGAACGTGGCGTGGCGGCTGGCCTTCATGGTGACGGTGGCGGTGGTGGGCAGCATGGGCGCCGCCGCGCTGGCCACGCACGCCTACGTTCAGCAGGTGATGATGGTGGTGCTGCTCTTCGGCCTGGCCACCGGGCTCAGCGCCGAGACCGTGGTGGGCCACCACATTGGTGCCGGCGAATTCAAGCGCGCGCACCGCGTGGTGCGCCGCGGCCTGGCGCGCGGGCTGGCCGTCAGCGTGGTGGTGGCTGCGGTGGCGGCGCTGGCCTCGCCCTGGCTGATGCGCATCTTCACCGCCGACGCGCAGATCATCGCCACCGCCACCGTGCTGATGTGGTGGACGGTGCTGCTGGAGCCCGGCCGCACCTTCAACCTGGTGGTCATCAACGCGCTGCGTGCCGCTGGCGACGCGCGTTACCCGGTGATGGTGGGCACGGGCAGCATGGTGGTGGTGATGGCCTTGGGCAGCTGGCTGCTGGGCGTGAAGCTGGGCCTGGGCCTGGTGGGCGTGTGGATCGCCTACGCCGCCGACGAATGGCTGCGCGGCCTGCTGATGTGGCGCCGCTGGGCCACGCTGGCCTGGGTGCCGCACGCGCGTGCGGCGCGGCGGCGGTTGGCTGCCACCTGAACGGCGGGGTTCAGGCGGCCACGGGCGCCAGGTGCTGGCCCAGGAAGGCTTCCACCCGGCCCCACCAATCGGCCTGGGTCTCGGGCAGCGCCCAGCCGTGGCCTTCCTTCTCGTACTCCACCCACTGCAGCGCCGGGTTGTGCGGGCGCACGGCGTCGCGCAGGCGGCGGCCGTGTTCGATGGGCACGCGGCGGTCGACACGGCCGTGGCCCAGCAGCAGCGGCGAGCGGATGCGTGCGGCCTGCTGCAGCGGTGAATGAGCGGCCAGCTCGGCCGCGTCTTTCTCGCGGTCGCCGATGAGCTGCGGCATGCCGTGGCGCTTGAAGGCGTCGGAGGTGTCGCTCCAGCGTGCGTCGAACATCAGCAGCAGGTCGCTCACGCCGGCCCAGGCCACCGCGCAGCGGAAAACCTCGGGCTGGCGCACCAGCCCCATCAGCGCGGCATAGCCGCCGTAGCTGGCGCCCAGCACGGCCACGCGGCGGGCGTCGGCATGGCCCTGGGCCACGGCCCAGCGCACGCCGTCGGCCAGGTCGTCCTGCATCGCGCGGCCCCACTGGCGCCAGCCGGCGGTGAAGTGTTTCTGGCCGAAGCCGGTGCTGCCCCGGAACTCGGGCTGCAGCACGGCGTAGCCGCGCGAGGCGAGGAACTGCACCTCGGCCTGCCACTCCCATTCGGCACCACGCACCCAGGGCCCGCCGTGCACCAGCACCACCAGCGGCGGCTTGCGTTCGGCGCTGGCACTGTGGCCAGGCGGCAGCGTCAGGTAGGCCGGGATCTCCAGCCCGTCGCGCGCCTTGTAGCGCACGAAGTCCATCGCGGCCATGCGCGAAGGCGTGATGTGCGGCTGCTCGGCGCCCAGGCGCACCAGCTTGCGCGTGCTGCTGTCGTAGAGCAGGTGCACGGCGGGCTGCACGTCGGCCTGCGCGCGCACCAGCATGAAGGGCCCGTCGCCGCGGCGCGGGGGTGTCAGGCGGTTGGCGGTGGCTGGCAGCAGGCGGTCGACCTCGGCCTGGTGGCCGCGCATCGTTTCGTCGAACCACTGCGTGACCTCGGCGTCCACCGTGTGCCGCAGGCCTGCCACGCGCTCGCTGCGCCAGACGAAGCTGGGGTCGATGTCGAACTGCGGCAGCGCCAGCACGGCGGGCTGCTGCAGCTGGTCGGTGGCGGGGTCGTAGAGGTAGACGCCTTCGGTGTCGGTGCCCGGGCGCGCGGTCACGTACAGGCGCCCTTCGGGGGCCACGGCGTGCATCGCGAAATCGGCATTCAGCCCGAAGCGGTCGAACTCCCGCAGCGCCTGCCAGCGGCCGTCGGCCGGGTTGCGCCAGTGGATGGCGGCGCGTGAACCCTTGGCGGTGAACACCGCGCGCAGCTCGCCGCGCGCGTCGATCAGCCACTGGAAAGCCTGGCGCGGCGCTTCGATCTCCTCGGACAGGCCGGTGACGGTGTTGAGCTTGAGCAGGCGGAAGTAGTCGAAGCCCTTGTCGGTGACGGCATCGGGCTGCACCACGAAGACATGGTCACCGTCCTGCGCGCCGCCCTGCTCCAGCAGGAAGGTGTTCCAGGGCAGCTCGCGCAGGTGGCGGTCGTAGCGCTCGGTGACGTGCTCGCGGTGCACCAGGCTGCGGTAGCCGCTGCCGTCGGCGTTGACGGCGAACAGGCCGGGCGCAAAGCGCAGGTCGGCGTCGGCCGACTGGTGGTCGGCCAGGTCGTAGACCAGGCGCTGGTCGTTCACCCAGTGGAAACGGCGCACGTCGGCGTCCTTGAAGGCGGCCACCACCTGCAGCTTCATCGTCGCGGTGTCCAGCACCGCGAGGCGGTCGCGCTGGCCGGCGGCGCTGGCGCGCACGGCCACGCGCTGGCCGCTGGGCGAGAGCTTGGCGCCGCTGAACACCGGGCGCTGGAAGAACTGCGCCGCGGGCAGCGGCGGCGCAGCGGTGTTGGCCGCGGGCTGCGCCCAGCTGGGCAGCCAGCAGCCGGCCAGCCCGGCTGCGGTGGCTTGCAGCATCTGGCGGCGGGCGGCTTGGGGGCAAAGGGCTGGGTGGGCTCATGGACGAATGGTCGCGTAGGCGCCGGTCACGCAGCCGCGCGGCGGCAGATGAAAAAGCCGTTGAGCGTGAGCCGGCCGTGCGCGGGGTCGGCACTCAGCTTCTCGGGCTGCGTGATGTGGCTGCTGTGGAAGTGGCCGCCGTCGTAGAAGACCGCGCGGTTGAAGGCTGCCGGCACCGCCACGGCCAGCTCGAAGTGCGCATTGCTGGCGCCGATGTAGCCCGGCGGCGCGCCGATCTCGGCCGTGAAGGCGGCGTCATCCATCGCGGCCCAGCGTCGGATGTCGGCGTTGATGTCCTCGAGAGGCCGGCGCGGCAGGTAGAAGCTGGTGCCGCCCAGGGCGGCATCGTCGAAGAGGTAAAGCGTGCAGGCCGCCACCGTCTGCTCGGGCGTGGTGCCGAAGCGGTCGCGGTGGCACAGGCGCTGCAGCGGGCGCAGTTGCGCGGGCTGCAGCGTGGCCAGCGAGAGCCGGCTGTACATGCCTTGCGTGCGCCGCGCGCCCAGGCGCTGGCGCAGGTGCAGCAGGAAGAAGTCGGACAGCGGGCCGTCGATCTCAGGCCCCTGTTGCCACTCCAGCCCCGGGTAGGCGTTGAAGGGCGCGGCGCGGAAGTTCGCCCGGCCCGCGATGGCGCGCTCGCGCAGCGCTTCGGGTTCGAGCAGCACGTCGTCGACGACCCAGACGTCGTGCACGCCGCCGACGTTCACGCGCTCGATGCGCGGGCGGGGGTTGAACATCGCGTGCAGTGGCGCCGGGCTCAGGCTGCCTGCACCGCGGGTGCCACGGCGGCCTGCATCTTCTTCATCGCCATCGCCGCCGCTTCGGCCTCGGCCTTGCGCTTGGGGATGTCGGTGGCGCAGTGCTGGGCCACGAACTCGGCGTGCGTGGGCATGGCATCCACGCAGCGCGCGATGGTGTGGCGCACGCTCTTCAGGAAGTCGGCGATCTTGGCCTCGGGCAGCGTGTCCACCAGCGGGTGGTAGGCCTCGGGCACCACGCGCTGGCCGATGAACACCTCCACCCAGCTGATCTCGCTGAACAGCTCCTGGTTCTCGCGGAAGACGCGGCCATTGCTGCGGAAGAGGTCGAACTTGTGCTGCAGCGAATCGGGAATCGGCATCGTGCGCACGTAGTTCCAGAACGCGGTGTCGTCGCGCTCGGTGGCCTTGTAGTGCAGGATGATGAAGTCGCGGATGCGCTCGAACTCGAAGTCGCTCTGGCGGTTGAATTCGGCGATGTCGGCGGCGTCGAAGCGCTGGTAGGGGAAGAAGGTGGTCAGCCGCGCGATGGTGTTCTGGATGAGGTGGATGCTGGTGCTCTCCAGCGGCTCCATGAAGCCGCTGGCCAGGCCCACGGCCACCACGTTCTTGTTCCAGAGCTGCTTGCGCTTGCCGGTGACGAACTTCAGCATCCGCGGGTCGGCCAGCGGCGCGCCGTCCAGGTTCTGCATCAGCAGGTCGGCGGCGTCCTGCTCGCCGATGAACTTGCTGCTGAAGACGTGGCCGTTGCCGGTGCGGTGCTGCAGCGGAATGCGCCACTGCCAGCCCGCCGTGCGCGCGGTGCTGCGTGTGTAGGGCGTCAGCGGGTTCACCGATTCACAAGGCACGGCCCAGGCGCGGTCGGCCGGCAGCCAGTGGCTCCAGTCTTCGTAGCCGGTGTGCAGCGCCTGCTCGATGAGCAGACCGCGGAAGCCCGTGCAGTCGATGAAGAGATCGCCCTCGATGCGGCGGCCGCCTTCCATCACCACGGCGTCGACGAAGCCGTCCTCCGGCCGCGTGGTGGCGCCGCTGATCTTGCCTTCCAGCCGCACCACGCCCAGCTTCTCGGCGTAGCGGCGCAGGAAGGCGGCATAGAGGCCCGCGTCGAAGTGGTAGGCGTGCGCGATCTCGGCCAGCGGCGAGTTGCCCATGTCGCGCTGCGCGCGCAGGAACTTGTTCGCCTTGGCCGCGGCGTTGTTGATGCTGTAGGCGTCCAGCTCGTCGGCCTGGCCGAGCGCGCGCATCTTCAGCCAGTAGTGGTGGAACTTGGTCAGGCCGATGTCCGGCCCCAGCGGGCCGAAGCCGTGGATGTAGCGGTCACCCTGGCGGCCCCAGTTCACGAACTCGATGCCGAGCTTGAAGGTGGCCGCGGTCTCGCGCATGAAGAGGTTCTCGTCCAGCTCCAGCGCGTTGTTGTAGATGTTGATGAGCGGGATGGTGGCCTCGCCCACGCCCACGGTGCCGATCTCTTCGCTCTCGATCAGCGTGATGCGCCAGGCCGCGCCCAGCAGCTTGGCCAGCGCCGCGGCGGCCATCCAGCCGGCGGTGCCGCCACCGGCAATGACGATGTGCTGGATATGGGTGGGCGGCGTGTGCATGGCGGGCTTTCGTCGGAACGGTGATGGATTCTGCGCAATGAAAAAAGCCCCTGCCGCGGGCGGCAGGGGCTTCTCGCGCTCAGGCTCAGAACTTGTAGCTGACGCCGAAGAGCATGGTGCGGCCGTACTCGTCCCGCTTGGTGTCGCGGCCGGTGCCACCGTCGTACTCGACATAGGGCTCGTTGTTGAGGTTGTTGACCTGCAACAGGAAGTTCACGCCCTTGGCGATGCCGCTCTGGATCTCGTAGCTGAGCTGCAGGTCGGTGATGGTCTCGGCGCGTGCGTACTTGTACTCGCGGTCGGAGCCGAAGCCTTCGATCTCGGCGATGAAGCTCGAGCGCTTGCGGTTGGCCACGCGGACGGAGAAGCCGCTGTTCTCGTAGTACGCGGTCAGCGTCTGCACCTTGCGCGACAGGCCCGGCAGCGGGCGCACGTCGGCGTCACCGAAAGGCTTGATGGCGCTCTTGGTGTCGCTGTAGCTGGCCTGGATGCCGAAGCCGTCCAGCGGCTTGAACAGCAGGTTCAGCGGCACGTCCACGGCCAGTTCCAGGCCCTTGATGGTGCCGCCCTTGCCGTTGACCGGCGCGGTGAACTCGCCGATGTTCGAGGTCGGCACGCGGCCCGAGAGGTTGGGGAAGCCGCTGAAGTTGAACTGCGTGTTCTTGAAGTCGAAGATGTAGCTCTTCAGGTCCTTGTAGAACGCGGCGGCCGAGATGTAGCCCTTGGTGCCGAAGTACTTCTCGTAGCTCACATCCAGCGCGGTGGCGCGGTAGGGGTCGAGGTTGGGGTTGCCGCCGCTGCCGGTCCACTTCAGCTGGTCGTTCACTTCCGAACGCGTGAAGGCGCTGAGCTGGTCCATGCGCGGACGTGCCATCTGCCGGCCCACGCCCAGGCGCAGGAACTGGTCGCTGGCGATCTCCATCGTCATGTTCAGCGTGGGCAGGAAGTCGGTGTAGCTCTTGCCCGCGGTGCGCAGCGTGAAGGTGCCCTGGTTGGTGTTGTCCACCACCGGCGCCGTCGAGCTCTGGTCGCTCTTGACGATCTGCGTGCCCACGTTGCCGCGCACCGGCATGCCGAAGAGTTCGGTGTCGATGTCGGCCTTCACGAAGACGGTCTTGATGTCCTCGTTGACTTCCCAGCCCTTGCGCAGGATGTCGCCGTTGATGTTGCGGTCCAGGCGGTAGAGCGCAGGGTAGGCCGCACCCGGGTCGAAGCTGACGGTGTTGAAGCCCAGGCCCGGCAGGGCCAGCGAACCCGCACCGGCCGGCAGCGGCGTGCCGGGGTTGGGGTTGGTGGCACTGCGCGCGGGCAGGCGCAGGAAGTTCTCGGCCGAGCCCTTGGTCTTGTCACGCTGGGTGAGGTTCAGGCCGAAGCTCACGCGGGAGAAGAAACCTTCCAGGTCCTTCTGGCCGACCAGCTTGATGGCCTTCAGCTCGTCCTTGGTGGTGATGATCTTGTCGTAGCCGTTCTGGCCCCAGCTCTCGGGGTCGGTCAGGCGCACGATGGCGGGGTTGCCGTGGTCGTACTGCAGGCCGGTGATGCGGTTGTAGTCGCTCACGGTCACGGTGCCGGGCAGCGGACGGTTGTTCACCGTGTCGAAGACGCCGGCTTCCATCTCGACGATCTGCTCCTTGCTCTCGGCCGACGAGAAGCTCAGGTCGGCGATGCCGGTCCAGCCGCCCGCGAACTTCAGCTTGTTGTTCCAGCCGAAGGACTTGAGCTCGTCTTCACGCGGTTCCCAGATGGTGCGCGAAAGCGGGTTCACGTTGCCCCAGGTGCCGCTGACGAGGCGGCCGTTGGTGACGGTGGCGTTGGTCAGCGTGGGCGACTGGTAGGACAGGTCGCCGCCCTTCCAGCTGTCGTTGACCTGGATCTCCAGGCCGCGCTTGGTCACGTCCTTCTCGAACTTCGAATAGAACAGGTCGACGACGCTGCTGAAGTCCTTGTTGGGCTTGTACTCCAGCACGGCCATGGCGCCGGTGCGCGTCTCGTCGGTGTCGTCGACGAAGTACTTGAAGCCCTGGTTGAAGGTGAAGTTCTGGCCGCCGTTGACGTTGGCGAAGTTGCCGGTGTTGCTGGTGTCGTAGGTCTCGCTGCGCGACTTGCCCACCTTCTGGCTCAGGCGCGCCACACCGAAGGCCACGCCCAGGGTGCGGTCGGCGAACTGGTCGATGTAGGTGAAGTTGAAGCGCGTGCCGTCGCCTTCGAAGGGCGTGCCGCCGCCGTTCTTCTCGCCGCGCACGTTCACGCCGATGACGCGCTGGCTGAAGTTCAGCGGGCGCACGGTCTGCAGGTCGATGGTGCCCGACAGGCCCTGGCCCAGCAGGTCGGAGGTGGGCGTCTTGTAGATGCTCACGCCCGAGAGCAGTTCGCTCGGGTACTGGTCGAACTCGACGCTGCGGTTGTTGCCGGTGGAGACCTGCTCGCGGCCGTTGAGCAGCGTGTTGGCGAAGTCGCCCGACAGGCCGCGGATGTTGATCTCGGTGGCACGGCCGTTCACGCGCTGGGCCGTCAGGCCCGGCAGGCGCGCAATGCTCTCGGCGATGCTGCTGTCGGGCAGCTTGCCGATGTCTTCCGAAGAGATGCTTTCGACGATGGCGTCGGCGTTCTTCTTCGTGTTGATGGCGCTCTCGATGCCGCGGCGGATGCCGGTCACTGTGATCACCTGCGGCGCGGCGCTCGCGCCGGTGGCGGGGGCCGTCTGGGCTTGCGCCACACCGCTGGCCATCAGCATGGCGGCCACGGCGGCGGCCACCGGGGTGGCCTGCAGCAAGGCGCGCCGGGCGCTGCTGCGGGGGTTCGAATTCTTCATGGCTTGTCTCCTGAGACTCACGGGATCACGACAACTTCCGCTGAGCACCTGCCGCTGCGGGCGGCGCTGATCGGGCATGGGGAAAGGATGGGCGACCGGAACTTTGTACCAAAACTAGATTTCTCGGCACCCTGCGGAAACCCTAGATCGGTGCGCTTTTATGTCCAAGACATGGCGAATTTCTGGGCTGTACAAGGGCGGCGCGCGCTGGGTACACTGATCGAAACGCACCGCAACGGGGCTGTTGGCAGACTCTGCGGCGTGTGTTTGTAGCGAAACTACATTGCAAAAAAGCAACACACTGAGCGTTTGCCGGCTTGCCAGACGCGCCTGGGCCGGTGCCGTGGCGATGGCTGCGGCGGCGGCTTGCGGCGCTGCCGGCCCGCTGCAGCTGCATGTCGCGTCGCCCGACTGGCGCGACCAGGTGCTGTACTTCGTGATGACCGACCGCATCGCCGACGGCGACCCGGCCAACAACGACCAGGGGGCCGGCGAGTACCGGCCCGGCGACCGCACGCGCTACCAGGGGGGTGATCTGCGCGGCCTGCAGCAGCGGCTGGCCTACATCCAGGGCCTGGGCGTCACCGGCCTGTGGATCACGCCGCCCGTGGCCAACCAGTGGCTGGACCCGGCGGGGCACTACAGCGGCTACCACGGCTACTGGGCCGAGCACTTCAAGAAGCTCGACCCCCACCTCGGCACGCTGAACGACTACAAGGCGCTCTCGCACGCGCTGCACAGCCAGGGCCTGGTGCTGGTGCAGGACATCGTGGTGAACCACACCGGCAACTTCTTTGGCTACAGCGGCTGGCAGCGCACCGACCCGGCCGCCGGCTACACGCCGAGCACGCACACGCGCCCCGTGCCGCGCCCGAGCCAGCCGCCCTTCGACCAGAACGACCCGCGCGACCCCGCGCAGCGTGCCGCCGGCATCTACCACTGGACGCCGGACATCACCGACTACACGAACCCCGAGCAGGAACGCCGCTTCCAGATGGGCGGCCTGGACGACCTGGCCACCGACAACCCGGTGGTGCGCCGCGCGCTGCGCGAGAGCTATGGCTACTGGGTGCGCGAGGTGGGCGTGGACGCCTTCCGCGTCGACACCGCCTTCTACGTGGCGCCCGATTACTTCACCGACTTCATGCGCGCCCGCGACCCGCAGGCCCCCGGCCTGGCCGAAGTGGCGCGGCGCACGGGCCGGCGCGATTTCTTCGTCTTTGGCGAGGGCTTCGGCATCGACCGCCCGGGCCAGGACGTGCAGGCGCGCAAGATCGAGAGTTATGTGCGCGGCCCGCGCGGCGAGCCCCGCCTGCCGGGCATGCTGAACTTCCCGCTCTACGGCGCTTTGGGTGACGCCTTCGCGCGGGGCCGCCCCCCGGCCGAGCTGGGTGACCGCATCGCGCGCATGCTGAAGGTGCACAGCGACCCGCACCGCCTGGTGAGCTTCATCGACAACCACGACGTCGACCGTTTCCTGGCGGGCGGCAGCGTGGCCGGCTTGCAGCAGGCGCTGCTGGCGCTGATGACGCTGCCGGGTGTGCCGGTGCTCTATTACGGCACCGAGCAGGGTTTCACCGAGCCGCGCGCCTCGATGTTCGCCGCGGGTTGGGGTTCGGGCGGGCGCGACCGCTACGACACGCAAGCGCCGCTGTACCGCGCCATCGCCGAGATGACACAGCTGCGCCGCGAGCACCGCGTGCTGTCACGCGGCTGGCCCACGGTGCTGCACGGCAACGCGGCCACGCCCGGTGCGCTGGCCTGGCGCATGGATTGGCGCGGCGCGGAAGCGCAGCGCCAGACGCCGGCCGAGCGCCAGCCGGTCTTCGTCGTCTTCAATACCGCCGAGAGCGACACCCTGCTGCCGGCGCTGGCCACGGGCCTGCCCGCCGGCACCGTGCTGGAAGGCCTGCACGGCTTGGGAGGCCGGCCTGACGACGCTGTGGTGGGGGCAGGCGGCCGCCTCACGCTGCGCCTGCCGCCGCGCAGCGGGCAGGTGTGGCGCGCCACCGCGCGCCGCG
>VYLK01000554.1_pt1 | contig 11887 bp, 11 predicted proteins | sample 5114321 | NCBI WGS metagenome assembly VYLK01 (sample SAMN12291792, study PRJNA351875) | freshwater metagenome | isolation source: freshwater lake | place: USA: Michigan, MSU2 Lake | collected 2011-08-16
GCGGCGGCCTCGCGGTCGCGCGCGCCGGGCCGCGCCAGCCAGCCGCCGTGCGCGGTGCGGCCCATCAGCACGAGATCGCCCACCGTGAAGGCGAAGGCGCCGGCGTGGCTTTGCGGCACGTAGGCCAGGCGCCGTGCACGTTCGCGCACGCCGTGGGCGGCCAGCGGGCGGCCGTCCAGCAGCACCTGCCCGCCCAGCGGCGGCAGCAGGCCCAGCAAGGTCTTCAGCAGCGTCGTCTTGCCGCCGCCGTTGGGGCCCAGCAACGCCAGCACACGCCCGGGCTGCAACTGCAGCGTGAAACCCCGGCCCACGGCGTGGCCGGGGTAGCCGACATCCAGTGACTGCGCCTGCAACACCTTCAGGCCCAGCCCTTGCGCTGCTGGCTGCGCAGCAGCGCGATGAAAAACGGCGTGCCCACCACCGCGGTGAGGATGCCCAGCGGCACCTCCACGGGCGCCACCGTGCGCGCCAGCGTGTCGATGAAGAGCAGGAAGCCGCCGCCCAGCAGCGCCGTGGTGGGCAGCAGGCGCGGGAAAGAAGGCCCGACGAGGAAACGCGCCAGGTGCGGCACCACCAGCCCCACCCAGCCGACGATGCCGGCGGCGGCCACACTCGCCGCCGTCACCAGCGTGGCCGCCGCCACAATGGCCAGGCGCAGCGCCGTGGTGGGTGCGCCCAAGGCACGCGCCTCTTCGTCGGGCAGCGACATCACGTTCAGCCGCCAGCGCAAGAGCAGCAGCACCGCCGTGCCCACGGCCACGGGCAAGAGCAGCGGCAGCAAGTCGTCGGGCGCAGTGCCCGAGAGGCTGCCCAGCAGCCAGAAGGTCATGGCCGGCAGCTGTTCATAGGGGTCGGCCAGGTACTTGACGAGGCCGATGCCCGCGCCCAGCAGCGCGCCGATCACGATGCCGGTGAGCAGCAGGCCCAGCAACGGATCACTGCCGCGCAGGCTGCCGCCGAGCGCATAGACCAAAACCACCGCGAGCAGCCCGCCGCCGAAGGCCGCGGCCTGGATGCCGAAGATGCCGAAGGACAGGAAGATGCCCAGCACCGCGCCCAGCGCCGCACCAGCCGAGGCACCGAGGATGTCGGGCGAGACCAGCGGGTTGCGGAACAGGCCCTGGAAGGCCGCGCCCGCCACCGAGAGCGCCGCGCCCACCGCCACCGCCGCCAGCACACGCGGGCCGCGCACCTGCAGCACCACGCTCTCCACGGCCGGCGGCAGGCCCGAGGGCTGGCCGGTGAGCCGGGCCCACAAGAGCTGCAGCACATCGGCCGGCTGCACCGGAAAGCGCCCGAACAGGAAGGCCAGCGCCAGCGCCAGCATCAAGAGCAGCCCGGCCAGCAGCGGCCCGGCCCACGCGGGGCGTTCAGGGGCCGCTGGGCGGGCGGGCGACGACGGCACCTCAGCCGCGCCCGGCGAGCACGCGCGCCACCTGCGCGTCGTTCAGGCTCACGCCGTAGTAGCGGCGGTAGAACTCGCGCGTGACCGTGCCCAGGTCTTCGGGAAAGAGCTGCGGGAACACCACCTTGCCCAGCCACCACAGCCCCGGCAGCCGGTTCACGCCGGGCGGAAAGTCCACCCAGCCGAAGGGCAGCTTGGGGCTCAGGTGCACACGTCCTTCGCGCACGGCGCGCACGCCCTGCCACATCGGCATCTCGCGCACATTGGCGGCAAAGCTCTGGTCGATGGTGATGATGACGTCGGGGTCCCAGCGCAACACCTGCTCGATGGACACGCGGGCCAGGCCGCCGGGCGTGTCGGCGCTCACCAGGCGCAGGCCCATGGCATCGAGGCTCTCGATGTTGATCGAGCCGCCCAGGCCCGTCTCCAGGCCCATGGGTCCGCGCGCGTAGTAAACGCGCGGGCGCTTGTCGGCCGGCACGGCGGCCACGCGGCCGACGACGGTGTTGATGATCTGTTCAGACGCCTGCCCCAGCTCGCGCGCCCGCGCGGGCCGCCCCAGCAACTCGCCCAGCAGCGTGTAGCTGCGCGGGATGGCGGGCAAGCGGCCGTCGAGCAGCGCGTAGGGAATGCCCGTCTGCTGCTGCACGCGCTGCGCGAGCTCGGCATAGGTGTCGCGCACCGAGCCGCTGTCGATGATGAGGTCGGGCCGCGCGGCGAGCACGGCCTCCAGGTTGGCGCTGTTGCCACGGCCGGTGATGCGGCCCACCTCGGGGCGGTTGCCGATGCCGGGCAGCAGGAACTCCAGCTCTTCGGGCCGGTTGGCACGCGGCCAGCCCAGCAGCAGGTCGGGCGCTAGCGTGTAGAGCAGGATGGCCGCCGGCGGGCCGGCCGGGAAGACGCGCTGCACGTTCTTCGGCACCGGCACGGCGCGGCCGGCGCTGTCGGTGACGGTGGCCGCCTGCGCCCAGGCGGGCGCAGCCAGCGCTGCGGCCCCGGCCGCCAGCAGCTCACGCCGGGTGGGGTGGGCCGGCTGCAGCGGCTTCATGGCGCGCTGAACCCGTACGCCGCCAGCACCGCCTGGCCCTGCGGCCCCAGCAGGAACTGCGCATAGGCCTGCGCCTGCGGCGTGGCCGGGTTCAGCACCGCCAGACCGTAGAGGGCCGAAACGTTCACCGCCGCCGGCAGCTGCAGCACCTGCAGCTGCGGGTGCTCGCGCCGCGCGGCGCTGGCATTGGTGCAGTAGGTGACGAAGACGTCGGCCTGCCCGCTGGCGACCAGATCACCATAGACATTGCGCCCGGCCGGGGGCTTGGGCGAGTTTGGCCCGCCGGTCAGTTGAAGCGCCTTGCGCTTCAGCGCCTCGGCGCTGCCCGGGCCGGTGCTGCCCGTGGCTTCCAGCCGTTCGAACAGCGTGAAGGCGTAGTCGCCCGAGGGGTCGGCCTTGGGCGTGCTGGTGCCCAGCTTCACGGCCGGGTCGAGCATGCGCTGCGCGAGCGTCTGCCCCTGCAGGCCGAAGCCCGGCGCGGCCAGCACGCACAGGGCATTGCGCGTGAAAGGCAGCACGGCACCTGCGCGCCCTGCAGCCACCAGGGCTTGCGGATGCTCGGTGTTGGCCGAGGCGAAGACCTGCGGCGCTTCACCGCCGACGATGCGGTCTTTCAGCAGCCCCGAGGCGCCATAGCTCATGGCCACGCGCGTGCCCTGCCCCTGCTCGAAGGCGCGTGCCACCTCGTCCAGCGCGGCGCGCAGGCTGCCGGCGGCGTAGACGCTCAAGGCGGCCGGCGCGGGCGCCGCTGCCGTCGTGGTCTGCGCCACCGCGCCGGCAGCGCCCATCGCCATCACCGCGGCACCCATCCAACACCGGGCCGCTGCACCGGGCCGCATCACTGCGCGTTCGGGAAGAAGAGCTGCTCGCCGCCGATCTTGTAGCTGGCGATGGCCGCCTGCCCGGCCGGCGAGACCAGCCAGTTCACGAAGCCTTGCGCCAGCTCGGTTTTCACGTGCGGGTGCTTGGCCGGGTTGACCACCATCACGCCGTACTGGTTGAAGAGGCGCTGGTCGCCTTCCACCAGCACCGCCAGGTCACCGCGGTTCTTGAAGTTCAGCCAGGTGCCGCGGTCGGCCAGCACGTAGCCGTTCACCGAAGAGGCCATGTTCAGCGCCGGGCCCATGCCGCAGCCGCATTCGCGGTAGCCGGCGGGCTTGGTGGCGGCCACGTCGATGCCGGCGCCCTTCCAGTAGCGCAACTCGGCGGCATGCGTGCCGCTCTTGTCGCCGCGCGAGACGAAGGGCTGCGGCGTGCCGGCCAACTTCTTGAGGGCTTCCACAATGTCCTTGCCACGCGTGCCGGCGGGGTCGGCCTTCGGGCCGATCAGCACGAAATCGTTGTACATCACGGGCAGGCGCTTCACGCCGAAGCCTTCGGCCACGAACTTCTCTTCGGCCGCCTGGTCGTGCACGAAGGCGACGTCGGCGTCGCCGCGGCGCGCGCTGTCCAGCGCCTGGCCGGTGCCCAGCGCCACCACGCGCACGTTCACGCCACTGGCTTGCTTGTAGATCGGCAGCAAGTGGCCGAACAGGCCCGACTGCTCGGTGGACGTGGTGCTGGCCACGACGATGAACTTGTCCTGCGCCAGCGCCGGGCTGGCAGCGAGGGCGGCGGCCAGCCCGAAGGCGGCGGCACAAGTGGTGAAGAGACGACGGCTGGCGAGCAGGGAGGCCATGGGGTGCTTTCGGCAGAGGCTGACGATGGAGCGCGCGATTGTTCCCAGCCCCTCCGGGCAGCGCGATATGTCTGTCCGTGCATAGGCTGTCACCAGGGGCTTGGCCCAGGCTCGCGGCACATCTGGCGGGTTTTGTGGCCTCTGTTCGGGCTTCAGTCTGGCGGGGCGGCTGGCAGCATCCCCCAGACCCCTGAAGCCCGCTTCAGAACGCCCTGCCACCCGCCCCACCGCCGCCGCTGTGCCGCGCCGCCACTGGAGAACCAAGCCATGAAGAGAGATGCCAAGACCGTGCTCGTGACCGGGGGCGCCGGCTTCCTGGGTTCGCACCTCATCGACCGCCTGCTCGGCGCCGGCCACGAGGTGCTGTGCCTGGACAACCTCTTCACCGGCAGCAAGCGCAACATCGCCCACCTGCACGGCCACCCGCGCCTGGAGTTCATGCGCCACGACGTGACCATGCCGCTGTACGTGGAGGTGGACGAGATCTACAACCTGGCCTGCCCGGCCAGCCCCGTGCACTACCAGCACGACCCGGTGCAGACCACCAAGACCAGCGTGCACGGCGCCATCAACATGCTGGGCCTGGCCAAGCGCCTGGGCGCCAAGATCCTGCAGGCCAGCACGAGCGAGGTGTATGGCGACCCGGCCGTGCACCCGCAGCCCGAGAGCTACTGGGGCAACGTCAACCCCATCGGCCCGCGCTCTTGCTACGACGAAGGCAAGCGCTGCGCCGAAACCCTCTTCTTCGACTACAACCGCCAGCACAAGCTGCGCACCAAGGTCGTCCGCATCTTCAACACCTACGGCCCGCGCATGCACCCGAACGACGGGCGCGTGGTCAGCAACTTCATCGTGCAGGCGCTGCGCGGCGAAGACATCACGCTCTACGGCGACGGCAGCCAGACGCGCAGCTTCTGCTACGTGGACGACCTCATCACCGCGATGATGCGCACGATGGAAGACACGCCCGACAGCTTCACGGGCCCGGTCAACATCGGCAACCCCGGCGAGTTCACCATCCGCGAACTGGCCGAGATGGTGGTGGAACTGGTGGGCTCGCGCAGCCGCCTGGTCTACCTGCCGCTGCCGCAAGACGACCCCAAGCAGCGCCGCCCCGACATCAGCCTGGCCAAGAGCGCGCTGAACTGGGAACCGAAGATCGCGCTGCGCGAAGGCCTGACCGAGACCATCGCCTACTTCCGCAGCGTGCTCACCGGCGAAGGCCCGCGCGTGGTGCTGCCGGCCAGCACCCTGGGCAGCACGGCCGCCGCATCGCCCGCAACCGACGCCCCCGTGCGCAGCGGCGCCGAGGCCGCGCCGATCGCTACCGCTGCGCTGGCCGCCGTACGCCAGGCAGCAGGCCAGGCGGCGCGCCAAGCCAAGCCGCAGGCCGCTGCGCCCAAGGCGGCTCACAAGACCCCCTCCTCCGCGCGTTGAACGGGCCCCACGCCATGGACATCGACTACCTCGTCGTCGGCTCGGGCCTCACCGGCGCCGTGCTCGCCCGTGCGCTGCACGAAGCCGGCCACCGCGTGCTGGTGCTGGAGCGCCGCGCCCACACCGGCGGCAACGTGCACGACCACGTGCATGCCGAAAGCGGCATCCTCGTGCACACCTACGGGCCGCACTACTTCCGCACGAATGACGAAGACCTCTGGCGCTACGTCAACCGTTTCACCAGCTTCCAGCGCTACGAGGCCGAGCTGAAATCGCTGGTGGATGGCCGCCACGAAAACTGGCCCATCGCCGGCAGCTACATCCAGCGCACCGTGGGCAGCGGCTGGAAGCCTGAGTTCACCGGCACGCCGCAGAACTTCGAAGAAGCCTCGCTGGCCATGATGCCGCGGCCCATCTACGAAAAATTCGTCAAGGGCTACACCGAGAAGCAATGGGGCGTGCCCGCCACCACGCTCTCGGCCGGCCTGGCCAAACGCTTCGACGTGCGCGAAGACGACGAGCCGCGCCTGATGCGCCACAAGCACCAGGGCATCCCGGCCGGCGGCTACACGCAAATGATGACGAACATGCTCGCCGGCATCCCGCTGCGCACGGGCGTGGACTACCTGCAAGACCGCGCCGCCTTCCAGCCGCGCGTGATGACCATCTTCACCGGCCCCATCGACGAGTACTTCGGCTGCGACCTCGGCCGCCTGGCCTACCGCGGCCAGAAGCGCACGCACGAGTACCTGCCGCACACCGAGTGGTTCCAGCCCTGCGGCCAGGTGAACAACCCTTCGCCGGCCGACGGCCCGCACGTGCGCACGCTGGAGTGGAAACACATGATGGCGCCCGAGGCGCAGGCCCGCACCCGCGGCACCCTGCTCACGCGCGAGACGCCCTACACGCCCACCAGCAGCGGCGGCGATTGCGAGTACCCCTTCCCCGACGAGCGCAACACGCAGCTCTACGAGCGCTACCGCGAGCGCGCCGAGCGCATCCCCGGCCTGCTGGTGTGCGGGCGCCTGGGCGAGTACCGCTACTACGACATGGACCAGGCCATCGCCCGCGCGCAGATGCTGGCGCGGCGTGTGCTGGCCGGCGCTGAAATGCCGCAGGCCGCCTGAACGAGAGCACCTCCGATGAAAGAAGCTTCGGTGCTCGTGGTCGGCGGTGCCGGCTACATCGGTTCGCACATGGTGCTGGCGCTGCGCGACGCCGGCCACCGCGTGACGGTGTTCGACAACTTGAGCCGCGGTTTTGCCGATGCCGTGGGCGGCGTGCCGCTGATCCGCGGCGACCTCGCCAACCCGGCCGACCTCGACCGCGCCCTGCAAGGCCGCCACTTCGACGTGGTGATGCACTTCGCGGCCTACGCCTACGTGGGCGAATCGGTGGCCGAGCCCGAGCTCTACTACCTCAACAACGTCAGCGGCTCGCTGAACCTGATGGCGGCCATGCGCCGGCATGGGCTGAAGCGCCTGGTGTTCTCGTCCACCTGCGCCACCTACGGCGAGCCCGAGCAACTGCCCATCCCCGAAAGCCACCCGCAGCGGCCCATCAACCCCTACGGCCGCAGCAAGTGGATGGTGGAGCAGATGCTCATCGACCAGGCCGCGGCCTTCGGTCTGCAGAGTGTGTCGCTGCGCTACTTCAACGCCGCCGGGGCCGACCCGCAAGGCCGCGCCGGTGAACGCCACGAGCCCGAGACCCACCTCATCCCGCTGGTGCTGCAGGAAGCGCTGCGCCTGCAGCAGGGCGGCGACGTGGCGGGCACCCAGCTCAAGGTCTTCGGCAGCGACCTGCCCACGCCCGACGGCAGCTGCGTGCGCGACTACATCCACGTCGACGACCTGGCACAAGCCCACCTGCGCGCCGCCGAGCGCCTGCTGCGCGGCGAGGTGCAAGGCGCCGAGTTCTACAACCTCGCCAACGGCGCCGGCTTCAGCGTGCTGCAGGTCATCCAGGCCTGCCGCGAAGTGACGGGCCAGCCCATCGCCTGGCAGACCCTGCCGCGCCGCGCCGGCGACCCCGCCGTGCTGGTGGGCGACGCCACACGCGCCCGCCAGGTGCTGGGCTGGGCGCCGCGCCACGGCGAGTTGCACCAGGTGGTGCAGACGGCCTGGGCCTGGATGCTGGCGCGGCAAGCCGGTGAAGCACGCGCGGCCTGATCACGGACCAGGCCCCAAAACACCAGGCCCCGGCGCTGCATCGCAGCCCGGGGCCTTGTCTTTGGGAGTGAAGTCCGGTGTCAGCCGAAATGCAGCATCGGCACTTCGCAGAAGCGCGGCCGGTTCAGGTGCATCCACAGGCCCAGGAAACGTTCGCCCAGGAAGCCGGGGTAGCGGTTCTGGTAGGTGTCGTAAGGCTGGCCGATCTGCTCGTACACCGCGTCCATCACGAGGAAGAGTTCTTCGCAATAGGCCTCGAAGAGGTCGCGCCGCATCACGAACATGTTCCACATCGGCGCCTGCGGCGCGAGGCGGAAGTACTCTTCCACGCCCGGGTGCTTGCTGTAGACCAGCTTCACCACGCGCAGGAAGGCTTCCCACGGCGCACGTTCCACGCAAGACACGTACTGGTGCTCGATGGAGGGCAGCGTGCGCACCTGGCGCGGGATGATGAGGTCGTAGTGCTGCATCAGCGTCTGCACGCGCTGCAGCTGGGCCGGGGCGGCCAGGTAATCCACCATCGCCTGGTCCAGCGGCAGGCTGCTGTTGCCAGGGGCCAGCCAGGTCTGGTCGATGACGAAGTTCATCATGCGGCGGTAGTGGCAGAAGCCCACCACGCTGCTGCGTGTGTTCTTCCAGGCCCAGTACTGCACCGTCAGCTCGCAATAGGCCGGGTTCAGCGCGGCGATGTTCACGCCGCTGGCGTCGCTCTCGAAACCTTCATGCACATACCCCCCCACACCCACCGGCTGCAGCCAGCCCGAGCGCGTGTTGTGCGGGTAGTCCTTGTGGAAGGTCTGGAACATCTGCACCGTGGCCGCAGCGCTGGCCGGCGCGGTGGTGTCGAACACCGCCTGGCGTGCACTCATGCCACCACCTCGGCGTCACGCACCACGGCGGCGGGCGCCACGCTCTCGGGCGGCAGGCCCCACAGCGCCAGCGTCTCGTCGCTGGGCTGGCCCTTGAAGGCCACGGCATTCACTTCGAGGTTGCCCACGCTGCTGTAGACCTTGGTGAAGCCGGCGCGCTGCAGCGCCCGCATCAGCGACTTCTGCGTGAAGCCGGTCTTGTGCGCGAAGAACTCCTGCCCGCTGCGCTCGATCTGCGCCTGGAAGCCGTAGATCACGTCCAGCGCCATGATCGGGCCGGCCGCGCTCTGGTACAGCGTGTCGTCGATGTCGAGCTGGCCCTCGACGATGCGGCGGAAGACCTCGGCCATGTCGGGCACGCGGATCTGGATGAAGCCGCCCTCCTTCAGCACATGGCGGAAGCCCGAGAGCACCGCGCCCACGTCGTGGCGGTAGTAGTGCTCCAGGTTGTGCGAGTTGTAGATGGCGTCGAACTGCCCCGCCTCCAGCGTGGCCAGCTTGCGTGCATCGCAGCAGATGTCGGGCTGGCCGGTGGGGTCGATGTCCAGCAGCAGGTGCTCGAAACCGGCGTACTGCGGCGGCAGCGGGATGGACTTGTTGTTGCCGCCGACGTTGAGGACCTTCTTCTGGTTCATGGGAACTTTTCCTTCGGTTGGAAGAGACGGGAAAGGGGCTGAAAACCGGGCGGCCTGCGCCTTCAGCGCAGCCATTCGATGACGCCACGCCCCAGCGTCAGCAGGTTGGCGTTGAGCTGCTGCACGTCGTGCAGCGCGTTCACGTAGGCGATGCGCATGTTGTAGTGGTCGGCCTCGGCCGCCATCACGTCGAACAGGCTGCGGCGGCCGAGCTGCTGCCACTGCTGCAGCGTGAAGTTGCGCACTTGGTCGCTGTTCTTCAGCACCTCGGCCAGGCGGCGCGCGCGCTCGGCCGCGGCGGTGGCCTGCTCGTGCACCTCGGCCACGCGGAAGCGGCGCGATTCCAGCGCCTCTGCGCGCTGCAGGCGCGCGGCTTCGGCGCGCAGGCGCGCGGCGCCGGTGGCGGCGCCCTGGCCCGGGCTGATGAGGGGCACGTTGACGCTCAGGCCCAGCGAGTAGCTGCCGCTGCGGCGCGTACTGCTGCCACCCGCGGCGCCCGCTTCTTCGGTGCTGGCGCTGTTGCGGTTGCCGCCGGAAGCCGTCACGTTGCCGCTGAGGTTCCAGCTGATCTGGGGCTTGGTGCCTGCGGCCACGGCCTCGGCGTAGCGCCGCGCCGCGCGTTCCTGCGCATCAAACTGCGCGATTTCGGCCGAGCGTTCCACGTCGGCCACCAGCTGCGGCAGCTCGGGCACGCCCAGGAACACCGTGCTCAGGCCTTCGGTGCCGGGCAGGCCGTCGCCCACCAGGCGGCGCAGCCGAACCTCCAGCTGGCGCACGGCCGATTGCGTCTGCACCAGCTGCAGCTCGGCCTGCTGCAGCGTCTTCTGCGCCTGCACCAGCTCGCTGGCGCGGCCGCGGTCGGTGCGCACGATGGTCTCCAGCGCTTCCACCAGGCAGGCGGTCTTGCGCACGTGCTGGCGCCACACCTGCGCCGTCATGCGGTTGCGGCTGCGTTCCAGCTGCAAAGCCACGGCGGTGAGCGCGAGCTGCTCTTGCTGCGTGAGGTGGCCCCAGCGGGCCGAATCGGCCAGCTGCGTGCGCCAGTCGACCAGGCGATCGCTGCGCCCGCCGTCCCACAGCTGCTGGCTGATGTTGACGTTGGCACGCAGTTGCAGCGCCGCGCTCTCGGTGATGCCGCGGTCGCGCGAGCCGCCCGGGCCCAGGCCGGCGCCCACGCTGGCCTGCACGCCGCGCGCGGCGCGGGCTTCGTCGATATCCTGGATGGCAGCCTCGGCCAGCAGGCGCGTGGCGCCCACGGCGTGGCTGCGCTCCAGCGTGTCTTTCACCAGGCCGGCCAGCGCGCTGCGCGGCTCCACGGGCGCCATGGGGGCGCTCTTGGCGGCTTCAGGGTTGGCGATTTCCGGCGCGTCCTCGTCGACGCAGCGGCCGGCGGCAGGGCCGGCCAGTGCTGCGCACAAGAGCGCCAGGGGCAGCAGGGCGAAGGACGGACGGCGGTTCATCGTCACAGTGTCGGCCGCACTGGAGGGCGCCGATCGGCGGAGTTCAGGCCGGTTTCGGGCCTTGTTCAGGCGCCGGTCCCGGCCAGCCGTTCAGGGCTGGCAGCCCAGCACCAGCGCGTCGTCGGCGTGGCCGATCACCACCGCCGGGTTGCCGGCCACCACGGCGCCGGCGGGCACGTCGGCCAGCACCACGGCCCCGGGCTTGATGCGGGCGCCAGCGCCCACGCACAAGCCCGCGTCGATGACGGCGTTGGCCCCGATGCGCACGCCGTCACCCACCACCGTGGGGCCGAGGCCGTCTTCGTCATCGACGAAAGCCACGTTGGGCCCCACAAGCACCGCCTGCCCGAGCACCGTGCCGCGGGCCAGCACCGCGCCGCTGCGCACGCGGCAGCCTGCGCCCAGGCGCACGCCGGCTTCCACGCGTGCGCTCGGGTCCACCTGCACGCTGGCGCCGCCGGCGGCTTCGGCCAGCAGAGCGTACAGATCGGGCTCGGGCAGGGGCAGGTCGCGTGCAGACATGGGCTTCTCCGAAGAAGCCAGCATTGCAAGCGAGCGCCCGCGCGGCAAAGCCACGAACAGGCGGTGTTTTCGGCGCCATTTCCGGCGCCAAGGCCGCAACGGCCGCCACGGAGGGCCTGTCAGCCCGGGTTCACGCCAAACAGCCAGGCCAGGCCCGAGAAGCTGCCGAAAGCCAGCACCGTGCTGCTCATGATGATGCGGGCCACGCGCCCGCTGTCGGCGCCGTAGCGCTCGGTCAGCAGGCTCACGTTGCTGGCGCTGGGCAGGGCCGCCGCCAGCGTCAGCACGACAAGCTGGAACTTCGTCAGCGGCGCGCCCAGCGCCAACGCTGCGCCGCCCAGAAGGAAGACCAGCAGCGGGTGCACGAAGAGCTTGATCAGCGCCACCGGCAGGTAGTCGGCCACCGGCGTGCGCGTGTGCGCGTGCTGGCTGGAACGCCACAGCACCACGCCGATGGTGAACAGCGCCACCGGCGAGGCCGAGGCGGCCAGCATCTCCACCACCTTGGCCAGCGGGCCGGGCAGCGCCATGCCGGTGACCGAGAACACCGCGCCCAGCGCGATGGACCAGGGCAGCGGGTTGCCCAAGGCCGCGCGCAGCGCGCGCAGGGCGGCCTGGCGGGCGCTGGCGCCTGCGGCATCGGCAGCGCCCCCGGCGGCGGC
>VYLK01000555.1_pt1 | contig 11883 bp, 11 predicted proteins | sample 5114321 | NCBI WGS metagenome assembly VYLK01 (sample SAMN12291792, study PRJNA351875) | freshwater metagenome | isolation source: freshwater lake | place: USA: Michigan, MSU2 Lake | collected 2011-08-16
GGCGGCAGCGGGCGCGGCCGCCGGAGCGGTCTCTGCCGCGGCCTCCGCAACGGCGGGGGCGGCTTCCTCGGCGGGCGGGCTGCAGCCGGCCAAGGCCATGGCCGCCACCAGTGCGGTCGCCGCGAGCGTGCGCTTCATCCCGTATCGTCCCTGAAAAGACTATCGTTGAGAGGCCGCACCGTGGCCCAAGCCTGCGGCGGCGGCAAGGCAGGTTCGCGCCTTCGCCAGGGCGCGTATGACGCAGGCCTGATCCGGTCCGCTGTGTCGGCCGTCGAACGGTCGAGGGCGGCCCGCCGATGGGGCAGGCCGCCTTCTTCAACGGTTGCGAGGCTGCCCCGTCACTTGCCGAACAGCTTGTTCCAGCGGCGCTTGTCGCGGTTCTTCCAGGTTCCACGGTGATAGGCGTCGGAGCCGATCAGCGGCACCACCGTGGTGGCCTCGGCGAAAACCATCTGCTCATGCGTGGTCTGGACCTTGCCCCAGGAGGCGGCCTCCTTCAGCGTCGAGGACGAACAGGCCCCGTCGCGCACGTCGGCGACCGTGATCTGGACCGCATAGCGGTGCATCTCGGCCTCGACGCCGAGGATTTCGGCGCAGACGACCGTGTCCTGGGCGAAGTTCTTGGGCACGCCGCCGCCGACCATGAACAGGCCCGTCACGCCCGCCGCGATCTTGACGTCGGTCAGTTCGCGGAAATCCGCCACCGCGTCGATCATCAGATAGGGCCTGCCCTCGGCCATCCGCTCCTTCTGGTGCTTGACCAGACCGAAGCCGGCCGAGCTGTCGACGAAGGCGGGGCAGAAGATCGGCACGCCTTCTTCATAGGCGGTCTGGATCAGTGAGCCGGGCTTCTTCGCATTGCCCTCGCTCAGCCATTTGCCCATCTCCCAGATGAACTCGCGCGAGGAATAGCCGCGCGGCTCCAGCTGGTTGCAGATCTCCAGAATGGTGTGGTCGCAGGCCTGGAGCTCTTCCTCGTCGATGTAGGTGTCGTAGATCCGGTCGATGTAGTTGTCGCGCAGGACATTGTCGTCCACCTCGCCGGCGGCCTGGTAGTGTTTGAAGCCCAGGGCCTCGAAGAAATCCATGTCGACGATCGAGGCGCCCGTGGCCACCACGGCGTCGATCATGCCGAACTTCACCATGTCGCGGTACACATGCATGCAGCCGCCGGCCGAGGTCGAACCGGCCAGGATCAGCCAGGGCGAGCACGAGCTGTCCTCAAGGGCCATGTTGAAGATGTCGGCGGCCCGGGCCGTGTCGCGGCTCGAGAACGACATCTTGCGCATGCTGTCGATGATAGGACGGGCGTCGAACGAGGTGATGTCGACGTGCTCCACCGTGTTCTGGAGCAGCTGGGCCTTCTGGTTGGTCTGAACGGGAGCGTTCATTGCAAGGGTTTCCCTTTGGTTTGAGCGCCCGTCGTCAAAAGAAACAGCGGCCCGGACGGAGCGACGGGCCGCTGCTGATTACAGTGCGAAAGCGACGGTTTAGCGCCGCTGCTTCTTCCGCTGGCCGGCTTTGCCCTTGGGGCGCGACAGGCGAACCACCTTGCGGGCCTGCTCTTCCGCCGAGGTGCGAACCGTCGGGATCGAGCGGGGGGCCAGGCCGTAGAGCGAGGCCATCGGGGCATCCTCGACGCCGGCGATGTCGTGTTCGCCATAGCCGTTGAAGCCGGTCGACATGGCCACGCCATAGGCACCCAGCATGCCGATCTCGATGAAGTCGCCTTCCTGCACATCGGCCGGCAGCCAGAAGGGTCCCGGCATATGGTCGATGGAGTCGCAGGTCGGGCCGTAGAAGCGGAACGGCTTGAGGTCGGCCGAAGCGGCAGCATCCCGGACCAGTTTGGTCGGGAAGGGCCAACGCGAGTGGGTGGCGTCAAACAGCGAGCCGTAGGAGCCGTCGTTCAGATACAGGGCGTCACCCTTGCGCAGATCGACCCGGCACAGCACCGATGAGGCCTCGGCAACGAGCGCCCGGCCGGGCTCGCACCACAGCTCGGTCGTTTCCGACACCGGCATCTCGCTGAAGCCGCGATGAATGGCGTCGGCATATTCCTGCATGTCCGGCGGAACCATGCCCGGATAGACCGAGGGGAAGCCGCCGCCGACATCGACGATGTCCACGAACACGCCCGCGCGCGAGATGGCACGGCCGATCTGGGCCATGGCGGCCTCATAGGCGGACGGGCGCATGCATTGCGAACCGACGTGGAAACAGACACCCATCAGCCCGTCCTTGACCGCCTGGCGCGTGGCCAGCAGCAGGGAGGGGGCCTGGTCCAGCGAAACGCCGAACTTGCCCGACAGGGAATAGGCCGCGCCGTCTGCCGACACCGTCATGCGGACCAGCAGATTCAGGTCCGTGGCGTTGCCGGTGGCGTCGATGATCTTGGCCAGCTCGTCATGGCTGTCGAGCGAGAAGGTGCGGACGCCGTACTCGAAATAGGCCCTGGTGATCGCGCCACGGCTCTTGACCGGGTGCATGAAGGCCAGACGAGCATCGGCGCTGACCGAACGGACCAGTTCGATCTCTGCCAGTGAGGCGACGTCAAAGCCGGTGACCCCTGCCTCAACGAGGGTCTCGATGACCCAACGCGAGGGATTGGCCTTCACCGCATAGAAGACGTCGGCGTTCAGATTGTCCTGGAACCAGCGCGCCGCTACGGAAACCGAACGCGGCCGCACGAGGGCGACGGGGCGTTCAGGGGACCGCTCGCGGACCAGGTCCAGGGGAAATGGATACGTGCGCAATTCACGTAAACCCCTGTAATTGTTAAACCCAGCCGGCGTTAGCAGCGCATAGTGTCAGACCACGGGGTCCGCCGGAATCCGCGATGTAGGGTCACCGGTCTGTCATGTAAAGCGGTTTTTTTCACGCGGGCGTTGAGTTTGCGCGGGATTTGTCCGGGCGCGGATCGAGCTGCGTCGCCCGCCTTGATCGTGCCGCCCCCGGTAACGGTCCGCAGGGCAGGCGGCCGCGTCCGTCGCGGGCTCGCCTGTGGCCGGTTGCGCTGGACGAAATCGCCGCGGACGTGCCATTAAGACTTGCCTCGCGGGCCTGTTCAGGTGATGCGGCGCGCCCTTGCAACCGCTTCCAGCGTGTCCATGACCTCAGCTGCCGCCGCCGTCGCGCCCAGTGCCGGACCCAGTGTCGTATCGGCCCGGGACGTGTCCAAGACTTTCGGTACCCGGAAGGCCCTGAACGGTGTGTCCGTCGAGGTCGCGGCCGGAGAAATGGTCGCCCTGATCGGGCCATCCGGCTCGGGCAAGTCGACGCTCCTGCGTTCGATCACCGGCCTTCAGAGCATCGACCCCGGCAAGGGGACGATCACCGTCTTCGGCGAGGTCGTGCAGAAGAATGGCCGCACCACCGGAGCTACCCGCGCGGCGCGCCAGAAGCTCGGCATGATCTTCCAGCAGTTCAACCTGGTCGGCCGGCTGTCGCTGTTCTCCAATGTCATGCTGGGCGCGCTTGGTCGCATCCCTGGCTGGAAGGGCTTCATCGGAGCCTGGCCGAAGGCCGACAAACACATGGCCATGGCGGCCCTGCATCGCGTCGGAGTCTCGGACTACGCCGCCCAGCGCGCCAATACCCTGTCCGGCGGCCAGCAGCAGCGCGGTGCCATTGCCCGGGCCCTGGTCCAGGGTGCCAAGGCCATCCTCGCCGACGAGCCTGTGGCCTCGCTGGACCCGGTCTCGGCCCGCAAGGTGATGGAACTGCTGGTCGAGCTGAACAAACGTGACGGCTTCGGCGTCATCGTCACCCTGCACCAGGTCGATTACGCCATCCGCTACTGCAATCGCGTCATCGCCCTCAAGGCCGGAGAGGTCGTCTATGACGGCCCTTCCACCGGCCTGGATACGAAACAATTGATCGACATCTACGGTCCCGAATTCGAGGACGCGTTCTGGGAAGCCAAGGCATGACCCTGCCATCCTTTACCCGCCGTCTGGCGCTCGCCGCCGTTCTCGCCCTCGGAGTCGCCTCGTGCGGCGGCGGTGATGAAAAGGCCGGCACCGTACCGTCGGAGATCACCTTCTCCATCCTGTCGGCCGAGGGGCAGAACTCGTCCGGACCGCTCTGGGAGCCGCTGCTCGAGGACATGTCCAAGGCCATCGGCGTGCCGGTGAAGACCCATTTCGGCTCAAACTATACGGTGCTGGTAGAGGCCATGCGGGCCGACCAGACCCAGGTGGCCTGGTTTTCGGCCAAGCCGGCGCTCGAAGCTGTGGATCGCGCGGAGGGCGAGGTCATTGCTCGCACCGTCGATCTGGAGGGCCTCGACAGCTACCGCGCGACCCTGATCGTCCGCGTCGACTCCGGCATCACGCTTGACCAGGTCATGGCCTGCGGCAAGCGGTTCGATTTCGGGATCGGCGACGCCCAGTCGACTTCTGGCACGCTCGCGCCACTGACCTTCCTGTTCAATCCGCGGAACATCAACCCGGCCCAGTGTTTCAAGACCGTGCGGTCTGCCAATCATCAGTCCAATGCGCTCTCTGTCGCCACGGGCGTTTTGGATGTCGCGACCTCCAACACCGTCAATACGGTCTTCCTGACCCGCCAGAACCCCCGGGCTGCGGCCCAGATTCGGGAAATCTGGCAGTCGCCGCCGATCCCCGAGAGCGGGATCGTCATCCGCGAGGATCTGGACCCGGCTCTGAAGGAGAAGATCCGCAGCTTCTTCCTGACCTACGGCCAGGGCGAGGGAGCCGAGGCCGAGCGCCAGCGTCGGGTGCTGGCAGGTCTCAACTATTCGCAGTTCCGCGCGGCCGATGACAGCTACCTGAACCCTGTCCGCGAAATGGTCGCCGATCGTCAGCTCAGTGAAGCCCGTGCCGCCGGTGATGCCGCCGGGGTGGCCGCTGCCGAGAAGGAGTTGCAGCGGCTGCGCAGCCTCCGTGAGGTCCAGCCTTGACCAACGCCGCCGTTTCCAGCGCGGTCGCCGCCTCACCGGTCCCGAAGCCCCCGACCAAGTCGCTGGGAGCCTGGGCGCTTGATGTCCTGATCTGGGGCGGCGTCGCCGTGATCCTGCTGATCAGCATCGACGCCGTCGATCTGAAGAATATCTCGGCCGTGGTGGCCAATTCGGATCGCATCGAACTGTTCGCCGGCGACCTTCTTCGTCCCGACTTCACCAAATGGCCGCTCTTCGTCGCCAAGATGTGGGAGACGGTCCAGATCGCCCTCTGGGGCACCTTTCTGGCCGTTTTCCTCGGCGTTCCACTCGGTCTGGCGGCCGCTCGCAACATCGCCCCTATCTGGGTAGTGACGCCCGTCCGGTGGCTGATGAACCTGCTCCGCTCGATCCCCGATCTGGTCATGGGCCTGCTGTTCGTCGTCGCCGTCGGCCTCGGCCCCCTGGCCGGTGTTCTGGCGATCGCCCTGAACACGGCCGGCGTACTGGCCAAACTGTTTTCCGAGGCGGTCGAGTCGATCGACAAGGGCCCGGTCGAAGGTGTGCGCGCCACCGGTGCCTCGCAGCTGCATGAGATCGTTTGGGGGGTGATCCCGCAGGTCGCGCCGCTGTGGACCTCCTTTGCCCTCTACCGGTTCGAGTCCAACAGCCGTTCGGCGACGGTGCTGGGTCTGATCGGGGCCGGCGGCATCGGCCAGGTCCTGTTCGAGAGCATGAACGGTTTCGAGTTCCGTGATGTCTCGGCCATCGTCATCATCGTCGTCATCGCCGTGACCATGATCGACATGCTGTCCCAGGCCATGCGCAAGCGGCTGCTGTAGTCGCCGCAAGCCGGACAAGGAAAAGCCCGCCTCCGCTTTCGCAGGGGCGGGCTTCTTTCATTCCGGACCGGATCAGGCCGGGCGCAGATCCGGCGGCGTGGCCTCTTCCGTCAGGATGCGGATCGCCTCGTCCAGCGACACCAGTTCCTGGGCCTGTGAGCCCAGACGGCGGATCGCCACCGTGCCGGCCTCGGCCTCGTTCTTGCCGACCACGGCGATGACCGGGACCTTGCCGACCGAGTGTTCGCGCACCTTGTAGCCGACCTTCTCATTGCGCAGGTCCAGCTCGGCGCGCAGGCCCACCGCCTTGAGCCGTTCGACCACCTCGCGGGCATAGTCGTCAGCCTCGGAGACGATGGTCGCCACCACCACCTGGGTCGGTGCCAGCCAGAGCGGGAAGGCCCCGGCATAGTTCTCGATCATGATGCCGATGAACCGCTCGAACGAGCCGAGGATGGCCCGGTGCAGCATGACCGGCCGGTGCTTCTGGCCGTCCTCGCCGATGTATTCCGCGTTCAGACGTTCCGGCAGGACATAGTCGAGCTGCAGCGTGCCGCAGGTCCAGGTCCGGCCGATGGCGTCCTTGACGATGAAGTCCAGCTTGGGCGCGTAGAAGGCCCCGTCGCCCTCGGCGATGACCGGATCGACCCCGGCCAGGCGCGCGGCCTCGCCCAGCATGGCCTCGGCCTTGTCCCAGAACGCATCCGTGCCGGCGCGCACCTCCGGCCGGGTGGCCAGGGCGATCTCGTGGGTCTGCATGCCGAGGTCGGCGTGGATCATCTGCGTCAGGCGGATGAACCGTTCCGTCTCCTCGACGATCTGGTCCTCGCGGCAGAAGATGTGGGCGTCGTCCTGGGTGAAGCCGCGCACCCGCATCAGCCCGTGCAGGGCGCCCGAGGGCTCATAGCGGTGGCAGGCCCCGAACTCGGCCATGCGCAGCGGCAGTTCGCGGTACGACCGCTGGCCCTGATCGAAGATCTGGACGTGGCCGGGGCAGTTCATCGGCTTGAGGGACAGGGTCTCACCCTCGACCGTCTCGCAGACGAACATGTTGGGGCGGTATTTCTCCCAGTGACCCGACTTCTCCCAGAAGGTCCGGTCCAGCACCTGGGGCGTCTTGACCTCGACATAGCCGGCGGCGTCCAGCCGGCGGCGCATATAGGCCTCCAGCACCCGCCACAGGATCCAGCCCTTCGGGTGCCAGAAGACCATGCCCCGGCCTTCTTCCTGCATATGGAACAGGCCCATGGCCTTGCCGATGCGGCGGTGGTCGCGCTTCTCCGCCTCCTCGACGCGCAGCAGATAGGCGTCGAGGTCCTCCTTCGAGGCCCAGGCCGTCGCATAGATGCGCTGCAGCTGCGGATTGCGGTGGTCGCCGCGCCAATAGGCACCCGCCAGCTTGGTCAGTTTGAAGGCCTTGCCGACGAATTTGGTCGAGGGGAAATGCGGCCCCCGGCACAGGTCGATCCATGTCCCCGTGCGATAGGTGGTGATCGTCTCCGTGCCCGGAAGGTCGCGGATCAGCTCGGCCTTGAAGGTCTCGCCCTTGCCCTCGAACAGGGCGATGGCGGCCTCGCGCTCCCAGACCTCGCGGACCAGTTTTTCGTCGCGGTCGACGATCTCGGCCATCTTCTTCTCGATGGCGGCGAAGTCGTCGGTCGAGAACGGTTCCTCGCGGTGGAAGTCGTAATAGAAGCCGTCATCGATCGCCGGGCCGATGGTCACCTGGGTGCCGGGGAACAGCTCCTGCACGGCCTGGGCCAGCACATGGGCCGCATCGTGGCGGATGGTCTCGAGGGCTTCGGGATCATCGCGCATGATCAGTTTGAAGTCGCCCGAGCCGCCCAGAGGCCGGTCGAGATCGCGCTGTTCGCCGTTCAGGGCGACGAGAGCCGCGCGCTTGGCCAGCGACGGCGAGATGGAGGCGGCGACGTCACGGCCCGTGGCGTCGTCGGGATACTGGCGCGCGGCGCCGTCGGGGAATTTGAGGTCGATCATGTCTTGGTCTTTGCGGGCGGCACCGGATCGTATTTCCAGCCTTCGCCGAAGGGTTGGCATTTGCAGAGGCGTTTGGCGGTGAGCCATCCCCCCTTGAGCGGTCCGTGCTGGATCAGCGCGTCCCGTCCGTAGTCCGAGCAGGTCGGCCGGAACCGGCACGACTGCCCGATCAGGGGCGACAGCGTCAGCTTGTAGCCCCGGTGGGCCAGCCGCACGCCGCGTTCATAGAGGGTTTCGCCGGAAGCCATGTCGCCGCGCTTATCCCCCGGCAGACGCCGCGGAGCAACGGGCTCTAGGCCACACCGGCGAGGCTAGTTCGTGTGTCGGGGCATTTTCGGGCAAGGGCGGCCCGCACAGCGTCCAGCGTCGCCTCGACCGCGACCATGGTCGAGGCATGGCGCGCCGGATAGTCGGCGACCTGTTTCAGGGCGCGCAGACCTTCGAACCGGCCCGTCGGACCCTCCCCGCCGGCCTTGAGCATGGTGGACATGGCGTCCCGGGCCGCGACCAGTTCGTCGAGGGAGGTCCCGATCACGACCGCGCCGAGCACGCCCGCCGCCGCCTGGCCGAGGGCGCAGGCCTTGACGTCCTGGGCGAAGGTTTCAATCCGGCCTGCGTCGTCGAGCGTGACATCGACGATGGCCTTCGAGCCGCACAATCTGGCAACCCGTTCGCCCGTGCCTTCCGGCGCGGCCAGCCGTCCGCTGAACGGCAGATTGGCCGCCAGACCGAGGATTCGCGCGCTGTAGAGCTCGTCGATCATGAGGCGATTATAGGCGATCAGCTCCCCTGGAGCGACCCCCAGGTACGGGCCTGATCCACGCCGGTCCCGGCGGCCCGTTCGCGCAGCCAGGACAGGTTACGGTCGGCCGCCTCGGGCGGCAGGTCGCGACGCAGCATCTGCTCCGCCTCGGCCAGATTGCCGGTCAGCCCCAGCACCATGGCCAGATTGAGCCGGACCTTCAGCGAAGCGCCCGGCTGGGCCACGGCGCGACGCAGCAGCGGCTCGGCACCGGCTGCATCGCCGCGGGTCATGGCTGAGATGGCCAGGTTCGACAGGACGTCAGGATTGTCCGGCGACAGGACCAGGGCCTGGGCCCAGGCTGCGCGGGCGTCATCCGGTCGACGCACCTGCTCATAGGCCGTGCCCAGCAGTGACCAGGCCCGCCAGTCTCCGGGTCGGGCCCCGCGCGCGCCCTCCAGGGCGGCGATGCCATAGAAGGCCTGTCCGCGAGCGATGTGGGCGCGCCCGGACTCCAGCATGGCCTCGACGTTGTTCGGCTGAACCACCAGCACCTTGCTGGCCATTTCAGCGGCCTGGTCGAACCGGCCGAGCTCACGCAAGGCCTGCGCTGCCTTGACGCCGGCGACGGGATCCATCGGGTCGATGTCGGCCTGGTCGGACCAGAAGATCTGGCGGCTCAATGGGTCGGCGCGGTCATAGGCGGCGCGAACCTCGGCCGCAGCCGGCTGACGGGCCATGGGCGCGGCCTGTGCCGGGGCCTGCGGCGCGGCCACGGGATCGGCCATGGCGGGCGCGGCGAGTCCGCCCAGAAGCAGGGCGACGGTTGCGATGCTGGCGGTCGTGCGCGACATGGAAGACGCTCCGGAAGGTTCGATCCGAGACTCGGGCTTTCTCGTCAATCCTTGGTTAAGATCGGGCCCGTGGGGCCGGAAAGGCTGCCGACCATGTCCGTCCTGAACCCCGACCTGCTGAGTTCCGAGGCCGCGGGCGCGATTCCGGTGCGATTCGTGGGCCCGGACGGCCCGATCGACACCGCGCACCGGGCCTGGGCCGAGACCAACGGCTTCAAGGGCAAGCCCGGCCAGATTCTGGTCGCGCCGGACGGGCAGGGCGGGATCGCCGCTGTGCTGGTCGGCACCGGAGAGCGTTTCGACCCCGTGTCGGCCCGTGCCCTGCCCGCCAAGCTTCCGCCGGGCCTCTATTGCCTCGAAGCCGAAGCGGAGGACGCCCGCTCGGCGGCTCTGGCCTTTCTGCTCGGGACCTATGTGTTCGATCGCTACAAGGCCCGGCCGGAACGTGATCGCGTGCGGCTCGTTGCGCCGGAGGGGCTGGATGTCGAGGGCGCCCTGCGCATCGCCTCGGCCTGTGCCCTCGCCCGCGAGATGATCGACACCCCGGCGGCCGACATGGGGCCGCTTCAGATCGAGACCATCGCCCGCGAGATCGCCACCGCCTCGGGGGCGACGATCACGGTGACGAGCGGTGCGACCCTGCTGGAGGACAATTATCCCGCTGTCCATGCCGTCGGTCGGGCCGCCGCCCCGCACCGGGCCCCGCGGGTCATCGAGATCGGCTGGAACCTCGACCGCGCCGACCTCCCCCTGGTCGCGCTCGTCGGCAAGGGGGTCGTGTTCGATTCGGGCGGTCTCGACATCAAGCCGGCCGCCGGCATGCGCAATATGAAGAAGGATATGGGGGGGTCCGCCCATGCGTTGGCCCTTGGCCGGCTGGTCATGCAGGCGAACCTGCCGGTGCGGCTCGTGGTGCTGGTGGCGGCGGTGGAGAATGCCATCTCGGGCGACGCCTTCCGGCCGGGCGACATCCTGGACAGCCGCAAGGGTCTGACCATCGAGATCGGCAATACCGACGCCGAGGGCCGGCTGATCCTTGCCGACATTCTCACCCGCGCGGGGGAGCACGCCCCGGACCTGACCCTGGACTTTGCCACCCTGACCGGGGCCGCCCGCGTCGCCCTCGGACCCGAGCTGCCGCCGCTCTATACGGACGACGAGACCCTCGCGGCGGACCTTCTCGAGGCTGGCCGTTCGGTCGGCGATCCACTGTGGCGGATGCCGTTGTGGCCCGGCTATCGTGCCGCCATCGAAAGCGAGCTGGCCGACCTGCGCAACGACTCCGCCGGCTGGGCCCAGGCCGGTTCCGTCACGGCCGCCCTGTTCCTGCAGAGATTCGCCCCGATGACCGGTAGCTGGGCCCATATGGACATCTTCGCCTGGAACCCCCGTGCCCGCCCCGGCTGGCCCGAAGGCGGCGAGGCCCAGGCGCTCAGGGCGTGCTTTGAGATGTTGAAGCGGCGGTTCGCGTAGGGCTTAGGGCTTAGGGCTTAGGGCTTAGGTCGAAGGTGACCCGAGCTCGCCTTAAGCCCTAAGCCCTACGATCTAAGCCCTCCTCCCGTTAACGGCCCTTTCGGCTTCTTCCGATACGACAACGGCTCAATCGGACGAGTCCACGTTTGACCGCAGCCGCTGCCAGCCTTGATTCCCGCACCACCCTGGCCCGGCCCGATCTGGCCGAGCAGGCGCTGGAGGGGATTGTGCGTGCCGATGCCTTCCGTGCAGTCCGGGCGATGCATTGCGCTATTCCGGTCGCCGACATCCACGCCGACGCCGTGGCGAGCGAACACCCGGTCGATCAGCTGATTTTCGGCGAGGCCTTTGATGTCCTCGATTCGGGCGGCGACAAGGTCTGGGGCCGTGCCCGTCGCGACGGGGTCGTGGGCTGGGTCCGGCTGTCCGGGCTCGAGGATGGCGCGCCCCTCGCGACCCATCGGATCGGCGCGACCGACCGGGACCTGCCCCTCAACGCCCTTGTCATCGAGACGGGCGATCCAGCGGGTCTGGCCCCCATCGGCAGTTTCGCCGCCGAGCCGGTCGAGGTGGCTGAGCGGTTGCTGGGCACACCGTACAAGCTGGGCGGTCGCTCATCGCTGGGTACGGATTGCTGCGGTCTTGTCCAACAGGCGCTTTATGCCTGCGGTCGCGCGGCACCGCGCTATGCGGACCAGCAGGCGGAACTCGGACAGGCCGTGTCCGCCGGTCAGGCGCAGCACGGCGATCTGGTGATCTGGCTGGACCCCCGGGAAGGTCCCTGGAACGGTCACGCCGGCTTCATCCTCGACGGCCACCGCGTGCTGCACGCTGTCGGAGGGTTGGGCGCGGTCGTGATCGAGTCGTTCGCCGAGGCGGACGCCCGCCATCGCGTGGCGGGCTCTGACGGTCCGGTTTTCCGCCGACTCTGACCGCAAGAAAAAAGGGCGGCCCGAAGACCGCCCTTTCGTCATTCAGAAATCCCGAAGCTCAGTTCGCCGCGGCCGCTGCCGGCGGGGTCGCGGGCGTGGCACCGGCGGCGGCAGGTTCGGCACCAGCGGCCGGAGCGGC
>VYLK01000557.1_pt1 | contig 11846 bp, 10 predicted proteins | sample 5114321 | NCBI WGS metagenome assembly VYLK01 (sample SAMN12291792, study PRJNA351875) | freshwater metagenome | isolation source: freshwater lake | place: USA: Michigan, MSU2 Lake | collected 2011-08-16
CCCGGCGAGCAGCGCCTGTGGCCCGACGGCCGCGACCGCCCCGCCGGCGTGGCCGCCGTGAACATCGTCTACCGCCACACCGGCGCGCCGCGCCAGTTCGACGAAGGCACCGTGCTGGCCGCGCTGCAGCGCGCGGCGCGGGCCTGGTCGGCCTGCGGCATTCCGGCGCAGGTGATCGGCGAGGAAGCCGCCACGCTGGAAGCCACGCCGCCCGTGGTGGTGCTGTGGAGCGAGGCCGAAAGCCGGGGCCAGTTTGCGCTGGCCAACCTGACACACCGCCGCCTGGCGATGAGCGCGGCGATGTACACGCTGCTGGCGCAGCGCAACCCGGCCCACCCCGCGGTGCAGACGCTGCAGATGACGCTGAGCCACGAACTCGGCCACTTCTACGGCCTGGTGGCGCACTCGCGCCGCTGCATCGACGTGATGAGCTACTACACCGACGCTGCCGGCCAGACCTGCAGCACGCGCGACGGCCGCTCGTACAAGAGCGCGCCCGAGTACCGCGCGCTGCTGCCCACGGCCTGCGACATCGCACGCTGCCAGGCGATCAACGGCACCGGCCGTTAGCGCACTTCCGCAGCGGCTGCGCCTGCCGCTACAGTCAGCCCCGGCGCAGCGAACACAGGCTTCCCGTTCAAGAAGGCGGCCGGCGCGGCGCCTTCAATTCAGGGAAGAACCACCGCCATGCCCCACACCCCCACCGGCCCGATGCGGCGCGTGCTGAAGGCCGCCTGCACAGCCGCCTGCCTGGCCGCAGGCCTCGCCACCGCCCCCCTGGCCACCGCCGCCGAGCCCTGCAAGCTGCAGCAGCTGAAGATGCCAGTGCGGCTGGTGGAGCAGCGGCCCGTGGCCCAGATCTCGCTCAACGGCGTGGAGAAGCAGATGCTGGTGGACAGCGGCGCCTTCTTCAGCGTGGTCAGCCACGCCACCGCCGCGCAACTGCAGCTGCCCTTGCGCGCGCTGCCGATGGGCGTGCAGGTGCGCGGCTTCACGGGCGACATCGAGATGAAGCGCGCCCGCATCGAGAAAGTGGGCCTGCTCGGGGCCTCGCTGGCCAATGTCGAGTTCCTGGTGGGCGGCAACGAGATCGGCGCCGGCATCGACGGCATCATCGGCCGCAACTTCCTCTCGTTCGGCGACACCGAGTACGACCTCGCGCATGGCGTGGTGAAGCTCAGCTTCCCCAAAGGCGACTGCGAGGAAGGACACTACGCGCACTGGGCCGGCGAGGCGCCGGTGATCGTGGTGCCGTTACAGCTGCAAGACCGCAAGCGCAACAACAACCCGCTGCTGGTGCGCGTGAAGGTCAATGGCGTGAACCTGACGGCGCTGCTGGACACCGGCGCGCCCACCACCAGCATCGAGCTGCGCGCCGCGCGCCGCGCCGGCATCGAAGAGAGCCAGATGCGGCGCATCGGCTACACCGGCGGCGCAGGCGCGGGCCGGGCGCGGGTGTGGTCGGCGGCGGTGGACCGCATGGAGATCGCCACGCAGCGCCTGAACAACAGCCGCATCCAGGTGACGGACACCAGCAGCCCCGATCACGACATGATCCTCGGGCTGGACTACTTCCTCGCGCACCGCATCTACCTCTCGCAGCGCGAGGACAAGCTCTTCATCACCTGGAACGGGCAGGCCGTCTTCCCCCCGGGCAGCGGCCCGGAAGGCGGGCTGGACACCAGCATGGCCGCCTTGCCCGGCGCGCTGAACCCGCAGGACGCCGACGCCCTGGCGCGGCGCGGCGCGGCCTCGCTGGCGGCCGGCCAGCTGGACAGCGCGCTGCAAGACCTCAACCGCGCCACCACCCTGGCGCCCACGGTGGCCGAGAACTTCTTCACCCGCGCCCGCATCCACCTGGCCCAGCGCAAGCCCAGCGAAGCGCGGGCCGATGTGGACGAGGCCCTGCGCCTGAACCCGGCACTGCAGGAGGCGCGGCTGATGCGCGTGCGTTTCCTCGCCGCGCCGCGCGGCGACCGCCCGGCAGCGCTGCAAGACCTGGCCCTGCTGGATGCGCAGCTGCCCCCCAGCAGCCACCTGCGCCTGGAGATGGCCCGCGCCTACGACACGATGCAGCTCGGGCCCGAGGCCTTGCGCCAGTACGGGCTGTGGATCGACACCCACGCGCTCGATGCGCGGCTGCCCGATGCCCTGGCGGCGCGCTGCCTGCTGCGCCTGCGCACGAACGAGGCGCTGCCGCTGGCGGTGAAGGACTGCGAAGCCGCCGCCGACAACGACAGCGCGGTGCCGCTCCACCTGGACATCGCAGGCTGGGCGCAGCTGCGCGCGGGGGATGACCGCACCGCGCTGCGCCGCTTCGAGCGCGCCACGCGCAAGGAAGCTTCTGCCGCGGCCCTCTACGGCCGCGGCCTGGCGCACCAACGCCTGGGCAGCCCCGAGGTCGGCGAGCGCGATCTCGCCCGCGCGCGCGAGCTCAACCCGCGCATCGAAGAGCAGTTGCGGCGCATGGGCCTGCTGCTGCCCGAGCCCACACCGGGTGCAGCGCCCGCAGCGCCCGCAGCGCCTGCACCGCTCAACGCGCCACGTTCACCATCGTCGCCTGCATCAGGGCCACCACCTTGAAGTCATCGCCCGGCCCGGCGTAGGCGCGAACCTCGCCCGTGCACACCGCCAGCAGGCGCCCGGCGCTCTGCACTCGGCCGATGGCCAGGAAGCGCTGGCCGAGGGCCGGCCGCACCAGGTTGATCTTGAACTCGGCGGTGACGATCTCGAAACCCTCGGGCGCCTTCGTCAGCGCGGCGTAGCCGCAGGCGCTGTCGACAATGCTGGTGACGGCGCCGGCGTGCACATACCCGTGCTGCTGCGAGAGCTTGGCCGCAAAGGGCAGGGCGATGTGCACCTCGCCCTCGGCCACATGGGCCAGCGTGGCCCCCAAGGTCTCCATCAGGCCCTGGGCCGCGAAGCTGCGGGCCACGCGCTGGTGCAGCAGGTCGTTCATGCGGGGCGGCTCCTGGCGTTCAGCGGCGGGTGGCGGCAGCGGCAGCGGCCGAAGCGGCGGCCGCGGCGGAAGCTGCGCTGTCCACGTCGGCCTCGGAGTTGAAACGCAGCACCACCTCGCGCTGGCCCTTGGCGGCGATGTTCACGCGCTGGCTCAGCGTCTGCGCGGCTTGCGCGGCGCTGTCGCGGAAACGGCCGGTCACCTCGTAGCTGCCGGGCGGCAGCGCCAGCAACAGCCAGGGGCCTTCGAGCTGGCGCTGCAGCACCAGCGTGCGGCCGGCGGCGGCCTTGCTGCCCGGCTTGGCGGGGGCGAGGCGATCGATCTGCAGCTCCACGTCGGCCAGGAAGGCGCCCGAGGGCTTGGCCACCGTCGTCACCCACAGGCTGTAGCCGGCGCGCTCGGCCTGCATGGCCACACGGTCTTCGGCAGTGACGCCGCCCGACAGCAGCTTGTAGCCCGTCGCGGTTTCGGCGCGCACCGGCGCCACGGGTGCGGTGCGCGGGCGCAGCTTGAGCTCGGCGGCCGCCTTCAGGACGGCGGCGGCACGCGCCGGGTCGGTGCTGACCTGCACGGCAGGGGCTGATGCATTTGCCGATGCCGATGCCGATGCAGCGGCCTGGGCCCAGGCGCAGGCGGGCAGGGCCCCGGCGGCGGCCAGCGCCGCGGCCGAGAGGGTCAAGGCGCGAAGCGGTGGGCCGAACTGGAGGTGGAGGGGCACGGCAGTCTTCCAAGAAGGCGAATGGGGCCGCATCCTGCCACGCCAACGGCGGCGGGCGCTGTGCGCTGCGCCCCTGTCGGAAGGCCCCGTCTTCAGCCCGCTTCGAAAGCCACCCGCACCCAGCGCGACAAGGGCGCGCCAGGCCGCACGATGCAGCCCTGGCCGGCCCAGGCCGGCACGTTGGGCGCGTTGGGGAAGAACTGCGGCTCCAGCGCCACGCCGGCGTGGCGGGCCAGCGGGCGGCCGTCGCGCCCGCGGCTGGAGTGCAGGAAGTTGCCGCTGTAGACCTGCAGGCCGGGGTAGTTGGTGTGCAGCTGCATCCGCAGGCGGGCGTCGGTGGACAGCAGCGTGGCCGCAGGCACCTCGCCGCGGGCGGCGGCCTCATCGAGCGCAAAACAATGGTCGTAGCCGTGCGCCAGCGCCTGCTGCTCACCCTGGCCCAGGCCTTCACCCAGAGGGCGGGCCGTGCGCAGGTCGAAAGGCGTGCCGGCCACCGGCGCCAGCACGCCCGTGGGGATGAGCGTGGCGTCCACCGGCAGCACGTGCGAGGCCGCCACTTGCAGGCGGTGCCCCAGCACCGAGTGCGCGTCGCCATCCAGGTTGAAGTAGGCGTGGCTGGCCAGGCTGGCGGCGCAGGGGGCGTCCACCTCGGCGCTGAAGTGGACCGTCACCGTGTGGGCCGCGGGGTCGACGCGGTATTCCACCTCCGCGCACAGCGCGCCCGGGTGGCCCTGGTCGCCGGCCGGCGAGAGCAGCTGCAGGCGCAGGTACAGCGGCCCCGACGACACCCGCCGCCAAGGCCGGCGGTCGAAGCCATCGGGCCCGCCGTGCAGCTGGTGCGGGCCCTCGTTGGGCAGCAGGCGGTGCTGCTGGCCGTCCAGCGTGTAGGCCGCGCCGGCCAGGCGGTTGGCGTAGCGGCCCACCACGGCGCCCAGGTAGCCCGGCTCGGTGGCGTGGGCCGCCGCGTCCACGTGGCCCAGCAGGGTTTCACGCAGCGTGCCATCGGCCAGGGGCACGCGGCACGACATCCAGCGCGCACCCAGCTCGCCCACCTCGATATGCAGCCCATCGGTCGGGCCCAGCCGCCACACCTGTCCACCGGGGGGCGCTGCGGCCCCCGTCGAGAGATCGCCGTGCACGCTCAGGCGGGGTCGCGCGGGGCGGCCTTGCCCAGCTGCACCTGCTGCCCGGCGGCCTTCTCCAGCGCGGCGTAGAAGGCCCGCACAGCGGCGCTGTCGCCGCGCACGGCCCAGGTGTCCTGGTCGCAGGCTGCGCAGTGCGCCTGGAAGGCGCGCTCGATGCCGCGCAGGCCGGTGGTGTCCACGGGCGTGATGTCGGCCAGCGTCTGCCCGCACTGGTTGCACGCCATCGCCGGCACCTGCTGCGCCACCGCGGCGCGCTGCTGCGATGCGGCCACGCGCGCGTCTCTCGGGCCTCTCTGTCTTGCCTCACCCAAGCGGTTTCTCCCTATGGCCGGTGCGGTTTGCGAGGGCGGCAGTGTAGGGGCCGACCTCCGTGCACGGTTGCACGCTGGCGGCCGGAATGGCGCCATGGCCGCCCTCAAGTGATTGAATTGAAATGGTTTTTGCGCAAAATGATAGGCTCATCCACCAAGAGTTCAGCCCCATGCAAGTCCTGCAAGTGCAATTCGACCCCCTCGGCAGCCCGGCGCTGCTGGCGCAGCGGCTGCAAGAAGCCGTGCAGGCTGGCGCGCGTTCGCTGCTGGTGCTGGCCGGCGACGGCGTGGCCTGGCCCGCGGCCGAGGTCGACCCCCTGCTGCAAGCCCTGCCCGTGCCAGTGTTCGGCGGCGTGTTCCCGCAGGTGCTGCACGGCACCACGCACACCGAGACCGGGCTGCTCGTGGTGGCCCTGCGCAACGAGGCGCTGGTCACTACGGTGGAGGGCCTGGACACCCCCGGCACCGATTTTCAGGCCCCACTGGCCGCGGCCGCCGCGCACCCCAGCCGCATGCAGCTGGTGCTGGTGGACGGGCTGGCGCCCTTCATCGCCGATTTCATCGAAGGCGTGTTCGAGCAGATCGGCGGCGGCGCGTCTTTCCTGGGCGGCGGCGCCGGCTCGCTGAGCTTCGAGGTGCGGCCCTGCCTCTTCACGCCCGGCGGGCTGCGCAGCGGCGTGGGCCTGGTGGTGGGGCTGGACAGCCCGCTGGGCATCGGCGTGCACCACGGCTGGCAGTCGATCAGCGGGCCCTTCGTCGTGACGGGTTCCGAGGGCAACACCATCACCAGCCTCGACTACCGGCCCGCCGCCGAGGTCTACCGCGAATGCGTGGAGCCCATCGTGGGCGAGACGCTGACGCCCGAGAACTTCTTCCAGCACGCCAAGGGGCACCCCTTCGGCATCGAGCGCGTGGACGGCTCGCTGCTCGTGCGCGACCCCATCGTGATGCGCGGCGAAGACCTCGTCTGCGTGGGCGCGGTGCCGGTGCAGCGCATGGTCTACATCCTGCGCGGGCAGCCTGATGAACTGATCAGCGCCGCCCAGCAAGGCACGGTGCAGGCCGTGCAGGCGCTGCAGGCCACCGGCCGGCCGCCCGCCGGCGCGCTGCTGGTGGACTGCATCAGCCGCGTGCTCTTCCTGGGCCCGCGCTTTGGCGAAGAGCTGCAAGCCGCCAGCGCGCACCTGCAGCAGGCCGCCGGCCCCGAAGCGCCGCTCTTCGGCGTGCTGAGCCTGGGCGAGATCGCCAACAACGGCACCCACCTCCTGGACTTCTACAACAAGACCTTCGTGCTCGGCGCCTACGGCCATGCCTGACACCCAGGCGCAGACGCTCGCGGCGATCAAGTTCGAGCTCGCCATGAGCGTGGGCGAGTCGCTGGAGATGGAGCCCATGGTGCGGGCCTTCATGCGCCCGCTGCTGCAGTTCGTGCGCGGGCTCAGCTGCCAGCTGTGGTGGCGCGACGAAGCCGGCCAGCTGCGCCGCATGGCCTACCCGGCGCGCAGCCTCACGCCCACGGCCGAGAGCGCAGGCCCGCAGGCCTGGCGCGAAGCCGTGGCCCTGGCGGGGCAGGCCCGCCCGCAGTACACCGAAATCGAGGCCGGCCACCACCTGCACGCCCTGCCGCTGGGCGAGGCCGGCTGGCTCTTCATCGAGCGGCTGGGCGTCGCCGTGCCCGCGCCCGTGCTGGCGGCCATTGGCGTGGTGCTGCTGCGCCTGGCGCAAGCCTGCCGCGCCTGCGAACAGCACGAGCAGCTGCAGGTGCTGCTGGGCCAGAAGGCGGCGGTGGAGGCCGCGCTGCGCGAGGCGCTCTCGCGCCTGGAAGACATCTTCTCGCTCAGCAGCGACGGCTTCGTCTACTTCGACGGCGAAGCCCGCGTGGCCTACTGCAACCCCTGCGCGGCGCAGCTGCTGGCGCTGCAGGGCCCGCAGCTGCAGGCCATGGACCTGCCGGCGCTGCAGGCCTGGCTGGGCGCCTGCGCAGAACCGCGCCAACGGCAGCCCCTGCCTGGGCAGGGCAGCACGCCGGCCGGTGTGCTGCAGCTGGCCCAGCCGCAGCCGCGTGTGCTGGCCTGGGCGCTGCGGCACAAGGCCGCACCCGACGCAGCCACCCCAGCCACCGAAGGCGTGTCGGCCGGCGCCGTGCTCTACCTGCGCGACATCACGCGTGAATCGGAGATCGAGCGCCTGAAGACCGAGTTCCTGCACACCGCCGCGCACGAGCTGCGCACGCCCATCGTCAGCGTCTTCGGCTTCTCGGAGCTGATGCTGCACCGCCCCGCCAGCGAAGAGCGCAAGCGCGAGATGCTGGGCATCATCCACCGGCAATCGACGCTGCTGATCTCGCTGGTGGACGAGCTGCTCGACCTGACGCGCCTGGAGCACGGCGGCGCCCGCGTGCTCTCGCGCAGCCCGCACGAACTCGCGGCGCTGGTGGGCACCACGGTGCAGGGCTTGGCCATCCCTGGCGACAGCCGGCAGGTGCAGGTAGGGCCCTTGCCTGCGCCCGCGCTGCTGCACGTGGACGCCAAGCTCTTCCACCGCGCGCTGCTGAACGTGCTGACCAACGCCTTCAAGTACTCGAAGGGCGCCGGCGAGATCACGCTGCAGGTGCTGCCCGGCACCCTGGCCGAGCGGCCCGCCTGGGGCCTGCGCGTGGCCGACCAGGGCATCGGCATGCACCCCGCGGAACTGGCCCGCGTGTTCGAGCGCTTCTACCGCGCCGACCAATCGGGCGCGGTGCCCGGCACCGGCCTGGGCATGAGCCTGGTCAAGGAGATCCTGGACCTGCACGACGGGCGCATCGACATCGAAAGCCAGCCCGGGCAGGGCACCACGGTCACGCTGTGGTGGCCGGCCGATGCCGCGCCAGAATGCGCCGATGCCCCCGCTGCGCTACCTGACCGCTGACCTCGCCCTCACCGACGACGGCGACGCCGTGCTCGAAGCCGCGGCCAGCACGCGCGCCGGCGAACATGCCGCCGTGATGGACGAGGTGGCCGCGCTGCTGGCCTGGTGCGAAGCCCGGCAGCCCGGCGCCGAGGGCCCGCGCGAGGAAGGCGGGCTGTGGCACCACGCGCTGCAGACGCTGCAGGAACCCGGGGGCTGGCACAGCGTGAACCTCACCATCGCGGGCGAGGCCGGCTTCATCGAAGCCCTGCTGCAGGCCCACTTTCCACCTTCGCCCGATTGACGCCGATGCACGACCCCCGTTTCGAGGCCGCCCACGCGGTGCTGCGCGGCCACCACGCTGCCGGCCGGCTGGCGGGCGTGTCCACCCTGGTCTTCGATGGCAGCGAAGTGGTGGACAGCCTGTGCCTCGGCCTGGCCGACCGCGAGGCCGGCACGCCGCTGCGGCCCGACCACATCCACCGCGCCTTCTCCAACACCAAGCTCTTCACCGCGGTGCTGACGCTGATGCTGGTGCAGGAAGGCCGACTCGCGCTGGACGCGCCGGTCAACGCGTGGATCCCCGGCTTCGCGCGCACCCACGTGCTGCGGCCTGGCGCACGCACGCTGGACGACACCGAAACCCGCGCCGCCGACATCACGCTGCGCCACCTGCTCACGCACACGGCGGGCTTCAGCCACGGCGTGTTCGACCCCGGCACCTTGCTCTTCGACGCCTACCGCGCCGAAGGTCTGCGCCTGCCCGACAAGGACATGGCGCACATCGCCCAGCGGCTGCCGCAACTGCCCTTGCGCTTCCAGCCCGGGACGGGCTGGGAGTACTCGATGGCGCCCGACGTGCTGGCCCGCGTGATGGAAATCGCCACCGGGCTGCCCTTTGCGCAGCTGCTGCAGCAGCGCCTGCTCGGGCCCCTGGGTTTGCACGACACGGCCTACGTGCTGCAGCCCGCGCAGGTGCCGCGCCTGGCCGCGCTGTACGTGGGCGATGTGGCCGACCCGCTGGCCCCGGGCCTGCAGCGCCTGGACAGCGTGCCCTGGCGCGAAGCCCACCTCTCCCGCGTGCCGCGCGAAGGCGGCGCCAGCGGCCTGGCCACCACCCAGGCCGACATGCTGACGCTGCTGACAAGCCTGCGGCCCGGCCGCGGCGGGCCGCTGGGCGACGCCTTGCTGGCCGAGATGCTGCGCGACCAGCTGCCGCCGGCGCTGTGTGTGAACTTCCCGCTCACAGGCGCCTGGCCCACGCTGGGCTTCAGCCTGACCGGCGCGGTGACGCGCGGGCCTTCCGAGCTGCAGCCCAACACGCCCGTGGGCGAGGTGCAGTGGGGCGGCCTGGCCGGCACCCACTGGGCGCTGGTGCCGGCCACGGGGCAGGCGCTGGTGCTGATGACGCAGCGCCACATGGGCTTCTGGAACCCGTTCTGGTTCGAGTGGAAGGCGGCGGTGTACGCCGCCCTCGGGCTCAGTTGCCGGTGAAGGGCAGTGAGCTGTGGTGCAGCACGATGCGCAGGCGGCCGGCGTCGTCCTTCACGTAGCCCCAGGTCTTGTCGACGGTGGTCACTTCGCCCTTTGAGTTGGTGATGCGCACGTTGCCCATCGTGGTGGCCGAATCACCGGCGATGAAGACCGCAGCGTTGGCCACTTCGCAGTTCGTCCAGCCCTTCAGCGCGAAGCCCGTGTCTTTCGGGAAGGCCGCGTCGCCGCCCACGAAGTAGGCCAGCGCACCGGCGCGCGTGGTGCGGAAGGTCTGCGGCGCCACGGTCAGCGTGGGCTTGAAGAGCACGGCACCCATCTGGTAGCCGTAGGCGCTGTCGATCACGCGCTCGGCCAGGGCCTTGGCTGCAGGCTGGCCGCTGCGGGCATGGGTGGTGCTGATGTCCACCAGGGCTTGGCACCAGGCGCGCTGCGCGCCGGTGACTTCGGCCTCGCTGATGGCCTGGTTGACGACGGTGGCGGCGGCGGGTGCCGCAGGCGTCTTGGCGATGGCGCCCGAGGCGGAAGCCAGGGACAGCAACAGGGTGGCAGAGACGGGAATCAGGCGGTGGGCAGTCATGGTCAATCTCCAGGAAGTGAAAGCAGGGGAGGGGAACAACCGGGATGTCAGCGCCCGTCCGGTGGGCCGCAGCGCTGCAACAGGACTGCATTGCAAGCCCCGCGCTTGAACCGCCGCTGAACCGCCCATGAGCGGCGCATGAGCGGCGCATGAACGGCAGATGAATGCGCCGGCCAGCGGCGAGTGCCCCGCACAATCGCGCCCCATGTTCCGTCGTCGCCTGAGCCTGGTGCTGAGCCTGCTGGCCGCGGCCGTTGTCGTGGAAGGCATCGGCGCAGCGGCCGCCTTGCGCGTGGCCGAACGCCAGGTGCAGCGCGGCCGCGTGGCCAGCGACATCCAGCGCGGCTTTGTGGAGCTCTCGGCCGACAAGCAGCGGCTGCGCACCTGGGTGGCCCAGCTGCAGCAGGGCGCGGGCGCCGACCCGGCCGTGCGCAGCCAGCTGCAGGCGCAGATGCGGGCCACGCTGGCACAGCTGCAGCAATGGGCCGAGCTGGCCCTGGCGCTGGACGAAGGCCGCGGCGGCAGCGACAACCGCGCCGAACACCTGCGCCGGCAAGACGCGCTGGCCGTGCTCACGCACAGCCTGGCCGACCTGGAGAACACGGTGGCGCAGGCCCGGCCGCTGCTGCCCGGTGCTGATGCGCGCCAGGCCTGGCAGGCGCTCTCGGCGGTGTTCGATCTCTCGCAGGGGCGCGACCTGCGCCAGCTGCTGGCCGAGAACATCGCCCGCGAGGCCGAGGCCGTGCAGCGCGAGCGTGCCGCGGCCGACGCCACGCTGGCTTGGATGCGCAACCTGTGGCTGCTGATGGCCGGCACGCTGGCCGCCGCGGCGCTGCTGGCCGCGGGCTACTTCACGCGGGCGCTGCGCGGCCCGCTCGACCGCTTGATCGAAGGCACCGAAGCGCTGCAGCAGGGCCGGCTGGAGCACCGCATCGCGCTGAGCGGCCGCGACGAATTCAGTGCCGTGGCGTGCAGCATCAACACGCTGGCCGCCGAGCTGCAGCACCACCGCCAGCAAGAGACGCAGCAGCGACAAAAACTCGAAGCGCTGGTGCAGGCGCGCACCGCCGCGCTGCAGGAAGCGCTGGCCGCACTGCAGCAGGCCGACGGCCGCCGGCGCCAGCTACTGGCCGACATCAGCCACGAGCTGCGCACGCCCACCACGGCCATCCGCGGTGAGGCCGAGATCACGCTGCGCGGGCCCGAGCGCCCGGCCGAGGAGTACCGCAGCGCGCTGCGCCGCATCGTCGACACCTCGCGCGATCTGGGCCACGTCATCGACGACCTGCTGGCCGTGGCGCGGCAAGACCTGGACGCGCTCTCGCTCGTGAAGCAGCCGCTCGATCCCGCCGCCCCGCTGGCCGAAGCGCTGGCGCAGGCCGGCGCGCTGGCTGCGCAAACGCAGGTGCAGCTGAGCGCGGCCGAGCTGCCCACGGGCCGCTGGCAGGTGCTGGGCGATGCGCAGCGCCTGCGCCAGCTGCTGCTGGTGCTGCTGGACAACGCGGTGCGCTACTCCAGCGCCGGCGGAGAAGTGACGCTGGCCGTGGCCGAGGCCGCAGACCCGGGCTCAGGGCCCGAAGGCAGCGCGTGCTGGCTGCAGGTGGACGTGCTCGACCGCGGCATCGGCATCCCGCCGCAAGAGCTGCCGCAGGTCTTCGAGCGCCACTTCCGCGGCAGCGCCGCCCGCCGCCACCGCGCCGATGGCAGCGGGCTGGGCCTGGCCATCGCCCGCGCACTGGCGCTGGCGCACGGC
>VYLK01000558.1_pt1 | contig 11799 bp, 13 predicted proteins | sample 5114321 | NCBI WGS metagenome assembly VYLK01 (sample SAMN12291792, study PRJNA351875) | freshwater metagenome | isolation source: freshwater lake | place: USA: Michigan, MSU2 Lake | collected 2011-08-16
GCTCAGCAGCCTCGGTAATTGTCCGAAAGGCCTGTTCCCCTTTTTCGATGCCTGCCACCTTTATCCTCAGCCTTTTTCGACTCGCTCCCGCATGATTTGGGAAGCCTTGAAACTCACAACACGACGCGCTGAAATGGTTGCTTCAACGCCCGTCTTTGGGTTTCGCCCGATTCGGGGGCGTTTGGCTCTAACACTGAAATTGCCAAACCGTGCGAGCTTTACCAACTGACCCCGCTCTAAGGTTTTGGCCAAATGCTCCAACATGGATTCAAGTAAATCTGAACAATCGTTCCGCGACAAACCTACTTCACGCCCTAAAGCGTCAATCAAATCTGCGCGAGTTAGTGTTTTACCCACGTCTTGCCCCCCTCATTGGCTTTCCCGGAGCCCGCCCACTTTGTGGTGCGTCCATCCGGTCTTCCTATTAGCTACAGACGCATTAAACCCCTATTTTACAATACGTCCAGTCCATTTACAGCCGGATCAGCGATGCACCCCATGTAAAACCGCCACCCATGGCTTCTAAAAGCACCAAATCACCCTTTTGGATGCGACCATCTTGGCGAGCGACCTCAAAAGCCAGCGGTACCGAGGCAGCAGACGTGTTGCCGTGCTGGGTTACCGTGGTGATGACCTTATGCTCGTCCAAGCCCATGCGGCGGGCCACGCCTTCAAGGATCCGACGGTTCGCCTGATGGGGGACAAACCAGTCAATATCGGCAACCCCAACACCTGCCTTCGCGCAACATGCTGCAATTGCTTCAGAAATATTGCCAACCGCATGGCGAAACACGGCTTGGCCCTGCATCTTGAGCTTACCAATGCGGCCGCCTTGCGAGGCCCCGCCATCCACATAGAGTAAATCCGCATGGCGGCCGTCGGCGCGAAGCGCGTGGGCAAGGACACCGCGTCCCCCGGCTTCTTCAACAGGCACAGCGCCGATAATCATCGCCCCTGCCCCGTCACCGAACAAAACGGCCGTTGTGCGGTCAGACCAGTCCAAAATGCGGGAAAAAGTTTCAGCGCCAATGACTAAGGCTGTTTTCGCCTGCCCGGTCTGTACCATGGCATCGGCGACCGACAGCGCGTAGACGAAGCCAGAGCAGACCGCTTGAATGTCAAAGGCAATCGCGACAGGGACGCCAAGCTCTGCCTGAATCAACGTAGCCGTCGCAGGAAACGTTCGATCTGGCGTAGAGGTCGCGCACACGATCAGATCGATTTCGGCGGGCGTCAAGTTTGCATCTGCCAAGGCCCGCCGTGCGGCCTCTGTGCCCAAAGTCGCGGTTGTCTCTAAAGGCCCCGCCACGGCACGTTGGGCAATCCCGGTGCGCTCCTGGATCCAAGCATCATTGGTGTCGATCATAGTCTCGAGTTCAGCATTGGTCACAATGCGCTCTGGCGTCATGGCACCACTACCCAGATAGACAGACCGCATCAGCCCTGAATCGTGTTTCATGCCTGTTAGGCCTCCTCGGCCGCTGCCGGGGTTTGTGCTTGAACTTGGGCCGCAGCGCGCGCTGCAGTTAGGCGCAGCAAATTGTCAGCAACTTGGGTCATGTAAGAGCTTGCCGCCAAGCGCGCACCCACCGCCATCGCATTGGCAAAGCCGCGCGCATCGGTGCCACCATGAGATTTGATGACAAGCCCGTTCAGCCCCAAGAACACCCCGCCATTGGAACTGCTAGGGTCCATCCGATCTTTCAGTTTTTTAAGGCCGGAAGAAGCCAAAAGTGCGCCTGCCATCGCAAGCGGGCTTGAGGTCAGAGCCTCTTTCAAGAATGCGCCGACCAAGCGGGCAGCGCCTTCGGCCGTTTTCAGGGCAATATTGCCGGTAAAGCCATCGGTGACGACCACATCGGTCTTGCCCATCGAAATATCATTGCCCTCGACAAAGCCATGCACATCCAAATTCAGCGTTGCGCCATAGAGACGCAGCAAGCGCATGGCCTCACGAATGTCCTCGTGGCCCTTCACATCTTCTGAGCCGACATTGAGAAGACCAATCGTCGGCCGCTCCATCCCATAGAGCGCCTTGGCAAAGGCTTCTCCCATAATGGCGAAATCCACCAATTGATCGGGGTCGGAATCTACGTTCGCGCCAACGTCCAAAACGACGCAATGGCCCTTTGGTGTGGGCCAGGAGGCGGTAATAGCCGGGCGGTGAAGCCCTTCCATCGTGCGCAATTGCAAATGCGCGACCGCCATCAGAGCGCCGGTATTGCCTGCAGACACGACCGCAGCAGCTTCGCCAGCCTTAACCGAGGCAATAGCATTCCACATGCTGGTGCCCTTTTTGCGCATCGCTTGGCTGGGCTTGGCATCCATGGGCACGATGTCGGCTGTATGGCGCACGTCGCTGGCGGCTTTGGCGGCAGGCAGATTGGCCAATAGTTGGTCTAGGGCTGCATGATCGCCATGCAGGATAAAGCGGGCTTGCGGGTTTTCCTGCGCGAACTGATCCACCCCGGCAAGGATTGCATCTGGTGCGTGATCCCCGCCCATGGCGTCGATCGATAGCGTTAAGCCAATTGTCATCCCGTCTCCTTGGGCGTTAGCCCCTGCGCCTATAGCCAACCGAACCAGTCAGCGCTGCGAGGCGGCATTACCCACCAAACTGGCGAAACTCCATGACATTATTCAGACGATTCTAAGTAAATCGCTGCAGTTTCCATGGTTTTTCACCGTGGCAGTGGCAGTTCACCGCGCAAGAGAGTTTCGTCTGCAACCCCCTGCAGGTCAAGCGTCCAATCACGGATGCGTGAGGCCAATTCAGTGGCAAAGCCTTGTGCCTTGGGGTCTTTTTCAAGCACATGCACGCCAATCGCTTCCGCCAAAACGCCCATCTGCTCTCCCTCCGGCAATTCTAGCGCACCGGTATAGACCGCCATACGGCCGTAGAAGCTTTCAGCCAGCTTTCTGATTCGTTTGCCAACAGACAAATCGCCGACGCCCAATTCCCGCAACGCATGGTCGAGGGCTGAAAACATGATGTTGAAAACTTCTTGGGATGTTTCTTCCGCCTGATCACCGCGCTTGGACAAGCGCCCGAACAAAACAGAAGCATGCAATGCCAACATCTCAAATCGGCCATCAGGGCTGTCTGGCACCCGGCCTTCGCCATAAAGTGCAGGCTCGCGCGCGGCGAGACTCAATTGATCATAGAGTGCGCGGGCTGCCACTTTGATGGGCTTTTTGCGAAACAGGCGAGAGATCAAATTCGTGGGCATGATGAACCTATCGGGGAGAATGCGGGCCGCCCGCAAGCAGGTGGACGGCCGCTCAAGGCTTCAAGATGAAGCTGAAACGTGAACCTTAGGCTTGAACCTTACATTCCGGCGGGCTAGGTCAAGGCAAGCGCTGCGGGCTTTGCCACATTTTTGGCTAAACGTGCAGAGACATCTACAGCGCCGCGACAGGTGAAGCATCAATTCTTTGGCATTTTTGCCTTAATTTGTTGCCAGTTGCGCGTTATGGGCAAGCTAAGCACGATGCAGGCGCCACCTTTGGCGCTGGCGGATATGGGATGAACACGATGCGTGGAAGAAACTTGGCTGCTGTTGCCCTCCTCTGTGGCGTCTCCCTCCTTGGGGCGTGCACCGGTACAATCGACCGCCGCGGCTTCCTCGCAGACGAAAGCCAGAAAGCGCCCTTCCAAGATGGCGTGGACACCAAAGAAACTGTGCTGACGCGGATGGGCAACCCATCGCAAACCGGCACCTTTGACGAGCAGACGTGGTACTACATCTCCTCGATCCAAAAGCAGACCGCCTTCTATCTGCCGCGCACCATGGAACGCACCATCGTCGCCATCTCGTTTGATGATAGCGACAAAGTCGCCGCCGTGCGCACATACGGTCTCGCTGATGGCCGCGTGATCGACTATGACACCCGCCGCACCCCAACCCGCGGCCGCGAAGTCACCTTCCTCGAACAAATCTTCGGCTCCATCGGCCGCGCCCCAGTCCAATTGCCCGGCTCTGACCCGAACTTGCCGACATCAGCGGGTGGTCCTCGGCGGAATTAGGGGGTGGGATCCAAGTGGGATTTAAAGCCAGGTTCTTCCTTGATCCAGAATAGATCTGGCGGGAACAGTGCCTTCAGGGCAGCACGCCGCTGCGAGAAATAGGCAAAGTCATCCACAACATCGGATAGCTTATCTGTAACACGGACTATGGCTACGCCATTTCGCTGGTCAACAGAGAACCCCGCCGCCTTGATCCGCGCCACATCGACCATGGCAGCATAAGACCTACCATACGCCATAGCCCATCCGATATTTGGAAGCCCGGGCTTGGCAGGTCCGCCGAAACTACCTGTTTTGAACCATGAGCCTTCACTGGATTCAAATAGGACTTTCTCGGCTTCTGTATACAAGTGCAGCATTCCGATGTCGGCGTGCGCTATTGCAGCCCATACTTCGAACAATTGATTGAAATCCACAGCTTTGTCCCAGCGGGATTCAAACCAAATACTACTTGGAATCTTCAAATTCTTCTTATTGATGAAACCGTGAGAAACCATTCCACGACTAGCCAAAGCGGATTTTCGTATCCACGAAGGACCTTGGTTTGCAACTCTAGAAAAATGACCGTCAATATAGACTACCTCAGGGATGCACCACCAATTGGCGACGAAATTATCAATACCCAAAAATGGGTCCTTATAATTTTCAGTTGTGGACAATTTTTCAGGAACAAGCCGCCCATCTTGGCTGCACAAGCTCTCGGCAAACGACCGTCCAAAGGCCTCAGTTGTTGTTTCGGCATTGGTGTCTATCGCTATAATGATAGTAGGCTTTGGTATCTCATTTGAACTTCATATTGACCCTAGGCAAGGGAACCGCTTGCCGCGGCATTCCACCCTTTGAATGTATCACCGTCAAGAAAAACCTGAAGTCAATGCTCTTGAAAAACAGACCAAAAAATCACTTGGAATGCCTTCAAGCATCGCTCTGCTTCGCTTGAAGCCGGGGGATAATTGTTTCTGCACAAGTTGCGGGGTCAAGGGGCGCGCTTCGCGCGTCGACGAAGTCGATTTCACCCCTTGACGCCACAACTTGCGCGCCAAAACTGGAGCATTGCCTTTGACGAGGCAGAGCCTTCGGTAAAGGCGGTCTGGGTGGGAGGTCTTGAAGATGATATTTCTCAAAAGCGGCAGGACCTCTCCCCTCGCCCTTTGGGGTCGACCAATTGGTCGACGGTCGGGGGTGAGGGCGTTCAGCGCGATGGTGTGTATTAGAAAGATTCGCCACATGGGCCCTGAAGTTCGAGAGCGTAAAGCCCTCACCCCAACCCCTCTCCCAAAGGGCGAGGGGCTTGATCCCCTCAAGCCGCCTGCGAAACAACCTTATTGCGACCGCTCCGCTTGGCCACATAGAGCGCTTCGTCGGCGCGTTTGAGGAGGGTTTCGTAGTCGAGTTCGTTGGTTTTCGCGACCGCAACCCCAACCGAGCAGGTTACTTCCAACGTGTCGCGAGCGCTGCCGAGGAAGAAGGCAGCTTCTTCGATGGACGAGCGTAGACGCTCAGCAATCATATTGGCGTCATTCGCGTTGGTTTCGGGCATGATGACCACGAATTCTTCCCCGCCATAGCGGCAAGCCAAGTCGCGCGGCCGGAAGTTAGAGGCCAAGCGCGCGGCAAACTCACGGATCACATCATCGCCCGCATCATGGCCAAACAAGTCGTTGACGCGTTTGAAATGGTCGATATCGGCAATCAGCACCGAGACAGGCGGCCCACCGCGTGAGGAGCGTGCCAGCAAAGACTTCAGCTGGCTTTCCATATAGCGGCGGTTATGCAGGCCGGTTAGCTGGTCGGTCACGGCCAATTCCATGCTGGAATCCACCGTCAGGCGCAGCTGATCGATGTGGCGCTTGCGCTTGATCAGGGTGCGGGTGCGGGCCAGCAATTCTTCGTCATCAATCGGGCGATAGATGAAGTCGTTTACGCCAACGTCCAGCGCGCGCAGCGCTTTGATTTTTTCTTCCGGCTCGCAGATCGCAAGGATCGGCAAGCTGCGGGTGCTTTCTTGACCGCGCACATGGGCGGCAAGGCGCAGGCCGTCGAAGGTCGCGCCAGAGGCGGAAATAATCATCAATTCCACAGTCGATTGACCCATAGGGCCCAATTCGTTGGAATCCTGCATCAGCATCGGGCGCTGTTCGGCTTCTAACGTGCGCTTCAATCGCGCCGCGCGCCGGGGGTCATCTTCCACGATCAGGATGCGGGCGTTGAGGCCCAATTCACGGTTAGAACCGCCCTCAATCACGCCCATGCGACGACCAGCGGCCTCACGCAGGCGCAACTCGTCAGCCACAGCCTTAAAGCGGGCCAGCGACTTTACCCGTGCAAACAAGGTGATGTCGTCAATCGGCTTGGAAAGGAAATCATCAGCCCCTACGGCGAGGCCTTTGACACGGTCCTCGCGCTGGTCGAGGGCGGTCACCATCACCACCGGGATATGGCGGGTGGCGGGATCATCTTTCAGCCGCTTACAGGTCTCAAACCCATCGAGACCTGGCATCATGACATCGAGGAGAATCACATCGGGATTCTCACGATTGGCCTTCACGATGGCATCTTCGCCAGAATTGGAGGTGATAACCGTATAATACTCATGCTGAAGCTTAGCTTCCAGCAAGCGAACGTTGGGTTCGACGTCATCAACAACGAGGACACGTGCAGTCATCGGGCTATCCTATGAACTTGCGCACGGCACCGATGAAGGTGGCAACGGAAATGGGTTTTGAGAGGTAATCTTGGCAGCCGCCTTCGCGGAAACGCTCTTCATCGCCCCGCATCGCAAAGGCGGTGACGGCGATGATGGGGATGCTGGCTAATTCATCATCAGCCTTCATCCAGCGGGTGATGTCGAGCCCGGAAACTTCTGGCAATTGGATGTCCATCAAGATCAGGTCTGGCTTTTCAGCGCGCGCTAAGTCCAGCGCCATTAGGCCGTCGCGGGTTTCCACCGTGCGATAGCCAAAGGCTGCCAGCAAGTCACGAAACAGCCGCATGTTGAGTTCATTATCCTCAACAATCATCACGGTTTTTTGCGCCTTTGGCTCTGCCAAGGGCTGTTCCGTTTCATGAGTTGCGACCGACGCCGCCATACTCCGCTCCAATCTTTTTGCTTGGAGTGACCCCAAGCTTGAAGTGTGCTTGTATCGCATGGGAGTTAATCGAGCCTTGCCAAGTCTATGCCGCGATTGTTTTTATCAGGACGTGTCTCAGGGTAGCGAACAGGCGCTGCGCTGCCCAAATTGTGGCTCTAGACGGCAAATAAGCCATAAAAACCTGCATACCTTCTCGATTGCCCATATTGACTGCGATGCGTTTTATGCAGCGATCCACAAGCGTGATCAGCCAGAGCTGCGCGATAAACCCGTCATTGTAGGCGGCGGGCGTCGTGGCGTGGTGGCGACGTGTTGCTATATCGCACGCGCTTCGGGTGTGCGCTCTGCCATGCCGATGTTTAAGGCGCTGAAGCTCTGCCCGGATGCGACCGTGATCCCGCCCAATATGGCCCTATATGCGCGGGAAGGAAAAGCCATCCGCCAAGCCATGCAGGCGCTGACGCCCTTGGTAGAGCCCGTGTCGATTGATGAGGCCTATTTGGACCTCTCCGGCACAACACAAATGCATCACGGTGCCCCTGCTCTGACGCTGGCGCGCTTTCAGCACAAGATCGAGACCGAGATGGGGCTGACCGTCTCCATCGGCCTGTCTTGCAATAAATTTTTGGCCAAAACGGCCAGCGACCTCGACAAGCCGCGCGGTTTTGCCATTCTGGGTCCCGAGGATGTGCCTGAAATATTGTGGCCCAAGCCCGTTGGCTTTCTCCATGGTGTGGGTCCAGCCTTTGCCAAAGCGCTTAACCGCGATGGCTATCAATTGATCGGTGAACTAGCAGCCGCAAACCCCCTCGACCTTACGCGCCGCTATGGCGATGGGGGCACAAGATTGGCCAATATGGCGCGCGGGATCGACCATCGCCGCGTGGAGCCGGATAGCGAGCGCAAGTCAATCTCGTCTGAAACCACCTTCCATCATGACTTAAAGACCTTAGACGAGTTGGAGCCCATTCTGCAGCGCTTATGCGCCAAGGTCGGGGAAATCAGTCGTGCAAAGGGTCATGCGGGCCGGGTTGTCACCCTTAAACTCAAGACCTCTGGCTTCAAACAAGTCACGCGGCGACTGACACTGCCAGAACCTACCGCCACCGGGCGTGTGGTGTTTGACGCCGCGAGCCCCTTGTTGAGCGCAGAAATCAGCAAGGGGCCCTTCCGCCTGATCGGGGTTGGGCTTTCAGACCTCAGCCCACTAGAGGGCGCCGATCAGGGCGACCTCCTCAACACGCAGGCACCAAAGCGTGCCGCCCTGGAGCGCGCGCTCGACTCCGTGCATGCGCGCTACGGCAAAGGCGTCGTTAAGACCGGCATGTGACACACCTAGACTGCAACCAATCGCGCCTGCCTTGCGTAAAGAGGCACTTAGGAGATTATCATGGCCAAGTCCGACCGCTTCACTGTCCAAAAAACCGATGCCGAATGGAAGACGATTCTGACGCCCGCTCAGTTTCAAGTCGCGCGCCAAGAAGGCACCGAGCGCGCCTTTACCTCGCCCCTCAATGACGAAAAGCGCGACGGTACGTATCACTGTGTTGGCTGTGGCACCGCTTTATGGAAAACCGCTGACAAGTTTGATTCTGGCACTGGCTGGCCGAGCTTTACCCAGCCGATCACGACCGAGGCGGTTGCGACCAAGACCGATTGGAAGCTGCTCTATCCCCGCACAGAGTGCCATTGCGCGACATGTGGTGCGCACCAGGGCCATGTGTTCCCAGATGGCCCTGCGCCGACTGGTCAGCGGTGGTGCATCAATGGCGTGGTCCTCGTGTTTCAAGCCAAGGAAGATCAAGGCGGCTAAGCGTCTAGCTTTTCTTTCAAGGCGAGAAGACATTGGCGAATGAAGGCTGCGTGCAGCACGATGCCAATCTCGAGCCGCTCATCGGTTAGCACCACTTGCTGGGCCAGAAGACCTGCCACAAATTGCGCTTCGTGAAAATCTCGTGCGCCAACTCGCTTGCGTGCCCGGTCTGACATATAGACCGGGCCGCCGGAATTGCCGGCAAAGACGGCAAAATCCATCAAAAAAGTTGGGAAATCTGCGCTCGGCCATAGGGGGTAAGAGGCTACCCGTCCTGCGCGCAGAATCGGAAAACCGATTTCATTGGCCGACAGACCGCGCGGATAGCCAAGCGCCAGCATTTCATCACCCGGCTGAACGTCAAAGGCCTCTAGGGCAGCATCATCAGCCAATTGGTCAAAGCCAATCGCCCAATCATGCGCGTGGGCTGGTGGGTCGATGGGTAAAGCGGCAATGTCGCGGTCGGGATGGCGTATCCAGAGTGGGGCGCCAGCGCCACTGCGGATCTGGACAGGTGCCGGCTCGCGGTGCCAACGCCCGTGCGCATCCACCCGACGCCAATGGACCGAGGCTTGCTCATGCTTCATCCGGTCCAACACATGACCTGCCGTGACCAAGGCGAGCCGCGCAGAACTGCCCTGACCGTCTGCCTCTGGCAAACGCACCAGCCAGCCGGTACCAATCGTCGTAACGCCGTCTTCCTGACGCTGGTCCAGTTTAAATGTGGCCCGCATTAAGGCCATATTCAAATCCATGTCCGGGGTCCTTTTGTGGAGCATTACGAAGCGACCGCTTGGCCGACAGTCAGGCTAAAGGCTTGTAGGGGTTTTGGAAATAGGGACAAAACGGCCACGCGCTGCGTAAAGTCTTCAGCTCAAGAATTTTTTCAAACATGACGCAGGCGTCAGGGGGTGACAAAAGCCTCAAAATGTGGCCCCATGTCATCAACGAGTATCGCACAAATGGTCTCGACATTGGGAGAACTTCTATGGCCGACGGCAACTTCAATCCTGCAGATTTCAAGTCTGTTCAAGAACATCACGCCAAGCGGGCTTGGTCTATTCCGCTTGAAGAGATTGATGTCGCCATGCCGGAGCTTTGGACCCATGATTGCCATTGGTCCTATTTCGAGCGTCTGCGCAAAGAAGACCCGATCCATTGGTGTGACAGCCAAGAAGAAAAAGTCGGCGGCTATTGGTCTGTGACCCGCTACAAGGACATTATGGCGGTGGATACCAACCACCATCAATTCTCGTCCGATGCTTTCTTGGGTGGGATTACGATCGTTGGCTTTGATGAAGACTTCATTCTGCCTATGTTCATCGCCATGGACCCACCCAAGCATGACGCCCAGCGCAAAGTGGTTCAGCCCATCGTCGGGCCAGACAATTTGGCGAAAATGGAAAGCACGATCCGCGAGCGGGTCAATCTGATTTTCGACGAACTGCCAATCGATCAAGAGTTTGACTGGGTTGATAAAGTCTCGGTTGAATTGACCACGCAAATGCTGGCGACCTTGTTCGACTTCCCTTGGGAAGACCGCCGCAAGCTCACCCGTTGGTCAGATGTAGCCACGGCGCAGCCCATTCCAGGTGGCATCATCGAAACCGAAGACCAGCGCCGTGCAGAACTCTTTGAATGCTTGGCCTATTTCACCAATTTGTGGAACGAGCGGGTCAATAATAGCGGTGGCAATGACCTCATCTCCATGCTCGCCCATGGCGAAGCCACCCGCAACATGGAGCCGTTGGAGTATCTTGGCAATCTGATCCTGTTGATTGTCGGCGGTAATGACACCACACGCAATTCCTTGACCGGCGGGCTTTATGCGCTTTCCAAAAATCCTGAGGAATTCAAGAAGCTACGTGCCGATCCTTCGGTCATTCCAAACATGGTGTCGGAGATCATTCGTTGGCAGACCCCGCTGGCTCACATGCGTCGTACGGCACTTGAAGACGTCGAATTGGGCGGCAAGCTGATCAAAAAAGGCGACAAGGTCGTGATGTGGTATGTCTCAGGCAACCGCGATGACGAGATGATTGAGCGGCCAAATGACTTCTGGATCGACCGGCCACGCGCGCGCAACCACTTGTCCTTCGGCTTTGGTATCCATCGCTGCGTCGGCAATCGCTTGGCAGAAATGCAATTGCGGATTGTCTGGGAAGAAGCTTTGAAGCGCTTTTCCGACATTCAGGTCGTTTCTGAACCGACCCGCATTCGCTCAGCCTTTGTGAAGGGCTATGAGTCGATGCGTGTGATCCTGCGGAAATAAAGGAACATCAAGCGGTGACGGGATACAGCTTCTCCCGTCACCACCTAATCCTGTAAACGCCCTACCCGCCACGGCGGGTTGAGCTTATTGTCGCCGGCATAAAGCAACAGGATTTCATGGCCGTCTGGGTCGTGGAGAATCACATCGCGCCACAGCCAGCTGCGATCTTGCGGGGGTTCTGACAGGATTAGGCCTCGGCTCTGCAAGAGAGCAGCATAGGCGTCCAACGCTTCAGGTGACGCAAACTCAAAGCCCACATGACAAGATTGGCCAATGGGCCCCTGACTGTGAGAGATGGACAGGGTTTGGCTGCCCTGCCCGTCTAGATTGGCGCGGAACCGGCAATAATGGGCGGCATCGACAATCAACTCTAAACCAAGCGCCTCATAAAAGGCCTTGGACCTTGGAATGTCGCTTACAAGCAGGCTGATATGGGATAGGAACATATTTATTCAGTAGCATGCTGGTCTAAAGCTGCCAGCCACTGTTGAGTTCTTTTCATCTTTCCCCTATAGCCCCGCCTTCATGAAATCTCATGCGCCGCCTGCATCATGTAGGCGGCGCAGTTTTTACACACCAACGAACGGAGACCGGG
>VYLK01000560.1_pt1 | contig 11769 bp, 14 predicted proteins | sample 5114321 | NCBI WGS metagenome assembly VYLK01 (sample SAMN12291792, study PRJNA351875) | freshwater metagenome | isolation source: freshwater lake | place: USA: Michigan, MSU2 Lake | collected 2011-08-16
AGAGGCCGCCTTTAGCGGGAATCCGATAGAGAGGTTCGTAGTTAACCCAGTACGGGTCAAAGCGTACAAAGCTAATTCTAGATGCAATATTTGCGTACAGAATTAGTAACTATCAGGTCACTGATTACTGTTTACTGTTTACTGGACGGCTACGCCGTGCCTTTGGCAACACTGAAAATACTCCCCACTTCCCATTTATGCCCAAAATCCATCACTTTGAGCGATTAACTTCCACTAATACTAAAGCTTGGCAATTATTAGAATCGGGGGAAAATCCGCCTTTTGTGGTGACTGCTAGTCAACAAAGTGCCGGGAGGGGACAATGGGGACGGGAGTGGATTTCTGAACCGGGAGGATTATATTTATCTTTAGCTTTAAATCTGGATTTAGAGGTGGATAAATCTGCCCATCTCGTTCTCGCTACAGTTTGGGGCATCGCTCATCAGCTGAATTGTCAAGAAATACCTGTTAAAATCAAATGGCCGAACGATTTGGTCTTATTAGGGCGCAAACTAGGGGGAATTAACCTAGAAACCCGTATTCAGGGCCAAAACATCCCGCAAGCAGTCATCGGAGTGGGCATCAATTGGGCCAATCCCGTCCCCCCCACGGGTATTAATTTACAGGCTTTTACTGGCAATAAAATCACCTCGATCGCTCAGTTAACTTCTCTCACCAGCGAGGCTATCCTATACGGCTATGAATATTACTGTAATCACGGCATAAAAGCCCTATTAGCCTCCTATTTAGAACTTTTTGCCAATTTTGGTCAAAAGATAGCTTTTGAGGGCTATCAGGGCATAATAACGGGGGTAAGCGATCGAGGGGAATTAAAAGTTAAACTCACCTCGGACAATGCCAGTAGCGAAATCTATCTACCGGCGGGTAGGGTCAGTCTCGGCTATAATTGAGTCTAAATATTTTTTTGACTAAACTGTGAGAAGTGAGGCCGCCCTATGTATCCTTCATCGGTGATATTGAAACTTTTTCTCGGAAAATCCTTAAAAAAGAAGCTGAGTTTATGCAGTGGTCTCGGTTTAGTGATCAGCGGTCTGATTACTCTTGCTCCCAATGCGATCGCTAATTCCGAAACTGGCAGCGAAACCCCGGTAGTGGAAAATGCCGCCCCGACTCTGAAAGCCCCCGTTATCAAAGAAAATACTAATCCCGCCCCCCGTCTGGCTATCCCCGAAAACCATCAAACCGATATGCCTACCCTTGCCCCCCGGGCCGGCGGTAAAAATAATTTTATCGATACTAGAAACTTTAACCCCCCCAGTTCCGTGGTTGTCACCGAGCGCCGCAGTGGTTGCCAAACGATCGCCCAAAATGGTCAACTGGTAGGAGGTAGCTGTAATCTGGCGGCCCGGTCTTCCCGTCGTCAGCAGGCCAGCACTGTGGCCAAACCCTTACCCCCGGTTAATCTGGCCCGGGTGCGTCTCAATCCTAATCCAGCCGTGCGAGTAGGACGGCAGCCCCGAAATCAGCCGGTTATCGCTAATAATTCCCTGGGTCGTTATGCCCCCACTCTCGTCGCTTCTAGCGCCCCGGTACGTCTGGCTGCCCCGACGGTGATTCCAAGTCAGGTGGTGGCCCTCAATCCCCCGGAATGGAATGGCGTAAAATTAGCTTTAGCCCCCGTGACTCGCGCAGAAGTGGAAGCAATCAGCGAAGCGACCACCTATGAGCGGGCCACCCGTTTAAGTCCCACGGATTCTAACCAAACTCAACGCACCGATTTACTCTTTCCCCTCGCCCTTCCCGCCCAAATTACCTCGGTTTTCGGGTGGCGAAATCATCCAGTCAGCGGGAATCGGGCCATGCACGCGGGTACTGATTTAGGCGCACCTATGGGAACACCTGTATTAGCCGCCTACGCAGGGGAAGTGGCCACCGCCGACTGGTTAGGAGGTTACGGATTAACGGTGATTTTACGTCACCTCGATGGTAGTCAAGAATCTCGTTATGCCCACCTTTCGGAAATTACTGTCAAACCGGGAGAATGGGTGGAACAGGGCGCGGTTATCGGTCGTGTGGGTAGTACGGGACTTTCTACCGGTCCGCACCTACACTTTGAATGGCGACACCTAACCGAACAGGGTTGGACCGCCGTAGATGCCGGTTTACATCTAGAATTAGCCCTCGATAATCTGGTGCAGAGAATGCAAATGGCCGCAGCCACTGACTCTAATCAGAATTAATTTGTTTTGGGTTACAAATATAGCGGTTTTTGGAGCTTAAAAACGCATCGTTGAGCTTTTGCCCAATTGATGCGTTTTCATACATTCGCAGTATTAAGTAGGGCTTGCTGAATAAATGTGAAATGTAGGCAAGGTAAGGGTTTTGTGGCTTTTCTCGCGAAACAGGTGCAAGATTTTGAGAGAATCGTGCTTCAAAACCTGGCATCTTGAGCGGCGCTCGCGTCCTGTAGGGGCGAAGCATTCGGGCAATAACCTATCGGTGAAACCGTAGATTTTCTATCCGAATGCTTCGCCCGTACTTTTTCAGCCAACCCTAAGTAGTTGGACAAAAATAAAGTTAACTGTGGGGTCAGGAGACAGGAGACGGGAGACGGGATACACGCTAAGATACAAATAATAAACTCGAGAGAAGCACTTGATTAAATATGACTCTAACTGACGTTGAAGTAAATCCCTCGACTCCAGAAGATTTTTTAGATTCTGAAACATTAGTACAGGTCGATTTAATGCAGCAAAAGATTCAACAATATATACAAACCCTATCAGTAGAAAATTTAAAGATGATTCTAGAATTTGCCGCTTATTTGTCAGATAAAGAAAGTGAAAAGGCAACGCAAGAAATTAGAGCAATCCCGAATATTATGGAACATTTGAAAGAAGCTGAAATGGATTTACAATCAGGTTGCCTCATTGATTGGGAAAGCTGAGATGACTTATAAAGTCCGTTTGACAGCTAAAGCAAATAAAGTTTATTCTGAAGCGGATCCAATCTTAAAAAAGAAGATTGCTAAGTGTTTAAAACTCCTTCAAGAAACACCGAAAAATCACCCTCAAATTAAAGCATTAAAGGGAGAATTTGCCTAGAAGTATCGCTTCCGGGTTGGAGACTATCGGGTTATCTATACCGTTGATGATAGTCAGTCTCAAGTTATCGTCTTGCTGATTGAACATCGCAGTCAAGCTTACCGCCAATAAATAGGGTTTGCTGAATAAATGTGAAATGTAGGCAAGGTAGAGGTTTTGTGGCTTTTCTCCCGAAACAGGTGCAAGATTCTGAGAGAATCGTGCTTCAAAACCTTGCGTCTTCATGGTTCCGCGTCCTGTAGGGGCGAAGCATTCGGACAATAACTTATCGGTGAAACCGTAGATTTTCTATCCGAATGCTTCGCCCGTACTTTTTGCCGCAAACCCTATGTTCTATAAAAATGGTAATGCAAGGTTTTTGAGGCTCCCAATCCTCCTAGTGTTAATATTCGCTAATCTCATCCAATTGGAAAGGCAAGATTTGAGAAAAAAAGTAGAAGTTAAGGAACGCGGAGCATTCGGTCTTCGATTTCTTGCCAGACGGTAGGGGAAATATTAACAGCCACTTTTTGGCAACTTAGCATTAATTCATTAACGTATAGATAATTTTGAAATATAATCCAGTCAGGTGTTCTCCAAGAAGAGAACCGAATTGGACTTTGCTTATAAAAATCTAGAATTATTTTTTCATAAAATGCTGAGATTTGATCAAATTCTAATTGTCCTAGTATTTTTTTTGTAATTGAACTAATCAATGCAAAAATATGTGTTACTGTTTCTTCACTTGGCATTTGTTCACGGATTAACAAATGTCCATAATGTTTTTCATACAAAACATCAATACCAACATATTCTTGTCTTAATTTATCTAATTGCTCAAGGAAAGGTTCGTCAAATTGTGGAGTATCATCTATGTAATTATTATACATACTTGAATGTATTAGATTATAGCACTTGGTAAAATTAATCCCTTTATTTAATCTGTCAAAAAGAATGATCGAGCGTTTTGCAGAGGGTTTAACCGATTCTTTTAATTCACCAGTTGCTTGCTCTACCCAAACAAGAAATTTAGATAATTTGGCATTCTTCGCATATTCCTGAGCTTCTTTCTCCATTGCTAATAACAATTTATCGGCTTTCCCTCGCATCAAACCCGCCACTAACAAAAACACCTCTTGCCAACGAGTTTCTGTTATATGATTCTTAACTGTTTCTTCAATCAAATCATTATCATAGATATACTGAGCCGTGAGGTATTCCTGAAGGGTTAAATGAGAAAAAGAATAGACAGATCTAGCCCGCTCTACTAAAATTCCCTGTTCAATTTCAATGGTTTTTAATACTTTTTCTCCGTCTAAATGTTGCGGAGCATTTAAGTTTTGTTTAAGGTGATCTTTAATTTGCTTAACAACTTCTCGTTTTTCTAGAAAAAGTTTATCTGCTACAAAATTTTGATAAGCAATTTCAGATAGCAAAATTTCTTCTTGCTCAATACTGAGATTTTCATAAACTAAACCGCGATTAGGTAAACGTTTTTCGGCTGACCATTTTTCCAATAAAATTCGTAACGCATCTTGATAAAGGCGACTGCGATTTGTGGGAAAAGATTGATTTTCATCATAAACCAAACACAAAAAAGTCAACAATAACGGTGTATGGGCTAACTCTTTTGCACTTTTATACTCCTCCTTTTGCAACAGTTCCCAACAATTTTTAGCCGTCTCATTTTTGCGATCTAATTCGGAACTAAACCAATGTTCAATAAAACTTTGAATTTGCTGATCATCAAATTCGACAATTTCAATATCGGTAAATCGTTGAAGATGAGTTCTAGCAGCAGTGCGACAGGAGAGAATAAAACGATTTTTGTAATGCCTATCTACAAAATCTTTGATTTTCTCGATTACATTATTCACATTAGCTGTTGGCACTTCATCCAAACCATCTAATAAAATTAGTAATTCTCCTTTTTCTAGTTTATTGCTAATATTTTTTTCCACGTTGGGAAAACCACAGATTTTAAACTCCTCTTCAATTAATGCCTGAATATTAATCTCGTTTTCTTTAAAGTTTTTCAACTCCAGTAAAACAGGTGTTAGAGGATGCTGATAACTGTCTTTATTTCCCTTGAGAGCTTCTAGCCCAACTTTTCGCAAAAATGTAGATTTACCAATACCGGGATCACCAAGTACCATTAAATATTGTTCTTGATTAGCCAAAAGTAAACCATCTTTTTTACCATCATCCCTAAAGTTAAAACGTCGCTGCTTACTCTCACGATATTTATTTTCTAAATTTTCATCATAATAATCCCTGACTAAATTCCCTAAACATTTGACATTAACATAAATTGACTCCAAATCCATCGGCTTAGACATTTTTAAAACCTTAATCATGCCGTGCCGATCCCAGTAACGTTGAGTATATTCCCGTAAAAAAAGATACTTTCCCTCTTTGATAAGCTGCCCGACATCTTTATTCAATAACTCATTTTTATTAATACCCTCCCACCCCGATTTAATCGTTTGGCCAATAAAATTATTGGTCAATGCCGTTACAATGGTTGTTTCAATTCCTGTCATAACTTAACCCCTGTAAACCCTCTGACGCTTAGTATAAGCCAGAAAGCGGGTTTCTCATCATCAACTCAGAAGGCGGGTTTCTCATCATCAACCCAGAAACCCGCTGGCTCTTTTGGATTTGGTGGGTAAAATGTATTCTGAGATACAGTCCTGCTGGCGAGGGAGTGGAGGGAACCACTCCAGACACAGAGGACACAAAGATCGATCCTATGTAAGTTAAACTTATCACACAGAACCTAGAAGAGCCACCCGCTTACTTGAAGAAACCCGTTTTCTAAGAATATAATGTGCTTAAATTAGATAATTTCTAAGCCATGAGAACGAAACCAGATAAAGATTTACCCCAAGGGACTAAAATCGGCAACAATGCGCGGTTAGAGGCTTCCATAACAGCAGAGCAAAAGCAACTGATGGAGATGGCTGCCTTTTTACGGGGACAGAACTTGACTGAGTTTATGGTGTCAGTTTTGGCTGAGGCAGCTATGCAAACGATCAAAGATAGCCAATTGGTAGAATTAACCGAACGCGATCAATTCACTTTTGTCGAGGCCCTGTTAAATCCCCCCGCTCCCTCCGAGCAAGCTCAAGCAGACGCTCAATGGTATAAGCAAATGATGAATAAATAGTTGCTAGATTTGTGTTAAATTCGGAATCTGTTGATTTTTGTCTAGAAACTCTCGAAAGCCATCACAATCGGGCAGCTTTTAGCTGTGGTAACGAACAACTGGATCGCTACTTGCACGATCTCGCTACCCAAGATAAGAAGCGAAATATTGCCATTCCCTACGTTCTCGTTGACCGAGAACGCAAAAAAATCATGGGCTACTATACTTTATCCATGAGTAGCATCAATCTCGAATCGCTACCCCAAAGTCTTGGTAAAAAGTTGCCTAAATATCCGCTAGTTGGCGTGACTTTAATTGGTAGATTAGCAGTGGATCTTGATTGTCGGGGATCTGGTTGGGGTAAATTGTTGATTATGGATGCTTTATATAGAAGTCTGAGAGTCAGTCAAACAACGGGGTGTTTTGCGGTGGTGGTAGAGGCGGTTGACGATAAAGCAGTAAGATTTTACCAAAGGTTTGACTTTCAAACTTTTCCTGACCAGCCTTATAAGCTGTTCCGTACCATGAAAAACCTTGCTCAGACTTTTGGTTTACCCTGAGATCAGAAAAGATGCTAGAAAGCAGTTTTCTTTTAAAAGAAGAAACCCAGAAACCCGTTTTCTAATCTCTTAAACGGCTAAACTGAGAATAGCTGCCTGTCTTGACTCTCATTTCTCAGATTGTAAAATAATGCAAATTTATCTTGACTATAGTGCCACTACCCCCACTCATCCCCAGGTAATCGATCAGGTTGCCACTATTCTCCAGCATCATTGGGGCAATCCCTCCAGTTTACACAGTTGGGGACAGGATACGGCGACAGTCATCGAAATGGCCAGAGAACAGGTAGCAGGGTTAATTAATGCCAATCCAGACCAGATTATCTTTACTTCTGGCGGCACGGAAGCCGATAATTTAGCGATTATCGGGGTTGCTCAACAGTATAACCGCCCCCGTCATATAATTATTTCTAGTGTGGAACATTCGGCGATCGCTGAACCCTGTAAACAATTAGAGCAGCAAGGTTGGCAAATTACTCGTCTTCCTGTCAATCGTCAAGGTAGGGTGAATCCTTTAGACCTAAAAGCCGCAATTCAAAGCGATACGGTCTTAATTTCCATTATTTACGGACAAAGTGAGGTGGGAACCCTACAACCGATTGAAGAATTGGGCAGCATTGCCAGAGAAAGGGGTGTTCTTTTTCACACCGATGCCGTGCAGGTGGCGGCAAGATGCGACATTGATGTGCGGAAACTGCCCGTAGATTTATTATCTCTTTCTAGCCATAAAATTTATGGAATGCAGGGATCGGGAGCTTTATACATCAGAGCCAGTGTCGATATTTTACCATTACTGCGGGGCGGTGGTCAGGAAAAAGGTCTGCGATCGGGAACCCAAGCCGTACCAGCGATCGCATCTTTTGGTTTAGCGGCCGAATTAGCTCAAAAAGACTTAATTAGCGAAAAAATGCGTTTAATCGCCCTACGAGATCGATTATTTGACCTCTTAGCCGATTATCCTTATCTGCTGCCCACGGGGGACCGATTCTATCGTTTACCCCACCACGTCAGCTTTATTGTCCGTCCCGACGATAACAGTCACATCACGGGAAAACAGCTAGTTCGTCAGCTTAATTTAGCAGGAATCGGTATTAGTTCTGGATCCGCCTGTCATAGTGGCAAACTTTCCCCTAGTCCAATTTTAAAAGCTATGGGCTACAGCGATCGAGAAGCATTGGCGGGAATTCGTTTAACCCTGGGAAGGGACACCAGCGCAGCCGATATCGATTGGACTGCTCTAGTATTAAAACAAGTGATCGATCGCTGTTTATCTGCTTTAATTGTTAGCAAGAGTTAGTTTATGCCTCAAATTGTCCTTCGATCAAGATAATTTCGCCAAAATCGGGAATCCATGCCACCCAACGGCCCTGATCCTGTTCACAGAGTAGTAGCGCTTCATCAAAGCTGTATGGAGAGGGAAGCATTCTGAGTTGTACCCATGTGTTTGCTTGGGGGCAAGTAACAACGGCAGTAGTGCGAGATTGTAGTAAGAACATACACAGATCACCCTGATAATTCTGTATCTAAATTTACAAACAAACCGATGACTGTGGGTAACTTTGTTTGAAATCTTTACATCTCCAGAAAATTATCGGCTGCATCTCCTAATTTGTGACTTTACCTCACCTATGGGTCAGCAGCAGAAGTTATTCCAAGAGGGCGAATGCAATTCGCCCCTACAATAATATTATTGCGCCCAAAATTTCCTCTAGATATTTCGACCAAATTGAGCCGATTACGCCAATGACCGGCACTTTTTTGATTTCAAAAAAGCCTCAAGATATTATCCGACAAGGTTTTTAGATTTATTCGGCCAATCCTAGTTATGATCGTTACTGATAAATGATAGTTAATAACTGGTAATGGTAAGTTCTTTCCCTCGCAGCTATAAAATCGCCGTCATCGGTGACGTTCACGACCAATGGGAAATAGAAGATAATTTAGCTCTAGAAGCTTTACAAGTGGATTTAGCCCTATTTGTCGGCGATTTTGGCAATGAATCCCTAGAAATTGTCGGTCGGATTGCCAGTTTGTCCTTACCAAAAGCCGTTATTCTCGGTAATCATGACGCCTGGTATAGTGCCACCCCCTGGGGACGAAAACAATGTCCCTACGATCGCGATAAAGAAGATCGTGTCACCGCCCAGTTAGAATTATTAGGGGTTGCTCATGTGGGTTACTCAAAACTAGACTTACCCAGTTTACAGCTTTCGATTGTTGGGGGTCGTCCCTTTACTTGGGGAGGTTCCGAGTGGAAAAATGGAGAATTTTTTCAAGAACGCTATAATATCAGCAGTTTTGCCGAATCTACTGCCAAAATTATCGCTAATATTCAAGATACTGCCTATAATAACCTGATTTTTTTAGGTCACAATGGTCCAGCCGGACTGGGAAAGGAAGCGGAAGCTATCTGTGGTCGCGATTGGCAACCCTTGGGAGGAGACCACGGGGATCCGGATTTAGCAGCGGCCATCGAACAAGCACAGCTATTAGGAAAACAGGTTTCTCTCGTCAGTTTCGGTCATATGCACCACCGTCTCCGTCATACTACTTCCCGTTTACGCAATCCCGTGGTCACTTCCGAGATGGGAACTGTTTATCTGAATGCTGCTAGTGTCCCTCGCATTCTCCACTCTGATAGGGGTAAATCTCGCAATTTTTCCCTAGTCACTCTTGAAGAAGGTCTAGTCACAGAAGCATCTTTAATCTGGTTGAACGATAATTTCGAGATTATCAGTAATAGAAAACTTTATCACTCCGGGGCATCAATCGATCGCCTATCTGCCCAATCTTGTTATTCTTAATTTACATCTCCCCACACCCCACTTCCTATAGATAGTTAAGTTTTTGAGCAATTAGAGGTAAAGCAAGAGCGATAGCAACACTAACAACCATACCGATAAAAGCTTTCAAGGCATCCCCTAAAACCAGTTTACCCGTGGCGGCTAAATTAGGGGTTTCTCTGGTTAAAGTCAGAGAAATTTCTCGACCTCCTAATAAACCTAAGAATACCCAAGTGGTACTCATGGGAATATGATTATAGCCGACAAAAAACAGTAAAATTAGACCATAAATTAAGTTAATAATTGTTGCAGAACGCGGATCATGGGCGTTAGTTTTGCTAGTGACAATTTTCTCGATTTGACCACCATGATTAATAAAAATGATGGTTTGCAGGAGTAGCATAACTGTTAGAGATAAAACTAACCATGTTGCTGCTAACTTTCTGGGAAGATAGGCGAAAATATTAGCAAAATCTTGCATTAACCATTGACTCCAGAGAAACCCGGTGGATAACCACTGTAAAACTACCCAGATTTTTTGAGGTTCTTTATTAACTGTTTCTAGGAAAAAGTTTTCTAATTGATAAATAATTCGATAGATGACTAACCCCACTATAACAGCAATAGCATAACCCCAAGCGGATTTAATTAACATTTCATCTAGAGATTGGGGAGCAAAAACTGTTAAAACCAAAAAGGTTGTACTGACAGGTATTCCCCAAGTGGTGAGAATTAAAATTGCTAGGGGAGGAACAATATAAATCCAAGTAAAATTTTCTGGGAAGGGAATCATTTCTAGTCGATTATAAGCCACATCTCCCTGATTAATATACCAACCAGCGATAAAAATCGAGGCTAAGATTATACTGGAATACAGCCATAAAATCCACCAGGGACGTTCTTCATTGGCACTTAAAAAAGTACCTAAAGTCTGTAGGGAATCGTTGGCAACGATTGCATAAGCTGATAGAATAAAGCCAGCAATCATAAAAAAATTACTCATAGACAGTGGGAATTATGAATTATGAATTATGAATTATGAATTGGGGAGAATAAATAAAAATAATCTCATCTCCTGACAACTTGCTCCCCATCAATAAGTACCTAAGCAAAATTAATTACACATATCTAACCCCCTCTTGCCTTTTGCCTCTTGCCTTTTGCCTATCTTTACTAGGAAATTAATTTTGCACGACTACTTATAACCGCTATAACTCCTTAACTTTGCTTTAAAAAATCCCTAGCTAGATAGAAAGCAGCTAAACTACCAGAGACGGTAATTTCTTGGGGATTAATTTCCTGTAAAGGTCGAAGAATAACTTCAATTTCCTCGGTAATATCTAACTTTTGTTGACCAGTGGGAGTAGCATTAAGAGCCAAAAAAATATGAATTCTGTTAGTATCTTTAACAGGATTATCGTACAAAACAGCTAGAGGTATTAGAGAATCACTTTGATAACCAGTTTCCTCCTCGAATTCCCGACGCGCTGCCGCAGTAATATTATCTTCACCCGCATCTACTGCTCCGGCAGGAAATTCTAATAAAATTTCCTTAACTCCGTGACGATATTGACGAACAAAAACTAATTGATTATCCCTAGTAACTGGAACAACTAAAACAATTTCAGGACGAATATTAACGAAATAATCATCGATAACTTGTCCAGAAGATAACTTTACTGCGTCTTGACGGACTTGACACCAACGATTCTGAAAAACTAGCTCAGATTTAATAATTTGCCATTTTTTTAAATTAGTCATCGACAATCCTGTTATAATTGCAGTGAAATTACTAAACTTTTTTCTCAGATAATTATAAGTAAGTGCTTATAATTAAATGGAAGATAGATTTTGCTTTCGATTCCCGCTGCTCTGGTTACTCGGCTCTCCTGTATCTATATAATAGACAAAACCTATCCGTTAGGTATTACCTTAATAAATTGAAAAAGTAAGTTAACTAACATATCTTACCACAAAAGCCGCCCTGATGGTGATTTCAGACGACCTAGTAAAAGCCAGTGGCTTTTCAGAAAACGAGCTATTTCTAGAAATTGTGCTTATGCTGTTTCGTCAAGAGAAAATTAGTTTGGCAAAAGCGAGTGAGTTATACTAAATCTGGTGGTGGTGATTCGGTAGTAGTGATGGCGGCTTAATCCTTTGCCAGCTGTGCGTTGTAGTCATGGATAAAATACCAAACAGCCCCAACGTGATTCTCCATTTTTTTAGAGAAAGAT
>VYLK01000562.1_pt1 | contig 11719 bp, 7 predicted proteins | sample 5114321 | NCBI WGS metagenome assembly VYLK01 (sample SAMN12291792, study PRJNA351875) | freshwater metagenome | isolation source: freshwater lake | place: USA: Michigan, MSU2 Lake | collected 2011-08-16
GGCCGACAGCGGTGCGGCCGTGCCCGCAGCGGCACCGGCCGGCAGCGGGCCGGTGGCGGCAGCGGCGCCTGAAGAAGCACCCACGCCCAGCTGGCTGGGCGACCTGGAACGCGAGGCGCGCCGCCGGCTCGACGCCGGTGAGACCGAGGTCTGGGACGCGCTCACGCGCCAGTTCGAGGCCCGCCTCATCCACACCGCGCTCGACCTCACGCGCGGCCGCCGCATCGAAGCGGCTCAGCGCCTGGGCATCGGGCGCAACACCATCACGCGCAAGATCCAGGAGTTGGGGATAGAGGACTGATCAGCCCAGCGTGGCGACCACCGGTGCGTGGTCGCTCGGGCGCTCGTTCTTGCGTGGGGCCTTGTCGATCACGCAAGCCTGCACGCGCGCGCGCAGCGGCTCGCTGAGCAGGATGTGGTCGATGCGCAGGCCCTGGTTCTTGCGGAAGGCCAGGTTGCGGTAATCCCACCAGCTCCAGCTCTTCACGGGCTGCTCGAAGAGGCGGAAGGCGTCCACCAGGCCCAGGGCCAGCAGGCGCTGGAACTGCGCACGCTCCTGCGGCGTGCAGTGGATCTGGTTCATCCAGCCCACGGGGTCGTAGACATCGCGGTCGTCGGGCGCGACGTTGAAGTCGCCCATCAGCGCCAGCTGCGGGTGCGCGGCGAGCTGCTCGCGCACCCAGTCGTGCAAGGCGTCCTGCCAGCGCATCTTGTAGACGAACTTCTCGCTGTCGGGCGCTTGGCCGTTGGGGAAGTAGCCGCCGATCACGCGCACCGGGCCGAGCTCGCCCGCCACGGTGCCGGCGATCACGCGCGCCTGCTCGTCGGCGAAGCCGGGGATGTTCTTCACCACGTCCAGCGCCGCCGCGCCGCGGCTGAGCAGCGCCACGCCGTTGTAGGTCTTTTGGCCGTGGAAGGCGACGTGGTAGCCCGCAGCCTCGATCTCGGCCTGGGGGAACTTGTCGTCGGTGAGCTTGGTTTCCTGCAGCACCAGCGCGTCCACCGGGTTGGCTTCCAGCCAGGCCAGCAGTTGGGGCAGGCGCACGGCCAGGGAGTTGACGTTCCAGGTGGCGATCTTCACGCGCCGATTCTAGGGAAGCCTGCTGGCACGTCAGCGGGCCACGCGGCGGGTCGATGTCATCCTGCCAATGCAGGAGCTTTCCGCGTGCTCCAGGCCAGGGCGCCCTGGGTCAGGCACTGGCAAGCACCGGGGTCGGCGGCCTGCTGCAGGCTCTAGCATGCCGTGTGTTGCCCACTGCCTGCCCACGCCTTGTTGATGCTCGCTCCGAAGCCTGAAGGCACAGCCGCCGGCGCTGCCCTGGCCTGGCGAGAAACGCAGTCCGCGCTGTCGGGATTGCTGCTCAGCCTGGGGCCGGCGCTGACGCTGGGCCTGATGGCCTTCGCGGCGCTGGGCGGTGGCGCCACAGCGCTGGGCATGCCGGCAGCGCTGCTGGCCTGTGCGGTGGGCGGGGTGGTGTTCGCGCTGGTCTCGCACGGGCCCATGCCCGCGGCCGGGCCTTCGGCCACGCCCGTGCTGGTGGTGGGCGGGCTGGTGGCCCGCGTGGCGGCCGACCCCGGCTTCGACCTGGCGCAGCCAAGCGCGGTGCCGGTGCTGCTGGCCCTGGTGGCCACGGCCGTGGTCACCATGGGCGTGCTGCAGATCGCGCTGGCGCTCTCGGGCCTGCTGCGTTTTGCCAAGTTCGTGCCGCAGCCGGTGCTGGCCGGCTTCATGAACGGCGTGGCCCTGCTGGCTTTCCTGGCGCTGGTGCCGCTGCTGCTGGGCTGGCCCGCCGACGCCCTGCATGGCCAGGGCTGGCGGGACCTGCCCGCCGTGCAGCCGGCCACGCTGGCCGTGGGCCTGTGCACGGTGGCCGTCATCCTGGGCCTGCCGCGCGTGGCCCCGCGGCTGCCGGCCACGGCCATCGGCATCGCTGTCGGCTGTGCGCTGTTCGCGCTGTTGCACCTGCAGCGGCCGCAATGGGCGCTGGGGCCGATGGCCGGGGCGATGTCGCCGGCGTGGCCGCACTGGGACGTGCTGGCGCCCTACACCGCCGCCACGCCCGATGCGCTGCTGCTGCGGCACAGCGCCGCGGCGCTGACGGCCGGCCTCGTGATGGCCCTGGTGGGCACGCTGGAGCTGGTGCTCAACAGCCTGGCCATGGACCAGGCCCGCCACACGCGCACGCCGCCGCGGCGCGAGGCCCTGGCGCTGGGGCTGGCCAATCTCGGCTCGGGGCTGCTGGGCGGGCTGCCGGTGATGTTCCTGCGGCCGCGCGCACTGCGCATGCTGGCCGTGGGCGGGCGCACGCGCGCGGCCGTGCTGATGTGCAGCGTGGGCTTCGGGCTGCTGGGCCTGTTCGCGACGCCGCTGCTGGCGCTGCTGCCGATGGTGGTGCTGGGCGCGGTGATGGCCATCAACGCCGGCCTGATGGCCGACCTGTGGTCGCTGCGCCTGGCGCTGGAATGGCGGCGCGGCCTGCGCACGGCCGATCTGCAACTGGCCCTGCTGGTGGTGGTGCTGGTGTGCGCCGTGACGGTGGTGCTGGGCTTCCCCGCCGGGGTGGCGGCGGGGGCGCTGCTCTCGCTGCTGCTCTTTGTGCGGACGATGAACCGTTCGCTCGTGCGCACGCAGCGCACGGCCGAGGCCACGCCCTCACGGCGCACTTACCTGGCCGACGACGAAGAGCGCCTGCAGCCGCTGCGCGCCCGCATCAGCGTGCTGGAGCTGGAAGGCGCGCTCTTCTTCGGCAGCGCCGACCGCGTGGCCGAGCAGGCCGAGGCGCTGGACGCGAACTGCCACACGCTCGTGCTCGACCTGCGCCGCATCAGCCTGATCGACACCTCGGGCGCGGTGGTGCTCTCGCAGCTGGCACGGCGCCTGGCCGACCGCGGCATCGCGCTGCGCCTGGCTGGCGTCGGGCCCGGCACGCGGCATGGCCAGATGCTGTTGCCCTTCGTGGGCGAGGCTTTCATCGCGGCCCACGGCGCCCCCGACACCGACCACGCCATCGAGGCCGCCGAACTGCAGCTGCTGCAGGACGCGGGCGTGGTGCCGCTGAGCCAGACCGTGCCGCTGGAGCAGTCGGCCCTGATGGCGGGCCTGGACGCGGCGCAGCGCGCCCGCCTGGCCGCCTGCTTCGAGCGCCTGGTGCTGCAGCACGGCGAGCGCCTGTTCAGCCACGGTGACCCCGGCGACCGGCTCTACGTCATCACCGCCGGGTCCATCGACGTGATGGGGGCCCTGCCGCCGGGCAGCGGTGGGCCGAGGCAGCGTTTCGTGAGCCTCTCGCCGGGCATGATGCTTGGCGAGACGGCGATGCTCGACGGCCAGGGGCGCAGCGGCGACGCCGTCGCGCACGGCGCCACCGAGGTGCACATGCTCGACGGCCCGGTGCTGCGCCGCCTGCAGCAGGAAGCCCCGCCACTGGCCGCCTGCCTGTACCGCAACATCGCCTTGCACCTGTCGCAGCGGCTGCGTGCCGCTTCGCGGGCCTGGGCCGCCAGCGCAGCCTGAACGCGTCGGCCGGCCCTCAGCCGGCCAGCAGGCGGTCTACCACCGAGAGCAGCCGCGCCAGGTCGAGCGGCTTGGTCACGTAGTCGGCGAAGCCCGCGGCCTCGGCGGCCTCCAGGTCGTTTTGCATCGCATTGGCGCTCACGGCCACCACCGGCACGTCGCGCGTGCCGGGCTGCGCACGCAGCCGGCGCAGCACCTCGAAGCCGTCGATGCCGGGCAGCTGGATGTCCAGCAGCACCAGGTCGGGCCGCGCCTGCAGCGCCATCACGAGCCCGGTCTCGGGCAGGCCGGCCACCAGCAGGCGCAGGCCTGGGCGCATCGAGAGCATGCCTTCCATCAACAGCTGGTTGACAACGTTGTCCTCGATGTACAGCACGGTCTTGCAGGCCGTTGTGGCGGCTGCTGCAGGTACACCCGGCGCCGCAGCCTCGGGGGCCTCGGCGGGGGGCAGCGGCTGGGGTCGGGTGTCGGCGGCCTCGCCGTCCAGATAAGCCAGCTTCAGGCGCACCCAGAAGCGGCTGCCTTTGCCGTGGCGGCTGCTGACGCCGATTTCGCCGCGCATCAGGTCCACCAGCCACTTGCTCAGCGCCAGGCCGATGCCGGCGCCTTCCACCGGGGAGTGGGCTGCTTCCAGCCGTTCGAAGGGCTGGAAGAGCCGCTCCTGCTGACCGGGCCCGATGCCGGGGCCGTTGTCCTCGACATCGATGCGCAGCGTGCCGGTGGCCGGCTCGGTGCACCACGACAGCCGCACCTGCCCTTCGGGGTGGTTGTACTTGATGGCGTTGGACAGCAGGTTCAGCAGCACCTGCTTGAGCCGCGTGGGGTCGGCCCGCACCTGCAGGCCCGGCGGTGCGGCGCCGGGGTGCGGCCGCTGGCCCAGCAGCTGCACGCGGCGCTCGTCGGCCATGGGCTGCACCAGGCGCATGCAGTCGCCCACCACGTCTTCCAGCGGCACGGCACTGAGCTGCAGCTGCAGCGCGCCGGCCTCGATGCGGGCGATGTCCAGCACGTCGTTGATCAGGCTCAGCAGGTGGCGGCCGCCGCGCATCAGTTCTTCCACGCGGCTGCGCTGCAGGGGCAGCAGCGGGTGGTCGCTGTCGTTTTCCAGCAGCTGGGCGAAGCCGAGCACCGCGTTCAGCGGCGTGCGCAGCTCGTGCGACATGCGCGAGAGGAACTCCGATTTCGCCTGGTTGGCACGCTCGGCTTCTTCCTTGGCCGCGCGCAGCGCCACCTCGGAGGCCTTGCGTTCGGTGATGTCCCAGCCGTAGACGATGTAGCCCTCGAAGCTGCCGTCTTCGCCCAGGCGCGGGATGCCGTTGTCGACGATCCAGACCAGACTGCCGTCGTGCCGCCGCAGCCGGTACTCCACCGAGTAGCGGCGGCGCTCGCCCACCGCCTCGCGGTAGGCCTGGCGGCAGCGTTCCAGGTCGTCGGCGTGGATGCGCTCGGGCCAGGCGCAGGCGAGTTCCTCCTCCATCGTGCGGCCGGTCTGCTCCAGCCAGCGCTGGTTGAACCAGGTGGCCTTGCCCTCGGCGGCCGACAGCCAGATGAGGGCCGGCGCCGCGTCGGCCATGCTGCGGAAGCGCGTTTCGCTTTCCTGCAGGGCACGCCGCGCGTGGGCCTCGGCGGTGATGTCGGTGTAGGTGCGCACCACGCTGCCGTCTTCGCTGGTGTGCGTGTGCACCTCCAGCAGCAGGCCGTCGCGCCGCTGGCGCTGGTACACCGCGGGGCGGCCGCGCAGGCCGCTCTCGGGGCCGGCATCGACCATGCCGTGTTCAATTTGGTAGCGCAGCAGGTCGTCGAAGGTGCGCACCTCGTGCATCAGCGCTTCGGGCAGTTCCAGCAGCTCGAGCGTGCGGCGGTTCCAGGTGTTGATGTGACCCCGGCTGTCGATGCTGAGCACGCCCTGGTCCAGGCTGTTCAGCGTGTCGGCCAACACCTGCGATTGCCGCGCCAGTGCTTCGCTGGTCTCGCGCAGGCGCTGCTCGGCGCGCTTGAAGGGGCTGATGTCGCTGATGAGGCCCACGGCGCCGGTCTTGCGCTGCTGCGCATCGAAGATGGGCGTGGCGTTGTTGAAGCAATGCAGCAGGCTGCCATCGGCACGGCGCAGCGCGACCTCGTAGCCCCCGGGCAGGCCGGCGTCGCGCTGGCGCATGCCCTGGCGGAAGACCTCGGCATTGGCCTCGTCGACGAACTCGAAGACGCTGCGCCCGATCAGCGCCGTGTGCGGCAGGCCCAGGATGCGGCCCATCGCCGGGTTGGCGTCGACCGTGCGGCCGTCGTTGTCGATGTGCCAATAGCCCTGCTCGGTGCGCTGCAGCAGCAGGGCCAGCATGCGCTGGCGCTCGGCCAGCGCGGCTTCGGCGCCCACGCGGTCGGTGATGTCGGCGTAGAGCATCACGAAGCCGCCACCGGGCGTGGGCGTGCGGCGCAGCTCCAGCGTGCGGCCGTTGGGGCGGCGGCGCTGCACCAGCGAAGGCGGGCCGTCGCGCAGGGCAAGATAGCGCCGCTGCACCTCGGCTTGCAGCGCGGGTTCGTCAGGCAGCGGCCCGAATTCGCCAGCTTGCGCCATCAGGCGCAGCAGGGCCTCCAGCGGCCGCCCGACACAGGCGGCGTCGGCCGGCAGGCCGGTGGCCTCGAGGAAGCGGTGGTTCCAGGCGACCAGTCGCATCTGGCCGTCGAAGACGCTGATGCCTTCGCCGGCGTGGTCAAAAACCAGTTGGAGCAGCCCGCCGGGGCTGTCGGTCTCGGGCGGGCCAGCTTCTGGCGGGGCGTCCTGGGGCATGCCTGATTCTGAGCCCGGTGATGCCCGCTTGGGCAAGCGGGCAAACGCAGGGGTGCCGGCGGCTGTTGCCTGCCGGCCTCAGCGTGGGGCGCCGCGTTGGTAGGTGACGAAGCTGAAGCTGAAGTGGTTCGGCGCGGCCGCCTCGTGCCGTTCGCGCGCCACCTCGGTGTAACCCAGGCCTTCGAAGGCCGGGAAATGGGCGTCGCCGGCGAAATCGGCGTCGATCTCCGTGAGCAGCAGCGTGTGCGCCAGCGGCAGCGCGGCGGCGTAGAGCTCGGCGCCGCCGATGACGAAGATGCGCGGCGCGCCGGCCAGCTGCGCCAGTGCTTCGGCCAGGCCGTGCGCCACTTCCGCGCCCTCGGCCTGCCAGGCCGCGTTGCGCGTGACGACCACGTTACGCCGACCCGGCAGCGGGCGAAAGCGCGGCGGCAGCGAATCCCAGGTCTTGCGGCCCATCACCACCGGATGGCCGCGCGTGGCGTTGCGGAAGTGGGCCATGTCTTCCGGCAGGTGCCAGGGCAGGGTGTTGTTGATGCCGATGACACGGCCGCGTGCCATCGCGGCAATCAGCACCACCTCGCTCATGGCGCTGGCCGCCGCGTTCAAACCGCCACCGGGGCCTTGATGGCCGGGTGCGGGTCGTAGCCTTCGACGACGAAATCCTCGAGCTGGTAGTCGAAGATCGAATCGGGCCGGCGCTGGATCTTCAGCGTGGGGTAGGGCCGCGCCTCGCGGCTCAACTGCAGCGCCACCTGCTCGGCGTGGTTGCTGTAGAGGTGGCAGTCGCCGCCGGTCCAGACGAAATCGCCGACGTCCAGATCGCACTGCTGCGCCAGCATGTGCGTCAGCAGCGCGTAGCTGGCGATGTTGAAAGGCACGCCGAGGAAGATGTCGGCGCTGCGCTGGTAGAGCTGGCAGCTGAGCTGGCCGCGTTGCCCCGGGGCCTGCGGCGGCGCCACGTAGAACTGGAAGAAGGCATGGCAGGGCATCAGCGCCATCTTCGAGAGCTCGGCCACGTTCCAGGCGCTCACGATGATGCGGCGGCTGTCGGGGTTGGTCTTGAGCTGTTCCACCACCTGGCTGATCTGGTCGATGTGGCCGCCGTCGGCCGTGGGCCAGCTGCGCCACTGCACGCCGTAGACAGGCCCCAGGTCGCCGTCGGGGCCGGCCCACTCGTCCCAGATCGTCACGCCGCGTTCCTGCAGCCACTTGGCGTTGCTGTCGCCGCGCAGGAACCACAGCAGTTCCAGGATCACGGCCTTCAGGAACACCTTCTTGGTCGTGATCAGCGGGAAGCCCTCGCTGAGCTTGAAACGCATCTGGTGGCCGAAGACGCTGGTGGTGCCGGTGCCGGTGCGGTCGCCCTTGGCCACGCCCTGCGTGGCGACGTGGCGCATGAAGTCTTCGTACTGGCTGCGGATGGGGCGGTCTTGCATGGCGGCGGATTATCCCGGCTGCCGGTTGGCCGGCTGCTGGCCGAACTGCATCGAGGCCAGGCGCGCGTAGAGGCCGCCACGGGCCACCAGTTCTTCGTGCGTGCCGATGTCGACGATGCGGCCCTCGTCCATCACCACGATGCGGTCGGCGCGCAGCACCGTGGCCAGGCGGTGGGCGATGACGAGCGTGGTGCGGTCGGCCATGGCCGCTTCCAGGGCCTGCTGCACCACGCGTTCGCTCTCGGCGTCCAGCGCGCTGGTGGCTTCGTCCAGCAGCAGCAGTGGCGGGTTCTTGAGCATGGCGCGCGCGATGCTGATGCGCTGGCGCTGCCCGCCGCTCAGGCGCACGCCGCGTTCGCCCAGGTAGGTGGCGTAGCCCTCGGGCAGGGCGGTGATGAAGTCGTGCGCGTAGGCGGCCTTGGCGGCGGCGAAGACCTCGTCGTCGGTGGCATCGGGGCGGCCGTAGCGGATGTTCTCCAGCGCGCTGGTGGAAAACACTGTGCTGTCCTGCGGCACGATGCCGATGCGCTGGCGCAGCGCGGCCAGCGGCAATGCCGGCAGCGGCACGCCGTCCAGCCGCACCTGGCCCGATTGCACGTCATAGAAGCGCAGCAGCAGTTGCAGCACCGTGCTCTTGCCGGCGCCGCTGGGGCCCACCAGTGCCACCGTTTCGCCGGCCGCGATCTGCAGGCTGAACTGCTGCAGCGCCGCCTGCTTCGGGCGCGAGGGGTAGTGGAAGACCACGTTCTCGAAGCTCACCGCGCTGCCGCCGTGCACGGCGGGCAGGGCCTGCGGCTGGGCCGGGTCTTGCACGGGCGACTGCGCGGCTAGCAGCTCCATCAGGCGCTCGGTGGCGCCGGCGGCGCGCAGCAGGTCGCCATACACCTCGCTGAGCACGGCCACCGCGCCCACGAAGATGATCACGAAGACCACCGTCTGCCCCAGGTGCCCGGCGCTGATGTCGCCGGCAATCACCGCCTGCGTGCCCTGGTACAGGCCCCACAGCAGCGCGCCGAAGGTGGCGGTGATCATGAAGGCCACCAGCAGCGCCCGCACGCGGGTGCGCTTGCGGGCCGTCTCGAAAGCGTCTTCGGTGCTGCGGTCGAAACGCGCGGCCTCGCGGCCTTCCTGCACGTAGCTTTGCACCACCGGGATCTCGCCCAGCACCTCGGCGGCAATCGCGCTGCTGTCGGCCACGCGGTCCTGGCTGGCGCGGCTGAGCTTGCGCACGCGGCGGCCGAAGTAGATGCTGGGCAGCACCACCAGCACCAGCACGCCCAGCACCTGCGACATCACCCAAGGGTTGGTCACCACCAGCGCGATCAGCGCGCCAGCGCCCATCACCACGTTGCGCAGGCCCATGCTCAGGCTGCTGCCCACCACGGTCTGCACCAGGGTGGTGTCGGTGGTCAGGCGCGAGAGCACTTCGCCCGTCTTGGTGCTCTCGAAGAACTCGGGGCTCTGGCGCAGCACGTGGGCGTAGACGGCGTTGCGCAGGTCGGCGGTGATGCGTTCACCCAGCCAGCTGACGACGTAGAAGCGCGCTGCCGAGAAAGTGCCCAGCGCCGCAGCCACGCCGAAGAGCGCGAGGAAGTGGTCGCGCAGTTGCATCAGGCGCTCGCCGGGCTCGGCGGCCACGAGGCCCTGGTCGATCAGCACCTTCAGCGCCACCGGAAAGGCCAGCGTGCTGACCGCGGCCAGCACCAGGAACACGAGCGCCAGCCCCACCTGCACGCGGTAGGGGCGGATGAAGGGCAGCAGGCCCGAGAGGGATTTCGGGCTGGCGCCCGGCGGGCGCGTGGGGGTCTCAGGCATGGGCGCGAGTCTATGCGTCGGCCCCGCCCCACCCGGGTTGCGGGGGCCTGGCGTGCCCGTCAGCGCCGCTTTGCCCTTCAGTTGGGGCCGCTTGTGGTCGAATACCCGGGCAGACTTCCGCAAGATGAGCGCACTCACCCCGCCCACGGCCCCCGAGGCCGCCCCGCCGCCCGCCCGCGCCGCCGTGCCTTTGGCCGGGCTGCTGGCGTTTCTGGGCGTGGGCGGTGTGCTGATGGCGGGCGCCGTGGCGCTGGCCTCGCTGCCCTGGTTGAGCGGGCAGGGCTGGGCGGCCGGTTCGGCCGGCGCCTGGAGTGCAGCCCTGGGGGCCACAGCCGGCTTGGTGCTGGCCGGCGTGCCGATGGCGCTGCTGGTGTGGAAGCTGGCGCGCGAGCTGGCCCCTGGCGGCGGCCGGGCCGATGCCGGCGCCGCCCCGACGGCCGGCATGGCGCGCCCCCTCTTCATGACCCTGGCCGAGCGCGAGTTCGCGCGCGCCCGCCGCTACGGCACCGGCGCTGCGCTGGTGCTGGTGGATATCGACCGTTACGCCCGCCTGTGCGAGGCCCGCGGCCTGGCTGCTGGCGACGCCGTGCTGGCCCACCTGCTGTGCCTGACGGCGCCCACGCTGCGCACGGCCGATGTGCTCACGCAGTTCGGCCCGGCGCAGATGGCGATCTTCCTGGTGCATGCCGACGCCACTGGCGCGCTGGACGTGGCCGAACGGCTGCGTGAGCGTGCCGAGCAGATGGAGGTGCCGCACCCCGAGCACCCCGCCGGCGCCCCGCTGCGCGTGACGGTGAGCACTGGCGTGGCGCACCTGCGCCCGGCGCACCTGAACCTGCAGGCGCTGGTGGAAGATGCGCAGGACGCCTTGATCGCGGCGCGCGCGGCCGGCGGCAACTGCGTGCGCGCTGCACCCGTCGACCTCAGCAGCACCAGCCGCAACGACGCCCTGCCGGAACGCCGCCGCACCCAGCCGCGGCCGAACAACGACGCCTGACCCCGCCGGGCGGCTACAGCTTCAGCCGCTGCGCGTAGCCCGTCATCTCCAGGTAGCCCAGGCCCACCCGCCGGCCCTGGCCGTCGAGCAGTTCGCTCAAGCCCTCCCAGTACACCGTGCCGGTGCTGCTGCGGCTGTCGAGCTCTTGCGCGTCGACCAGCGCGTTCACCGTCCAGGCCCCCACCGGGCTGCTGACCTGCCATTGCACCGGGTAGCTGGCGGCCGTGGCCGGGCTGCGCCAGCGGCGGCCGGCGGTGAAGCGCACCTCCTCGGGGCCGAAAACCCGCACCGCGCCGCCCGGTGCGCGGTGGCTGCCGCCGGCCCACAGCGCGCTGCCGTCGGCGCGGCGCAGCACAAAGGCGGTGAGCGCAGAGCCATCGAAGAGGTTGATGCCGATCCAGTCCCAGCCCACGGCGTCGGCGGCCAGGATCTCGTCGCTCCACTCGTGGTCCATCCAGGCGCGGCCGCGGCCGGTGGCCGGGCGGTCGCCCACGTGCACGGTGCCGCCGGCCTGCAACTGCACCTCGCTGTAGTAGTGGCTGGCCTGCTTCAGCTCGGGGCCCTTGCGCGAGAAGCCGGCGTCGCCTTGCAGCAGCAGCGGCTGCGTGCGTGCCAGGTACAGGTCCAGCGCCAGCGGGCTGCCGGGCAGGGGCACGCTGTCCGCCCGCGCGGGTGCCTCGGGCCTTGCGCGCAGGTCGGTGCGCAGGTCGGTGCGCAGGTGGGTGCGCACGCGCCAGCCGCGGCCGTCGTCGTCCATGGTCCAGCCGCCCAGCTGTACCGCACCCTGCGTGGTGCTGGCGTGGCCGGTGGCGGCGCCGGGCTGGCCGTTCCAGCGCTGCAGACGCTGGTCGTGCGCGTGGCGGCCGGTGCTGATGTCGGAGACGGCGGCGTGCGCAAAGAGCAGCTGCCGCGCGGCGAAGCGGCTCGGGTTGTCGTCGGCCAGGAAGGTGCGGCTGCGGAAGAAGGTGATCTGGAAACCGTGCGTAGGCGCGGCCTCGGTGCCCAGCCAGCCGGTGGCGTACCACCACTCGGTGCGCGCGGTCAGGTGCGCGCCGTGGTCGGCCGGAAAGCGCAGCTCGCGGCCGGCCTGCACGCTGGCCGCGCGGCCGGGCCCGGCCAGCGGCACTACGGCCAGCGCGGCCAGGGTCTGCAGCCAGCGGCGGCGGCTGGGC
>VYLK01000568.1_pt1 | contig 11531 bp, 12 predicted proteins | sample 5114321 | NCBI WGS metagenome assembly VYLK01 (sample SAMN12291792, study PRJNA351875) | freshwater metagenome | isolation source: freshwater lake | place: USA: Michigan, MSU2 Lake | collected 2011-08-16
CTTCCCATCCCGAACAGGACAGTGAAACGCCTTTGCGCCGATGATAGTGCGGGTTCCCGTGTGAAAGTAGGACATCGTCAGGCTATTTATAAAGCACTAGCCCCGGTCGAAAGACTGGGGCTTTTTGCTTTGCGCCAACAGATGCTGTGAGGTGTTGGCCGAGATCTTGGCGCTAGGTCTAAGCGGATCAGCTTCCATACAGAAAAGCGGCCCAGAGGGCCGCTTTTTCATTTGCTGGAGCTGCGCTGAACAAGCTCTTCAACTTCCTGGCGCCCGCAGTTCTCGCCTGAGAATCTTGCCCACGTTGCTCTTGGGCAGTTCATCGCGGAACTCGATGTACTTCGGCCGCTTGTACGCGGTGAAGTTGTCTCGGCAATAGGCACTCACATCATCTTCAGACAGCGTCGCATCGGACTTCACGACAAAGAGCTTCACGGCCTCGCCCGATTTGCCGTCAGGAATGCCGATCGCCGCGCACTCCAGAACGCCTGGCAGCAGGTTCACCACCTGCTCGATCTCGGTGGGATAGACGTTGAAGCCGGATACAAGAATCATGTCCTTCTTCCGGTCGACGATGCGCACGTAGCCGCGCTGGTCCATGATACCCACGTCGCCCGATTTGAAGAAACCGTCGGAAGTCATCACCTTGGCTGTTTCGTCGGCGCGGTTCCAGTACCCGGCCATGACTTGCGGCCCACGGATGCAGATTTCACCAGGCTGGCCGATAGGCAGATCGTGGCCGTCATCGTCGCGGATGGCGATCGTCGTCGACGGAATGGGCAAGCCAATCGTCCCGGTGAAGTCATTGACGTCCAGGCGGTTCGAGGTGGCCACTGGCGAGGTTTCCGACAAGCCATAGCCTTCCACCACCGGGCAACCGGTGACCTTGAACCACTTCTCTGCGGTCGCCTGCTGAACGGCCATGCCGCCGCCGTTAGAGACGCGCAGGCCTGAAAAATCGAGCCGCGCGAAGTCGGCATCGTTGGCGAGCGCGTTGAACAAGGTGTTCACCGCTGGGAACATGTGGAAGCGGTGCTTGGCCAATGTCCGCACGAACCCTGGAATGTCGCGCGGGTTCGGAATCAGGAGGTTCATCGCCCCCATGTGCGCACCGAACAGCGCGCAGATGGTCAGAGCGAAGATGTGATACAGCGGCAGCGCGCAAACCACCGTCAAGGGCGCGGTGCCCAATTCGGCCAGCTTGGGCCGGAACCACGCATCCACCTGCATCAGGTTGGCCACCACGTTCCGGTGCAGCAGCACGGCGCCCTTGCTCACGCCGGTGGTGCCCCCGGTGTACTGAAGGAAGGCGATGTCGTCGGGGCCGATATCCGGCCGCCGCAGGGCTTGCCGACCGCCCGCCGCCAGCATGTCGTTGAATCGCGTGACCGTCCGGCCCCCGTCGGTCGGCAGGCTGAACTCAGGCACCATCCGCTTGAGGTGCCGCACCGCGAAGTTGATCCAACGCCCCTGCCAGTAGCCCAGCAGGTCGCCCAAGGCGGCCAGCACCACATGTTTCACGTCGGTCTGCTCGATCACCTCTTCCAGGGTGACGGCGAAGTTCTCGAGCACGATGGCCGCCACCGCGCCGGAGTCCTTGAGCTGATGCTGCAACTCGCGGGCGGTGTAGAGCGGGTTGACGTTGACCACCACGAAGCCGGCCCGCAGGATGCCTGCGATCGCCACCATGTACTGCGGCACGTTGGGCATCATGATGGCGACCCGGTCGCCGCGTTGCAGGCCCTCACCCTGCAACCAAGCGCCCAGCGCCTGGGACATCTCGTCGATGTCGCGATAACGCAGGCGTTGGTCCATGCAGCACGCGGCGTCGTGCTGCGCATGACGGCGAAAAGCCGAATCCAGCAGGTCGGCCACGCTGCGGTATGCGCCAACGTCTGCCTCGGCCGGTACGCCGGGCGGGTAGTGATCAAGCCAAGGTGACTGCACGGGACCTTCTCTCCACCAGAAACAAACCGGCTATGGTGGCGGTGCCGCTGCCCTCGCAGCCTCGGTGCTTGTCCTAGGACGCCCTGTCCTCAAGGCGACAGCGCGACGTCGGGCCCATCGCCCCCAGCAAAAAGGGCCGATGCCAGCGCGCGTTCACGCTGGGCGATCGTGCGGAGGAACTCCTCGGCCCCCTTCATCGCGCGAAAGGTGTCAAAGCCCCGCTCAAGGAAGGTCTGCAGCGCAGAAAGCCCTGCGGCCTGCGCCGGGCCCCGCATCAGGCGCAGGGTGTGGCGCAGCAGCGGGTTGCGCGTGTAGCTGTCGAGGGCCTGGCCCACGGCCAGCATCAGCGCTATCTGACGCTCTCGGTCTGCTGGCGTGCCTGCCAGGCGCCAACAGCGGCCGTAAACCTCGCCGCTGAGCGCCGCGGGCATCGGCGCCTGCGCCAGCAGGCACCGCGCCATCGAGGTGTCGAGCAACTCGGACAGAGCGTGGAGCCGGCCGAGGGAGAGCACGGTGTCAACGATGTCGCGCGGAAACAAGCGCACCAGGGCGGGTACCACCCGCGCGAACTGCTGGTCGCGCAGGGTGAAATCGTCGGGTCCGTACAGGTCTTCGAGAAAGAAGCGGGCGGCGTCGCCGAACCTGGGATGCGTCAGCTGGTCTGCGTAGGTCAGTGCGAAGCGACGGTGCTGGTAGGCCTTCACGACGACCACCTGCTGCCCCAGGTTGGCATCACGCAGGCGAGACTGCCGTTGCTCGTCCACCTGCCGCAGGCAGTCGAGGATCTCTTCACCCGCGGGATTCAGGGCCATGCGCGGCCCCTTGTTGCTGTCATAACGATCTGCGACGCGTGTGCCGTCAAGCGGACTGTGGAACCCAGACACGGCGGGCTCTGCCAGCCTGCCCGAGAATGCAGATGCCATGCTCGCACGATTGCAACAGATCCTGACGCTGGGGGCCCTCACCGGAGGCGCGATCTGGCTGTGGCTGTGTCTGCAGCACGAGCGGCCCGGCTGGGCGGCGTTCGGCGCCATGGCGCTGCTCGGCGGGCACGCGTTCGTGCTCGGCATCGAATTCCTGCTGCTGGCCGCCGTGCACGGCGCCGACCCGACGCCGCGCGCCGGGGCCCGGCAACTGCTGCGCGCCTGGTGGGGTGAGGTGCTGCATGCGCCGCGTGTGTTCTGCTGGCGGCAGCCTTTCCGGCACGCGGCGCACCCCGACCACCTGCCCGCTCACGCACAGGGGCGGCGCGGTGTGCTGCTGGTGCATGGCTATGTGTGCAACCGTGGCCTGTGGAACCGATGGCTGCAGCGGCTGCGCCAGCAAGGGGTGCCTGTCGTGGCCGTGACGATGGAGCCGCCCTTCGGCAGCATCGACGCCGACGTGCCGGCCATCGAGGCGGGCATGCGCCGGCTCGAAGCCTGCACCGGGGTGGCGCCCGTGGTCGTGGGGCACAGCATGGGCGGCCTCGCCTTGCGCCGCTGGTGGGCCGAACAAGGCGACGAAGCACGCGTGCACCACGCCGTCACCATCGGTACACCCCACCATGGCACCTGGCTGGCGCGCTGGGGCACCACCCTCAATGCCCGCCAGATGCGGCGGCAGTCACCTTGGCTGGCCGCCCTGGCCGCGCGCGAACCAGCGGACCGCGCCCGCCGCTTCACCTGTTTCTACAGCCACTGCGACAACATCGTCTTCCCGGCCGGCACCGCCACGCTGCCGGGCGCAGACAACCGCCACCTGCCCGGCGTCGCACACGTGCACATGGTCGACCACCCCGCCCCCTGGCAGGCCGTGCAAGCCCTGCTTCAGGCCCCCGCGGCGGCGTAGAGCCGCTCGCCGGCCAGCACGTGGCCTGCCTCGATCTCGCCCTCGCGGGCGATGCGCTCGCGCACCTGTGCGTAGACGGGTGTGAAGTCAGGCGCCGTGGCGTCGAAGAGCTGCTGGAAGCTGTCGATGACGAAGTAGCTGGCCTGGAAGGTGTCGATGCGGTAGCGGCTGCGCATCAGGCGCTGCAGATCGAAGCCCACACGCTGCGGCTCGGGCGACGTGACGCTGTAGCGAAGCTCGCCTGCTGAACTGAGGATGCCCGCACCGTAGGCCCGCAAGCCCTGCGGCGTCCGGATGAGGCCGAACTCCACCGTGTACCAGTACAACCGCGCCAGCAGCTCGCAGGCGTCGAGCCTGCTGGCCTTCATGCCGCCAGCGCCGTAGGCCTGCATGTAGTCGGCAAACACCGGGTTGAAGAGCAGCGGCACGTGGCCGAAGAGGTCGTGGAAGATGTCGGGCTCGACGACGTAGTCGAACTCCTCGGGCCTGCGGATCCAGTCCGTCACAGGAAAGCGGCGCTCAGCCAGCAGCGCGAAGAAGGCTTCTTCCGGAATCAGCCCCGGCACGCCCACGATCTGCCAGCCGGTGGCCCTCATCAGCCGCTCGCTGATGTCGTCGAAGCGCGGGATGCGCTCCGGCGTGCCCAGCTGCTGCACGGCGTTGATGAACTCCTCGCAGGCCAGCCCGGGAAGCTGCTGCAGCTGGCGTTCGTAGAGGCGCCGGTAGGTGGCGTGGTCGGCCTCGGTGTACTGCGCGAAGTCTTGCGCGCAGGTGTAGTCGCTGCGCGCGCGGCTGTAGTCGCCGCGCGGCGGGCGGTCGCCGGTGCCGTAGGTCACCGGGGCCACGCCCTTGTTCACGCCGTCGTGGAAATCGGGGCCCTTCATCGCTGCGCTGCCGGGCTCAGGTCTTGGCCAGCACGCCGCGGCGCATCTGGTCGAGCTCGATGCTCTCGAACAGCGCCTTGAAGTTGCCTTCGCCGAAGCCCTGGTCGCCCTTGCGCTGGATGAACTCGAAGAAGATGGGCCCAAGCTGGTTCTCGCTGAAGATCTGCAGCAACAGCTCGCCGGCCTTGCCGTCGATGAGCACCTTGCGCTGCTGCAGCGCCGCCACGTCCTGGCCGTGGCCGGGGATGCGCTTGTCCACCAGTTCGTAGTAGGTGTCGATGGTGTCGAGCAGCTTCACGCCGCTGGCGCGCATCGCGTCTACCGTGGCGAGCAGTTCGTCGGAGCCCAGCGCGATGTGCTGGATGCCCTCGCCGTGGTACTTGTCCAGGTACTCCTGGATCTGCCCGGCCTTCTCGTTCCCTTCTTCGTTGATGGGGATGCGGATCTTGCCGCAGGGGCTGGTCATGGCCTTGCTCTTCACGCCCGTGACCTGGCCTTCGATGTCGAAGTAGCGCACCTCGCGGAAGTTGAACAGGCGCTCGTAGAAGTCGGCCCACTCGGCCATGCGGCCGCGGTGCACGTTGTGCGTGAGGTGGTCGATGTAGGTCAGGCCGTGGCCCACCGGGTTCAGCAGGGCGCCGGGCAGGGGCACGAAGTCGACATCGAAGAAGCCGATGTTGCCGATGTCGCCGTCTTTCGCGCCGTTCTTGCCGCGCCACTTGTCGACGAGGTAGATCAGGCTGTCGCCAATGCCCTTGATGGCCGGGATGTTCAGCTCACCCGGGCCGGCGGTGCCGGCGTAGGCCCAGGCCCCCAGCTCCTTGGCTCGCTCGAAGGCGTGCCGGGCGTCCTGCACGCGGAAGGCAATGGCGCAGATGCTCGGCCCGTGCAGGCGCGCGAAGCGCTGCGCGAAGCTGTCGGGTTCGGCGTTGACGATGAAGTTGATCTCGCCCTGGCGGTAGAGCAGCACGTTCTTGTGGCGGTGCTTGGCGATGGCGCGGAAGCCCATGCGCTCGAACAACGCGCCCATGGCCACGGGGTCGGGCGCGGCGTACTCGATGAATTCGAAGCCGTCGGTGCCCATCGGGTTGTCCCAGGGGGTGAATTGCATGCGCCGTCTCGTCGGGTGGGGGAGGTGCACGCACTGTAGAGGCGCTGCCGCGCAGCTTGTTTGCGTTGCGCGGAGCAGCGGTGAAGGTTTGCGCAGGAAAACTGCAGAATCCAGGCCATGGAAACCACAAGCACGCTCGACGCCATCGACCGGCGCATTCTTGCTGCGCTGCAGCAGCAAGGCCGCAGCACCTACGATGAGCTGGCGATGGCCGTCGGCCTGTCGGCCAGTGCCACCTTGCGCCGCGTGAAACGGCTGGAGGAAGAGGGCGTGATCACCGGCTATGTGGCCCTGCTGGCGCCCGAGCGCGTGGGCCTGGGCCTCACGGCCTACATCAACGTGCGCCTGGCCAAGCACCTGGGCCAGGGCGGCAACCCCATCGACGCCTTCACCGCGGCGGTGCAGGCCTGGCCCGAGGTGGTGGAGTGCGTGGCGCTCAGCGGCGAGATGGACTACCTGCTGCGCGTGCTGGTGCACGACATGGCGCACTACTCGCGTTTCGTGATGGACCAGCTGCTGCGCCACCCGGCGGTGCAGGATTGCAAGACCAGCTTCATGCTGCGGCGGCTGAAGGGCACCACCGCCGTGCCCGTCTAGGCCGGCCTCGGGCGCGGGGGCAGGGCCGGGCCGTCGTCCACGCCGTCGATGTCGTGCAGCAGCCGCCATGCGGCCTCGTGCGAGAGGTTCAGCAGCACGGCCACATCGTGCGCGTCGTCGGGCAGCGCCGGGTTGTCCCAGCCCTGGCTGCTGTGGCGTGCCACGCGGATGGCCAGCTGCACGTTGCGCATCTGCGGCGTCACCTGGCGCGCGTGCTCGTCGGTGATCTGCACCAGCAGCCGCGGCAGCCGCCACTTCAGCATCAGCGCGTGTTCCAGCTCCGTGAGCTCGATGTTCAGCAGCTCGCGCTGCACCACCGCGCTGCGCAGTGCGGGGTCGGCCTGCTGGCGTTGCTGGATGGCCAGCGCCAGGGCCGGCGCGCGCAGCCAGAGCAGCAGTTCGGCGAAGTCGTGCAGCAGCGCCGCTTCGTGGATGACGGCTGCGTCGTGGTCCATGCGGTGCACCGCGAAAGCCATGGCGTAGCGCGCGGCGCGGCGGCTGCGGCGCAGCACGCGGCGGAAACCCACCTGCGCCTCGGGCTGGCCCGCCAGCCAGTCGGCGGTCTCGGACAGCTGTGCAAACGCGCGGAAGAACGGGGGCACGCCAAGCATCACCAGCGCTTCGGTCGCCGTCTCGGTGTCGCTGCCTTCGCGGCCACGGCGCAGCTCGGCCACGTGGGCCAGCAGCTTGATGGTCATCAGCGGGTCGCTGACCACCGCGTCGGCGATGAGCCGCGCATCCACCGCATCCTCGTTCTCGGCCAGCTCGGCCAAGGCGTCCACGGTCTCGCCCAGCACCGGCAAATCGTCATGCTCGAACAGCGCGGCCCAGCCCGGGAGATCTCGCGGGGCCTGGGTGATGAGCGGTGGCGGGGCAGGCATGGCAGGCAGCGGGGCAAGTGCGGAAACGCTGCCCGGTTTATCGGCCTCCCGGGCCGCGCGCTTGAGCCGGGCTCAGGCCAGCGACAGCATCAGGCCCAGGCGCGCATCGCTCTGGCCGTTCAACACCTCGGCGTAGGCCGCGAGCACGGCCTCGGGTCCGCTGCGGTGGCTGATCTGCACCCAGGGCTCATGGGCCGTGGCGGCTGCGGTGAAGGCTGTCCAGGCCTGGGCGACGCGCCGCTCCAGCCCTTCGCGGCCCCAGCCTTCGGGCGGCGGCGCGCTGCGCTTCTTCACCTGCGCGGGGGCGAAGAAGAGCGTGGGGCGCGGCCCCGGCAGGCTGGCGCTGGTGCCTGCGGCCGCCAGCGCGTCCCAGTGGGTACCGCCGATCGAAGCGCTGTACATCAGCTTGCCCGCGAAGTGCTCGTGCACCGCCCGGCGCAGCGTGGCATTGCCGGCGAAATCGACGTAGACCGTGGGCACGCTGGGGTCCAGGCCCGCGAGCGCGTCGTAGGCCAGCACGGCGTCGTAGCAAGCCAGTGACTGCGTGAAGGCCTGGTTGCGCGGCGAGGTCAGACCCAGCACCCGCGGCGCGCCGGGCTGGCCGCGGCGCTGCGCCAGGCAAAAGGCGGTGGCGTAGGCCGTCTTGCTGGACGCGCTGCTCAGGAGCACCTGTGCGGCGCCGAAGCTGGCCGCCTCGGCCAGGAAGTCGTCGATGAGGAAGGAGGTGATGAACAGAGGCCGCATCACTGCCTGCAACCCCTCCAGCGCGGGCTGCCAGCCGGGGTCGGCATCGCACCAGGCGCAGTGGTTGTAGACAGCAGCCAGGTCGGCGCGGTGCGGGGCGGCATCCACGAAACCGCCCGCGTTCACCCGGCCCGGCGTCACCACCAGGTGGCTGCCCGCCGGGAAGTAGCCCCAGACGCGCCGGCCGACCTCCACGCCCTCGGCCAGCGACTCCACCACCGTGGCAAAGCCCCACACCGGCAGGCAGCCCTCACCCGGCTCGGCGGCGGGGAAGAAGTGCCAGTACTTCATCGCCTCGCCGAAAGCCGCGTAGGTGATGTTGTTGGCCGTGAGGGCGAAGTGTTCGATGACCAGCCGGGCCTGGCCGGGCTGCAGGGTGCGCTGCGCGGGCGCGTCGGGATCGGGGCCGATGCGCGCCGCAGCCAGGAGCTGGCGCTGAAGAAAGAGGCGGTGGCCGGTGTCGCTGCGCATGCGGTGCTCCTGTGGGGCACCGCAGCATGCGCGGCCCGGCGGGGTCGGGCTGTCACCCGCGCGACGGCCACAGGCGTGCAAAGAGGGGTGGCAGGGGCAGGCCCATCGGGCACCGCCCCTGCCGGGGCACCGCGCGACTTGAGGGCCGATTTACAGGCGGTGCACGCCGGGCAGGTGCCCGACAAGTTGGCCGTTGACGTACAGCGCCCCTTCGGGCGCGCCGGCTTCGGCGTGGAACTCGAGCAGGGGCTCGACGGGGGCGGCCGCGGGCGGCGGGGCCACACGTTCGGCCAGCAGGCCCAGCGTGTGGCTCAGCAGGCGCAGCAGGGCTGCAGCGACGTCGCGCAAACGGCGTTCGCCGGGCGTTGCGGCTTCGAGGGACAGTTCATGCAGGGACATGGCGGTTCTCCGGGGCTGCCGCCGCGCCGGGCCGCTGTGTCGGGCGGCTCCGCAAGCGCGAGGCGGCGGGGTCTTGCTTCAGGTGCTGGGTTTCAGGCGCTCGAGTTCGGCGCGCAGCAGGCGTTGTCCGGCCTGGCGACGGGAGCGCTGGCTCGCGGCGTGTGAACCGGCGACACGTCGCAGGCTCGCGGCCACGAAGGGGTTGCGCGGCTTGATGGATTTCACGGTCATCTTCATCGGGGCTCTCCTGGGTGGCCTTGGGGGGCGGTTGAAGCCGGCGCGGCCGGCGGGATGGAACGCTGTTGGGGCTGCCAGGCCCGGGCGCCGAAAACAAAACGGCCCGGGTGCTGGCAGCAACCCGGGCCGTGGTGAGCAGACAGGCTTGAAAAGCCGTCAGCGCACCGGCGCCCTGGGTCGGGGGCCTTGAGCGCGAGCCGCAACTTGCGCGCGCACCGCAGCCGACGCTGCCGTGGCCGCGGCAGGGCGGCGCAATGGCAAGGCGGCGAAAGCGGTGGAACGGTTCATCGAGGCTCGGGGTGGGGTGGATCGGCTGCAAGCACCGGAAGGTTCGGGTGCCGACTGCAGGCTTGCGCAGATGATAAACATACGGTTATCAGAGAGCAAGGGAATTTGATCAACGACGCCCTGCAAACAAGGGGTGCGGGCCCCAGCTGCCGCCGCAAGCGGGCGGCGTGAGCGCTACTTCTTGCGCTTCAGCGGCGCCACGCCACTTTGCGAACGCAGCCACAGCGCGTGCGCGTCTTCGGCCTGCGGGGCCAGCGGCACGGGTGGCGGCGGGCGCCGCACCCCCGGGGCCAATGCGCGGGCCGGGGCGGGGGGCGCGGGTGGAACCGGCAGCGGGGCCGGCGTGGGCGCCAGCACTTCGCCCAGCAGATCGAGCAGCCGCGTGCGGGCGCGCTGCGGGTGGCGGCGGTAGTAGGTGAGCACCAGGCCGAGGATGAAGCGCTCGTCATCGTCGCGCGGCGCAGCGTCGTCCGCTGGAGGCGTGTCGACCGCTGCCAGCCCTGTGCCGCCCAGGGCCAGCCCGCTGGCCGCCGCGGTGCCGTGCGGCACGTCCATCCAGCCGTTGGGCTTCTGGCACAGGTGCTCGAACTGGCGCGCCAGGCGCTCGCCGATCTGGCGGCTGCGGCTCTTGATCTGGCTCCAGTAGCTGGGCTGGATCTGCACGCGCTCGGCGAAGCGGCGCTCCAGGCCGCGCAAGGTGGCGGCGTCGGCGTGGCGCGCGGTGGCGCGCACGAACTCTTCGAAGAGGGCCAGCGCGTTGTCCAGGCGCGTTTGCGCCAGGACCTGGGCAGGGTCTTGGGGGCTGGCTTGCATCAGGGCTGATGATAAATCCGCCTTCACCTCCCCGAGGCAGGCGGGCCCCTCGGCCGACACCGGCCGCTAGGATCAGGACATGCCGCCTGACCACCGCCCCGCCACATCCGAAGTGGCCTTGCCCAGCGGCGAGATCCGCCCCGCTCTCGGCCTGGGCACCTGGCGGTTTGGCGAAGCGCCGGCGCGGCGCGCGGCCGAGGTCGACGCCCTGCGCCAGGCCTTGGAGATGGGCTGGCGCCTCATCGACACCGCCGAGATGTATGGCGAAGGCGGGGCAGAAGCCGTCACGGGCGAGGCCCTGGCCGGAGCCTTGCGCACGGGCGTGCCGCGCAGCGAGCTTTTCGTCGTGAGCAAGGTGCTGCCGGAGCACGCCAGCGCCCGCGCCCTGCAGGCCGCCTGCGAGGCCAGCCTGCGCCGGCTGCAGATCGAGCAGATCGACCTCTACCTGCTGCACTGGCGCGGCGCCGTGCCGCTGGCCGAGACGGTGCGCGGCTTTGAGCAGCTGCAACGCCGCGGCCTCATCCGCCTGTGGGGCGTGAGCAATTTCGACCTCGACGACATGCGCGAGCTCGGCAACGTGCCCGGCGGCCGCGCCTGTGCGTCGAACCAGGTCTACTACTCGCTCAGCCAGCGCGGCGTGGAGCACGACCTGCTGCCCTGGCAGCGGGTGCAGCAGATGCCGCTGATGGCTTACAGCCCCTTCGATCAGGGCGAGCTCGTCGACCACCCGCGCCTGCGCCCGGTGGCCGAGCGCCACCGCGCCACGCCGGCGCAGGTGGCGCTGGCCTGGTTGCTGCACCAGCCGGGGGTGATGGCCATCCCCAAGGCCGGTAACGCGCTGCACCTGCGCCACAACTGGGCGGCGCAGCAGCTGCGCCTGACGGCCGAAGACCTGGCCGAGCTGGACCAGCACTTCGCACCGCCGCGCACCAAGCAGTTGCTGGCGATGCGCTGAAGCCCGGCGCGCGACGCGCCTTCTCAGGCCTGCGCCAGCGCCACCCAGTGGTTGTCGGGTACCAGCGCGCCCGGCCAGGCCAGCATGCGCGGCGCGGCCTGCGTGTGCCAGAGCGCCAGCCCGCGGCCGGCGCTCAAGGCCACGCCGCGGCTGTCAGGCAGGGTGAGCAGGCCGCAGGGTTCGGTGACCTGGGCCACGGTGGTGTAGTCAGCCGGCAGTGACGGGTGCCACCACAGCGCGCGGCCCTGCTTCTGCGCGCTGAGCACGAAGCCGCCGCCCGGGCCGGCAGCGATGTCGCCGGCATAACCGCCACTCTGGGCCACGGCCGCGGCGCTGTCGCCGCGCAGGGCCAGGCGGCCGCCGTCGCCGCGGGC
>VYLK01000572.1_pt1 | contig 11479 bp, 11 predicted proteins | sample 5114321 | NCBI WGS metagenome assembly VYLK01 (sample SAMN12291792, study PRJNA351875) | freshwater metagenome | isolation source: freshwater lake | place: USA: Michigan, MSU2 Lake | collected 2011-08-16
CGGGGTGAGCTTGTTGAGGCGGTATGCTTCGCGCATTCGTCGCTTGAGTGTGTTGCGGTCAACGGCGCGCCGGAAGTGGCGCTTGGGTACCGAAAACAATACCTGATCAGGCGTGGGTGTTTTCGCTTGGTGGAGGGTGTGGATCACCCGCAAGGGATAAACAAAAACTACCGACCCCTGCCGGAAGAGGAGTTCGATTTCTTTTTCACGGCAGAGCCGCTCGGATTTTGTCAGAACGAATTTCCCCATCGCAAGACAAAGTTAGCGATCGGGGCAGGAGCCGCTATTTCTTTTTGAAGGTAGTTTCGTCTGAAACGGTGAGTTTCTTTCTGCCCTTTTTTCTGCGGGAGGCCAACACGCGCCGGCCGTTATGCGAGGCCATGCGCTCACGGAAGCCATGCTTATTCTTTCTCTTTCTGCGGGATGGTTGGTACGTGCGCTTCATAATGCAATCCGATTAACCCTTTCGGTAAAAAGGGCTGCAAAGATGGACAGGATAATTGGTTTTTGCAAAACCTCCGCCCAAAGCCTACGATTGTGCAGAAAATGGGCAAAACGGGCAGAAAATGCGGTAAATCTGCCCTTTAGCGGGCGGCCTTCAGCGCTCCTGCCTGTTCCACTCGTAAACCTTTTCTGCCATATCAATGAGCAACTCCGGATCCTTCTCGAGGGCGTTGCCGACCACCAACAGGTCTGCGCCAGCCTGCAGTGCCTGGAGGGCTTTCTCTCCGGTATTGATGCCGCCGCCCACCAGCAGGGGGCAATCAACTACTTTGCGCACCGTACTGATCATCTTGGCACTTATTTCCCGCTCGGCACCGCTGCCCGCATCGAGGTAAATCAGTTGGAGGCCCAGCATTTCACCCGCCATGGCCGTACATGCGGCCAGCGTGTGCTTATCTTCCGGAATCGGGGTGGTGTTACTGATGTAGGCAACGGATGTCAGCTTGCCGGAGTTGATCAGGATGTAACCGGTGGGCAGCACTTCGAGGCAACTACTGCGGATGATGGGTGCGGCATGCACATGCTGCCCAATTAGAAGATCGGGGTTGCGCCCGGAGATAAGCGACAAGAACAAGATAGCATCTGCCCGACTATCAATGTGCAGAGAACTGCCCGGAAACAAGATCACCGGGATGGTGGTATTTTCTTTCAGGGTGCGGATAACCTCGCTCAGTTGGAAGTTGGTGATCAGGCTGCCGCCCACAAAAAAGAAGTCAATGTTGCTTTCACTGGCCAGCCGGATAAGCGCATGGAGTTTCTGCACGTCATCCACCTTGTCGGGATCGATCAGCACCGCCAGGGACTTGCGGTCTTCACGGCGGCGCTGCTGCAGGGTTTGAAGGAGGGTCATGCCTCGGAATTTCGGTTTTTAAAGTAATCCGTCAGTTTTTCGCGCGCCATTTCCAACAGCATGAGTGTGGCGGCATTTGCGACTTTGGAGCCAACCTTTGCCAGCAATGTTGGCTCTTCGAATTCGGGGGTGAGAATGGGCTGAGGCTCGGCATCCACCTGTTGCGCTTTCGCGGATGAGGAATTTTTTCGCGTAAGTTGGGTAACGAGCAGATACGTAATGGCGAGCGTTCCCCCGATGATGAGAGCGTTTTTTAAAACCCGCTCACCACGTGCGGCGATCTGATTGACCTCACGCTCCAATTCACGCCGGTGTTGGTCGGATGTTTCAAGCAGGCGCTTTTTCTCAGGATCCTGGGTTTCGAGCAATTCCATCTTTCAGCCTTTGTGTTCTTTCTTCTTAATCATCTCCTTCATGCGCTGCTCCAGGGCAATCTCGATGCCTTTCCGGAAGAGCAAAAAAATGAGAAACAGCAGACCATAAAATCCGGCCACCCATACATAGCCTGTCCACACCGTGCCCGTATAGGCGTTGATGACGTTTGCCACGGCAAAACTGAAAAACAAAACAAAAAGAAAGGCAAAGAAAAAGATGACGATGGCCACCATGCCCTTGCTGACCACGTGCGACACCTCTTCGCGCACTTCAATTTTGATGAGTGCCACTTTCGCTTCGATATAGCCGGACACGTGCGCCAGGATGTTTTCCAGTCCCAGCAATCGGATGAGGGTATCTTTTATATCCATACAGCAATATAACACAAATCCACGCGTGTTTGATTCATCGTTTTCGGAGTTCTTCCACCGCCATCCAGGCCATGAGGCCGGGGCCGATGGCGAGGGCATCTTCATCTACATCAAATGTGGGGGTGTGCACATAGCTTATGATGCCTTTCGCTTCGTTGCGCGTGCCCAACCGATAAAACGAGGCCGGGATAACCTGGGAGTAGTAGGCAAAATCTTCGGCGCCGAGGGTGATGTCTAGGTCAACGATGTTTTCCGGGCCGACATACATTTCTGCGGCAGCCCGGATGCTACGGGTCAGGGTCGGATTATTTTCCAGATAGGGGTAGCCACGGGATATCTCAACTTCGCAGCGGCCACCCATGCTTTCGGCCAAGCCCGTAACGAGGGTGTGGATTTTTTGCAGGCCTGCTGCTCGCCATTCTTCGTTCATGGCGCGGAAAGTGCCCGCAATATTCACTTCATTCGGGATGATGTTGGTTGCGCCCTCTCCGATGATTTTTCCAAACGTGAGCACGGTAGGTTGTTTCGGACTTGCCTGGCGGCTGATGATTTGTTGCAGCGCCACAATCAGATGCGACGCGATGAGCACGGGGTCGACCGCCAGATCCGGTGCGGCACCATGGCCACCTTTCCCGATCACACGCAGATAAATTTCATCGCAGCTGGCCATGTACATGCCTTCGCGGAAACCGATTTTACCTACCGGGATGAGCGGCATCACATGCTGGCCCAGGATACCCGCGGGCGTTGGATTACTCAGGGCCCCGTCGCGGATCATAAAGGAGGCGCCGCCGGGGTTCTTCTCTTCACCGGGTTGAAACAGCAACTTCACGGTACCCTCAAACTGGTCGCGCACGTCCATCAAAATCCGGGCTGTAGTGAGCAACGATGCCGTGTGGACATCGTGGCCACAGGCGTGCATCACGCCTTTGTTTTTTGATTTATAGGGTACTGCGTTGGCTTCTTCAATGGGTAGTGCATCCATGTCAGCCCGGAGTGCAATGGTTTTTGCGGTTGGGTTCTTTCCTTCAATCAAGGCCACCCAGCCGGTATCCGCCGCTGCAACGGGGGCAAGTCCCATGGCAGTCAGTTCGGCACCTACGAAGCGGGCGGTTTCTTTTTCCTGATATGATAATTCCGGATGAGCATGTAAATGCCGCCGCGCGCGAACCGTATCGGCATGGAAGGCCAGTGATTTTTGTTTGATCGCATCCAGTATCATAGTCGCAAAGCTAGCCAGTAGGGGCGATCAACCGGAAGATTCGCACAGATTTCAACCGGAAATGATGAGCCTAGTGACTGGAAAAAATGGCTCGCACCACTTCGGTGAATGCGGCGCGGGCAGCGGGCAGCAGGCGGTGGTGGCCAGCGTGCACTTGCCACTGGCCTGCTACCAGCGTACCGATCGGTGGGCTGGAGTGCGTATAGACCAGTGTGGCCAGGCGGGCTGCATCATCACTCGCTTCCAGCAGCGGGTCAGCGGCTGCATAGACCACGGCATCCAGGGGGTCGCCAGGTTGCAGAAACGAGGGAGAGCGGCCAACACTGCGGAGGCCATGGCAAACACTCGCCTCTACCAGTTCCTTTGCGGGATGGGCGCCCAGCGGGTTGCGTAGGCGCAGCAACAACCGCTGCCGGTAATCAATCATGCGCAACTCCTCCAGAGGCGACAAGCCAACATGGCTATCGGTGCCGATGCACCATCTCCCGCATTTGCTTACATACTCGGCCATGCGAAAAAATCCGTCACCCAGATTCCCTTCAGTAGAGGGGCACACCACCACCGTGGCGCCGGTGCCGGGCAACTGCGTAATCTCCGCATCATCGAGATGGGTTCCATGCACCAAAAAGAAACGTTCATTCAGCACATTGTGGTGGAGCAGCCACTGCAGGGGACGCCGGGCGTAATGAGCCACACAATCCTCCACTTCTTTCACCTGTTCCGCTACGTGCAGATGGAATGGAAGTTCATAGGGCGTGGCGCGAATCGCTTCGAGCACAGCCTCGCCGGACACAGCGCGCAGGGAATGTACACTGGCCCCCAGCCTGGTGCCCGGAAAGCGCTGAATAGCCTCCCGGCTCGCGTCCAGTAACTTCAGGTAATCCGAAGTGTTGGCTGAGAAAAACCTGCGCTGTCGGTCGTGGAGGGGTACCCCGAAGTTGGCCTGTTGGTAAAACACGGGAATCAATGTCAGCCGGATGCCGGCAGCATGGGCAGCGGCAGCCAGGCGCCCACCCATTTCTGCGAGTTGGGAATAGGGCTGACCGTTTTTGTCGTGGTGGAGGTAATGAAACTCCGCAACGTGCGTGTACCCCTGCCGCAACATTTCGATGTAGAGCAGGGTGGCGATCACCTGCAACTGATCAGGGTCAACGGAGTGGGCACATTGATACATGGCTTCGCGCCAGGTCCAGAAATCATCCCGGATACCAGTCGGGTGCTGTTCGGCCCGGCCTGCCATGGCATATTGAAAAGCGTGAGAGTGGCCGTTAATAAATCCCGGCAGCGCAAAGCCCGCCACAGGTTCCAGCGCAACACCGTCGGGTATCCGGCTGTCGAGATACCGAATGATGCCGGTGGCATCAACACCAACATAGGCCGGCGTGCGCCATCCGGCCGGCGTGTATAGCGACTGAAAGCGAAAATACCGGATTGACTCAGCCATGCCCATGATCGGATCGTTCCGGTAGACTTGCGGCCAGTTGAGCAAGAGTCGCCTGCAGCATCTCAGCGGTCTGTGCGGCCCGTTCTTCCTGGTAGCTTGTTTCCGTGTCGTCCATGTAATTTGTTTTGCTCATCTCCAATTGCAGGGCATGGTAGCCGGTGGCGGGCTGGCCATAACGCCGGGTAATATAGCCACCTTTAAATGGAAAATTGTGAGCGGTTTCGCGGCCGCTCACCTGCAACGCATGCAGTGCCGCCGCGATCAGCCGGGGTGCTGCCGAAGTTCCATCTGCGCTGCCCAGGATAAAGTCGGGAAACGGGTGGGGATGAATGGCCGGCACATGCCTGCGGATGGAGTGGCAATCCCAAAGCAAAACAACGCCCACCTGTGTGCGGATCGCTTCAAGCCGGGCGCGTAGCGCTTCATGGTAGGGATCAAAGTAGGCACGCTTGCGGCTGGCGATTTCTTCGGCAGTAACCTGTGTGCGCCCATCGCGGTAGATGGGATTTCCCAAGAAATCCGTAGTGCTGCAAAGTCCGGTGATCACGCGGCCGTCGGTGTACAGGGGCCTTTGATCGGGAGAGCGATTCAAATCGATTACCCAGCGGTGGTAGTTGGCCCGCAGCATGGGAATGCCCATCGCCACGGCGAATGCATAAAGCCGATCGAGAAACCAATCGGTGTCATCAAGGCGTGCCAGATGGTCAGGATGTATTTGATCGCGAAGCTCCTCCGGAAAAAACGTTCCAGCGTGGGGAACACTCAGCACCATCGGTATTCGATGATGCTTAGGTTCCAACCAGGTAAACACTTCCATAAGGTAGCCGACAAGATCAGTTGACTGCCCGCGATGGCGATTGAGACGAAGGCATCACCCTCGCTTGCGTTTTTTCTTTTTCGAGGTCGGTTCCGGGTTGGGTGTTTTCGCATCGGCTAACTGCTGCCGAAGTGCTGCGATGGTGACTTCTTGCTGCGCCACCTGCTGATCGAGTTGATTTTTCTGGTCGATACGCGCCTTCAGTTTCATGATGCGGTGATAGCTTTGATTGATGCGTGCCAGCGGGATTGTACCATTTTCGACAGCTGTGCGAATGATCTGGTACACCTGATCCACGGTGCGCTGCTCGCTGCCGGGAATATTATTGGAGAAGCACAGGATATCTATACCGGCATTGATGGCGCGTTTAATCGCCTCGTCCCAGCCATACTGTTTGCTGATGGCATGCATGTGCATATCGTCTGAGAAGACCACTCCATCAAAGTGTAATTGTTTACGCAGCACGCTGTCGAGCACCCGTTTCGACAAGGTGCCGGGATAGGCTCCGGGATCCAGCCCTTTGTGTACGATGTGTGATGACATCACTGCATCTGCATAGCCTTCGCGGATGAGTTCCCGGTAGGGTTTCAATTCTTCCGCCGTCCAGGTGTTGGTAACATCCGCCACGCCAAAGTGGGTATCAGCCGAACTACTGCCGTGTCCGGGAAAGTGTTTCAGGCTGGTGAGCACACCTATGCGGCGGTGGGCTTTAATGTACTCGCGCGCGTACAGGATAACGGAGTCCGCATCTTTGGCGAAGGGCCGCTCGGGCCGCACGATGGCCGTGTTGGCCGGATTCGCTTTCAGATCTACCACCGGGGCGAAGTTCATGTTGAAGCCAAGACCGGCGAGATTGCCGGCAATCGACTCGGCATAAAACTGAACAGAGTCCAACGGATATTTGCCCAACTGGGTAGCCGACACCGATCGGGGGAACCCATACTTCTCCTTTAACCGGTTTACTTTACCCCCCTCTTGGTCAATTGCCACCAGGAGCGGAATGGATGCCGCTTTTTTGTAGCTCCAGATGATCTTCTTCAGACCATTGTAGGAGTTGGTGGGCGGAATATTTTTTTCGAAAAAGATAACTGCGCCAGCCTTACCCGCCGCCACTTCCTTCAGGACGAGGCTGTCCACCTGCGAGCCGGGAAATCCGATCATGATCATTTGCCCGATCTTGATGGCCAGGCTGTCGCGTTGTTGAGCCACTGCCTGACCTGTGATCAGCAGGGCTGAGAGAAGAATTTTAATACGTATCATGCGCCAATTTTAAGACTTTTTCCATTCGCTCGCGCACCCGCGCGGTGGGAGCGACAAAACCGCTGTTCATGTAACTGAATAGGAGCACCTTACCTTTCCGCGTAAAAAGGTAGCCACTCAGGCAGTGATTATTGCTGAGCGAGCCGGTTTTTCCGTAAACAAATGGCGGTTCATTTTTATAAAAATTCCTGATGGTGCCCGTTTTGCCGCCAATGGCCAGCAAGGGCAACAGCGCTTCCCGCGGGCCGAGTTGATCCAACTTCTGCCATACCGCCACAATGCTGCGGGGTGTAAACTGGTTATACCGTGAAAGGCCGGAGCCATCAACCCACCGTACCGGATCAGGCAAATCGGCCAGGTAGGCTGTCTGCATGTGGCGGATGGCATGTTCCGTTTTCAGGGAGTCGGTTAGCACGCCGGCGCACATTAGCAACAATTGCTCGGCGATCATGTTGTCACTGTCCTGCATCAACACCTGGTAAGCGCTGTCGGCCGGAATACTTTTCATCATGCGGGCATCGCGCACCAGCGGCACGGGCGCTACGAGCACTTCCCGCCGCAGCGTGTCGGACAAAATTTTAGCCAGGAAGTCAGCGGAGTAGCGAAACGGAATGTTCCACCGGCCGAGGCTGGAGGAATCGCCCCGCACGACAATTTGATTGGCATACTCCATGCGGCTCACCGGCTCCGCAAGCACAGAGGTGCGGGCATGCTCCACACGCGGCACCACATGTACCCGGTCATTTACCATCACGGTAATCAGGTTGCCAAAGACCGGGAAAGGTGATTTTTCGGGTGAATAGTCATACGCAAAATCGCTCCACGCCCAGCCGGCACCGAAGCGCTCTGAAAAGAAATTCGCATCCGAAAACACCAGCTTACCTGGTACGGTGCGCAGCCACTCGTACACTTTCGGGTTTTGGCGAACCAGCCCGTAGAGAAAAGAAGGATCACCGGTGCCCCAGATGAGCACCGTGTCGCGGCGATGCAGGTAGCGGAAGGCCGGCAGCGAGTCGCCCAGTACCTTCTGCGCGGCAAAGAGCGTGAGGATTTTGGTATTCGATGCAGGTGTGAAATAGCGGTCCTCCTGGTAGCGGGCGACTGGCTTTTTCTTTTCGATGTCCCATAGATAGAAACCGATGTGGTGGTGAAGGTCATTCTCGGCCCGCCGCAATTCGCGGGTGACCCGGCCATGAATCGAGCAGGCCTGACCCACGATCGCCAGGCTTATCACCAACAGCAGTCTACTCATGCCAGGTAGTGTTCGCGCAGGATTTTGCGGTGGTGGGTTTCGTGCCCGGCGATGATAAAACCGAGGGCGGCAACCGAAATTTCATTCTTGTTCGCCTTGCCTTTGCGGGATAACATGTCGGCCGAGAAACTGTCGAACAGGTCGATGGTGCTCATGCGCATGTGCATGAAATCATCGGCAATTTTCTTCAGGGAGCGCCCCTGCGCGTTGGATTCGGGCACGTAGAGATTCTGATCGAAACCGGGAATCTCGGTTTTATCGTTTCGGGCGAAGGTCAGCGCCCGGTAGCCGAAAATGCGTTCGGCATCAATTACGTGGCACCAGACCTCGCGCACACTCCATTTTCCTTCCGCATAGCGGAAATCCCACTTCGTCTCCGGTATTGAGTGTAGCAACTCGAGGCTCCGGTAGCCGGAGAGGCGGAGCGCCTGCAGCAAGTCGGTTTCTTCCACCAGTTTTACATATCCTTTGTAGAAGTTGGGAATGGTTTCAAGATTGATGATCATGGATTATCAGAGATTAGCAGCATGTGTTTGTTTGAACGCGAAACCAGAAGTGATCGTTCCAGACGATCATACCGGAGCGCAACGAAAGTAACCATGAGCGTGCAGAGCATGCCCCACTCATCCGGTAGTCGTGCTGGCCCAACGATACGAGTTTTATCAACATCCAGAGAACATGGGCCTTAAGTTAGGAAAATCCGGAACAAGGCCTGCACCATGATGCGCAAACCTGATAAAAATGCTCTGCGTTTTTATTTAACGCTGATGTGATCCTCTACCAGCTACGGACATCAAACATGGTAATTACTCAACTAATCCGGCTCCAGTTCACCACCGTTTTTTTCATGGAGTCTATTTGATTTCGAATCACCTCGCTAGCAGGTAGTTGCAAATCCGGGTCGGCCTGGAGAATTTCTTTGGCCGCTTCGCGGGCTTTTTCCAGAATCGGCCCGTCTTTGCTGAGGTCGGCAATGAGCAGGTCTAACGCCCCGCTTTGTTGGGTGCCCATTAAATCGCCCGGGCCGCGTAACTGCAAATCGGTCTCGGCAATTTCAAACCCGTTGTTCGTCCGCACCATGGTATCAATACGCAGGCGGCTGTCGGCCGAGAGCTTTACATCCGTCATCAGGATACAATACGACTGCTCTGCTCCGCGCCCCACGCGGCCGCGCAGCTGGTGGAGTTGCGAGAGCCCGAAGCGTTCAGCATTCTCAATCACCATCACCGAAGCATTCGGCACATCCACGCCCACCTCAATTACCGTGGTGGCTACCATGATCCGGGTTTCACCTTTCGCGAAACGGGCCATTTCAAATTCCTTTGCCTCCGGCTTCATTTTGCCATGGACAATGCTGATCGCCACATCCGGAAAGGCCCGCGCGATACTTTCGTAGCCATCCATCAAATGCTTCAGATCAACTTTTTCAGACTCTTCGATCAACGGATATACCTCATACACCTGTCGCCCGGCAGCAATCTGACTTCGCAAAAACTGGTTCACCTGCAAGCGGTGGCTGTCAAACCGATGCTGGGTGATAATGGGTTTACGTCCTTTGGGTAATTCATCGATCACGGAAATTTCGAGATCGCCATACAGTGTCATGGCCAGCGTGCGCGGAATGGGGGTAGCCGTCATCACCAAAACGTGGGGATACACATTCTCGTTCTTCTGCCACAACTTGGAACGTTGTGCAACGCCGAAGCGGTGCTGCTCGTCAATGACCGCCAGCCCCAGTTTTTTAAACTTTACTTCTTCTTCCAGCAGCGCATGGGTGCCGATCAAAATTTTCAATTCGCCGTTTTGCAGGTGTTCGTGCAGCGGTTTTCGGTCTTTCTTTTTTACGGAGCCGGTCAGCAGCGCAATGGGTAGCTGCATGGCATCGGCATAGCGTTTTAGATTCGCATAATGCTGCTGCGCCAGAATCTCGGTGGGGGCCATCAGCGCCGCCTGGGCATCGCCTCCGATCACCAACAACATGCATAAAAATGCCACGATGGTTTTGCCGGAACCGACGTCACCCTGCAGCAGTCGGTTCATTTGCTTGCCTGATTTCAGGTCGGCATAGATTTCGCGAATCACCCGTTTCTGCGCCTCCGTAAGCGGAAAGGGCAAATGGTGTTTGTAAAACTGTGTTACGATCGATGCATCGTTAAATACCTGACCTTTAAACTTGTCTTGCCGTACGATTTTGAGCTTAAGCAGCCGCAATTGGATGTAAAAAAGCTCTTCAAACTTGAGGCGCTGTTGCGCGGCAGCCAGGTGTTGCCCATCGCGCGGAAAATGTATCTGAATAAGCGCCTGGCGCTTCGGGATGAGTTGGAACTGCTGCACCAGCGGCTCTGGCAGGGTTTCTCGAATGTAACCGTGCGCCAACTGCAGCAGGTACTGCTGCAGCTTGACGAGCATCCGGTTGTCGAGATGACGGCTGCGAAGTTTTTCCGTAAGCGGATAAACCGGCTGGAGGTAGCTGGCGCCGGCAGCGCGGTCTGTCAGGGGCTCCACTTCCGGATGGGCAATAGAAATGGTACTTCCATAACGGGAGGGTTTGCCAAAGACTACATACTCCACGCCGGGTTTTATCTTATCCAACACCCAACTGATCCCCTGAAACCACACCAGCTCAAGTTCAGCGGTACCATCAGTGAAGTACCCTACCAACCGCTTTTTGTACCCCGACCCCACGGCTTCAAAGCGCAGTATTTTTCCTTTTACCTGTACGGCGGGCATATCTTCGGCCACTGCCGCCACCGGATAAAAGCGGGTACGGTCCTCGTGGCGAAACGGGTAATGCTGAATGAGGTCACCATACGTAAAAATGCCCAGTTCCTTTTGCAGCAGCGCGGCTCGTTGCGGGCCCACACCTTTAAGGTAGGCGATCGGTGTTTCAAAAAAATTCGGTTGACTCATTAATCCGGTTGCCGGAAACACTGGCTAATTCCGCCACTCCAGCGTATTGATCAGGTGCATGGTCTCTCTTTTCATGAAGTCGATGGCTGGCCGCAATGAATCATTCTTCACCTCGGTGAAAAAGTAAACCGCACCACGCACAAAATGGCGGTTAGAATCGGTTACCGTAAACTGGAACTGGCTGGGCACCTCGCCTTCGATTTCGGCAATTAACGCCGTCTTTCCGGTGGGCGTTCGCACGATTGTCTCATCGATCGCATTTGCTTTGATTTGGTGCTTGGCCGTGAGCCGAAAGGCATCTGTGTAAAAGGCCCGAAGCAGTTCCTCCTTGTCTTTGACGGCCTTGTAGGTGATGTGGATGGTGGCCTTAAGTGTAGGATAGTACACCTCCACCCAGTACCGGTCGCGGATGGTAGTGGTGTCCTTCAGCAGGCGGGCGTGGGCGGAATATTCGAATCGGTAGGGAAGCGTGTC
>VYLK01000570.1_pt1 | contig 11444 bp, 7 predicted proteins | sample 5114321 | NCBI WGS metagenome assembly VYLK01 (sample SAMN12291792, study PRJNA351875) | freshwater metagenome | isolation source: freshwater lake | place: USA: Michigan, MSU2 Lake | collected 2011-08-16
CGGCGCTGGGTGAGGCCGCTGCCCGGCGCGCCTGCCAGGGCCAGGCCGGCCGGCCGTGGGCCGCGCGGTGCTGGGCCCACAGGCGTGCGCCCAGCACGGCCAGGAAGAGCAGGTGCCCGCCCAGCTGGAAGCCCGCCGGCGACACCAGCGCGCCCAGCGACTGCGCCAGCCCGAGCAGGATGCCGCCGAGCAAGGTGCCCCACAGCGAACCGATGCCGCCGATGACCACCGCCTCGAAGGCGCTGATCAGCAGCAACGGCCCGGCATAGGGCTCGACGGTGGCGCGCAGGGCCAGCATGGTGCCGGCCAGGGCCGCCAGCGCCACGGCGATGCCGGCCGCCGCGCGGTGCACGCGCGCAGCATCAACGCCGTTCAGTGCGGCGGCTTCGGGGTCGGACGCGGCGGCGCGGATGGCGCGGCCCAGCCGCGTGCGCTTGAGCATCAGTTGCAGCGAGGCCAGCACCGCGATGCCCAGCCCCAGCGTCAGCACCGGCACCTGGCCCACGACGATGCCGCCCGGCAGCGTCCAGCTCGCCCATGACAAGGGCCCCAGTGCATCGGCCAGCGAGCGCGTGTCGGAGCCGAACACGCCGTACAGCAGGTTCTGCAGCAGCGCGCCCAGGCCGATGGTCACGAGCAGCGGCAGCAGCACCCCCGCACGCAGCGTGCGCGCCAGCACCCAGCGCTGCAGCAGCGCGCCCACCACGGCCATCACGGGCAGCATCAGCAGCGCCGCGCCCCACCAGGGCAGGCCGGCACTGGTGAGCGCCAGCACGCCGTAGGCGCCGAGGATGGCCAGGTCGCCATGGGCCAGGTTGATGATGCGCATGACGCCGAACATCAGCGACAGCCCGGCCGCCAGCACGGCGTAGTAGCCGCCCAGCAGCACGCCTTGCACGAGGGCGTCGGTCATGGGGTGGTCTCCAGGGCAGAGCTCGGGGCCGCCGGCGCCGCGTGCGCCATGCCGAAATACGCTTCGGTGACGGTCTCGCGCGTGGTCTCGGCGCAAGCCGCTTCCAGCACGATCTGGCCCTCGCGCAGGCAGATCACGCGGTCGGCGAAGGCCAGCGCGCGGCCCAGGTCTTGTTCGACCAGCAGCAGGGTGGTGCCGGCCTGCGCGCGCAGCGCCTGCAGGCTGCGGTAGACCTCGTCCACCACCAGCGGCGAGAGGCCCAGCGACACCTCGTCGAGCAGCAGCACCTCGGGGTTGCTCATCAGGGCCCGCGCGATGGCCGCGGCCTGGCGCTGGCCGCCCGACAAGGCACCGGCCGGGCGGTCGAGGATGGGCACGAGGCCGGGCAGGGCCTGCAGTGCGCGTTCGATGGACCAGGGCGCTGTGGCGGCGGCGCGGGCGGCGTCGCGGTGTTCCAGCGCCACCTGCAGGTTCTCGCGCACCGTCATGTCGGCCCACAGGCGGCGGCCTTCCGGCACCAGGGCCAGGCCCTGCTGCACGCGGCGGTGGGCGGGCAGCGCGGTGATGTCTTGCGCGCCCAGGTGCAACTGCCCGCCCAGGGCCGGGTGCACCCCGCCCAGGCAGCGCAGCAGCGTGGTCTTGCCGGCGCCGTTGGCACCGATGAGCGCCACGCATTCGCCGCGCTTCAAGGCGAACGACACGTCGCGCACGGCCACCAGCTGGCCGTGGCCGGCGCGCAGGCCCTGCACCCGCAGGATGTGATCGGGGTGGCTGGTTGCCGGGCTCATGCAGCGGCTCCGCCCAGGTAGGCCTTCATCACCAGCGGGTTGGCCATCACGGCCGCGGGCTCGCCTTCGGCCAGCACGCTGCCGGCGTCCATGCACACCAGCCGGCCCACCACCTTCAGCAGCGCGTGCAGCACGTGTTCGATCCACACCAGCGTCAAGCCTTCGGCGTGCAGGCTGCCCACCAGTTCCACCAGCTTCAGGAGTTCGGCCTCGGTCAGGCCGCCGCCGATCTCGTCCAGCAGCAGCACCTTCGGGTTGGTGGCCAGCGCACGGGCCAGCTCCAGCCGCTTGCGGTCGAGCAGGCCCAGCGTGTCGGCCGGGCGTGGGGCCAGCGGCAGCAGGCCGGTGCGGGCCAGCGCGCTGTGCACGGCCGCCTGGGCCGCCGTGCCGCGCAGGCCCGCGCCATGCTGGGCCGCCACCAGCACGTTCTCGGCCACGCTCATGCTCAGGAAAGGGCGCGGCACCTGGTAGGTGCGCCCGATGCCCGCGCGGCAGCGCTCGGAGGTGTCCCAGGCGCTGATGTCGCGGCCGTCGAAGTGCACGCGCCCGTGGCTGGCCGGCAGGGTGCCGGCCAGCACGCCGAACAGCGTGGTCTTGCCCGCGCCGTTGGGGCCCACCACGCCCAGCGCTTCGCCCCGGCGCACGTGCAGGTCGACGCCATGCAGCACCTGCAGCGCGCCGAAATGCTTGGTGATGCCGGTGGCACCCAGCACGATGTCGTGGTTCATGAGGCCCGCCCCGCGGTGGCGATCAGCTCAGCTTGTAGGCGGTCATCTGGCCGGTCAGCGGCACCTTCGGGTGGTCGGCGTTGGCCACGATGTCCAGGCTGAATGTGCCGTTGGCCGCGCGCCGCCACTGCACGCCCACCAGGTTGGTGGTGGCGACGTTGGGCACCGGGCCGGTGGTGAAGTCGATGTCGCCCACGGCCGTGGAGGTCTTGAGCTTGGCGATGGAAGCGGCCAGTGCGGCGCGGTCCGCCGGGTTCGCGCTGCCGCGCACCGCCGCCACGGCGGCGTCGAACAGCGAGGCGGTGGCACCGATCTGCGCCGTCCAGACCTTGCCGCTGGCCTTGGCGTAGTTGTCGGCCAGCTGCGCGCAGCTCAGGCCCGTGGCGGGCGAGTTGAACGGGAAGCTGCGGTGCCAGTAGGTGCCCGAGTGGATGCCGTTGCCCAGCTGGCCCATGGCCTGCATCTCGGCCGCAAACAGGCCGGCCTTGGCCGTCTGCACGATCTTCACCTGCTGGGCCAGGCCACGCTGCGCGGCCTGGCGCCAGAACACGGCGAAGTCGGGCGGGAAGGGGAAGGTGTTGAAGATCTCGATGCCTTCCTTGCGGAAAGCCGCGATCTGCGCCGAGAAGTCGGCCAGGCCGTTCTGGTAGGGGCCGGCGTCGAAGACGGTGAAGCCGTTCTTCTGCAGCGCCGGAATCAGCAGGCCGCGGATGGCGTTGCCGTCGGCGTCGGCCGGCAGCAGCATGCCCACCTTCTTGTTGGTGGCGACCTTGCTCCACTGGTCGGTGTAGAGCTTGGCGAAGTTGCCGACGCCGAAGCAGAAGTGGAAGGTCCACTTGAAGGGCGAAGGCTCGCCCGGCTTGGCACCACGGCCGAAGTAGAAGGCCTCCCAGGGGCTGGTGGTGGACAGCGCGGGCATGCCGGCGGCTTCACACGCGTCGGCCACCGGGTTCACGGTCTCGGGGGTGGAGGTGGACAGCACGAAGTCCACCTTGTCGGCGTTGATCAGCTCGCGCGCCACGGCCGCGGCGCGCACCGGGTTGCTGGTGGTGTCCTTGGCGATGAACTCCAGGTTCCAGCGCTTGCCGCCGGCCTCGACGCCACCGGCCACCTGCTTGCGCACCTGGTCGAGCACCCAGCCGTCGCCTTCACCGAACAGGGCCAGCGGCCCCGAGCGCGGGCTCACGACGCCGATGCGCAGGGTGTTGCCCTGCGTGCGGCCGATCATCGGGAAGGCCGCCAGGCCTGCGGCCGCGGCGCCGCTGCGCAAGACCGCACGGCGCGAAGGCGCGGCGGCAGCGTTGACCAGAGTGGACTTGGTGGAATCGTTCATGCTTGTCTCCTGCACCTCGGTCTTGGCCGAGAAGTCTTGGGGGGGTTGATCAGGTCGCTGGGCCCCGCAGGGCCCTGGGGTCGCTTCAGAACGGGAAACCGGGCAATGCGGCCTTCACCGTCACCCACTGCCAGCGGGTGTACTCATCGAGGTCGGCCGGGCCGCCCACCGCGCTGCCATTGCCGCCCAGACCAGGACCGCCGAAGGGGTTGATGGCGTCGTCGTTCACGGTCTGGTCGTTGATGTGCAACATGCCGGCGTTGAGCTGCTCGCCGATGGCCAGCGCGCGCGAGACATCGCGGCCGATCACCGCCGCCGACAAACCGCCCTGGCTGTTGTTGGCCAGGCTCACGGCTTCTTCGTCGGTCTTGAAGGACACCAGGTTGACCAGCGGGCCGAAGGGCTCTTCGTCGAAGGAGCGCATGCCCGGCTTCACGCCCGACAGCACGGTGGGCCTGTAGCAAAGGCCCTCGAAGGTGCCGCCGGCTTCCAGCGTGGCGCCGGCCTTCACGGTGTCCTTCACCAGCGCATCGAAGTGGTTCAGCTGCTTGGCGTCGATCATCGGGCCCAGCGCCACGCGGCCGCTGGCGCCGTCGCCCACGGGCAGGTGCGTGGCCTTGCCCACCAGGCGGGCCTTCAGGCCTTCCAGCACCGATTCATGCACCAGCACGCGGTTGCTGGCCATGCAGATCTGGCCCTGGTGGAACCAGGCGCCGAAGGCCACGGCGCTGGCGGTGGCGTCGAGGTCGGCGTCTTCCAGCACGATGAGGTTGTTGGCACCGCCCAGCTCCAGCGACACCTTCTTCAGGCGGCGGCCGGCCAGCTCACCGATGCGGCGGCCCACGCCGGGCGAGCCGGTGAAGGCGATCATCGGCACGCGCGGGTCGGTCACCAGCGCCTCGCCGGCTTCGGCATCGCCCGGCAGCACCTGCAGCAGGCCGGCAGGCAGGCCGGCTTGTTCGAACACCTCGGCCATGATCACGCCGCCGCTGTAGGGCGTGCGCGGATCGGGCTTCAGCACCACGGCATTGCCCAGCGCCAGCGCCGGCGCCACCGAGCGGATGCCCAGGATCAGCGGGAAGTTGAAGGGCGAGATCACGCCCACCACGCCATGCGGCACGCGCTTGGCCAGCGACATGCGGCCCGGCGTGCTGGGCAGCACCTGCCCCTGCGCCTGCATGGGCAGGCCGGCGGCCACCTGGCACAGCACGATGGCTTCCTTCACCTCATGCTGGCCCTTGGGCACGATGCCGCCGGTCTCGCGGGCGATGGCCAGGGCGTAGTCCTCGAAGCGCGCCTGCAGCGCCTGCGCGGCCTTCAGCAGCACGGCAGCCCGGTCGCGCGGCGAGGTGGCCGCCCAGGCCTTCTGCGCCGCCTGGGCGCGCCCGATGGCGCCCTGCATGTCGGCCGCCGAGGCAATGCCCACCTGGCCCAGTGGCAGGCCGGTTGCGGGTTCGTTGACCGGCCGCGTACCGCCGGTGGGCACGCGCCAGGCGCCCTGGTCATAGAGGCGGCCGTCGGCCGCTGCAGGCATGAGAGGCAGTTGTTCCGAAGCACCCATGGCTTGTCTCCTGGTGGATTGATGAAGTCGGCAACGGGATGGCCGCTTGACCAGGAGAGGGCAATGCACGTGCCAGCAGGGCAGCAAACGCGCTGCTGGAGGCCTTGGCGGCGCTGCGCCGCCACAGGAGGAACTTGGTGGTTTCCCGGGTCTGGCCGGGCGCGGCTGCGCCCCCGGGGTGGCTCAGTGCTTACCCCGGGTGGCGTTTGACCAAATCATCAAATTTGGCCCCACACCGCATCGTTGATTTGAGCAACGAAGCAAGGGGCGGGCAGCGCGGATGCAGGCGCGGCTGCGGGCGCGACTACAAGCGCCGCACCTTCACGCTCTTGCCCTTGACCTTGCCCGCGTTCAGCTTGCGCACCGCCGCATCGGCCACGCCACGCGCCACGGCCACGTAGGTGCTGAACTCGTTGACGTTGATCTTGCCGACCTGGGCCGCGGCGAAGCCCATGTCCTTGGTCAACGCACCCAGCACGTCACCGGCACGGATCTTTTCCTTGCGGCCGCCCAGGATCTGCAGCGTGGCCATCGCCGGCACCAACGGGCCGGCATCGCTGGGCACCAGGCTGTCCACCGCCAGCCACTGCGAGCTGAAGCCGCCGGCCTGCTCGATGGCGCCCACGCGGCCCATCTCGTCCAGGCTGGCCAGGGTGTAGGCGGCGCCCTCGGCCTGGCCTTCGGCGCTCATGCGGCCGGTGCGGCCCACACGGTGCGTGTGCGTGGCCACGTCGGGGCTGACGTCGACGTTGACCACCGCCTCCAGGCCCACGATGTCCAGCCCGCGCGCGGCAATGTCGGTGGCCACCAGCACGCTGGCGCTGCCGTTGCTGAACTGCACCAGCACCTGGTCACGCTCGCGCTGCTCCAGATCCCCGTGCAGCTCCAGCGCCACCAGCCCTTGCGCGCGCAGCACGGCCACCAGGTCGCGGCACTGCTGCTTGGTGTTGCAGAAGGCCAGCGTGCGCGCCGGGCGCACGTGGTCCAGCAGCAGGCCCACGGTGTGCAGGCGGTCTTCTTCGCTGACCTGCACGAAACGCTGCTGGATCTGCGCTGCCGCCACGCTGGGCGCGGGCGCGGCGATCTTCACTTCCTTCGGTTCGCGCAGAAAAGCCGCGGCCAGCTTGCCGATGCCCTCGGGGTAGGTGGCGCTGAACAGCAGCGTCTGGCGCTGCTTCGGGCATTGCTTGACGACGGTGACGATGTCGTCGAAGAAACCCATGTCGAGCATGCGGTCGGCTTCGTCCAGCACCAGCGTGTTCAGCGCGGCCAGGTCGAGGCTGCCACGCTCCAGGTGGTCCATCAGGCGGCCGGGCGTGCCCACCACCACGTGCGCGCCGTGCTCCAGGCTGGCCAGCTGCGGGCGCATGGGGCTGCCGCCGCAGAGCGTGAGCACCTTGATGTTGTCCTCAGCCGCGGCCAGGCGGCGGATCTCCTGCGTCACCTGGTCGGCCAGCTCGCGCGTGGGGCACAGCACCAGGGCCTGCACGGCGAGCGCGCCCATGGGGCTGCGCTTCTGCGGGTCGGCGCCCAGGCGGGCCAGCAGCGCCAGCGCGAAGGTGGCGGTCTTGCCACTGCCGGTGCGCGCCTGCGCCAGCAGGTCGTGCCCGGCCAGGGCCAGCGGCAGCGCCGCGGCCTGGATGGGCGTCATTGCGGTGTAGCCCAGGCGGGCCAGGTTCTGCAGCGTGGCGGGGGGCAGCGGCAGGGCGTCGAAGCCGGGGGCTGCGTTCGTGACGGGAGGGTTCATCGCGCCGATTGTCACGGCGCGGGTGCGAGCGGGCTCAGGCGCGCAGGCTGGTGCGGGTGTGCGGCTGCGAGGCCATGGCGGCCATGCGCGCCTCGAACTGGCCCAGCGGCGCTGGCGCGCCGAAGAAATCGCCCTGGAACTGGCGGCAGCCCAGCTGCAGCAGCTTGTCGCGCTGCTGCACGTTTTCCACGCCCACCGCGCCGGCGCCCAGGCCCATGCCGTCGGCAATGCCGACGATGGTGCGCACGATGGCGGCGTCGTGCGGGTCGATGAGCAGCGTGCGCATCAGCGTCTGGCTGATCTTGATCTGCTCCAGCGGCAGGCGCTTGAGCAGGCTCAGCGACGAGTAGCTGATGCCGAAGTCGTCGAGCACGAAGCTCACGCCCAGGTCTTTCAGCGCGCCCATGCGGCTGAGTGTGCGCGCAGGGTTGTCCTGCACGAGGCTCTCGCGCAGTTCCAGGCGCAGGCGGCGCGGGTCGGCGCCGTGGCGGCGCAGGGCCTGCGCCACGCTGTCGACGAACCCATCGTGCCGGAACTGGCGCGCACTCACGTTCACCGAGAGGTGCAGGCCCGGGTGCTGCCCGCTGCGCTGCCACAGGCCCAGCTGCGCGCAGGCGCGGTCGATGACCCACTGGCCGATGGGCACGATGAGCCCGTTCTGCTCGGCCAGCGGCAGGAACTGCTCGGGCCGCAGCAAGCCGCGCTGCGGGTGCACCCAACGCAGCAGCGCCTCGGCGCCCACGGTGCCACGCTGGTCTTCCACCTGGCCCTGGTAGTGCAGGCTGAGCTGGCCGGCGCCCAGGGCGCGCTTCAAGTCGGTCTCCAGCGCGGCGCGTGCGTCCAGGCCGGCCTGCATCACCGGGTCGAAGAAACGCACGGTGCCGCGGCCAGCGGCCTTGGCCTGGTACATGGCCACGTCGGCGCGCTTGACCAGCTCTTCCTGCGTGTGCTCACGCCCGCGGAACAGGCTCACGCCGATGCTGGGCGTGACGGTGTGCGGGTGCTCGCCCAGCTGCATGGGCTGGCCCACGGCGGCCAGGATCTTCTCGCCCACCACGGCGGCCTGGGTGGCTGCGGTTTTCTCCTGCGCGTCCAGGCCCACGGTCATCACCACGAACTCGTCGCCACCGATGCGGGCCACGGTGTCTTCGCCGCGCACGCAGCCTTGCAGGCGGCGCGCCACCTGCTGCAGCAGCAGGTCGCCGTGGTCGTGGCCGAGCGTGTCGTTGACGAGCTTGAAGTGGTCGAGGTCGATGAAGAAGAGCGCGCCGTGCTGGCCGTGGCGTGCGCTGGTGGCGCAGGCCTGGTGCAGGCGGTCGAAGAGCATGCGGCGGTTGGGCAGGCCGGTCAGCGGGTCGATGAAGGCCAAGTTGCGGATCTGCAGCTCGGCCTGGCGCCGCGTGCTGATGTCTTCATGCGTGATGACAGCGCCGCCGCGGGCACCGGCCAACGACGAAGCCCGCATCAGGTACCAGCGCTCGCCACTCTCGGCGGCCGGCGCGTCGCTGCGGCGCGCGCAGGGGTGTTCCAGCTCGAAGCTGCGGTCGCTGCCGGCCAGCACCTCGGCCAGGCCGGCCTGGGTGGCGGCGTCGGCCGGCAGGCCGCAGGCTTCGCACAGCGGCAGGTAGGGGCGGCCGGCCGGGTCCTCGTTCGGCCCCAGCACGCCGTGGCGGCGCGCGAAGTTCAACCAGGGGCGGTTGACGGCAACGATCAGCCCCGCCGCGTCGACGACGGCGATCTGCTGGTGCGTGGCGTCCAGCACCGCCAGGGTGGCGATGTCGAGTTCAGCGGGCGACATCGCTACCCCACGGAGCTGGCCGGGCGCGGGGCGCGGGGCGGAAGCAGGCGTGCATGGTGGAAGCTGTTACATCTGGATGGCGCGATTGTTGGCAAGCGCCGGCGTGCCCGATCGCTGGAACAGCGCGGGTTTCGCAGCGCATCCCGGGGGTTTAAAGTCGGCCGCATCCGGTGCCGTGCCGCTCCACGGCCGTTACAACACCGGTGGCGCCCCTTGCGGCGCTGCCCTCAGGCATGAGTTCTTCTCCTTCCAAGCCGTCTTCCGAGGCGGCCGCCTCGGCGCCTGCAGCGCCCAGAGCGCCACGCAGCAGCGCCGTCAACCCGGCCAACCTGCCCATCAACCGCCACGCCGCGCGGCTGCCCGAGCACATCGACAAGGAAGCGCTGGCGCGCATCCGTCACGCCGCCTACACGCTGCCGCAGGTGGTGAAGCCGGCCGACTACCTGCCCGAGCACGCGCAGGGCCACGACGATCACCTCGACAAGCTCGGTTTCGTGCTGCTGCAGAAGGCCGTGGCCGGCCAGCGCCCCAGCCGCTGGATCGACCCCGCCCTGATGGACGCCGCGCTGGCGCACATCGACGCCGTGGGCACCGGCCCCGAAGCGCGCACCGTGCTGCTGCAGCGCAGCGGCGTGCTGCAGGGCCTGGGCGTGGCGCGCCACGCCGGCACCTGGACGCGCCTGATCAGCCATGCGCTGCGCCTGCAGCAGCAGGAATGGCGCGTGCCGGTGATCTTCCGCGTGCCGGTGGCGGCCGACGTCGTGTGGGCCTACTACCGCAGCGGCGACGAAGCCGCGCTGCGCGCCGCGATGGGCGCGCCGCCGCCGCACCCGCAGGCGCCAGAACTCGTGGCGCACCTCGATGCGCTGGTGGCGCGCAGCCTGGCCTTCAAGCCTGCGCACCTGGCCAGCCTGCTGCCCGCGCTGCAGGCCGAATGCGCCACGCCGCAAGACCTGCCCGAGCTGCTGGCCGCCTGCCGCCGCGCGCAAGAGCGCTGGGAGCGGCGCGTCACCGAGCTCGACACGCTGGAGGGCCTGCACTCCGAGCTGGCCTTCACCGGCTACCCCGACACCTTCCAGAAAGCCCGCCGCCTGCAGCGCAAGGTGACGCTGTTTGTCGGCCCGCCCAACAGCGGCAAGACCTACACCGCCTTCCAGAAGCTGGCCGGCGCGCTGGACGGTGCCTACCTCGCGCCGCTGCGCCTGCTGGCGCTGGAAGGGCGTGACCGGCTGATGGCCGCCGGCGTGCCCTGCTCTCTGCTCACCGGCGAGGAGAACCAGCCCGCGCCGGGCGCACGCGTGGTCAGCAGCACCATCGAGATGGTGTCGACCAACACCGTCATCGACGTGGCCGTCATCGACGAAGCGCAGATGATCTTCGACAAGAGCCGCGGCTGGGCCTGGACGCAGGCCATCGTGGCCGTGCCGGCGCGCGAGGTCTACATCATCTGCAGCGCTTACGCAGTGCCCGCCATCGAGAACCTGCTGGGCCTGTGCGGCGAGAGCTGCGAGGTCCGTGATTTCACGCGCAAGCAGCACGTGCAGCTGCTGCCCGGCCCGGTGGCGCTGAAGTCGCTGCACAAGGGCGATGCCGTGGTGGCCTTCAGCCGCCGCGAGGTGCTGACGCTGCGTGACGCCATCGGGTCTGCCGGCCACCCCGTGAGCGTGATCTACGGCGCCCTGCCGCCCGAGGTGCGCCGCCGCGAGGCCGAACGTTTCGCCACCGGCGAGAGCCACATCCTGGTGGCCACCGACGCCATCGGCATGGGCCTGAACCTGCCCATCCGGCGTGTGCTCTTCAGCACACTCACCAAGTACGACGGCGTGGCCGACCGCCGGCTGGACGAGTCGGAAACGCACCAGATCGCCGGCCGCGCGGGCCGCTACGGCATGCACGAAGAAGGCTTCGCCGGCGTGCTGGAAGACGCCGAGCCCGGCGCCCTGCGCACGCTGAAGGAACTGCTGGCGCGCACGCCCCAGGCACCCGCCAACTTCAAGGCGCCGGTGGCGCCCAACGGCTGGCACATCGACACCATCTCGCAGCGCCTGGGCAAGACGCGGCTGCGCGAGGTGCTGGGCGTCTTCGTCGAACAGCTCAAGCTCGACGACGCGCACTTCCAGGTGGCCGAGCTGGAGCAGATGCTGGAGCTGGCCGAGCAGCTCGACGCCAGCGCCGGCACGTTGACCCTGAAGCAGCGCTTCACCTACGCGCAGGCGCCGGTGGACACGCGCACCGAAGGGCAGCTGCAGGCCTTCCTGGACTGGAGCAGCAGCCACGCCCACACCGGCCGCGCCGGGCGGCCGTGGTTCCTGGACCAGGTGGACGGCCACAGCCGGCTGGAGCGCATGGAAATGGCGTTGCGCGCCTGCACGCTGTGGCTGTGGCTGGACCTGCGCTTCGAAGGCGTGTACGGGCACGTTGACGAAGTCATCCTGCTGCGCAGCGCGCTGAACGACGGCATCGAACGCCAGCTCAAGGGCAAGCGCCCGCTCGCGCAGCAGCGCCGCCCCGGCGGCCGCCCCCGGCGGTGAAGGGCTGGCGGGGCTGGCACGGCGCGGCCTGTGCCGCGCCGTGCA
>VYLK01000682.1_pt1 | contig 11439 bp, 15 predicted proteins | sample 5114321 | NCBI WGS metagenome assembly VYLK01 (sample SAMN12291792, study PRJNA351875) | freshwater metagenome | isolation source: freshwater lake | place: USA: Michigan, MSU2 Lake | collected 2011-08-16
GCACCCGTTACTTTCCAATACAAAACTTCGAAAAAATATTTGTCAGCAGGTCTTCCGTTGTGATTTCGCCCGTGATCTCACCGAGGAAATGGAGTGCCTGGCGGATGTCCATGGCCAGGAAATCGCCGGTTACACGGTGGTCAAGGCCATCGGCCACGCGCTGCAGGGCGGCTTGCGTTTGCCGCAGGTTTTCGTAGTGCCGCAGGTTGGTTACCAGCACGTCACCGGGCTTCACGCGGTCAACATGTAGTGCTTCGAGAATGCGGGCTTTCAACTCTTCAATGCCTTCGCGCCGGGCTGCGGAGATCAGCACGAAACCGCGGTTCTGCAGCTCCCGGAGCAGGGCCGGCGGGGCGCAGTCGGTTTTGTTACCCACTTTCAAGACTGTTTTACCGGTCTGTTCAATCTCGGCTTCCTGTTTGGTAATCTCGGCAGGATCGGTTGTGGCCAGATCAAACATATATAAGATCAAAGAGGCACGGCTCATCTGCTCACGTGTTCGCCGCACCCCGATGGATTCGATGGCATCGGTCGTTTCGCGTAAGCCGGCGGTATCCATGAAACGAAAGGCGAGGCCACCCAGGATGATCTCGTCCTCGATTACGTCGCGCGTGGTACCGGGTATGTCCGACACGATGGCGCGCTCCTCATTGAGCAACACGTTCAGCAAGGTTGACTTTCCGGCATTCGGCTTACCCGCGATGACCGTGGGGATGCCATTTTTGATGACGTTGCCCTGATCGAACGATTCAATCAGCGGGGTCAGGTGCTGTTGCAGTCGGTCAATGAGTGCCCGCAGGTCATCCCGTCTGGCAAATTCCACATCCTCTTCGCCAAAGTCGAGTTCTAATTCTACGAGGGAGGCGAAGTGAATGAGTTCAGCGCGCAGCGCCTTGATTTCGGAGGAGAATCCCCCGCGCATCTGGTTGAGGGCAGCTTGCCGCGCGTTGTTGGTTTCAGCATGGATCAGATCAGCCACAGCTTCTGCCTGGGCGAGGTCAAAGCGTCCATGCAGAAAAGCACGTTGGGTGAATTCTCCCGCTTTTGCGAGGCGCGCGCCATTGGCCAGCAGCTCCCGGATAATGGATTTGATAATCAGCGGGGAGCCATGGCACCCGATCTCAACACAGTCTTCGCGGGTAAATGACCGGGGGGCACGGAAAACGGTGACGAGCACTTCATCAAGGGTAGTGCCACCGCCGGTAAGGGCACCGAAGTGGGCGGTGTGGGTGGGCACGGTGCGCAGATCTTTGCCGGTAAATAGTTTTTGCGTGATCGCGATGGCTTCAGGCCCCGAAAGGCGGATCACGGCAATGGCACTCACACCCTGCGGGGTGGCTAACGCCACGATGGTGTCTTCAAAAGCGTGCAGTTGAGCCATTTACGGACACTTCACGATAAATACGGGGATCGAGATTCGGTGCCGGACCACATCCACGGTTGTGCCGAAAATCAGATCATCCAGCCAGGTATGACCGTGTGCACCCATCACCAGCATGTCGGCCCGGAAGCGTTCCACCATTTTGGGTATCTGGTTTTTCGGACTGCCGTAGTCGATCTCGGAAACTACCTGAAAGCCGCGGGCACGTAACTGGCTGGCATACCGTTCGAGTGCGAGCCAGTCTTGATCACTCTCCCGGTCGGCTATTGCTTCACCATACACAACCGCCCCGGCCGTCTCCACGACATGAAAGAGGGCATAGTTTGCATGTGTTCCACCCTGAGCTAAGGCGCTGCGGATGGCAAGTTCATCGGTTTTTGTAAAGTCGATGCAGATGGCGATGCGTTCATAAACCGGTTTTTCCAGGTTGTGCAGCTCGTTTGTCTGGACGTGGTGAACGCTGACAACCGGCTCTCCGGGTTTTTTCAACAAGGGGTAGAGGGTGATGTACACCAACAGACCGGCCGCTCCGGCGCAAGCGGGAACGACCAGCGTCCAGCCAGCTGGTGATTTCCTGCACCACCAGCTTCGCATTGAGGCCAACTATTACCACGGCTATGAGCCATGCGGCAACCTGCACCCACGGCTTGATGGTAAATTCCCCCATTTTCTCCCGGTCGCTTGTAAAATGAATCAACGGGATGACGGCGAAGCCGAGCTGAAGACTGAGGACAACCTGGCTGAACACCAGCAGGGCGCCGGTTTTATTTTCTCCGTAAAGTAAAATAACCACGTAGGCCGGGATGATGGCAATCAGACGGGTCAGCAGCCGCCGTAACCAGGGGGCAATCCGAAGGTTAAGATAGCCTTCCATGACGATCTGCCCCGCGAGCGTACCCGTTACAGTTGAGCTTTGGCCTGCCGCCACCAGCGCAATCCCGAACAGGAGGGGGGCAAGCTCGCTGCCGAGCAAGGGCTCAAGCATGCGGTGGGCATCCTGTATGTCTGCGATTTCGTACAAGCCATTTTTGAAAAACGTGGCGGCCGCCAGAATCAGGATAGCCGAGTTGACGAAAAATGCTGCATTCAACGCGATGGTGGAATCTATCAGGTTGTATTTGATGGCGCTGGCAATTCCCTTTGCGCCGGCCTCAAACCGGCGGGTCTGCACCAGCGATGAGTGGAGATACAGGTTGTGGGGCATCACGGTTGCGCCAATGATGCCGATGGCGATATAGAGGGCCTGTTCGTTCGGAAAGCTGGGAATAAACCCTTTCGCGAGCTCATCGAGTGCCGGCTTTACCAACAACATCTCAATAAAAAAGGATACTCCGATGACGACCACCAGTGCAATGATGAAGGCTTCCAGTTTGCGAATGCCATAGCTTTGCAAAACGAGGAGCAGGAGGGTATCCAGTACAGTGAGGGTGATGCCCCACATCAGGGGTAAGCCAAAAAGAAGTTTGAGGCCAATGGCCATGCCCAGCACTTCGGCCAGGTCGGTAGCGGCAATGGCAATTTCGGCCAGCACCCATAAAACAAAGTTTACACCACGGTGGTAGGTCGAACGCGAGGCTTGCGCAAGGTCAAGTTGCCGAACAATGCCGAGGCGTGCGCTGAGGCTTTGCAGCAGCAAGGCCATCAGGTTCGACATCAGCAATACCCAAATGAGCGCATAACCAAACTGACTGCCCCCGGCAATGTCGGTAGCCCAGTTACCGGGGTCCATGTAACCCACACTCACCAGGTAGGCTGGCCCCAGAAAGGCCAGCAACTTACGCCACCCTTTCCGTTGGGTGGCATCCACCGAAGAATGCACTTCGCTCAACGACCGGCGGGGGGCTGATTTGCTCTCCGAACTCATGCTGATACGAGAATGTTTTGGGATACTTCGCGTGAGATGAACTGCCGGATTCGCTCCACCGTGACTTCCAGAGATTCATCGTAGCTTTCTTTCGAGACTACTGCTATGCGCTTACCCGGATGAGCCCCGATCTTGTCGAGAAACTGGAGTAACTGGGGGTCATTACTTTTTACAGCAAGTATGGTGCCTTCATAGCCAACCGGAACTTTGTCGAGCGCAATTTGCGGCAGCGCCCGAAACTTACCGCTGCCATCGGGAATGGGATCGCCATGGGGGTCCACCTGCGGGAAGCCGAGAAACTCATCCAGTCGCTCAATCAACCGTGGCGAGCGGATGTGTTCGAGTTGTTCGGCCACTTCGTGCACCTCATCCCATCGGAAGGCCAGCTTGCTTACTAAAAAAGTTTCCCACAGCCGATGTTTACGGATGATGGCCAACGCTTCGCCCTTGCCTTTCACAGTCACCTGCACACCGTGGTACTTCTCATATTGAATCAACTGTTTCTGCGACAGTTTCTTAATCATGTCAGTTACTGAGGCCGCCTTGGTATGCAACGCCTCGGCCAACGCGTTGGTAAGCACGGTTTCGCGACCGCCATCCGAGAGGTGGTAGATCGCTTTCAGGTAATTCTCTTCCGTTAAACTGAGCATCGGAATATCAAGCACCAAAAGTACCAATTTTAGATTAGTCTAAAAAAAAATTTAATACCTGTTTTGGTTGTTACCGGAGTGCGTCAAGAAACCGCTGAGCTTCGTCTTCCCAAAAAACATTTACCGGCGGGGTAGGATAGAAGTTATGATGACTGATTTGTTGCCATACCACATCCGCCTCGTATCGGTCGAAGTCGATGGAGATGCCTGCCTGCCATCGGTCTACCAGAGCGCTCCAAACCGGATGCCGGGTGCAGACGATGGGAAGCTGGTTGCCGAGGTACTCGTATAGTTTCGTGGGGATTGCATTTTCCGTATGCGGCGACGGTGGATAAGAAATGATGCCCGCATCAGCCAGGGCTATTGCCTCCAGGATGCGGTTGTGTGGCACCAAAGAATCCACGCCTTCAAGGGTGATGAAGTCGCTTGGGTTGCACGCACTGCGGAGTGCCTGCCGTACTGCGGGCTGTGCGCTGAAACCAATAATTCGAAGATGTACCGGGGCGCCCCTGGCACGAACCGCCTTCACGAGTTTGATCGCCTCGAACACACCCGTAGCCGGTGCCAGCGTGCCGCTGAACAGGAACGTAAAAACCGGGCCCCGGCGGCGCGGCGCCAACTGCCTGCGCGATACTTTGTTTTCCAGTATCACGGCCCGACTACCAAAGAAAGTAAACTCGCACTGATAGCCTTGCTCAGCCAGAAAGAATCCCGAGAAAAACTGCGCCAGTGCCCGCTCTTTGGCACGCACCATACCAGCGAGAATGCCACGAACCAGTGGCGGAAATGTACCTCCGAAACGAATGTTTCGGTAGTAGTTTTCCTGAACATCGTACCAAATCTCACTACCAAATAAAATTCGGCTTATCAATGCAACAGTCAGTAATTCATGGGTATTAACTATCAGTATTTGAGGCTTTACTTGATGGCATGCCAAAAGCACTTTCAGTGGTGCCAGCAGTCGCCCGGCACTGATTCGGGCAAAACGGCCGAGGGGGAAAAACTGAATCTCACGGGTGTGTGGCACTGTAGTACCTGCCCCGGCAACAGCCAGGGTGAAGCGACCCGTCGCGAGCAGGGTAAGGGCCATCTTTTCATACATGCGGGTATCGTCCACAGGCTTCAGCACCGAGGCGAGCATGACCCGTCTTTTTACCGGGCTGTGCATCCGGGCGGGGTGGCGAGTTTGCGAAGTCGGAATATGGACATGTGCCGAATTGTGTTTTTCTTGCGGGCCGTTAAAATACGCAAATGAAAGAATTGATTACCACGGTTGAACACGCCTGGCACCACCGCGAGGATTTACAAGAACCTGGCACCCAGCAGGTGATCCGCGATGTCATCGCCTTACTTGACCGGGGAGAACTGCGGGTGGCTGAACCAACAGCTGGGGGCTGGCAGGTGAACGAGTGGGTGAAAAAGGCGGTGATCCTGTATTTCCCGATTCAGCAGATGCAAACCATTGAAGTGGGGCCGTTCGAGTTTCACGATAAGATCCCGCTCAAGCGTGGCTATCGGGAAAAAGGAGTACGGGTAGTGCCCCACGCTATCGCCCGCGAGGGTGCTTTCATCAGCAAGGGCGTCATCCTCATGCCCAGTTACGTAAACATCGGTGCCTACGTAGACGAGGGCACGATGGTGGATACCTGGGCCACGGTGGGCAGTTGTGCCCAGATCGGAAAACATGTTCACCTAAGCGGCGGGGTAGGTATTGGCGGCGTACTCGAGCCGGTGCAGGCGGCGCCCGTCATCATCGAAGACCATGTGTTTGTCGGCTCGCGCTGTATTGTGGTGGAAGGCGTGCGTGTTGGGCGCGAGGCGGTTCTTGGTGCAAACGTTGTGCTCACCGCCAGCACGCGCATCATCGATGTAACCGGGCCCTTGCCGGTAGAACACCGCGGCGAAGTACCTCCGCGGTCGGTGGTGATCCCCGGTTCAATCCCCAAACAATTTCCCGCCGGCGAATACCAGGTGCCCTGCGCCCTGATCATCGGCCAGCGCAAAGAAAGCACGGATAAGAAAACCTCGCTGAATGACGCACTGCGTGAAAACCAGGTAGCCGCATGATTTCGTCTGGCATGCGCTTTGTCATTCGTTCTTAAACCGTCATTTTTATGGGCATGAAGTATTCGATGCGGGGTGGGCTACTGGTTTCAGTGCTGGCGGTAATGGCCATCTTCGTTGCCGGCCGGGTGCCCGTGCCAGACGCAAATAAACTGCCAGTAACCCCTAATACGAGTTTCTCCCCGGGGGAAGAACTTGACTACCGGGTGAACTTTGGCTTCTTTACCGTGGGAAAGGCAATTACAAAAATCGATCGCAAGCTTTACACGGTGCAGCAGAAGACCTGCTTTAAGATTGACTGCTACGGGGAAACATCCGACTGGATCTCCTGGATCACACGCGTCAAGGATAACTGGGGTGCTTACCTCGATACTTCATCGCTGAATCCCCATATCTCGTATCGAAAAATCAGAGAGGGGAAATATCGCAAAGATGAACTGGTCACCTTTAACCATCAGGACCGGAGGGTGGAGGTTAAGGTGATGAATCAGAATACGGGTGTGTACGAAAATCCTCAATCGTATGAAATCCCACAGAATGCAAAAGATCTGGTGGGTGGTTTTATGTTGTTGCGTGTCATCGACTTCAAAAAGCTGCGGTTGGGAGACACCCTGAGTATATTGGGCTTTTTCGAGGACGCTTCCTACACCCTGAAGGTGATGTACACCGGGAAGGAAACCATCACAACCGACATCGGCCGAATTCCGTGCCATAAGCTGGTACCCATCATGCCCGACAACAAGTTGTTTGATGGTGAGAACTCGATCACCGCCTGGATATCAGACGACGGGAATAAAATACCCGTGAAAATTCAGGCGAAAATGTTCATCGGGAGTACAGGTATTGAGTTGATTGGCTTCCGTGGCCTGCGCAATCAACTCCGGCTGGTCTTTTAGCTTGCCGGGGCCTGGCAACGTATCCTGCTGCTCAAATTCCCGCCGGATAACCAATCAGGTTCTGAAAAAATCTACCTTTGAGTTCACAACCTAACCCCCGTGACTATGTTGAAAGAATTCAAATCCTTTGCCATGCGTGGCAATGTGGTTGACTTGGCGATCGGTGTGATCATCGGTACCGCCTTTGGCAAAATCGTCAGTTCTTTTATTGATGATGTGCTTACCCCGTTGCTATTAAAGCCGGCATTAGATGCTGCGAACCTGACGAAGCTGGAGGAACTGACCATCTTCGGTACGGTCAAGTACGGCACATTCCTCTCCGCGGTATTGAATTTTCTGATTGTGGCATTCGTGTTGTTTCTGATTGTGAAGGCCATGAATGTTGCTAAGGCCAAAGACGAAGCGCAACCACCGGCGCCGGCACCGCCTCCGGCGGATATTCAACTGCTGACGGAAATCCGCGACCTGCTCAAAAAATAGTATGTTTACCCCCGATGATCAGTCGGGGTTTTTTTTTGATGTGGTGCCTGCTCGTGAATCCATTTGCCTTTGGGCAGGTGGGGTCTTGGACAGTACTTTCCGCCAAAGTAGGGCTTTCCCCTCGGTGGTCGGTTTTTGGCGAAGCGCAACTCCGTTCGACCAGTTTTTTCCAGAACTTTCATTATTATGAATACAAGGGCGGAGGCACCTTTCATGTCGATAAGAATTTTTCTGTGGCGCTGGCGGCAGGCCGGTATACCACATTTCAACAAGGGGGCAACTTCCTTGAGCCTGAGGTCAACGATGAGTTCCGACTCTGGCAGCAACTCGTGGTGAGTGAGTACCTTGAGCGCATCCGGATTGAGCACCGTTACCGGCTGGAACAGCGGTGGACCAGCACAGGCTTCCGCACCCGTTACCGATTTCGGGTGAATGTAACCGTACCCCTCAACCAACGAAAACTGGAACCGGGTGTGTGGTACGTCTCCGCCGGGAACGAAGTGTTTCTCACCGACCGCCCCACATACTTTGAGCGGAACCGGTTTACACTCGCGATCGGCCAACAGGTTACCCACCAGCTTACCTGTTATGCCGGATACGTGTATCAGTTCGACTATCGTACCGACAATGAGACGGGCATTCGTTTTTTTCAGGTTGGCTGTCAGTTCGACTTTAAGCGTCCTTCGGGCCGGGAGCAGATTCCTTCCCAGCAGGATTAGTCAGCCACCGGTAGCGTTTTTCACTTTGTGTCCACTGGAACCAGCCAAATGCAAGAAAACCGGTGATCAGCCAGATCGGAACACCTACCGCAACCCGCTCCCACGTTACTTGTCTATCGAAAAGAAAATACCCAAAAAGCAGTGAGCCAACAAAACTCATCGTGCCAAACAGACCGGCCCCATAATAAAGGCTATACCGCCAGCGCCCGAGTTTGCTCTTGGGTGCCCAGTAGGCGATAAATCTTTCGTCCTGGGATTTCATCTCTCAAACCGTTTAGCCACCACCAACTCTTTGCTGCCGCTTGTGTATTGGTAAAATCCGCTGCCGCTTTTGATGCCCTTGTGGCCGGCTTGCACCATGTTCACCAGCAAGGGGCAGGGAGCGTACTTGGGGTTGCCCAGTCCGTCATGCAGCACCCGCAAAATGGCCAGACATACATCAAGGCCGATAAAATCTGCTAATTGCAATGGGCCCATGGGGTGGGCCATTCCCAATTTCATGACGGTGTCGATTTCCGGTACACCGGCTACACCTTCATAAAGAGCATAGATGGCTTCATTGATCATGGGCATCAGAATCCGGTTGGCAACAAAGCCGGGGTAGTCGTTCACTTCTACCGGTACTTTGTCGAGCTGTTGCGAAAGCGCCATGATGGTGGCCGTTACCTCGGAGCTGGTGTCATACCCGCGGATAACTTCCACGAGTTTCATCACCGGAACGGGATTCATAAAATGCATGCCGATCACCTGCGCGGGGCGCTTTGTGGCAGCGGCAATCCGTGTAATGGAAATCGAAGAGGTGTTCGAGGCAAGTACGGCGCCAGGCTTGGCAAGAGCATCCAGGTCAGCGAATATTTTCAACTTCAGGTCGGTGTTCTCGGTGGCAGCCTCAACTACCAGGTCGGCATCCCGAACACCCTCACCCAGTTGAGTCGTGGGCACGATCCGCGTAAGCGCATCCCTTTTTTGCGCTTCCGTAATCACTCCCTTCTCCACCTGCCGTCCCAGATTCTTTTCAATGGCGGCCATGCCCCGCTTAAGTGAGGCTTCAGAGACATCCGTCAGCGAAACCGAAAACCCGTGTTGCGCAAAAACGTGCGCAATGCCATTACCCATGGTGCCCGAACCGATCACGGCTATGTTCTTCATGAAAATCTGTATTTTCGAAGGCAAAGATAGAAACCCGGAGGTGAAAAAAACCAGGCCTATACGTTTATCCTCGCGCTGGCTCGGCCCGTGGAAGCATTTCACGTTTGCAATCTACCTGGCTTTTATGATTGCGGTTTCATTTTCGTTTCTGCACGATGCCAACTCCCCCGGCGAGTGGCTGATGGGTATCGGCATGTCGGGCCTGTATGCCTTTGGTGTTGTCGCGCTCTGGCGGATTTCCGGCAAACTGCAACAACTCAGCTTTGATGACCGATTTGCCTATGTGCAAATGAAAGGCCATGAATTACTCATCCCACTCGAAAATATCAAAGACGTGGAACTCAAGACCATATTGGGCACCTACGAAGTGACGCTGCACCACCCTGAACAGTTTGGCCGGTCGTTCTTTTTCAAGATCTCTCTGCTATATCCGCTCAACCATAAGCGGAAGGAGGAACTGGTGGATCGCTTTTGGGAAGCTGTTGAGAAAGCTAAAAGGTACCGGGAAGTACTCCGCCCGAATACGCTGCTGAGCTGACCTTACCTGCCGTAGGTTGCCCGCTCGGCCGCAGGTGCGACATCCAACCTCAGAATGTCTTTCGGATCATCGCACAATACGGCCCGGTCCGTGTACAACCCGATGGGGCCTTTCACGAATTGCGGGTGGTGAAAGAGAATTTCCAGTACGTCCTGCTCTGCGTAGCGGTGTCCACTAAACAAACCGGCGTAATCAGGATGCTCGGTGTTGATCAGGTCAATAGGCTGCATACCCAGCCGTCGGCTCACTTCCTTCCAATAGAGCGGCGTAATGGTCTTTTCCAGAATGTTAACGGTGTGAATGACCGGACAGATCGATTGCGCTATGGCCAGTGTTTTTCGGCCCATTTCGGTCTCGGGGTTGAGCAGCAGGTATAATTCGTGCTCGTTGAATATTGGTTTCATGGTTACTTCTGTTTTGATAGAAGGAAGGTACAATAGAGTACCCGGTGGATGCCATGACCTACGTCATTCAATCAGAATTTCCTTGGCATAGCCCATAGCATTGAACCTCACGGACAGGCGCCGGACGGCCTTTTTCCCGGTACATGCGGGCGATCCGCTGATCCAGTAATAGAAAAACTTCTGGTTTCGTTTGTACAGTTCATTTTGGTCGGGCTTGCCGAGTAAGTGCACGATTTGCATCTGGCTGAGTCCGCGCATTTGTATTGTTTCCGCTTCCAGCGCTGCCTGGTGCTGTGCACGAAATCCGGTACAGCCATCGGTGTCCTTTCGCCAGGCTTCCAGGTCAAAACTCGCTATCTGGGGCAGGGGCTTGTTGCAAGCTGCCATCAACAAAAAAAAACACAGGGCCGGGAGTACTCTCATGCGGATGCTGATTTACTAACTTTGTACCCGTAAAAATACAGGCATGGTGTTGAAAGTGATCAAGGCTGTTTGGTTTATTTCGCTGCTGGTGGCCACGGCGGTCCTGTTGTATGTCTATGCCGGCCTGCCGGAAACGGTAGAGCTTGGAGCCCGCATTCGGGCTGGACGATCCGTGTTTTTCTACCTGGTGTTGGCCGTTTTCGGTGCCCTGAATGCACTCGCCTTCGTCACGCGCAAACTCTTCCAGCAGCAGCCTCCGGTGCAAACCTGGTATTTCGGCATGTTAACGTTCTTTCACCTGTTTGCCATCGTGGCGCTATCTTACATCAATCTGGCTAATGGCTTGGAAAAGTACGATTACGACCGGATGGGTTTGCTGATCAATGGCAGCGTGGCATTGTTGCTGGTTTGGGCTGTAGGATATCCGGTGCTGCACTTCGCCCAAAAAAAGGTACTTATTCAAACAGATCATAAAGCAACTGATTAAGATCAGTCAATCAGATTGTTACATCTCTAGTCTTACAGCAGAATTCAAAGTCGAAAAAAAGACCTTCCATGGAAATGAGTTCAAAAATCCATTTCTTGGAAATCGTGAACCGACCTCGATCATACCCGGATGTACATAACACGTAAGCAAACTCCTGGCGGTGAGCCAGAAGCTAACCCTGCCGAGTTGGCTCAATCCGCGTGGTAACGGCTCCGTTTATTTTTGAGATGGTTTCCGCTAATTTTTTAAACTTTCTTTCTTTGCGTTCGAATTTTTTAAACTCGGTTAAACCCCAAATCCGCCTATGGCGAAAGAACCTGTTGAATATAATGAGGCCAGTATAAAGTCGCTCGACTGGCGCGAGCACATCCGTCTGCGACCGGG
>VYLK01000573.1_pt1 | contig 11436 bp, 10 predicted proteins | sample 5114321 | NCBI WGS metagenome assembly VYLK01 (sample SAMN12291792, study PRJNA351875) | freshwater metagenome | isolation source: freshwater lake | place: USA: Michigan, MSU2 Lake | collected 2011-08-16
ACGACTTTCTTGGCGAGGGATTTGGAAATGCCTTCGGCAATGGCCAAAGGCGTAACCTGCGGCTCATAGTGGCGGACGGCACCATCGGGGAATTCTAAGTTGATCATTTTGTTTTCTGCCAGTGTGGAATTTCAAAGAGTAGCTTATGTTGAGGTGCTTTGACTGTTTTGTGCCCTATCTGCCTCGAGCGGGTCAGAAGCGCGCGCGCCCAACTTCCAATCGCCATATCGCCAAGGTGTAAAGGCCGAGACTGGCTCACATGACAGTGGCGCTGGATCATAGCCGGAGCCGCCGCCCGGGCGACACCGACAAAGCCGAGCAAGACCCATCCAAGATCCCCGCCATGCCCCAAACTGGCGTACACAGTCTGCGGCATAATCAGAACAGCTTGGCAAATATCGACATTGCTGACCAATTAGTGGCGACAAGGTGACCTTGTAAACGCGCTGCGCCACGAGAAGCGCCTGGGCGGCTACTGAAAGAGTGGTTGATTGCGCCATGATCTTTGTCAGCTGCGTCGTCAATCTGATTAGAAGCCAGATCCGCTCTATCCAGCGCCAAACCTCAGAGAAGAGAAGTCTATGTCGAACAGTCAGGCAGGGTGAATTCTTGCCGCAGCGAAGCGCCCTGCCGCGCCTCGCCGGCTTTAGTCAGTAGTCAAATGGGCAACCAGAAAGGCAAACATCATGAGGCCCTATAGCCCGACATGGGGTGGCTTGTCACCACCCCTTCAGTCAGATTTCGCCCGTTGTCTCCTGCTTAGCCAATGCGCGCTCACTGGCTTCAACCGCGGCATCGAAGGCCAAAAGCGCGGAAGTGTGGCGGGGCGGATATTCTTTGACAGCTTCGAGGTAACGTAACTCCCAGAAACGCCCGGTGGGGGCAGGCCCCTCCCCCTTCAACATCGCCTTAAACGCATCGCGTGCTGTCTGGATTTCTTCGGTCGTGGCACCCACAATATGGCGCATCAAAATGCTGGCGCTGGCTTGTCCCAAAGCACAGGCCTTCGGTTCAATCCCCGCCGCGATGACCTGACCATCCTGCAGACAAATGTCCACTTCGATCTCTGAGCCGCAAAGCCGCGAGACCCGATGCGACCGCCCATCAGGGCTTTCCAGCAATCCGACATGGGGAATATCGGCCGCCAGTTCGAGGACGCGCGAGGAATAAAGGTCTTGGCTCATCGCCCTAACATAGGGATTTGTTGGGGCTTTGGAAGGGCGTCTCCTCCCGCAGGCAAAGGTCGGGGGCCCGCTGTCGTCTGCCGGTAATTCTATTGGATGGCAAACATAGAAGCGCCAAGTCGTCTAGCCGGGACCGGTTGGCGACAGGCCAAGTGGGGGTATGAAAGCGGGGTAGACCAAGCCATTTTCGTCAGAAAGTTCGCATTTTGCGGCATTTGTTGGGGGCGCACCCTCTTCGATCGTTCCTGTCAGAAACTGGCATCCCGGCAAAGGGTGGATCAAGGCTAGGACTTAAAGCTCCCGTTTCCGTGGTTCTGATAACGGCTAGATAGGCTTTCTCAAGGGTCAACATGGGACAAAGGAGATTGATTACTTATTTGCTGCTAAGGTCATGCGTCACACGCATTCCTACCAACCTTGAATTAATACAACCGGTTTCAGAGACCCAATATTAATCCAAATGGATTAGAATGGGTATGGAATTATTGCGAGTAGACCGCCTTGATACGTCCATATGCGCTTCACAAACACTTTTCTAATGTCCGACAGGAAGCCCCGGTCATCGCCTTGATGATCATGATTGCAGGCAGTGCATTTGCCCTAACAGTCAATCACATTTGGCCACTGATTTGGGCGGCCGGGTTTTTGGCGTTGTTTGCGGCGGATACTTGGTTTGCCAGCTGGTTGCTTCGAACTGGGCGAGATCATTTGCGCACCAAAACCGCTGCAATTCAGCTGGGTGCGATGAGTGCGCTAACCTTTTGTGCCTTCATGATCGCCCCAATTGCGATGATTGCAACAGGTGACTTGGCTTTGGCGATTGCCGCAACGACTATGCTGGTCGCCTCTGCGACCAGGGCCACGGGTATTTTGTCGATATCGCGACTTTCTGGCAGCATGACTTTGATGCCATTTTTTGCCCTGCCGCTTATAAGCTTGTGGCACCCGTATGTTAGCCAAAAGGCTCACCCAGAGTTTAGCCATTATGTCGTCTGCCTCGCGGCTATCTGCGGGGTAGCTTATGTGATTATGGCGTGGCGGACGCGCGATATTGTCGAACGCAAGCTGGAACGCGCCCGTAAAGCGGCTTTGGTCCAAGGTCGCGCCGCTGCGCGTGATGCGATGATCTCGAAATTGATCTTCAAACACACCAGCATGCGGGCGGCGCTGTTTGACACAAAGGCCTGCTTTATGGCGGTCAATGAAGCTTGGTTAGGCGCGATCCAACTGAGCGAACAGGACCTTTTAGGCAAAACCATGGCTGAGGCCATGCCGTCAGCTAAGCAGGATTGGCATGATGCCATCGCGCTGGCGTTGACCGGTGTTAGCACCCAAAAGAGTGGCGACCACCGGGTGCGCGTAGACGGGGTGGAAGTCTATCTCGATTGGGAAGTCCACCCTTGGTACACGCCAGAAGGCATTATTGGCGGAGCGATTGGTTACGCTCAGGATGTCACCGAAGTCTTGCTGGCGCGCGCCGATGAAAAGGCTAAGCAAGAACGTTTGACCGTGATGATTGCTCGCGCACAAGAGGCGTTAGACGAGAAGCGCAAACTTCTGGAAGAAATCTGTGGCCCAGAAGTGCTGAGTTTAAAGGCCAGCCAGCCCTCTTGGCATGAGAAACTCGAAATTTTGAAAGAGCCGCTTGATATGTCAGGGGATCAAGACCCAAACAATCAAAGCGCGGGGCAATTGCTAGCGGGCTTTGAGCGCGTCCTAGGCGACATCGACCAACGCGACAACTTGCTGGCGACCGCCGTGCAACAATTGAGCGAAGCGCGTCTGAATGCAGAGATCGCCAGCCAAGCGAAATCGCAATTGATGGCCAATGTCAGCCATGAACTGCGCACCCCACTTCACGCCATTTTGGGCTATACGGAAATGCTGATTGAAGATGCCGAACAGGACGGCAGACAAGAGGCAGCCCGTGATGCACGCAAGGTTCAGGATTCAGCCCAACACCTGCTAAAATTGATCAATGAAATCCTCGATCTTGCAAAGATCGAGGCAGGTAAGATGGAAATCACATACGAACCTGTGAATTTGTTCGAACTCACCAATGAAGTCCTGCAGAGTTTGGACCCTTTAGCAAAAAATCGCGGCAATCAAATGATCTTGGCAACGCCCGATGATCCAATTGTGGTCTTAACCGATGGATTCCGCCTGCGCCAATGTTTGATGAACCTTATCTCCAATGCGATCAAGTTCACCCAAAACGGGCAAGTCGCGATCACATTTGAAAAGCAGGGCACAGCAACCGGGCGTGCACAGTATGAAATCAAAGTGACTGATACCGGCATTGGGATGAGCAAAGAAGCGCAATCCAGATTGTTTGAACCGTTCCAACAAAGTGATGGCTCGGTGACACGCGTTTATGGTGGAACCGGCCTTGGCCTCGCCCTTACCCGGGAAATGATGCAACTCCTTGGTGGGACCGTTCGAGTCGAGAGCGACGCAGGGCTTGGATCAACCTTTACCCTGTCGCTGCCAGCAAAGGGCTTACAAGCTAAGGATGTAGATGTGCAGATTGCGGTTGACGAGGCTGCGCCATTAATCCTCGTGATCGATGATGATGAGGTCAGCAATACGCTGGCGCTGCGGGCGGCCCAAAGTCTAGGCCTGAATAGCGCGATGGCGTTCACAGGCAGTTCGGCCCTCGCCTACCTAGCCAATCGCGCCGTTGATCTGGTAATTTTAAACCTCGAGCTGCCAGATATGGACGGTTACACCTGTCTGGCCGCTCTGCGTGCCAATGCAGTGCTAAATGACACACCAATTGTTGTGATTGCGGCCGATGATGATCAACGCAAGTCGATCGCCCTTGGCGCACAAGAACACTTTATGAAGCCAGTTCTGGGCTCCGTATTGGGCGCTGCGATTGCGCGGCTCATCCGCCCGAAGAGCGAAGTCTCCGATGCAGAAACCATTGAATTGCCGCGTTATCGCCAATGGAAAGCGAATTCATGACCCATGGGATACAGTTTTGCCTATTCAAATATACGCAAATCATGAAATTGCTGAACAGTAAGTAACGGGGGCTGTCATGCAAAGAATTTTGCTGGCTGAGGATCACGACGACAATCGCGAAATGCTGATGCGTCGTCTAACACGGGCTGGATTTGAAGTGCGCGGGGCCAGCGACGGTCAAGACGCCCTAAGCCAAGCTTTGGCATGGAAGCCAGACCTTGTGCTGATGGATGTATCGATGCCAGTTATGTCAGGCCTCGATGCCACGCGCTTGATCCGCGCGGAGCTGGGCGCAACCATCAAGGTTATCGCCCTAACCGCCCATGCGATGAACGAGTCCCGAGAAGCGTGCTTTGAAGCAGGCTGTGATGCCTTTGCCACCAAACCGGTGGATTGGCCGAACTTGATGGAAGAAATGACACGCCAATTTGAAGGGGGTACGGCGTCGTGACCGCAGATCTCCAAGATCAATTTGCCAATACAAATATCCTGATTGTCGATGACATGCAGGATAATATCGATGTGCTGGCTCGGCGCCTGCGCAACCGTCAAGCCACCGTCTACGAGGCCAGTGACGCCACTGAAGCGCTGGACATTCTGAGTGTTTCGCCCATCGACATCCTGCTGCTGGACGTCATGATGCCGGGTCTAAGTGGTTTGGATGTGATCAAGAAAATCCGCAGCAAACGGTCTGCCGCGGCTTTACCGATCATCATGGTCTCTGCGCGCGTGGACCAAGCCATGATGGTGGAGTGCCTGCAGGCGGGTGCTAATGACTATGTGACAAAACCCGTTGATTTTCAGATTGTGAGTGCCCGCATCGCGACTCAATTAGGCATCCGCAATACCTATCGCGCAGCGCTTCGGGATCGGTCAAAACATATCGGAATCGCAGAAGAAAGCCGAATGCGCTTGGCAGAGGCCGAAGCCAAGATCGCAAACTTAACGAGTAAGGCTTAGACCAGCAAAAGCCCATTAGCCTTTATAGTCATGCCACAGGCCTGTGCCGTCTAAAAGCTGCAGCCCGCCTTCAGTTTCCCGTACATAAGTTGGGTCAAGTGGGGCCTTAAATGCCCCACCGGGTACATCCAAAACATAGGTGGGCTGAGCGAGTCCGGTCAGCGTGCGGCGTAACCCCGCCATAAGGTCTTGGCCTTCTGCAATCGGCAACCGAAAATGGCCGGTGCCGGGGGCAAGGTCTGGATGGTGCAGATAATAGGGCTTTACCCCAAGGGCGACAAAGCCGCGCATCAGGTCCTGCAACACCTCCAAGCGATCATTCACGCCCCGAAGCAAGACAGACTGGCTGACCAAACTAACGCCCGCCTCACGCATCCGGCCTATGGCTTCTCTCGCGGCGGGGGAGAACTCGCGGGGATGATTGGCATGAATGGCGACCCAAGTTGCGACGCCCTCTGCCCGCAGCGCGCTTACAAAGTCATCGGTCACCCGCTCAGGTGCCACAACTGGTACACGTGTATGCCACCGGACAACTTTCACATGATCAATAGCGGCCAAGGCTTGTACCAGTTCGCCCGCGCGACGGGCTGAAAGCATAAAGGGGTCACCGCCCGTCAGTATGACCTCAAAAATCTGAGGGCGCGCGCGGATGTACTCCAAAGCCTGATCCAGGTTTTCGCCCACCAAAGCCTCGCCACCCGGCCCCACCATCTCGCGACGGAAGCAGAAGCGGCAATAAACTGGGCAAACCGACAAGACTTTCAGAAGGACGCGGTCTTCATAGCGGTGGACGAGGCCTGGCACTGGCGTGAAGGCCGCATCATCAATTGGGTCAGCGCTTTCCTCTGGACTTTGCTGCAGCTCCAGCACGGATGGTACAAATTGCGCCCGGATCGGGTCTTGCGGGTCGGCGCTGTCGATCAGGCTCAGCATCGTCGGCGTCACCGCCACGGCATAGCGTTCTGCCACCGCCTCTAGTCCGGCCGCTGCTTGTGAAGTTACGAGGCCATGGGCCTGAAGATCGACAATTTTGGTGCTCGATGCCTCTGCCTGAACGGGCTGCGGGCGTGCTTTAGTCTTTGCCTGTGGAGCCAAAGCCGCCTGTTCCCCGTGCTGTCTCGTCGAGTTCTTCAAGCTCCATCCAGCCAATCTGTGTAATGGGTGCGACGACCATTTGCGCAATGCGATCGCCACGATGGATGCGAAAGCCCTCCCAACCATGATTGATCAGGATCACGCCGACCTCACCACGATAATCCGCATCAATCGTGCCGGGGCTGTTGAGGCAGGTAATGCCATTCTTCAGCGCAAGCCCAGAGCGGGGGCGAATTTGAGCTTCATAGCCAGCGGGCAAAGCAATGCACAGCCCGGTTGGGATCAGAGCCCGCCGACCGGGCAATAGGTCAATGTGGCTGCCTTCGGCCAAAGCGGCGCGCAAATCCATGCCAGCTGATTGGCCGGTTTCATAAGTTGGCAGCGGTAAATCGCCAAAATGAGAAAGCTTTTTGACGGCAACCAAGGGACGAATGGCCTCCCCGGCCTGAGAGGGCGTTGTGGGCGCACGGGTCGAGAACGGCTTCAACATCCTTAGTCCTTCATGGGGCACTTGCGTTTGACAAGCGGGTCAAAAATCTCTGAGCGGCACAGGTGCCGCCGAACCTAGCTCAACCCAGTAGCCAGATTCGGTTGAACACTGGGCTCAAATCCATAATGCTTCAACCACCGAACATCAGCAGCAAACATGTCGCGCAAGTCCGGGATGCCATATTTCAACATCGCCAAACGGTCGATCCCCATGCCGAAGGCAAAGCCTTGGTATTGATCTGGATCAATGCCGCAGGCGCGAAGCACATTGGGGTGAACCATGCCGCAACCCAAAATCTCGAGCCAATCTGTACCGGTACCGATTTTCAACGCACCGCCCGAACGGTCACAGCGGACATCCATTTCCGCCGAAGGCTCTGTGAAGGGGAAATGGTGTGGGCGGAAGCGCACATCCACGTCGTCGATCTCAAAGAAGGCGCGCATGAAATCCATCAGCACGCCCTTGAGATGGCCCATATGCACCCCGTCTTCGATGACGAGACCTTCAATCTGGTGAAACATCGGCGTGTGGGTCTGATCGGAGTCGCAGCGATAGGTGCGGCCGGGTGCCACGATCCGGATCGGCGGCTTCTGGTTCAGCATGGTGCGCACTTGCACAGGGCTTGTATGGGTGCGCAACAACATGCGCGAGCCATCTTCCTTCTCTTCAAAAAAGAAGGTGTCATGCATATCGCGCGCTGGATGCTTGGGCGGGAAATTCAGTGCGGTGAAATTGTGGAAGTCATCTTCCACATCCGGCCCTTCAGCGATGGAGAAGCCCATATCGGCAAATATGGTCTGAACTTCTTCAAAGACCTGCATGATCGGATGGATCTTGCCGCGCCGCTCGGGCCGCACAGGCAAAGTCACATCTATCCGCTCTGCCAAGAGGCGCGCATCGAGGGCGGCTTGAGCCAACGCCTCTTTCTTTTCGGCGATCGCGTCGCTGAGACTTTGCTTCAAGCCATTGACCAAGGGGCCAAAAGTTTGACGCTCTTCCGGGCTCATCCCACCCATGCCTTTGAGAAGTTCGGACACACTGCCTTTCTTTCCAAGGGCATTGACGCGCACCAGTTCAACGGCCGCTTCATCATGAGCGGCATCTAATTGGGCAAAGAGATCGCGGGAGAGAGTGTCAATATCAGTCATGAAACGGTCCTAGCGGATTGGACGCCCAAATGGGAGGGGGGTGGCGCAGATGATTGACGATCGCGCTTTGCCCAATCCTCACAAAAATGTGAGCCCGCCTAGCGCTGACACAGCCTGCCCTGCCCCCTAAGGAAACGGCTCAAAATTTCAGGCGGGCAATGGCCCTGCTTCAGGGAGAATCCAATGTTCCGTGCTGCCCTTTTTGCTTTCAGCGCTTTCGCAATGCCTTTGGCCGCCTTGGCCAACCCAGCCCAGCCCACCACAGCTGCGCAAGCGTTCAGCAATCCCTTCTTTGAAGCCAAAGCCACCAAATTTGGCGCACCCGCTTTTGACCGAATTCGCCCGGAACATTTCCGGCCGGCCTTCTATGAAGGGATGCGTCAACAAAGGGCTGAGATTGAAGCCATTGCCAACGCGAAAACGGCCCCCACATTCGACAATACCATTCTCGCGATGGAAAAGACTGGCCTGTTCCTCGATGATGTTTCGGCTGTCTTCTTCAATATGACATCAGCCAATTCCAGCGCGCCAATCCGCGCCATTCAGCGCGAGATGGGCCCCGTAATGGCCGCCCATTCGGATTCGATCCGCCTGAACCCGAAGCTTTTTGCCCGCGTTCAAGCGGTTTATGACAAGCGCGCATCCCTGCGCACCCCTGAACAGCGCCGCTTGGTTGAACGCGTCTATCAAGGTTTTGTTCGCTCTGGTGCTAAACTCAACCCCGAACAGAAAGCCCGCGTCTCGGAAATCAATCAGCGTCTGTCGAGCCTCAGCACCAATTTCAGCCAAAAGGTCTTGGCAGACACCAACCAGTTCGCGCTGGTTCTGGAAACCGAGGCCGACCGTGCTGGTCTGCCGCAATTCTTCCTCGATGCCGCTTTGGAAGCCGGTCGCGCGCGTGGCATGCCGGGCAAGTATGTCGTGACCTTGAGTCGCTCGAGCGTTGAGCCCTTCTTAGAGCTCTCGACCAATCGGGCCATGCGCGAGAAGGCTTGGCGCGGCTGGGTGTTGCGTGGCGATAACAATGACGCCGAAGATACCAAGGCGACCGCGAGCGAAATTGTAACCCTTCGCCAAGAGCGCGCCTCGATTTTGGGCTACGAGCATCACGCCGCCTTCACCTTGGCGGATACAATGGCAAAGACCCCGGCCAATGTCAGCGCCTTGCTGAATGGGGTATGGGAGCCTGCCAAGGCAGCTGTGACGCGCGATGCTGCGGAATATCTGGCGCTAGCCAAGTCGCAAGGCTTTACGGGCGACAAGCTGGAGCCTTGGGATTGGCGCTTCTATGCCGAGCAAAAGCGTCGCGCGAAATACAATCTGAATGAAGATGAAGTGAAGCCCTATTTCTCGCTCGACGCTATGCTCGACGCACAATTCTGGGTCGCCAATCAATTGTTTGGCCTGAAGTTTAAAGAGATTACCGGCACCGTACCTGTCTATCATCCCGACGTGCGAGTGTGGGAAGTGATGGAGGGTGACGGCCGCCATATCGGCCTGTTCTATGGCGACTTCTTCTCGCGCGAGAGCAAGCAAGGCGGGGCGTGGATGTCCAGCTATCAGGGCCAAGACCGGGTTAATGGCAATCTGAAGCCGATGGTCGTGAACGTGTTGAATTATACCAAGGCACCTGCGGGCAAGCCGACCCTGTTATCTTATGATGACGCTGAAACCTTGTTCCATGAATTTGGTCACGGCCTGCATGGGCTCTTGTCCAATGTCGCTTATCCAAGCCTCGCAGGCACCGCCGTGTCGCGCGACTTTGTCGAATTCCCTGCGCAAATCTATGAGCACTGGCTGGGCCAACGCCAAGTGTTGGAGCGTTTTGCCCGTCACAGCGACACCGGTGCTGCTATGCCTAAGGAGCTTTTGGACAAAGTGATGGCTGCGCGTAACCACGACCAAGGCTTTGCCACGGTTGAGTTTTTATCTTCGGCCTTGGTCGATATGGATGTACACAGCCAACCCAATCTGCCTAAGGGCTTTGACATGGGGGCCTTTGAAAAAGAAAGCCTCGCCCGGATCGGCATGCCGCGGGAAATCGTAATGCGCCACCGGCCGACCCACTTTGGCCATATCTTCTCTGGCGGTTATTCGGCCGGCTATTACTCTTACATGTGGTCGGAAGTTCTCGACGCCGATGGCTTCCGCGCCTTCACCGAGACGGGCGATATCTTCAACAAAGATGTCGCCAAGCGCTTGCGAACCTTTGTCTATGCCGGCGGCAATTCGCGTGACCCGGCAGAAGCTTATCGCCAGTATCGCGGCCGCGATCCCGATCCAAAGGCGCTGTTGGAAATGCGCGGCCTCGCGGACGGCACCAGCGGCAATTAAGCCGCTTCGGCTCGACCTTGTTCCACACGTTGCGCATGGCTGATGATCAGATCAGCCATGTGCTTGGTTTTTGACGGCGGTAGATCATGGGCCATTTGGTCTATGACCTCTAGCTTTGCACCGGGAATACGCCGTGCGGTGTCGACCCCGCATGCCAGTGGCACCAATTCATCCTGCTTGCCATGAATGACCAAGGTGGGCGCTTGGATTGAGGCCAGCTTTCCGGCACGCGCGCCATCGGCCAGAACGGCAATGAGTTGTCGTAGCGTGCCTTTGGGATCATAAGCGCGATCATAGGCAGCGGTCGAATGATTGACGAAGGCATCGGGCGCGCGCGCCGGATCGGGGTAGGAGATCAATTCCAGCGTCCGCCGACCAATCTCAATTGCTTCATCGCGGCTTGGTGCCTTGCTCCGGCGTGCCGTCAGACGTTGGCGCAGTTTCGCCGGGGCGCTGGGCAAACCGCGGGCACCGCTGGTGGACATCACAGAGATTAAACTGCGCACCCGAGTTGGATGATAGATCGCCATGTTTTGCGCAATCATCCCACCCATAGAGACCCCAACGACATGGGCGGCATCGATCCCCAGATGATCCAAGAGCGCCACCGCATCTTGGGCCATATCCTTGACGTGATAGGCAGTCTTAAAGCCGATCCCGAGCAAAAGCCCCGCAATCGCGCGCAATGGGCTTGCTACTTGTGCGCCATGAAAATGAGTTGAAAGGCCCACGTCGCGATTATCAAACAAGATCACGCGATGCCCGGCAGCTACCAGCTCTGCCATGAAATCTTCCGGCCACGCGATCAATTGCCGCCCCAGCCCCATGACCAACAACAAAGGCACACCAGAGGCCGCGCCCCGTTCTTCATAATAAAGTTCAATGCCATTGGCTTGAATGGTCGGCATGCACATGTCCCCCGATGCAGGCGTGGTGGATTTAGTCGGAAACGCAAACAAAAACGGCCCTGAGATACCTCAAGGCCGTTTTCAAGTCGTGTCAACCGCGCTCGCGTTGCTCGCATTCCAATTGGCGCGCAACTTTGATCCGTTGGATCAAAACGCGCTTAGGAGCTTATGCAGCCAGAGCGGCCTTTGCCTTTTCAACCACGGCTGCGAAGGCGGCGGGTTCGCGGATCGCGATATCGCTCAACACTTTGCGGTCGACTTGGACGCCTGCTTTCAACAAGCCGTTGATGAAGACCGAATAGGTCATGTCATGCTGACGGGCTGCTGCGTTGATGCGCTGGATCCACAAA
>VYLK01000574.1_pt1 | contig 11391 bp, 5 predicted proteins | sample 5114321 | NCBI WGS metagenome assembly VYLK01 (sample SAMN12291792, study PRJNA351875) | freshwater metagenome | isolation source: freshwater lake | place: USA: Michigan, MSU2 Lake | collected 2011-08-16
GAGGTGCGCAGAAGCGCCTCGGCCAGATTATCTACGGGAGCCGAGCCGGGGCGCGTTACCACTACCTCCCAGTTGGCGCTGGCATCCGTGAGGAAGCCGCCATACAAAATGGGCATAACCCCACAGTAGATAAAGGATGATTTACCGCTGCCAGAAGGGCCGACAACACCAACGAAGCGGCTTTTGGCAAGTTTGAGCAATACTTCATCGCTTTGGCCCTCGCGTCCAAAAAAGAGGTGGCTTTCCTCGATCTTGAAGGGCCTTAGGCCCGGAAAGGGGTTGCTGATGCTGATGTCCGAAAGAGTTTCTGCAGTACGCATAATCCTTGAGGTTAGATGTCTTGAAGAAAAGTTTTGAGGGATTCAATGATGCGGTTGGTTTCCCGACCGGTAAACACTTCAATTTTTTGGTTTTTGATCTGCTCCATATCGGGCAGTGCCTCGGTGGAAATAACCGCTTTGCCGCGCATGGGTTTCTTGCGCCCGAAGCCGGGTGCCTTCAGCAGATCGAGTATTTTCATGCGCACCCACTGGTCGTTGACCTTGTCTTTATAGACGATAGCCGCATCAAAAGACAACAGGTTGTCGATGTGGCGCCGGCGCGTATCCATAAGGTCGCCTTCCGTTGCCGGGATCAACACAGTGAAGCCCGACTTTTCGATCACTTCGCGCAGTGGTTTGATGGCCTCGGTATCGATCCGGTCGTAGATCAGGTAAACAATGCGTCCGCTCTGTTGGTGCGTGTGGTTTTGTTCGGCTTCCAGCAATTCCTCGCGCATGATGTTTTTGAAATCTTCGAGCGGAGTTTGCAGAATTTCGGCTCCTTCCTGGGCCTCCAGGTCGCGCTTGATGGTATCGATGAAGGATCTCTGCTGGTCGCTTGCGTTTTTCAGATTTGGGGCGATCCAGATCAGGCGTAAGAACCGTTCTTTTGCTTCACGCTTGGCGAGGCTGTGTTCGGCCGCAAAGGAATTTTGCAAGTCCACCACGGAACGATCGCTGCCCTCGGGTATTTCGCCGTATGCGCTGCCAATCAGATGTACGGACATTGTACTGGCGGCCAGATCGGCCCGCACCTGCCGCTCAAAAGCTTCGAGGCCCAGAGGCAGGGCGTGTTCCGGTCGAACCATATATCCGTGCCGCAGCAATTCTCGTTTGATGATGTTTCGCTGCACGGCCAGATCGTGCCCCGTTTCGGCCAGGTAGACTGCTTTCCGGCGATAGATGTTTTTCACGCCTGTTTTAGCTCCTTCGCGGAGCACCAGCAGGGTTTCGCTCACATCGTAGGCAAGGTCTACCATTTTCATCCAGTATTGCTTTTCCGCTTCCTGGCTGAAAAAGTCGGAGTACTCTCTCATCACACCCGTTTCGGCGTCCAACTGAAACATATCGTAGCCGTCCATGTCGCGCAAGCGTGGGGGTTGTTCGCCCAGCGAAAGCGGACTTTTCAGCACTTTAAAAATCCGGTTGCTGCCGCCACCCGAAATGGCTTTGACGTACGACTCCACGGTGTCCAGGCAGCGGCCTGACTGTATGAAGTCCTTCGACAGTACGGTGATTAGCACCCCCACGTTGTCGAGCGTGGCTGCGGTGACTGAGTCAAATTCGGATTTAAGCACAATTTGCGCTTTGGTGCCGAGAACCTGCTCAAGCATGAGTTCGAGGAACTTCTTAAACTGCGTCACCCAACCCGGGTCTCCCTTCTGGGTTGTTTCATTGTCTTTTTCGGCGAAGGTAACTAAGGCATCAATGGTGTAGGGCATACTCAGGGAGTGGGGTGGGTGGTAGATGATTGGTTCTTCAACATAGTTTGCACGGTTTCGTGGTGGTTTGCCAGCACGAAATAAAAGTCAGCTTGTTGCAGTTGGAAAACGACGGCTCGTTCAAGGCCTTTTAACATTTTGGCCGGCGGTGGAGATTCGATATAAAAAACATCACCATAAACCTGTCCTTTCTTCAGTGTGATGATTTCGCCATTGGCAAGAGTGAACTCCACAACACCATGTGCCACAATAAATATCGGAGGCTCCGCGGAGGCAGCAACGGCTCGTTGTTCATTTTTTCGCAGGTCAATGGAAGTGATCCGGTCGGCCAGTTCTGACAAAACGGATCCGGAAACCCCGCGAAAAGCGTGAACCAGTTGCAAAAAAAATACAATTTCGATGTGCAGGAAGAAACCATCGTCCAGCCCATCAACCAATTGGTTGTTGGCGATGGACTGATCGATTTTCTTTTTGTCGCCATGGGGGAGGCGCTGCGACACGCTCTCGTACACATTTTGGTCTTTATGATAAATCACCCAGGCGGCAGTTTCCTGCAGCATCTTGTCGGGGTTGAAGAGCTGCCCGATCAATCCACGGCTAACCCGGAATTCGGGCATGTAGGCGGCCAAATGGATGGCGCATGCTTTCGACCAGCGGTTGTTAAAATTGAAATCCCGGTTCAGAACGTAATTGACCACCTGAATGGGGGTATAAGTTTCCCGCGGAAAGTACACCTGTAGCTGCTCCAGTTTTCCCGCTGTAGGTGTGTCATCCAGCAGTGGGATCAGTTTTGGTTTAAGCTCATTTTCCAGGAACAGGTCAAGCAATTCGAGGGCGTACTGAATGCTGTCCGGGGTGGCAATGAGCAGGTTTTCACGAACCAATTGCACACTTTTGGCGTCGTAAATCAGTGAAAGCAGCAGCGTAATCTGTTCGTAATTCTCGTGAGTTTCTTCGGTAAGGGCCTGACGCAGGATCACATACTCGCCTTCATTCGGCAATTCATCCACAGCTGCCAGGTTCCACAGCGTCTTCCCCATTTCGATATCCAATACCTCTTTGACCAGGATGGCTTCCCGTCCGCCGGCAACATACTCCCGGTGGCGCAGGCAATACAGGATTTGTTTAACGATGCGCTTGTCAGGATAGTCGATCTTCTTGAGCAACAGCGCGAGGGATTCTTTCCCCTCGATGCTACCCATGATTTGAATGATTTTTTGCATCACCGTGTCGGCCTGGCCTGCACGGTGAAAGGCATTCTCTAATGCGGGCAGGGCCTTTGCGCCCGCTTCTTTCAGCGCCGCGGCAGCTTCATGGCAATAGGCGGGTGAAGCGAGCAGGTCGATCAGCATCGGCCACGTTTCGGGCTGCTTTGTTTTGCGTGCTGTGTAAAGCGCTTCGCGGCGTACCTTCGGATCGCCATCGCGCAGCAGTTCGAGCAGGATGAAGATCGTTCGGGAGCTCACCATCTGCCGGAGTAGTTTGGCGGCAAATTGGCGGTCGTTTTGCCGCGGCGACTTGCTGAGCTGCATCAGCCGGTCAACCGGTATCGACAGCACGTCTGTTTCGCTGATCGTAGCCGATGCCTGGGCAGCGAGTTCTTTAGTTTCATCGGATTCACGGCCAAGGCCCAGGGCGTTGATCTTTTCCTGAGCCAGTTGCTGGAGTTTTCGGTTGCCCGAATTGCTCGACTGCAGGAGGGAAGACTCAAAAAGCGCTGGTTCCATGCGCTCCATGAATTTAAGTCCATATAGTACTTTACCCTCTACCGGACTTGCTACTTCACGCTGTAGTATGCCGTCAAGGGTGTATTGTTGTTCTGTATGTTCCCTGGCAGCGGCTGCACGGCTCGTACGCAGGGAGTTTTGGAGGGTTTCGCGGTAGCCATTGTACATGCGGTTGGTCACCCAGTACCATAGTGCCAGCATGGGTAGGGTAAACAAGGTGATCGAAAGGAGATCAAAAATTTCAAATTGATTGATGAGTACAATCAACCCCCCGGCGATGATACTGGCCATCGCGGCAATGCTGCCCTCCATCTTGGTCTGGGCATCCAATTTGATCCTTTTGTCGATGGGTATATAGTACATCTTGAGCACAGGGTCGTCCATGGCGCCTTTCAGGGAGTTGACAAACAGCTTACTCATGGCGATAAGGATGAAGAAGAAGATCACCGTAGATCCGGTTTCGTAGCCGAATAAGCTACCCAGTGTAAACGCGCCAATCGTGAACAGGGTCAGCAGAATAGGGTTAATCAGCAAAGCGACTTTCAGCCCGTAGTCGGTGGTGATTCGGTCGGTACCGAACATGCCGAACAAGAACCCAAAAATAACGATGGTGGCCTCGAACAACGACAGAAAGTAGGGTAACTCTTCCTGGCTGAATCGGGTGGTGGTGGCATTATAAAAGGAGTAGTCGATAAACCGGAGGCACACGGTAGAGATGATCACAAAGACCGCCATCGCCACCAGGTATTTCGACTTCAAAAACTGAATTGGTCCGAGCCGGCTGAGTTTTTTGTCATCGCCCACATCGCTGACGAGCGTGATTTCAGCGCGCAGGTATTTCCGCGACAATACGATAAAGAGAAGCAGAAAACCACCGGCCGCGGCCAGCGATATCGTAAACAGCGTCTCGATCGGCAACCCAAAATTCAGTAACACCGGGATGGTAAAAAATGCGAGGAGGGAGGCGATATCTACCCCCACATCCACCGACCCGATTACCCGCTTAGCCTGCCGAAGGTTAAAAAGGCGACCGAAGGCGCCCCAGAAAATAAGTTGTGAGATAAATGTGAAGGGGAGAACCAGCGCAAAGCCGAAGGCGTAGTGGATTTCGTCATCACCGAACACGCTCTGGAGCCACGCCTCACCAAATTCGATCAATCCAACCAGCCCGATAATGATAATCAGGTTGGTGATGGCTAACACGGAAAAACTTACCCGGCCCTGAAGTTGGCCGTAAAGCATCGTAGCGAGGAGACCCAGCACACCGGCTGCGAAAAGCGCCACCGGGAGGTCTTTACCTTCATCGTAGTGATTCAAAAAAAGTGTCTGGGAGGCAACCGATACAGTCGCCAAAAAAAGCCCCATTAAAAAACTGATGAGCAACAGCAATGTTACCGGGCCGACTTCGTCATATTCAACACCAAGCACACGCTGGAGTAGCTTTTTCATAGACGGTTTATGTTAGAAATGGCTAAAATACTTTAAAAACCTTACAATAAGCAATAGTTTATAACGTTTTCTGAAATTTTTAGGGTTATGGCGTGCTATCTGCCACGTGAATGCGGTCGATCGCCCCGTTGATATTCGTGTATCCAGAGTGGGGTAGCCAATGCATTGAATTCCCTGCATTGCAAAACATACCGGTCTTGAACATGCTATGGAAGACTTAGGATAGAGCTGAGTCCCGTAACTACTTGTACTTCCTTTAAACTGGTTAAGCTTACCTTGTTCCTCGTGTGGGCGGTAGGGTCGCCAGTGGGTTTGCGTTTCCTTTTTTCGCGTAGCTATTGTTGAACAAGCCGAATCTTCTTGCCGGAGATACGCACATGGAGTGCCAGGTCGTTGGCAAGAAATGACCTCCCTTTTTTGACATCGTGTTAGTCTGCGTTTTTCGGGATTTTTTGGATCTGAATCATTTTACCACCATGTAAGGTTTCGGTAACTTTATCTGAAAATATGCCAAAATCAGGAACAAATCTTTTGGCATATTTGCCCTGATTTGGTATTCGGGTCCAGTCCAAGCCAATGTTGCGTAACAAACTTTTACCTTGACTCAGTAGCGTGCCCTGTCATTCTCGTTTTTTGTTGTTACTTGTTCGTGCGGGGTTGGTGTTGGCTTTGTTGCTCTCTGGCGAAGGAGGTCTATACGCACAGCCGCCCGTACCTCATCAATTGCCTACCGAAGTTAATCGCATCCGGCTTGACGACCGCGTGGCGATATACATTGATTCAACGGGGCAAGCTTCTTTTACGGACGTTCAGTCACGTGCCGCACAGCAAAAATTCGTAGCCAACGCCGGGCGTTCCCTCGTGTTCGGATATTTACCTCATCCGATCTGGCTCCGCATCGTGCTCTCCAGCGAGGGCCGTGGAAAAAAGTGGTACCTCGAACTACCGGCACCCTATTTGGAATATGTAGATTTCTACCAGCAGCACTACGGTACGTGGCAAGGCGTTTTTGGCGGTTATTACCGCCCGCATGCAGATCGGGGTGTGCCACACACTGGTTTTGCGCTACCCCTGATTTTTAATGAAGAAGGTAATACAACTGTCTTTATTCGAATTGCAGGCGATAGTCCGAAGACGTTCCCCCTGTATGCCGTTGAAGAGGCCGCTTTTATTGCTGACAACGAAAGGGACAACATCGGGTATGGAATCTTCTTCGGCATCCTCGGGGTGATGTTTTTCTTCAACCTGATTATTGGCCTCACACTCCGGCAGATGAATTACCTGTTGTACGTGTGCACCATCTTTTGTTCGTTTCTTGTATTTGCCTCGGCGTCCGGCTATGCTTCTAAGTACCTGTGGCCCAACCTGCCGGCAATGAATTTCTATGCAGGCCGGCTGATCTTGGGCCCTTTTGCCGTTTTTCTGGCTCTGTTTGCCATCCGCTTTTTGGAAACCAGAAAGTACTCAACATTTTTTCACTACGTTTTACTGGTGGTGATACCCCTTGCTGTGCTTTCAACGGTGCTGGTGGCTACTGGAGTGAAATCTTCCGCGGGCAATAACCTGCTGGCGATTACCTGTCTCATCCTGATTGCAGCGGGTATTGTTTGCCGGGTACGGGGAAACCGGCTGGCTATTTATTTTATCGCTGCCTGGACGTTCTACCTGTTTGGTGGGCTGATGTTGCTGTTACGCAATGCGGGTGTATTCGAGTCGAACTTCTGGACTACCCACCTGCCGGAAATCGGTGCAGCGGTGGAAACGATTATCATTGCGTTTGCGCTGGGAGACCGGTATCGCCAGTTCAAAAAAGAAAAAGAACAAGCTCAACACCTGGCCCTGCAGGTACAGCGAGAAGCAAATGAAAAACTGGAGCGTACCGTGGCCGAGCGGACCGAGCAATTGCGGGAAACCGTGAATGTGTTGAATGATCAGTTGTTACGAAATGAGGAACAAACAAAAATCATCCGCCAGAAGAATGCCGAACTGGACGCATTTGTGTATGGGGTTAGCCATGATCTGAAAAGTCCGGTGGCCTCACTGCTTTCCCTCACGGCACTGGCAAAGGCAGATGTGGATCACCCCACCGCTGATCAGTATTTCATACAACAAGAACACGAACTGACCAGGCTCAATGCAATCATCCGTGACCTGATGACCATCACCCGCATTGAGCATGAGGCACCCAAACGCGATGTTATTGATTTTGAAAAGATGGTAGCGGATTGCCTGCAGGCGCTGCGCGGCTTATCGAACTTCGCCAGCGTTCGGGTTGAAAAGGAAATCGAACCCACTCCGGGTTTAAAGTCGGAATGGATCTTCCTAAACAACATCCTCCAGAATCTGTTGGAAAACGCGGTTAAGTATGCCGGAGACCATGACCCGTTTGTCCGTATCCGGATCAGCCGAATGGCGCACAATCTGGTGATCGAAGTGACCGACAATGGCCTTGGCATCGCCCCGGAATTTCAATCGCGGATCTTTGATATGTTCTTTCGGGCCACTGATCGATCGCACGGCACCGGTTTGGGTCTTTTTATTTTGAAGCGATCAGTCGACCGCTTAAAGGGCGCAATCGAGGTAGAAAGTGTTCTGGGCAGAGGTTCTACTTTTCGGGTGTTGCTTCCCTGCTGATAGCTGCTCGCTGCTGCGGACGATGAAGCCGTAGGCACAATTTCTGCCTTAAAGACTGCCTCTGGGTGCAAACGTTAAACGCCTGACACGTTCATGCCGTAAGCCCTAACACATCCGCTCACCTAAAAGTATGGCCTGTGAGACCGGATCGTTTGGAAACAAAAAGGGTTGTCGCGCGTCCGGCTTGCGTGTATTGGCGGGACTATCTACCTTTCTCACTGACTTTATAAAATGGCGACTGGAAAACCCACCCTCACGTTCTCCCAAATCATCAACATGAATGTGGGCTTTTTTGGGATTCAATACAGCTTTGGCCTCCAGCAAAGCGCGGTCAACCCGATCTACGATTTTCTGGGTGCCAGCCCGGATGAAATCCCCATCCTGAATCTGGCCGGGCCGGTTACCGGTTTGCTTATTCAACCCATAATTGGTGCCCTGAGCGACAAAACCTGGAGCCCGCGATTCGGCCGCCGTAAACCTTACTTTTTTATCGGGGCTGTGCTGTGTTCCATTTGCCTGTTTTTCTTTCCGTTCAGCAGCGCCCTGTGGATGGCCGCGGGGCTGCTCTGGATCCTCGATGTGGGCAACAACACGGCCATGGAGCCCTACCGCGCGTTCATTGCCGACAAACTGAATGATGAACAGCGGCCCACCGGCTTTCAAACCCAGAGTTTCTTTACCGGACTTGGCCAGACGCTTGCAAATATCTCGCTGTTTGTTTTTCCGATTCTGATCATCGGGAAAACCGGTGCCATTCCGAACTGGGTGTTCGCTTCCTTTTTTCTGGGTTCCGTGTGTTCGATTGCCACGATCTGGTGGAGTATGTATACCACACAGGAGATACCGCCGTCAGCCGAAGAAGTGCCGGAGATCAGGCGTGCCAACGAAGGCCAGCCACACCTGGTGGTGCAGTTTTTTATCTCGGTGGCCACTTCGTTAATCGCCTACCTGGTTTTATTTTTGATCGCGATTCCTTCCCTGTTTCTACCGACCTTACTGCCACGGCTAATCCGCTGGCTGCGCGAAAACGCTTTCACACGGCTGGCATTTGCCCAGAACATCGAAATCATGGAAGCCATTCTCGTAATGCCAAAGGTGATGTGGCAATTGGCGCTCGTCTATTTGTTTCAATGGTATGCGCTTTTCTGTTACTGGCAGAATGCATCCAAAAGTGTGGCGTTGTCCGTTTGGAGGGCAACGCCCGCATCCGATCCAACAGCCTATGAAACAGCGGTGAGTTGGACCGGCCTGGTAAACGGGTGGTACAACATCGTTACCTTCCTGACGGCTTTCGCGTTGGTGTGGTTTGTGCAGCGCAGTTCGGCGAAAGTTGTTCATTTCGGATGTCTTGTGCTGGCTGGCGCGGGCCTTCTGGTATTCCCATTCATTGAAAACAAATACCTGCTCTTTCCGGCCATCACCGGCTTTGGCATCGGCTGGGCCAGTATGATGGGCATTCCCTATCTGCTCGTGGTGGGTGGAATTCCGCGCGAACGCTACGGAGTCTACATAGGCATCATCAACATGATGATTGTGGTACCGATGATTTTACAGACGCTCTCCTTCGGCTGGGTGATGAAGAACCTGCTGGGCAATAACAGCAGCCACGCAGTACTGTTTGCCGGTGTCTTGCTGCTGTTGGCAGCCGGGGCCACGCTCCTGATCCGGCCACAGCCGACATCAAACGAAATGCAATTCAATTCAACCTCTCATTAATGTTATGCACGTATACGTAGCGGAATTTTTCGGAACTCTTTTGGTTATCCTGCTGGGGAATGGCATCGTTGCCGGCGCCCTGCTGAGGGGCAGCAAGGCGGAAAACCCGGGCTGGTTTACGATTTGCTTCACGTGGGGCCTGGCGGTGACGCTCGCCATCTATGCCGTTGGCACCATTAGCGGGGCCCACCTCAATCCGGCGGTAACCATTGCCTTCGCCATCAAAGGCGACTTTGCCATGGCGCAGGTGGGTGGCTACCTGGCTGCACAAGTGGGCGGCGCCTTTGCCGGTGCCATTTTAGTTTGGCTCCACTACCTGCCGCACTGGCGCAGCACCCCCGATGGTGCCGCAAAGCGGGCCGCATTTTGCACGGCACCGGCGGTGCGCAACCCGGTTACGAACTTCCTCAGCGAGGTGTTGGCTTCCACCGTGCTGGTGTTGGGTCTGCTATTCCTGGGCACCAACGAGTTTACGCAGGGGCTCAGCCCCATTGTCGTTGGGTTGCTCATCATGGCGATCGGCTTGGGCCTCGGCGGCACCACAGGTTTTGCCATCAATCCCGCCCGCGACCTCGGTCCGCGGCTTGCCCACGCACTCTTACCCATTTCTGGAAAGACCGACTCCGCCTGGCGCTATGCCTGGATACCGGTGGTTGGCCCGATCGTGGGCGGCGCACTCGCGGTAGGGATCTACGGAATGCTTTACTGAATTTGTCCATGAAGTACATTGTTTCACTCGACCAGGGCACTACCAGTTCCAGGGCCGTATTATTTGATGAAAGCGGTGCGATTATAGGCATAGCCCAGCAGGAGTTTCGGCAGATCTTCCCTCAGCCCGGCTGGGTGGAACACGACCCGCATGAAATCTGGAAATCTCAGTTGAGTGTGCTGCTTCGGGTGCTGCTCGAAAACGATGTGCGTGCGCGCGATATCGCCGCCATTGGCATCACGAATCAACGCGAAACCACGGTGATCTGGGATCGCGCCACGGGTGAGCCGGTGTACCACGCGATCGTGTGGCAGGATAAGCGCACCGCAGCGAAATGCGAGGCGCTGAAAACAAAAGGCCTGGCCGACCATGTCCGACAAGCGACCGGCCTGGTGATCGACTCCTATTTTTCGGCAACCAAAATAAACTGGGTGCTGGAGGATGTCCCCGGTGTGGCCGAACGCGCCGCCCGCGGTGAGCTTGCCTTTGGCACGATCGACTCCTGGCTGATCTGGAAACTTACCAACGGTAAAAGTCATGTAACCGACTACTCCAACGCATCGCGAACGATGCTTTTCGACATTCGGTCACTAGCGTGGGACGAAACACTTCTCAAGGAACTTAAAATCCCGGCCAGCCTCCTGCCCGAGGTGAAACCCTCGGCTGCGCTATTTGGGCACTGGCACTACGATGGCGCTGAAATTCCGATTGCCGGTGTGGCGGGTGACCAGCAAGCTGCGCTATTTGGCCAGGCTTGCTTTGAACCGGGCACAGCCAAAAACACCTATGGCACCGGCTGCTTCATGCTGATGAATACCGGTTCACAACTCCAGTATTCCAAAAATGGGTTGATTACCACCATTGCCTGGGGGCTGGACGGGCGCGTGGAATATGCGCTCGAAGGGAGTGTGTTTATCGCCGGCGCTGCGGTTCAATGGCTGCGCGACAGCCTCCACCTCATCGATCAATCGAAAGACTCCGAATACTTTGCCGCCAAGGCCTTAGGCTCCAACGAGGTGTATGTTGTTCCCGCTTTCGCGGGATTGGGCGCCCCCTACTGGGACATGTATGCACGAGGCGCCATATTTGGTCTCACCCGCGACACGGGGAAAGACCACATCATTAAAGCGACTCTCGAATCGCTGGCCTATCAAACCAAAGATGTCTTGACTGCGATGGAGGAAGATGCCGGTTTGAAATTATCCGCACTGAAGGTGGATGGCGGAGCCTGTGCCAACAACATGCTCATGCAGTTTCAGGCCGACATCCTCGATACGCCGGTGGAACGCCCGGAAGTCATTGAATCCACAGCGCTGGGAGCGGCCTACCTGGCCGGCATACAGGTGGGCCTCTGGAAGAAAGAGACCATCCTGAAGAACCGCCACATCCAGCAC
>VYLK01000575.1_pt1 | contig 11385 bp, 8 predicted proteins | sample 5114321 | NCBI WGS metagenome assembly VYLK01 (sample SAMN12291792, study PRJNA351875) | freshwater metagenome | isolation source: freshwater lake | place: USA: Michigan, MSU2 Lake | collected 2011-08-16
GGCGACGGGAGGCGCCACAACCGGGGCCGGGGCCGGGGGCGGGGGCGGGGGCGGAGGCGCAACCGGAGGCGCTGCCTTCGGAGCGGGCGGGGCCGGCGGCTTGATCGCGCCGTCGCACTTTTCGTCGGCGGTGGCCGGCGTCCAGCCAGCATCACGCCAGCAGAGTTCGTTCGTGCCGTTCTTCCAGACGGTGCCGTCGGAAGCGCGCCAGTTGTCGACCGACTTCGGGGCCATGCCGCCGTGGGCTGCAGCCAACGACGCGATCGGGGCGGCAAGTGCGGCAGATGCGAAAAGCACCGCCACCTTGTTCAATTTCTTCATGATTCTCCTCTCGAGGAAAGCCGCAGACTAGCCTGCGTAAAGTCCAAAACGACAAGCGCGAGTTGGCATACCTACCGGGCAAATCCCCACAGGCGCGGGCACTCACCACCGACGAGTCATTGTGCCATAGGGCGTCGGATGGCCTGCATTCTGGGCCCTGCTTTGAAGGGACCTGGGGCCGATGTTGCGCTGCCGCGACAAGACGGCGGCCCTAGAATCAGCGGTTTGCCGCACTGCGGACCAGGCCTCTCCGGCCGCCACCAACCACACCGCGCATGACCTCCTTCGCCAAGGAAACACTCCCCGTCAGTCTCGAAGAAGAGATGCGCCGTTCTTACCTCGATTACGCGATGAGCGTGATCGTGGGGCGTGCGTTGCCCGACGCCCGCGACGGCCTGAAGCCCGTGCATCGCCGCTGCTTGTTCGCGATGCATGAACAGTCCAACCACTGGAACCGGCCGTACAAGAAGAGCGCGCGCATCGTCGGTGACGTGATGGGTAAGTACCACCCGCACGGCGATTCGGCGATCTACGAGACCATCGTTCGCATGGCCCAGCCTTTTTCGCTGCGCCACATGCTGGTGGACGGCCAGGGCAACTTCGGCAGCGTCGACGGCGACAACGCCGCGGCCATGCGCTACACCGAGATCCGCCTGTCGAAGATCGCCGCGGAAATGCTGGCCGACATCGACAAGGAAACCGTCGATTTCGCGCCCAACTACGACGGCTCGGAACAAGAGCCGACGGTGCTGCCGGCTCGCCTGCCCAACCTGCTGGTCAACGGCAGCGCCGGCATCGCGGTGGGCATGGCCACCAACATCCCGCCGCACAACCTGAACGAGGTGGTCGACGCCTGCCTGCATCTGCTGCGCAACCCGGAGGCCAGCATCGACGAGCTGATGGAAATCATGCCGGCGCCCGACTTCCCCACCGCCGGCATCATCTACGGCCTGAGCGGCGTGCGCGAGGGCTACCGCACCGGCCGCGGCAAGGTCGTGATGCGCGCGAAGTGCCACTTCGAGGACATCGGCAAGGGCGAGCGCCAGGCGATCATCGTCGACGAGATCCCCTACCAGGTGAACAAGAAGACGCTGCTCGAGCGCATCGCCGAGCTCGTCCACGAGAAGAAGATCGACGGCATCAGCCACATCCAGGACGAGAGCGACAAGTCCGGCATGCGGGTGGTCATCGAGCTCAAGCGCGGTGAGGTGCCCGAGGTGGTGCTGAACAACCTGTACAAGCAGACGCAGCTGCAGGATTCGTTCGGCATGAACATGGTGGCCCTGATCGACGGGCAGCCCAAGCTGTGCAACCTGAAGGACCTGATCGAGGTCTTCCTGGAGCACCGGCGGGAGGTCATCACGCGCCGCACGGTGTTCGAGCTGAAGAAGGCGCGTGAACGCGGCCACGTGCTTGAAGGCCTGGCAGTGGCGCTGGCCAACATCGACGACTTCATCGAGACCATCAAGACCAGCCCCACGCCACCCGTGGCCAAAGCCGCGCTGATGGCCAGGGCCTGGGACAGCAGCATGGTGCGCGAGATGCTCGCGCGCGCCGAAGAAAGCACGCCTGGCGGCCGCGCGGCCTACCGGCCCGAAGGCCTGCCCGCCAGCTACGGCCTGCAGGCCGATGGCCTGTACCGCCTGAGCGACGACCAGGCGCAGGAAATCCTGCAGATGCGCCTGCAGCGCCTGACGGGCCTGGAGCAGGACAAGATCATCGGCGAGTACCGCGAGGTGATGTCGGAGATTGCCGACCTGCTGGACATTCTGGCCAAGCCCGAGCGCGTGACGGCCATCATCAGCAGCGAGCTCGGCGACGTGAAGCGCGAGTTCGGCGAAACCAAGCTCGGCGCGCGCCGCAGCGAGGTGGTGCATAACGCGCAGGAACTGGGCACCGAAGACCTGATCACGCCCACCGACATGGTGGTGACGCTGAGCCACACGGGCTACATCAAGAGCCAGCCGCTGACCGAGTACCGCGCACAGAAGCGCGGCGGCCGCGGCAAGCAGGCGACGCAGACCAAGGAAGACGACTGGGTCGACCAGCTCTTCATCGCCAACACGCACGACTGGATCCTGTGCTTCAGCGACCGCGGCCGTGTGTACTGGCTGAAGGTCTGGGAAGTGCCGCAGGGCAGCCGCGCCAGCCGCGGCAAGCCCATCGTCAACATGTTCCCGCTGCAGCCGGGTGAGAAGGTCACCGTGGTGCTGCCGCTGACGGGCGACACGCGTACCTTCCCGGCCGACCACTTCGTGTTCATGAGCACGGCACTCGGCACGGTGAAGAAGACCTCGCTGGACGAGTTCAGCAACCCGCGCAAGGCCGGCATCATCGCTGTCGACCTTGACGAAGGCGACCACCTCATCGGGGCCGCGCTCACCGACGGCCAGCACGACGTGATGCTGTTCAGCGACGGCGGCAAGGCCGTGCGCTTCGCGGAAGACGAAGTGCGGCCGCTGAGCCGCACTGCCCGCGGCGTGCGCGGCATGGCGCTGGAAGACGGCCAGCGCGTGATTGCCATGCTGGTGGCCGAAGACGAGACGCAGAGCGTGCTCACCGCCACCGAGAACGGCTACGGTAAGCGCACGAGCATCGTGGAGTACACCCGGCACGGCCGTGGCACCAAGGGCATGATTGCCATCCAGCAGAGCGAGCGCAACGGCAAGGTCGTGGCCGCCACGCTGGTGCGCCAGCCCGACGAGATCATGCTCATCACCGACAAGGGCGTGCTGGTGCGCACCCGCGTCAGCGAGATCCGCGAACTGGGCCGCGCCACGCAGGGCGTCACCCTCATCGCGCTGGACAACGGCGCCAAGCTGTCGGGCCTGCAGCGCATCGTCGAGAACGACGCCTCGGGCCAGGACGCCACCGGCCCCGACGCTGAAGACAACACCCCCGGCGACGCCGGTGCAGAAGGAAACTGAGTGAAGTTCAAGCTGATTGCCATCACCGCAGCCCTGGCCGCTGCCGCGGCCGTCCAGGCCCAGACTGCAGCGCCGGCACCGGCTGCCGCGCCCGCACCCGCCGCTGCACCGGCCTCCGAAGCCAAGAAGGCGCTGGTGGCCCGTGTGCTGCAACTGCAGCAGCCGGGCATCGAAGCCATGGCGCGCCAGTTGACAGAACAGCCGGCCCGCCAGCTGCTGCAACGCGCCGGGCAGGCGCTGCAGGGCGTGGCGCCCGAACGCCGCGAGGCGCTGGCGCGCGACATCGAGGCCGATGTCCGCAAGTACGCCGAAGAGGCCACGCCAGTCGTCGTCAACCGGGCGGTGCAACTGGCCCCCAGCACCATCGGTGCGCTGCTCGAAGAGCGCATGAGCGAAGACGAACTGCGCGAGGTCATCGGCGTCCTCGAATCGCCGGCGAACCGCAAGTTCCAGTCGCTGGGCGGTGAGATGCAACGCGCCATTGGCGAAAAGCTCGTGGCCGAGACCCGCGGCGAAGTCGGCCCGAAGCTGCAAGCCCTGGAACAGGCCGTCGCCGCGCGCCTGCAGCCGGCAGCAGACGCCGCTCCCGCGGCCAAGCCCAAGCCCCCTGCCAGCACGGGCGCCAAGCCCGCCGCGCCGGCCAAAAAGCCCTGAACCGCAGCCAGCCAGCGCCTGACCGAAGATGGCAGAACCGAGCGGAGTCGCCCCTGAACTGCTGGCGCTGCGCCAGCACATCGACAACGTCGACCGAGAGTTGCTGGCGCTGCTGAACCGCCGCGCCGGCCTGGCGCTGGAGGTGGGCGAGATCAAGAAGCGCGAGGGCTCGGTGGTCTTCCGGCCCGAGCGCGAGGCGCAGGTCATCGACGGCCTGAAGTCCATCAACCCTGGCCCGCTGAAGAACGACAGCGTCGCGCCGATCTGGCGCGAGATCATGTCGGCCTGCCGCGCCCTGGAAACGCCCACGCGCGTGGCTTACCTGGGCCCGGCCGGCACCTTCAGCGAGGAGGCGGCGCTAGGCTACTTCGGCAGCAGCCTGGTGCGGCTGCCTTGCGCCAGCATCGATGAAGTGATGCACGCCGCCACCAGTGGCGCGGCCGACTTCGGTGTGATGCCGGTGGAGAACAGCACCGAGGGCGTGGTGGCGCGCTCGCTCGACCTGTTCCTGACCACGCCGCTCTTCATCATCGGCGAGACCAGCCTGGTGGTGCGCCACAACCTGCTGCGCAAGGTGGACGAGCTGCAGGGCATCGAGGCCATCTGCGCGCACCCGCAGGCGCTGGCGCAATGCCACCGCTGGCTCAGCCACCATCTGCCCGATGTCGAGCGCCGCCCCGTGGCCAGCAACGCCGAAGGCGCGCGCCTGGCCGGCCTGAACCCCGCGCTGGCGGCCATCGCCAGCACACGCGCGGCCAGCGAGTACGGCCTGCACGTGGTGTCGCCGGCGATCCAGGACGACCCGCACAACCGCACCCGCTTCGCGATCGTCACCCACCCCTCGCGGCACCCGGCGCCCAAGGCCTCGGGGCACGACTGCACCAGCCTCGTGGTCTCGGTCACCAACCGCCCGGGTGCCGTGCACGACATGCTGGTGCCCTTGAAGAACCACGGCGTCTCCATGACCCGCTTCGAGTCGCGCCCTGCGCGTTCGGGTCAGTGGGAGTACTACTTCTACATCGATGTCGAAGGCCACCCTGACGAACCGAAGGTCGACGCCGCCTTGAAGGAGCTTCGCGCCGTCTGCGCGTTCTTCAAGATCCTCGGCACCTACCCCATCGACGTGCACTGACCATGTTCCAGCAACTCGGCGTCATCGGATGCGGCCTGATGGGCGGCAGCTTTGCGCTGGCGCTCAAGCGGGCCGGTCTGGTCAAGCGCGTCGTCGGCTACAGCAAATCACCCAGCACCACCGAGCGCGCCAAGCGCATGGGCGTCATCGACGTCGCGGCCGAATCGGCGCTGCTGGCCGTGTCAGGCTCGGACATCGTGCTCATCGCCGTGCCGGTGGCCGCCACGGAAACCACCTTCAAGGCCATCCGCCATCTCGTCGAGCCCGGCGTGCTGGTGATGGACGTGGGCAGCACCAAGCGCGACGTGGTCGACGCCGCACGGCGCGTGCTGCGCGAGCGCATCGGTTCCTTCGTGCCGGCGCACCCCATCGCGGGCAAGGAAGTCTCGGGCATCCAGCATGCCGATGCGGCGCTCTACAACGGACGCCAGGTCATCCTCACGCCGCTCGCCCAGACCGCACCCGAGCTGGTGCAGAAGGCCACCGACGTTTGGAGCAGCATCGGCGCGCAGGTGCTGAAGATGACGCCGGAGAACCACGACGCCGCCTTCGCCGCCGTGAGCCACCTGCCGCACCTGCTGGCTTTTGCCTACTTCAGCTCGGTGGTGAACCAGCCGGCCGGGCGCGACTTTCTCTCGCTGGCCGGCCCCGGCTTCCGTGATTTCACGCGCATCGCGGCCAGCAGCCCCGAGACCTGGCGCGACATCCTCGTGGCCAACCGCGAAGAGGTGCTCAAGCAGAGCCAGCGCTTCCGCCAGGCGCTCGACGCGCTGGAGCACGTGATGCGCGAGGGCAATGCCGACGCACTGGAAGGCCTGATCCGCGGGCCTTCCGAAGGCCGCGCCACCTGGCAGATGGGCGCGCCCCGCTTGCCCGGCGGCGGCAAGAACTCTTCATCCTGAACCCGGCAAGGGCGCGCAGCGCCCCGCGCGCATGCACGACATCCCTTTCCTCGACCTTCCGCCGCTGACCGGCGCCTCGGGCACCGTGCGCCTGCCCGGCAGCAAGAGCATCAGCAACCGTGTGCTGCTGCTGGCAGGGCTGGCCAGCGGCACCACCGCCGTGCACGACCTGCTGGACAGCGACGACACGCGCGTGATGCTCGAAGCCCTGGCCACGCTGGGCTGCGGCCTGCAGTGGCAGGGCGAAGGCCGACAGCGGGTGCTGCACCTCACCGGCCTGGGCGGCCGGCTGAACGTGGAAGAGGCCGACCTCTTCCTGGGCAATGCCGGCACGGCGATGCGCCCGCTGGCAGCAGCACTCGCCGTGCTAGCCGCCACGCAAGGCGGCCGCTACACGCTGCGCGGCGTGCCGCGCATGCACGAGCGGCCCATCGGCGACCTGGTGGACGCGTTGCGCCCGCTGGGCTGCACGGTCGAAGACCTGGGCACGCCGGGCTACCCGCCGCTGCGCGTCTCGGGCACTGCGGGCGGTGAACTCGCCACGCAGCAGCCCATCCGCGTGCGGGGCGATGTCTCCAGCCAGTTCCTCACCGCGCTGCTGCTCGCACTGCCGCTGGTGAGCGCACAGCGCGACATCACCATCGAAGTGGACGGCGAGCTCATCAGCCAGCCCTACATCAGCATCACGCTGAACCTCCTGCAGCGCTTCGGCATCGCAGTGCGGCAAGAAGGCTGGCAGCGTTTCACCATCCCTTGCTCTCAGGGCCGCAGCGCCTACCGCTCGCCGGGCGCGGTGCACGTGGAAGGCGATGCCTCATCGGCCTCGTACTTCGTCGCCCTGGGCGCCATCGCCGCACACGGCGGCGCGCCGGTGCGCATCGAGGGCGTGGGCAGCGACAGCATCCAGGGCGACATCCGCTTCGTCGATGCGGCCGTGGCCATGGGCGCGCAGGTCAAGAGCGGCCCGGGCTGGCTGGAGGTGCACCGAGGCCGCTGGCCGCTGGCGGCCATCGACCTCGACTGCAAGCACATCCCCGACGCCGCCATGACGCTGGCCGTCATGGCGCTCTACGCCGACGGCACCACGCGCCTGAGCGGCATCGCCAGCTGGCGCGTGAAAGAAACCGACCGCATCGCCGCGATGGCCACCGAGCTGCGCCAGGTGGGCGCCACAGTCACCGAGGGGCCCGACTTCATCGAAGTCACGCCGCCGGCCGCCGGCGCGTGGCGCCCGGCCAGCATCCACACCTACGACGACCACCGCATGGCCATGTGCCTGTCGCTGGCGGCCTTCAACCCGCTGGCGCCCACGGGCAGCGCCGAGGCCGGCTGCGCGGTGCGCATCCTCGACCCGCGCTGCGTCGGCAAGACCTTCCCCGATTACTTCGAAGCCCTGCTGGCCCTGGTGACCGCCCGCACCGAAGACATCCCCGTGATCTGCATCGACGGCCCCACGGCCTCGGGCAAGGGCACGCTGGCGGCGGCCGTGGCCGACGCACTCGGCTACGTGCTGCTCGATTCCGGCGCGCTTTACCGCGCGACGGGGTTGGCCGCACAGTGGGACGGCGTGGCGGACACCGACGAGCCGGCCCTGGCCCGCCTGGCCGGCCTGCTGGACCTGCGTTTCGGCCATGGGCCCGAGGGCAGCCGCGCCTGGCTGCGCGGGCGCGAGGTCAGCGAACAGCTGCGCACTGAAGAAGCCGGCCTGCGCGCCAGCCGCATCTCGGCGCTGCCGGCCGTGCGCCATGCGCTGCAAGACCTGCAGCTGGCCTTCCGCCGCGCCCCGGGCCTGGTGGCCGACGGGCGCGACATGGGCACCGTGATCTTCCCCGCCGCGCCGCTGAAGGTCTACCTCACGGCAAGTGCCGCCACGCGGGCCGAGAGGCGCCATAAGCAGTTGATTTCGAAGGGAATTCCGGCTAGCATCGCCGACCTTCGCGCAGACCTTGAGGCCCGCGACGCCCGTGACAAAAACCGGGCCGTGGCCCCCTTGAAGCCCGCCGAAGACGCGTACTTGCTGGACAACTCGAACCTCAGCGTCGAAGACTCGGTGCAACAGGTGTTGAGCTGGTGGCAAGCCCGCCGGCCCTTCCCGGCCCGCAGCTAGTACGCCAGAGGTCCCGCACACCTCCCGCAGTGGCCGTCAGGCCCATGGGTGTGCGGGGTGTTCAACCCCAACCGCGGCACCCGCCGCACGCACGCCCGGCTCTGCTGTCAACTCCTCCGGGTACTCAGGAAACTCATGTCCGTTACCACTACCGTCACCGCCAAGGGTGGCATGTCCGAATTCGCGGCCCTGTTCGAAGAGTCGCTCAAGTCCAACGACATGCGCGTCGGCGAGGTCATCTCCGCTGAAGTCGTGCGCATCGAGTTCAACCACGTCGTGGTGAACGCCGGTCTGAAGAGCGAGAGCTACGTCGCCATCGAAGAATTCAAGAACGACCAGGGCGAGCTGGAAGTTCAAGTCGGCGACTTCGTCTCGGTGGCCATCGACGCCGTCGAGAACGGCTACGGCGACACCATCCTCAGCCGCGACAAGGCCAAGCGCCTGGCTTCGTGGATGAGCCTGGAGAACTCGCTGGAAAGCGGCGAATTCGTCACCGGCACGGTCAGTGGCAAGGTCAAGGGCGGTCTGACCGTCCTGGTCAACGGCATCCGCGCCTTCCTGCCTGGCAGCCTGCTCGACACGCGTCCCGTCAAGGACATGACGCCGTTCGAAGGCAAGACCATGGAGTTCAAGGTCATCAAGCTCGACCGCAAGCGCAACAACGTGGTGCTGAGCCGCCGCGCTGTCGTGGAAGCGAGCATGGGCGAAGAGCGCGCCAAGCTGCTCGAGACCCTGAGCGAAGGCGCCATCGTCAATGGCGTGGTCAAGAACATCACCGAGTACGGCGCCTTCGTCGACCTGGGTGGCATCGACGGCCTGCTGCACATCACCGACATGGCCTGGCGCCGCGTCCGTCACCCGAGCGAAGTGGTGACGGTCGGCCAAGAACTGACGGCCAAGGTCCTGAAGTTCGACGCCGAGAAGAACCGCGTCAGCCTGGGCCTGAAGCAGCTGGGCGACGACCCGTGGCACGGCGTGAGCCGCCGCTACCCGAACAGCACGCGCCTGTTCGGCAAGATCACGAACATCGCCGACTACGGCGCGTTCGTCGAGATCGAGCCGGGCATCGAAGGCCTGGTGCACGTCTCCGAGATGGACTGGACCAACAAGAACGTCGCTCCCGCCAAGGTCGTCACCCTGGGCGAAGAAGTCGAAGTCATGGTTCTGGAGATCGACGAAGACAAGCGCCGCATCAGCCTGGGCATGAAGCAGTGCAAGGCCAACCCGTGGGAAGAGTTCAGCACCACGGTCAAGCGCGGTGACCGCGTCAAGGGCCCGGTCAAGAGCATCACCGACTTCGGCGTGTTCATCGGCCTGTCGGCCGGCATCGACGGCCTGGTGCACCTGTCCGACCTGTCGTGGCACGAGCCGGGCGAGACCGCCGTGCGCAACTACAAGAAGGGCCAGGAAGTCGACGCCATCGTGCTGGCCGTGGACGTGGAGCGCGAGCGCATCAGCCTGGGCATCAAGCAGCTCGACACCGACCCCTTCACCAGCTTCACCACGATCAACGACCGTGGTGCTGTGGTCAACGGCAAGGTCAAGAGCGTCGACCCGCGCGGCGCCGAGATCCAGCTGAACGAAGACGTCACTGGCTACCTGCGTGCCAGCGAAATCAGCCGTGACCGCGTGGAAGACGCGCGCAACGTGCTGAAGGAAGGCGACGAAGTCAGCGTGATGGTCATCAACGTCGACCGCAAGATGCGCAGCATTCAGCTGTCGATCAAGGCCAAGGACAACGCTGACGAGCAGCAAGCCATGCAGCGCCTGAGCCAGACCAACGAGCGTGAAAACGCCGGCACCACGAGCCTGGGCGCCCTGCTGCGCGCCAAGCTCGACAACCGCGGCGAATAAGCCGCGGCGGGCCGGTGCTGCCTGGTGCAGCGCCGGCCCCTGTTTCTGAGCCCCCTGTTCGACAGGCCCGCGCCGCCCCCGGGCGCGCGGGCTTCTTCATTCAGGGCGGCCCGCTTCCAGCCGGGCCGTCTTCACCTGCAGCAGCCCCATGACACGTTCCGATCTCGTCACCCGCCTGGCCGAGCGCTTTTCGCAGCTCACGCAGCGCGACACCGAGTTCGCCGTGAAGACCATCCTCGACGCGATGAGCGATGCCCTGGCCCGCGGCCACCGCATCGAGATCCGCGGCTTCGGCAGCTTCAGCATCAACCGCCGCCCGCCCCGCCTGGGCCGCAATCCGCGCAGCGGCGAGCAGGTCGTCATCCCTGAAAAGCTGGTGCCCCACTTCAAGCCGGGCAAGGCCCTGCGAGAGGCTGTCGACGCCCAGGCGCCTGCGCGCAACGGCGCCACGGACCTCGACGACTGAGCGGCAGCGCGCCCCGCTGCGCCGCGCCACGCGGCCGGCCCCGCCTAGAATCGATGCCGCATGCGTCTCCTCGTCAGGCTGTTCTGGGCCTTCATCTTCTTCACGCTGTTCGCGTTCGCGCTGAACAACCAGCAACTGGCCACGGTGCGCTGGTTCTTCGGGGTGGAATGGCGCACGCCCATGGTCATCGTGGTGCTGGTGGCCTTTGCCGCCGGCTGCGCCATCGGCGTGATGGCCATGCTGCCGAGCTGGTGGCACCAGCGCCGTGTGGCCAAGCGCAACGCCCCTGAGCCGGTGAAGCCCAACAGCGCGCCGCCCAGCAGCCTGATGCCCAGCGAGTTCGGGCCTGAACACCCGCCCCGCGAGGGGCTCTAGCCGCTGATGGATTTCGACCTGCAGTGGCTGCTGATCGGCCTGCCCGTGGCCTTTGCGCTGGGCTGGATGGCCTCGCGCTTCGACTTGAAGCAGCTCAAGCGCGAGCGTGAAGACGCGCCGCGGGCCTACTTCAAGGGCCTGAACCTGCTGCTCAACGAACAGCAGGACAAGGCCATCGATGCCTTCATCGAGGCCGTGCAGAACGACCCCGACACCACCGAGCTGCATTTCGCCCTGGGCAACCTCTTCCGCCGCCGCGGCGAATTCGAGCGTGCGGTGCGCGTGCACCAGCACCTGCTGGGCCGCAGCGACCTCAAAGCCGGCGACCACGAACGCGCCCAGCGGGCGCTGGCGCAAGACTTCATGAAGGCCGGACTCTTCGACCGCGCCGAAGCCGCCTGGCAGGCGCTGGAAGGCACGGCCTTCGATGGCGAGGCCCGCCTGGCGCTGCTGTCGCTCTTCGAGCGCAGCCGCGACTGGCAGCGCGCCGCCGCGGTGGCCCGCCAGCTCGAAGCCGCGGGCACAGGCGCCTTCGGCTCGCGCATCGCGCACTACGAGTGCGAGCTGGCCGAAGCCGACGACGCGGCCGGCCGGCCCTTCGACGCCGAAGCGGCGTTGCAGCGCGCGCGCGCGGCCGCGCCCCAGGC
>VYLK01000576.1_pt1 | contig 11380 bp, 6 predicted proteins | sample 5114321 | NCBI WGS metagenome assembly VYLK01 (sample SAMN12291792, study PRJNA351875) | freshwater metagenome | isolation source: freshwater lake | place: USA: Michigan, MSU2 Lake | collected 2011-08-16
CCCCGCCCGCTCCCGGCCATCCCGGAGCCGCAGGACCGCGCCTACCCCGGCACCATCGGCTACCACGTCGACGCCACCGACCTGGACCACAGGGTCATCCGCGTGCAGCAGACCATTCCGGTCACCGCCGGCGACCTGACCCTGCTCTATCCGAAATTCATCCCCGGGAACCACGCCGCAACCGGCCCGATCCAGTTGCTCGCCGGCCTGACCGTCACCGCCAACGGCCAGCGGATCGAATGGCTGCGCGACACCCTCGACCCCTATGCCTTCCACCTCGCCATTCCGGCGGGCGTGTCCCAGATCGAGGTCGCCTTCGAATGGCTGACCCAGCCCGACAATGCCGTCTGGCGCGTGGTCATGACGCCCGAAATGGTCAATCTGCAGTGGGAGAAGGCCCTGCTCTATCCGGCCGGCTATGCCCACAGCCGCATCACCTTCCAGCCCTCGATCCAGCTGCCCGCCGGCTGGCAGTACGGTGTGGCCATGGACACGGTGTCGTTCGAGAACGGCCGCGCCACCTTCGCCCCGATCAGCCTCGAGATGCTGGCCGACAGCCCGATGTTCGCCGGGGCCCACTATCGCCGCATCGACATCGATCCGGGCGGCCGCTCGCCGGTCCATCTTAACATCGTCGCCGATTCCGCCGCCAACATCGCCCCGACCCCCGCCTGGATCGAGGCCTATGGTGCGCTCGTCGACCAGGCCGACCGCCTGTTCGGGGCCCGGCATTTCGACCGCTATGAATTCCTGCTGGGCCTGACCTCCCGGATGGGCGGCATCGGCCTGGAGCATCACCGCTCGTCCGAGAACACGGCCCCGCCCGGCTTCTTCACCGACGGCATCACCCGCAATTTCGGCTCGCGCACCCTGCTGCCCCACGAATACGTCCACTCCTGGAACGGCAAATTCCGCCGCCCGTCGGACCAGCTGATCCCCAATTTCAATGAGCCGGTCCAGAACACCCTGCTCTGGGTCTATGAGGGCCAGACCGAATACTGGGGCGACGTCCTGACCGGCCGCTCGGGCCTCGCCACGAAGGAGGAGATGCTCTCGAATTTCGCCGAGATCGCCGCCTTCTACGACAACCAGCCCGGCCGCGACTGGCGCGCCCTGCAGGACACCACCAACCACAATCTGCTCGGCTATCGCACCTCCAACCCCTGGCCGTCGCACATGCGCGGCACCGGCGACTACTACCGCGAGGCCGCCCTGATCTGGCTGGATGCGGACACCCTGATCCGCGAGGCGACCGACAATCGCAAATCGCTCGACGACTTCGCCCGGGCCTTCTTCGGCGTCGACGACGGCGTCTGGAGCCCGAAACCCTATACCTTCGAGGACCTGGTCGCGGCCCTGAACGTGGCGCATCCCCACGACTGGACCACCTTCCTGCGCACCCGTCTGGACGCCGTCGGCCCCGACGCCCGCGCCCCGCTGGACGGCATCACCCGCGGCGGCTACCGGCTGGTCTATGTCGACAGCCTGACCGCAGCCGAGAAACAGGTCCAGACCGGCTGGGCCAACGACTTCCAGTACTCCCTCGGCTTCAGTCTGGGCGGCCCCACCAACCGCATCGGCGGCATTGTCTGGGGCGGTCTGGCCTATCAGGCCGGTCTGGGCGCCGGCTGGGACCTGGTCGCCGTCAATGACCGCGCCGCCTCGGCCGAGGTCCTGCGCGAAGCGGTCACGGCGGCGAAGGCCGGCACCACCCCGATCACCCTGATCATCCGCAACGGTGACCGCTTCCGCACCGTCTCCTTCGACTACCGCGGCGGCCTGCGCTACCCGCGCCTCGAACGGGTCGAGGGCACCCGCGACCGCATCGGCGACATCCTGACGGCGAAAAGTCGGTAGACGAACACACGCGAAGTTCAAACTCCGGGGGATCTGAATGTCTGAACCTGAGCATAAACCGTCGCGCTTGGTGTTGCGACGAGTGCTCCCCAGCCGCAAGCGGCTGACGGAGCTGGCCGTGGTCGTGTTCGGCGTCCTGATTGCACTCGGGCTGGAGAACTTGGTTCAGGAATGGCGCTGGAAGCTTGAGGGTCGAGAACTTGAAGCACTGGCCCGTCAGGAGCTGGAAGTGAACCTGGCTCAAGCGATCGAAAGGATCGCCGTCGACCCGTGCCTGCGTGATCGGGTTGCCCTGCTGGCGTCGGGACTTCGGGGCGAGGCGACGTCCTATGCCCCCCAACCTGCCGCCCGAGGCACCAACAGCAGCGTCAATCGGGCGCTAGGCCAAGCTTATGAGCCTGTCCTCAGGCCCTGGCGATCGGCGAGCATGGAGCGGCTGATGGGTGCCGAGGCCTCGAAGCGGGTGGCTCCGGAGCGCCTCCTGGCGCAATCAGCAGTGCTGACCACACTGGACTCGATGCGGCGCGATCAGATGGAAGAGGTCGCCGCCAGCGGTCGCCTCCTGCCCCTTGCCGTAGGGGTACCGCAGCTGGACGCGGAAGTTCGCGCTGGTCTGCTCGCCGATCTTGGCGATCTCGACCGCGCGAGGGCTGGCGTTGAACTCGTATCCCGCCGCCTTGTGGATCGCGGGACCGAGCTCGGTGTGGCTCCGGACGTGCGCGACGTTCAGAGCCGACTTGAGGAATTGCGCGCCGTCAGCGGCGACTGTGTCGATGCGCAGGGCGGTCTGGCCATAGCAAGGCAGCTGGCGGACAGCGCCGGCTGAGGTTGTCCTGCGTTCATGCAAAACGGGCCGGGGATCGCTCCCCGGCCCGCCCAGAACTGTCCCGAGGGACGGCTCGTACTTCTTACTTGATCTGCACCTTGGCGCCGGCTTCCGTCAGCTTCTTGGCGACTTCGTCGGCAACCTGCTTGGAGACGTTCTCGACGACGTTCTGCGGAGCGCCTTCGACCAGGTCCTTGGCTTCCTTCAGGCCCAGGTCCGGACGAACGCCACGGACTTCCTTGATGGCGTTGATCTTCTTGTCGCCGCCGTCGATCAGGACAACGGTGAACTCGGTCTGCTCTTCGGCAGCTTCGGCCGGAGCGGCACCGCCGCCGACGGGCATGGCCATGGCGACCGGAGCAGCGGCGCTGACGCCCCACTTTTCTTCCAGCAGCTTGGACAGTTCGGCGGCTTCCAGAACGGTCAGTTTCGACAGGTCTTCAACGATTTTGGCGAGATCGGCCATGGTGTGTTTCCTTCGGAGGATTGGGTTTCAGTAGAGAGTTTGCAGAGATGAAAGAGGCGGGTCCGCTTACGCGGCGTCCTTGGCGGCATAGGCGCTGAAAACGCGGGCCAGTTGGGACGCCGGGGCTTGCACGACGCCGGCAACCTTGGTCGCGGGCGCATTGAGCAGGCCGAGCAGCGAGGCGCGGATCTGGTCCAGCGAAGGCAGTTTGGACAGAACGCCCACGCCCGCTGCATCCAGGATCTTGTCACCCATGAAGCCGCCCAGAACCACGAACTTGTCGTTGGCCTTGGCGTATTCAGCGGTGATCTTGGCGGCCGTCACCGCGTCGTCGGCATAGGCGATGCCCACGGGACCCTTGAACAGGCCGTGGTATTCGCTGCCTTCAGCGGCGTCGAGCGCCTTCAGCGCCAGGCGGTTCTTGACCACCTTGAACGTGCCGCCGGCAGTACGCAGGCGTCCACGCAGGTCTTCCATATCCGCAACGGTCAGACCCAGGTTGTGGGTCACGACCACGGCGCCCGCGTCGGCAAAAACGCCCTTCAGCGTTTCGATCGACTCGGCTTTTTGTGCGCGGTCCATTGCGGTCTCCAGTCTGTATTCGCCGCCGGGCTTATTCCCGACGACGGATTGGCCAGTGCGCCACGCATCGCTGCGAGGCGTTCAGGCCGGTCGTAATGTCCGAAGGAAGCTCAAACCCCGACGCCCGGATACCGGAACGTCTGGCGTCGTCTGCATCCCCATCTCCCCACGGCACCAGAGGGCTCTCTGGCATTTACGGTCTGGGTGACCCCCGGACCCCGAAGTTCTCGGACAGGACCGCCATGACGCGAGGCCATGACGGAAGAGGCGCGCTCTATACACGCAACCGCGCAGAACTCAAGCGGGCACTATGCAGGCGGGCCAAAACGGGGTCACATCCCTCCATCAAGGGAAGCGCTCATGACCGAGACCACCGAAGCGACCGGCCGCGACAGTCTCGGCGGCACCACCTCGCCCCTGCTGGGCCCGATCCGGATCGGCATCGGCCTGCTGCAGGGCCTCGGCCTCTACGGGCTGCAACGCAGCGCCGACGGCGACATCAAGCTCTGGCCCGCGACCGAGCCCCTGCTGTTCGGCCCCCTGCTGCTGGTCGTCGCCTTCCTGCCGCTGGTCCTGCTGGCCGGGGTCGGCCGCCTGCGCCCCGTCACCCTGGCGATCTGGACCGCCGTCGCGGGCGTGGCCCTCGCCCTGCTGGGCCTGCACGACATCGCCCGCCAGAGCGCCGATACCCTGGACGATCAGATCTACCTTTCCGCGCCGGTGATCCTGTTCTCGGCCGCCGCCCTGTTCATCAGCCACCATCTGGTCGCCCCCGCCGACTTCGAGCGTCGCCGGATCGCGAGCTTTCCAGCCTATTTCGACACCACCTGGAAGGCCGGGGTCCAGCTGGCCATGTCGCTCGGCTTCACCGGTGCCTTCTGGATACTGCTCCTGCTGGGTGCGGCCCTGTTCAAGGTCATCGGCCTGAGCTTCCTCGAGAACCTGCTGCGCGAGACCTGGTTCGCCATCCCCGTCACCTTCCTGGTCTTCGCCGTCGCCGTCCATCTGACCGACGTCCGCGACGGCCTGATACGGGGCGTGCGCACCGTGGCCCTGATGCTGCTCTCATGGCTGCTGCTGGTCATGACCGTCCTGGCCGCCGGCTTCCTCGCCGCCCTGCCCTTCACGGGTCTTGAGGCCCTGTGGGAGACGGGCAATGCCACCGCCCTGGTGCTGGCCGCCGCCGCGGCCCTGATCATCCTCATCAACACCGCCTATCAGGACGGCCGCCCCGACAACCTGCCGCCGCTGGTGCTGCGCTTCGCCGTGCGGGTCGCCGCGGTCCTGCTCACCCCGCTGGTCGTGCTCGCCGTCCTCGGCCTGTCGCTGCGCATCGGCCAGTATGGCCTGACCCCCGACCGGATCATCGCCGCCGCCTGCGCCCTGATCGGTGTCGCCTATGCCGCCGGCTACGGCTGGGCCGCCCTCAGCCCCTTCTGGCGCAAGGGCGACTGGATGCGCCCGCTGGAGCGCACCAACATCTGGACCGCCCTCCTGACCGTGACCGTCATCCTCCTGCTGTTCAGCCCGGCACTGGACCCCGCCCGCCTCTCGGTCATGGATCAGGTCGCCCGGCTGGAACGCGGCGCGGTCACGCCCGACAAATTCGACTACGAATTCCTGCGCTTCGAAAGCGGCAAGGCCGGACAGGCGGCGCTGGAGCGGCTGGCCCGATCCGACAATGCCGCCATCGCCACCTCAGCAAAGGCTGCTCAAAAGGTCGAGAACCGCTACGACGGCTCGGCCGAACCCGTGCGTTCGCTGGCGATCGAGGTCTGGCCGGCCGGTGCCGAACCCCTGCCCGCCGAATTCGTCGCCTCCGCCAACCGCGGCGGCGACCTCGACCATTGCCAGTACACCAACTTCTGTCTTGCGACGCGCCGGGACCTGAACGGCGATGGATCACAGGAAATCCTGATCGTCGGTCATTCCGAGATCGCCGTGTTTGTCCCGGAGGACGGCCGCTGGACCCTGATCGGCCATTTCGATCAGAGCTGCCGCTATGAAACGCAGACGGACCCGCGCGAGGCCCTGCGCGCCGGACGTCTGCAAGCCGTCCAGCCCGCCTGGCCGGATCTGGTCTTGGCAGAGGGGCATCAGGCCGCCCGCTTCCGATCCAGCCGCAGGGCCGGCTGCGAAGGCGCGACGCCCGTCACCGGTTCGACCCGTCCGGCCCCTTGACCCCGCCCCCGGCAAGCTCGCTACACTGACCTCATGACATCGACCCCGGGAGCCCCCGCGTGAACCAGTCGGGCGGAACCGCTCAGGACGCACTGCTGCAGCAGGCCGGCGAGGCCCTGTCGCGTCGCGATCCGCAAACCGCCCTCGGCCTGATCGATCAGGCCGACCGGATGGGGCCGACCCACCACGGCTTCCTGAACCGGGCGCTGGCCCTGCGCATGCTCGGTGACCTGCCCGGCGCGCTGGCAGCCCTCGACGACGCCCTGGCCATCCAGCCCTATGATTTCACCGCCCTGCTGGGCAAGGCGGCCATGCTGGAACAGATCGGCCAGGCCCGCGCCGCCGCCGACGTCTATCGCAACGCCCTCAAGATCGCCCCGCCCCGCGACCGCCTGCCACCGGCCCTTCAGGCCCAGCTGGACCATGCCGCCGCCGTCGTCCGCCGCCATGCCGAGGCCCTGCGCGACCATATGCGCAGCCATGTCGCCGCCCTGCGCGGCGCGGTCGACGCCGCCACGCTCGACCGCTTCGACGAGGGGCTGGAGATCTACGCCGGGCTCAAGACCGCCCCCAAGCAGGAGCCGCTCCTGCTCGACTACCCCCGCCTGCCCGCCATCCCCTTCTACGACCGCGCCCTCTTCCCCTGGCTGGAGACGCTGGAGGCGGCCACCCCGGTCATCACGGCCGAGCTTGAGGCCCTGCTGGCCGGCGGCATGGACGATTTCGCCCCCTATATCGCCTACCCCAAGGGCGCCCCCGTCAATCAGTGGGGCGAGCTGAACCACTCCCGCAAATGGAGCTCGCTCTGGCTTTGGAAGGACGGCGCGCGTCAGGATGCCGTCTGCGAACGCTGCCCCCAGACCGCCGCCCTGCTCGAATCCCTGCCCATGTGCCGTCAGGACGGCTTCGCCCCCACCGCCGTCTTCTCGGCGCTCCAGCCCCACACCCACATCCCGGCCCATACCGGCTCGTCCAACGTCCGCCTGCTGACCCACCTGCCCCTGATCCTGCCCGGCCCGGCCCGCTTCCGCGTCGGCAACACCGTCCGTGACTGGAAGATGGGCGAGGCCTGGGTCTTCGACGACACCATCGACCACGAGGCCTGGAACGACGCCGACGAGATGCGGGTGATCCTGATCTTCGACATCTGGAACCCGTATCTGACCGAAGCCGAACAGACCCTGATCACCGCGATGATGCAGGCGCACCGGAGTTTTGCGGGCGGGTAGACTGTCTTTTGGGTTGCGTCAGGTGTACACTAAGGCGTGCCCCAAGGGGACCTGCGAGACTGTCTTTCGGGACAGCCGGTGCGGCAACAGGTGATGACAAGCCTGCCGCTCCGTGAATGGGGCCGGGAAACCGGCCCTTTGTCGTTTCTGGACCTGAAAAGATTCAAGTCACGGCCTCGCCTGGGTTCGCGGACAGGTCGGAGGCAGACGCTTGGGGCTTGGGGCTTGGGGCTTGGGGCTTGGGGCTTGGGGCTTGGGGAACCGGATTTAGCGCACCGATGACGCAGCAAGGCCGGGCGATTGCGCAGGGCCTGATCCCGGGACCGCGCCCCTAAGCCCCAAGCCCTAAGCCCCATTCCCCATTCCCCATTCCCTAATCCCTCGACCCTCGACCCTCGCCCCCCCCATTAACCCCCCACTCACCCTGCCCCCCAACCCGATCTTCACCTTGTGACCGGTAAAACGTCCCGGAATGAGCCAGTCCCGCTTCAACGAGGACCGGCCGTAACCGTGATGTTGAAGGGTGTTCCATGGCCAAGACCGTTCTTGTGGTCGACGACGATCCGACCCAGCGCCGCCTCGCGCAGGCCGTGCTGGAGCGTGAGGGCTATGCCGTGGTCCACGCCGAATCCGGCGGCGAGGCCATCGATCGTCTGACCAAGGGCGGCGGGGCCGATGTCGTCCTGCTCGACATGGTCATGCCCGGCATGAGCGGCATGGAGGCCCTGGCCGAGATCCGTACCGCCGGCGTCACCACTCCCGTCATTGTCCTGACCGCATCGGGCGGCGTCGATGCGGTGGTCAAGGCCATGCAGGCCGGGGCCCAGGACTTCTTCGTCAAACCCGTCTCGGCCGAGCGCCTGCTGGTCGGCGTCTCCAACGCCCTGCAACTGACCCGGCTGACCGCCGAGGTCGGCCGGCTCAAGAAGCACGTCTCCGGCCGCACCTCCTTCGACGATCTGGTCGGCACCAGCCCACCCATGCGGATGGTCAAGTCGCTGGGCGCACGCGCCGCCAAATCCTCCATCCCCGTCCTGATCACCGGCGAAAGCGGCGTCGGCAAGGAAGTCATCGCCCGCGCCCTGCACGGGGCCTCGGACCGCGGCGGCAAGCCCTTCGTGGCCGTCAACTGCGGCGCCCTGCCCGCCAACCTGATCGAGTCGATCCTGTTCGGCCATGAAAAGGGGGCCTTTACCGGCGCCCACGACAAACACCTGGGCAAATTCCAGGAAGCCAACGGCGGCACCCTGTTCCTCGACGAGATCGGCGAACTGCCGCTGGACATGCAGGTCAAATTGCTGCGCGCCCTGCAGGAGGGCGAGGTCGACCCGGTCGGCTCCAAACGCGCGGTCAAGGTTGATGTCCGCATCGTCTCGGCCACCAACCGCGACCCGGCCCAGCAGGTCCGCGCCGGTGCCTTCCGTGAGGATTTGTTCTATCGCCTCAACGTCTTCCCGATCGAGGCTCCGTCCCTGCGCGAGCGCCGCGAGGACATCCCTGCCCTGATCGACCACTTCATCGCCCGCTTCAATGTCGAGGAAGGCAAGCGGGTCGCCGGCTGTTCGGGCGAGACCCTGGCCCTGCTCACCGCCTTCGACTGGCCCGGCAACGTCCGCCAGCTCGAAAACACCGTCTATCGCGCCATCGTCCTGGCCGACGCGCCCTTCCTGCAGCCGCACGACTTCCCGGCCATCTCGGGCCTCTCCTCCCCCCCCGTGGGGGAGGTGGATCGTGGCGACAGCCGCGAGACGGAGGGGGTGCCGGCCGCGGGCTCGGTCTTCGACCTGCCACCCCTGCCCCAAACCCCGATCCGCATCCTCGACGAGCGCGGCCATCTGCGCACCCTTGAGGAGATTGAGCGGGACCTGATCCTGCACGCCATCGAGGTCTATGCCGGCCACATGTCAGAGATCGCACGGCGTCTCGGCATCGGCCGCTCGACCCTCTACCGCAAGGTTCGCGAACAGGGGCTTGAGGGCATCCTCAAGGAAGCGGGCTGAGGCATATCGCCTCCGGGCCGATAGGCACCGGGGTCGGTAACCTCCCCACAGGCTGACCCGTCGAGGGCAGTCGGCGCCGAATATCGGGGTCGGCAACCCGATTGTGACCAAAAGTTCATTGGCCACGGACGAACCCGGTGCCAAAGAAAGGGATTGGTTCGTCCTGGACCCAACCCTTGGCTTCCTCGCTGAATGGCGACGGAACTTCGGGGTGCGCACGTTTCAGGGCTGGTTTCTCCCCGGGATTCGTCCGCATGCTGCTTGTCACTACCGCCCTGTCCGGCCTGATGGCCGGTCTGATCCAGACCGCGCCGCCGCCCGCACAGCCGCCGCAGGCCCCGGCGACACCGGCCCCGGCGACCCAGGCGCCGGTGCCCGCAGCGGGTGCGCCGACCTTCGAACTCGATTCCGTCGTGACCACAGGTGCCCGCCCGCGGGGCAGCGCCAACTCCGACATCCCGCCCGATGTCACCCTCAGTGCCGAGCAGATCGCGGCCTATGGGGCCTCCAATATCGCCGAACTGCTGACCTATCTGGAGCCCCTGACCCGCAGCTCGCGCGGTCGGGCCGACGGCCCGCCGGTGTTCCTGGTCAATGGCCGCCGTATCTCCGGCTTCCGGGAAATCCAGGGTGTGCCGCCGGAAGCCATCGAGCGGGTCGACATCCTGCCCGAGGAGGTCGCGCTCGAATACGGCTATGCCGCCGACCAGCGCGTCGTCAATTTCGTGCTCAGGTCCAACTTCCGTTCGACCACCGCGGAGCTGGCAGGGCGTCTGCCGGTCCAGGGCGGCCGCACCACCACCGAGATCGAAGGCAACCGCCTCCACATCTCGGGCCCGACCCGCTGGTCAGTCGACGCCGAGCACGAGCGCTCCACCCCGCTGTTCGAGTCCGAGCGCGACATCGTCCGCGATACGGTCTCCAGCCCCAATGACACGGTCGCGGGCATTTCGGGCGGCGCCTATCGCACCCTTCTGGCCGAGAGCGAGCGCACCACCGCGCGCGGCACCTTCAAGCGCGATCTCAACAACACCACCCAGGCGACCCTCAGCGGCAGTCTCGAGGACCGTTCCAGCCAGAGCTTCAACGGCCTGCCCGGTTTCAGGCTCACCGTGCCCGACTCCAACCCCTTCTCGCCGCCCGGCCCCGGCAGTGTGCAGGTCTTCCGCTATCTCGACACCCCCGCGGCCCTCGACCGCCAGACCGACAGCCTCACAGGCAGCCTCGGCCTGGTCGTCGACGGCTTCCTCGGCGAGGACTGGCGCTGGACCCTGTCCGGCAACTATGACCGCGTCGAAACCGACACCGTCACCGGCCGCGGCTATGACTCCGTCAACGTGCCGTTCCAGACGCGTCTGAATGCCAATGACCCGACGGCCAATCCCTTCGGACCCCTCTCCCCCTCCGACTTCACCCGTTTCGCCGACGACACCGCCAACTCCGTCTCCCAGGTGCTGTCGACCGAGCTGGTGCTGACCGGCGACGTGTTCGACCTGCCGGCCGGCGGCATCTCCTCGACCTTCAGGTTCGGGGCCGATACCCGCTCGCTGGATTCCACCAGCATCCGCTCGGGCCTGACCCTCGACCGCTCCCAGTCGCGCGACCGCCTCAACAGCCAGGCCAGTTTCAACATCCCCATCGCCAGCCGCCGCCAGGACGTCCTGACCGCGATCGGCGACCTGTCGGCCAATTTCAACGTCGGCTATGAGGAACTGTCGGACTTCGACGGCCTGACCACCCTCGGCTTTGGCATCAACTGGTCCCCGATCGAGGCCCTGTCCCTGAACGTCAGCTACACCGACGAGAACGGGGCCCCGACGATCTCCCAGCTGAATGACCCGATCATCTCGACCCCCAACGTCCCGGTGTTCGACTTCCGGACCAACCAGACGGTGCTGGTCACCCGCATCGACGGCGGGAACCAGAACCTGAACTCGGACAACCGTCAGGTCTGGAAGGCCGGCTTCAACTTCAAGCCCTGGTCCGAGACCGACTTCCGCATCCAGTCGACCTGGACCCGCAGCCTCACGGAAGACGCCATCGCCGCCTTCCCGACCCTGACCCCGGACCTTGAGGCCGCCCTGCCCGGCCGCTTCATCCGCAGCGGCGGCGTCCTCATCGCCTTCGACGCCCGTCCGCTGAATTTCGAGCGGTTCGAGCGTCAGGACATCCGCACCGGCTTCAACTATTCGCGCGCCTTCGGGGCCGCCAGCCCTGCGGCGACGCCCCTGCCCGGCAC
>VYLK01000577.1_pt1 | contig 11363 bp, 7 predicted proteins | sample 5114321 | NCBI WGS metagenome assembly VYLK01 (sample SAMN12291792, study PRJNA351875) | freshwater metagenome | isolation source: freshwater lake | place: USA: Michigan, MSU2 Lake | collected 2011-08-16
GCGCAGGCGCCGGGCTCGCGGCCACCGGGGCTGGGCTGCTGGCGCCACCGCCGCCACCACCGCAGGCCGCCAATTGCACCAGGCAGGCCAGCACGGCCAGCGTGCGGGTGCGGCGCCGCGCTTGTTCGGGGCCGCGCGGCATCAGGCGGCCGGGCCCTGGTACTTCGGTTTTTCGTCGGCGTCCCACAGGCCCCACTGCGTGCCCACCTCGCCTTCCGGCTGCAGCTTCCAGGGCTCGTCGAAAGAAGCGAAGTGGAAAACCTTCACGCCCTCGCGCCGCGCCCAGGTCTGCACGTCGATGAAGTAGCGCATGGCGTTCTCGGCCGAAGGCACCGCGCCGCCCACGGCCTGGCCCGCGCCTGGCCAGCCGGTCTCGGCCAGGATCACCGGCCTCTCGCCGCCCGCGGCCTGCACCAGCGCGTGCATGCGCTTGAGGTAATGCGCGGCCCAGGCGATGTCGGCGCCTTCCCAGAAGGGGTAGCAGTTGGGCAGCAGCACGTCGCAGGCCGCCACCAGGGCCGGCCGCTCCAGGAAGACGTAGTAGGCGTCCACGCAGCCCACGCGCACATCCTCGGGCACGGCGTCCTTCACGCGCTGGATGTAGGCCAACAGCTCGGCCTCGGGCAGTTCACCGCGCAGCAGCACCTCGTTGCCCACCACGGCGATGTCCACGCGCCCGGCCTGCGCCAGCGTGATGAGGCTGTGGATCTCGCGTTCGTTGCGCTCGCGGTCGGCGCTGATCCACGCGCCCACCATCGTCTTCAGACCGTGCTCGCGCGCAAGGCTGGGGATGAGCTCGTGGCCCTCGGTGCAAGAGAAGGAACGCAGCCAGCGTGTGTGCGGCGCCACCAGCGCCACGCGGCGGCGCACCTGCGAAGGCGGCAGCACATCGCCCGCGCCCTGGCCGCGCGCGTAGGCGCTGAAACACAGGCCGTAGAGGCGCTCGGCGCGCTGCTCGTTGAAGCGGGCCTGCAGCTCGGCGCCGCTGCAGGCGGCGAGCGTGGAGCGCTGGCCTTCCTGCAGTTCCAGGCCGTGGTCCATCAACCAGGTGCGCGCGCCGGCGCCACCGCTGCCCACACCAGCCAGGCGCTGCTTGCGGCGTTCCAGCTCGGCGTGCACTTCGGTGGCGCGGGCCTCGTCGAGGTCGTAGTTGCGCATGATCCACATCGCCAGCAGCGTGCCGAGGATGGGGACGCCCGAGTAGAAGAGGCGCAGCCCGTCCACCGCGCCATCGGGCTGTGTGGCTGCGCCGGGCGTGAAGGCCACCACCGACATGATGGCGCCGCTGAGCAGCCCGGCGATGGCGAAGCCGAACTTCACCATCCACCAGTAGATGGCGCCGAAGATGCCTTCGCGGCGCTTGCCGGTGGCGAGTTCGTCCAGGTCGCAGACATCGGCCGTCATGCTCATCATCAGCGTGAACAGACCGCCGATGCCGAAGCTGAAGAAGGGCAGCGCGAACATGAACATCCACGGCTTGCCCGGCACCATCAGGAACCACAGCAGCACGTAGCCGATGAGCGAGATGCCCTGCGACACCATGAAGGCGTTCTTCTTGCCCATCTTCTTCGACATCCACGCCACGGTGGGGATGACCGCGAAGGTGGTGATGAGCGCACCCACGCTGCCGAAGAGCGTGGGCCAGATGCCGGCCGCTGGCGCGTTGCCGCCGAAGAGGTGGTAGACGACGATGAAGAACGAAAACGCCGCCACCGTGTTGAAGGCGTTGAAGATCAGGAAGGTGGAGAAGCACAGCTTGCGGAAGGGCGCCGAGCTCAGCGCTTCCTTGAAGCCCTGCAGGATCTCGCGCATGCCACCGCCCACGTTGCCCAGCGTCAGCGGCACAAGATGGGTGTCGTCCTTGGTCGAGCGGCTGGGCAGGAAGAGCGCGGGCACCATGGCCAGCAGCATGCAGATCACGCCCACCCACACCGAGAGCGTGCGCGTGGCGGTGTCTGCGTTCTTGAACCAGCTCGGGTCGTACATCACCACCCAGAACCAGGGCGCGATGACCCAGGCCCATTGGCCGATCCACTGCGCCACGGCCATGATGCTGGTGCGCTCGTGGAAGTCGTCGCTCATCTCGTAGCCCATGGCCACGTACGGGATGCTGAAGAGCGTGAGCCCCGTGTAGAACACGAAGGACCAGCACAGGAAGTAGACGAAGTTGTAGGGGATGCCGTCTTCCCGGTACAGCTGCCACATGGCCACGAAGCTGATGCCCATGACGATGGCGCCGATGAACACGTACTGCTTGCGCCGCCCCCAGGTCGAACGCGTGTTGTCGGAAATGAACCCCATGATGGGGTCGGTGACGGAATCGAACACCCGCGGCAGGAAGAAGAGCACGCCCCACATCCAGCCCGGGAAGCCCATGTCCTGCACCAGCACCACCATGAAGATGCCCAAAGCCGCCGGGAACATCTGGTTGGCCAGCATGCCCAACCCGAAGGCCACCTTGTGGGCGAAGGGCACCTTGTGGGCTGCGGCGGTGGCGGCGGGTGCGTTCATGCGGGGCTTTCGGTGAAGGCGGGGGGCGCCAGGTCGGGGTACAGCGGCTGCATCACCAGCTTCGGGCGGCGGTCCACGGTGAACAGGCCCCAGTGCTTCTCGGGCTCCAGCGGGTCGGCCGAGCCCTTCCAGGGTTCGTCGAAAGCCTCGAACACGAAGCACAGCAGGCCCTCGGCCCGTGTCCAGTCCATCAGGTCCTGGTAGTAGATCGCCTGCAGTTCCTGCACCGCGTGCTCGGCAGGCATGCCGCGGCCGTTGCTGTTGGTGCACCAGCCGGCTTCGGTGATGACGACGGGCTTGCCCGGGTAGAGGCTGGCCACGCTGTGCACGTTGGCCTTGGTGTAGTCCAGCGCCTCGTGGATGTGCTTGTACTCCCACACCGGGTAGGTGTGCAGCGAGATGAAGTCGAGCTCGTCCACCAGCTCGCGCAGCTTGTGCTGCCAGGGCACGTAGTTCTCGCAGAAGGTCACGGGCTGGCGCACCGCAGCCTTCACGCGGCGCACGTAGGCGATCATCTGCGGCACCGGCACGCAGTGGTCGGTCCAGTCGACCGTGGCCTCGTTGCCCACGGCCACCGAGAAGACGATGTCGGGGTAGCGGTTCGCGAGCGCGATCAGGCGCTGCAGCTCGGCCTGGTTCTCCAACCGGCTGGCTTCGAGCTTTTCTTCGCTGTAGGTGCCGCCCCAGGGGCAGCCGAAGTTGTTCATCTCGGGGCCGAGGTAGGCGCCGAGCATCACCTGCATGGGCAGGCGGTCTTCTTCGATCACCTGCAGCACACGCTCGGCGTGCAGGCTGCAGTCGTACAGCCGGATGAGGCGCCACTGCCGCAGCAGCAGGTGCAGGTCTTCGCGGATCTGCGCCACCGAGGGATAGACGCGGCTGTCGGGGCTCTGGCCTTCGCGGTAGCCCGAGTAGCAGATGGCGTTGCCTGCAGGCAAGGTCAGCATGGCGCGCGTCATCCGAACTTGCGCACGCCGTCTTTGTCCCAAAGACCCCAGTAGGCCCCGACATCCCCCTCGGCGCCCACCTTCCAGGCCTCGTCGAAAGCCGCGAAGTAGAAGAGCTCGATGCCGTCTTCCTGCGCCCAGCGGCAGGTGTCGACGAAGTACTGCATCGCCCCTTCGCGCGAGGGCACGGAGCCCTGGAAGGCACTGCCCTGGTCGGGCCAGCCGGTTTCGCTGATCAGCACGCGCTTGCCCGGCGCTGCGGCGCGTGTGCGCGCCACCATCTGCTGCATGTAGGCCAGCGCCTGCTCACGCGGGCAGCCTTCCCAGAAGGGGTAGCAGTTGGTCATCACGACGTCGCAGGCGGCGGTGACCAGCGGGTGTTTCTCGAAGAGGTAGTAGGCGTCGACATAACCCACCGGCACGCTGGGCAAGGCGTCTTTCACACGCTGCAGGAAGCCGAGCAGCTCGGCCTCGGGCATGTCTTCGCGCAGCAGCACCTCGTTGCCCACGGCCACGATGTCGGCATGGCCGGCGCGTGCAACGTCGATGACGCCCTGGATCTCGCGTTCGTTGATCTCAGCGTCGGTGCCCAGCCACGCGCCCACCAGCGTCTTGAAGCCGAGTTCGTGTGCGATGCGCGGCGTCTGCTCGTGACCGTCGGTGCACGAGAAGGTGCGGATCCAGCCGCAGTGCGGGCGGATGAGGGCCAGGCGCTCGCGGATCTGCGCTTCGCTCACGGGGCTGCCGGGCTGCTGGCCTTCCAGGTAAGGGCTGAAACACAGGCCGTGCACGCCGCGCTGCAGCGTGATGCCAAAGTCTTCGGCCAGCGTGCGACGGTTCTCGGCCGTCCAGACCTCGGGGCCCTGGCTTTGCCAGCGGCTGCGCTGCAGCGCCGTGGCCTGCGGCAAGGCGCCGGAGTGGCGGTGCTGGTCGGTTTGTGCCGTCTCGCCCCCGTCGGCGCTGCGCGTCAGGCGCCCCGCGGGCGCGGCATCGTGGGCTTCGGTGGGACGGGACATCGTTGCGCTCCTCAGGCCTTTTTCTTCTTCACCTGCCACGGGAAAGCCCCCGGGCCGATGGGTTTCGGCGCGCCGTAGCCGCCCACCTTCTCGTACACCCGCACGTAGTCCACCAGCATCTCGGCCGGGAAACGCGTCTGCTCGTTCGGCACCCCGGGGAAGTTGCCGCCCACGGCCACGTTCATCACCAGGTAGAAGGGCTGGTCGAAGGGCGCGGGCCAGGGGTTCAGCTCGGCGGCCTTCCTCGGCTCCACGCCCTGCCCGTCTTTGAGCGTGCTGCAGCTCCACCAGTGGCTGTAGGTGCAGGTCTGCACGCCGTCAACAAAAAAGCGGATCTCGCCCGGCTCCCACTCCACCGCGTAGGTGTGCCAGTCGCTCACCAAGCTGCCTGCGGGCAGCGCATGCACGGTGGTGATCAGCGAACGCTTCGGGTAGCTGCTGCCGAAGTGGATGCTGTTGAGCACCTCTTCGGGCTTCTCGCCCACGATCTCCATCAGGTCGATCTCGCCGCTGGCGGCCCAGCCGCCGTACTTGTCGTCCACCGGCAGCATCCACAGCGCCGGCCACAGCCCCTTGCCCCAGGGCACCTGCGCGCGGAACTCGACGCGGCCGTAGCAGGTGGCGAAGAGCACGCGCCCGTCACGCGCCTTGGTCTTCAGCCGTGCCGAGGTGTAGCCGCAGCCATGCAGCGGCGCCTTCACGGCGCGGATGCGCAGGCAGCTGTCACGCACCTGCACGTTCTCGGGTTCGGCGGTGTAGTACTGCAGCTCTTCGTTGCCCCAGCCCGGCACCCAGGCGTGGTTCTTGTAGTCGTAGAAGCCGCTGCCGAGGTCGAAGTCCCACTTGGCCGGGTCGACGGTGTCGCCTTCAAACTCGTCGTGCCAGACGAGCTTCCAGCCCGCGATCTTCGGAGGCTTCTTCTGTGGCGCGGTCTTTTTCATCGGTGGCTCCGGGGGCTCAGACGGCCACGGCGCTCAGGGACGGCTGGCGTGCGCTCTTCTGAACCTGCAGGAAATCGCGGTACCAGAGCGCGCTGTCCTTCAGCGTGCGCTGCTGGGTCGCGTAGTCCACATGCACGATGCCGAAACGCTTCTCGTAGCCCGAGGCCCACTCGAAGTTGTCGAGCAGGCTCCACACCATGTAGCCGGCCATGGGCACGCCCTGCGCCAGCGCATCGGCCACCGCGCTGATGTGGCGCGCGATGTAGTCGGTGCGGGCCACATCGTGCACCCGGCCCGGCTGGCCCTGGCTGGCGGGCACGAACGCGTCCTTGAAGGCCGCGCCGTTTTCCTTCACGTACAGCGCGGGCAGCTGCCAATCGCGGTGCAGGCGCACCAGCAGCTCGGTCAGGCCCTCGGGGTAGACCTCCCAGCCCATGTCGGTGAGGGCCTTGCCGCTGTTCTTCACGTCCCAGCTGCCATCGGCACTCACCACCGAGCGCGTGTAGTAGTTGACGCCGAGAAAGTCCATGGGTGTGCTGATGGCCGCGAGGTCGCCCTCTTGCACCTGCGGCGCATCGGCGCCCAGGTGCTGCCACACGTCTTCGGGGTACTGGCCCTTGAACAGCGGGTCCATGTACCAGCGCACGGCGCGGCCGTCTTCCAGCAGGGCCTGGGCGTGGTCGGCGGCGCTGTCGGTGGCGGCGCGGATGGGCGAGAGGTTCAGCACGATGCCCAGCCGGCTGCTGCAGCCCTGCGCGCGCAGCGCCTGCAGCGCCAGGCCGTGGCTGAGCAGCAGGTGGTGCGCCACCTGCATGGCGGTGGCGCGGCTCTTCTGGCCGGGCGCAAAGAGGCCGGTCTCGTGGCCCAGCACGGCCATCACCCAGGGTTCGTTGTGCGTGGTGATGGCCGCCACGCGGCTGCCCAGGCGGCGGTCGATGGCGCAGGCGTAGTCGACGAAGCGCTGCACGGTGTCTCGGTTCGCCCAGCCGCCAACGTCTTGCAGCGCCTGCGGCAGGTCCCAGTGGTTCAGCGTGAGGTAGGGGCGGATGCCGCGCTCCAGCAGGCCGTCGACGATGCGTTCGTAGAAATCGAGACCCGCCGCGTTGAAGGCGCCGCTGCCCAGGGCCTGCACGCGCGGCCAGCTGATGCTGAAGCGGTAGGCGTCCACGCCCAGGTTCTGGATGAGGTCGAGGTCGGCCGCCCAGCGGTGGTAGTGGTCGCAGGCGACATCGCCGTTGCTGGCGTCGGCAATGGCGCCGGGCTGCTGGCAGAAGCGGTCCCAGATCGACGGGCCCTTGCCATCGGCCGTGGCCGCCCCTTCGATCTGGAAGGCGCTGGTGGCCACGCCCCAGACGAAGTCTTTCGGGAAGCGCTGCGGCGCGGGAAAGGGGGGCTTGGGGTTCATGACAGTCACGGAAATGGGGAGGCGAAACCGGTGCGCGCCGGGATCGCGGAGCCCGCATCGGCCCTGGAAGCGATCCTTATGAAAGCGCTTTCAGAATTTACGGTGCCGGGTCCGGGCTGTCAATCAAGGGTTAGTGCGGACCGCCGGCGTCCGCTGCCGGCGCGGGGCTTCAGCGCCGCCGGGCGCGAGGGGCTGCGCCCGCAGGCGTGGCCTGCAGCTCGCGGCTGCTTTCGCGCGAGATGAAACGCGGCGCCGGCAGCTGGGCCGTGGGCGTTTCGCCCGCCAGCAGCTGCAGCATGGCCTGGGCCGCAGCTTGCCCCAGTTCGTACACCGGGTGGTGCACCGTGCTCAGCGGCGGGATGGCATAGAGCGCGCTGGCCACGTCGTCGAAGCCCACCAGCGAAACGTCTTCCGGCACGCGCAGATGGCGACGGTGCAGCGCCAGGCCGGCGCCGAAGGCCATCTGGTCGTTGGCCGCGAAGATGGCGGTGAAGGGCTCGCGGCTGTCGAGCAGGCGCTCCACCGCCATGCGGCCGCTGTCCTCGGTGTAGTTGCCCGGCAGCACCAACGCGGGCTGGAAGGGCTGGCCTGCGGCCTCCAGGGCCGCGCTGTAGCCGCGCAGGCGCTCCTTCGCGTCAGGGTGGCGGCTGTCGCCGGAGATGAAGGCGATGCGGCGGTGGCCCAGGCTCAGCAGGTGGTGCGTGGCCAGGCGCGCACCCTCGAAGTTGTCGAAGTTCAGGGCGTAGAGGTGCGGCGCCACGAGCGTGCGGCCCGTCACCACCACCGGCAGGCTCTGCGCGTGCTGGGCCAGCGCTGCGTCGCTCAGGCGGCCCGTCAGCACGATGATGCCGTCCACGCGGCGCGCCTTCAGCGTCTCGATGCATTGCGCCTCGCGCGCGGCGCTCCAGTGGCCACTGACGAAGAGGGGGCTGTAGCCGGCGCGGCCCAGTTCTTCTTCCACGCCGCGCAGGGCGCCGCCGTAGAAGGGGCTGTCGATGGCCTGGGTGACGACACCGATGCTCAGCGTGCGCCCGCCGGCCAGGCCGCGCGCCATGGGGTTGGGCACGAAGCCCAGCCGCGCGATGGCTTCGTCCACCGCGGCACGCTTTTCCTCGGCCACCACGGCGGTGCCGTTGAGGATGCGCGAGACGGTGCTGGGCGAAACGCCGGCCGCGGCGGCCACCATCTCCAGGGTCACCTTGCCGCTGTCCTGCGTGGCCGCGCCCTTGCGCCGGGCCCGGCTGTCGGTCTTCGTGTTCATGCCTGCCGCGCCATTTATTCGCGCGCAGTTTACGGTGCGCCGGCAGCGCGGCTTGTCTAGAACAGCGTCGTCACCCGCACGGTGCTGCCGGCGTGTTCCACCGTGACACGCGGCCCGGCGCTGCCGGTGCCGGCCGCCGCTGCCAGTTCGGCAGAGCGGGCCAGGCGGATCATGTTCTCGTTGGTCGACAGGATCTCGGCCACGAAGCCGCGCACCCCGCGCCGGCGCGCGTGCGCCATCATCTTGCGCTGCAAGGCGCTGCCCAGGCCGCTGCCCTGCCACAGCGGGTGCACCATGAAGGCGGTCTCGGCCAGGTGGGTGCTGGGGTCGATGAAGTAGCAGCTCTGCGCCACGATGGTGGCGCTCTCGCGCGGGCCGCTGCAGGCCACGAAAGCGACCTCGTTCTCGAAATCCAGGTTGCACAGGCGCTGCACGTCGCGGTCGCTCAGGCCGCGGATGCGGCGGAAGAAACGCGTGTAGACGTCGCGGTCGCTCAGGCCGTGGAACAGGTCGCGGATGCCCGGCGCGTCACAGCTGGCGGCCGGGCGCAGCAGCACGTCGCGGCCGTCCTTCAGCACCACCGTGGCCTCGTCTTCCACGGCGTAGGCGTGCAGGTTCTTCAGCGTCTGCTCGGGGCCCAGGTAGCCCAGGGCCTGCGCCTGCGCAAAGAGTTCGGCGCGGAACTTCGGGTGCGCCACCTCGATGAGCGCGCGCGCACGCTCACGGATGCTCTTGCCGAAGAGGTAGGCGATGCCCCACTCGGTGATGACGTAGTGCACGTCGGTGCGCGGCACCGTCACACCCTCGCCCGGCAGCAGCTGCGCGCGGATGCGCGAGGTCTGCGCCTCTTCGTCGCAGCTCACCAGGCAGACGATGGGCTTGCCGCCCGGCGAACGCGAAGCCCCGCGCAGGAACTCGGCCTGCGCGGCCAGGCCGCCGTAGAACTCGCCGTTGTATTGGTCGGCACAGACCTGGCCGCTCAGGTCGACGGCGAAGGCCTGCGTCACGCTGACCATCTTGTGCTGCGCGGCGATGGTGGCCGGGTCGCACACGGTCTCGATGGGCTGGAAGACGAAGAGCGGGTTGCCGTCGATCAGGTCATAGAGGCGCCGCGTGCCCATGGCGAAACTGGTGACGATCTTGCGCGGCTGCTGCGTCTTGGCCGCACCGGTGAGGATGCCGCGTTCGATCAGCGGCACGATGGCGTCGGTGATGACGTCGCTGTGGATGCCCAGGTCCTGGCGGTCGGTGAGGAACTTCAGCGCCTCGTGCGTGACGCGGCCCAGGCCGATCTGCAGCGTGCTGCCGTCGTCGATGATGCCGCTGATGTAGCGCGCAATCTGCTCCAGCGCGGCGTTCGGCGTGGGGGGGTGCTGGTACTCGATGACGGGTGTGTCCACCGGCACCAGGTGGTGCAGCTGGCTCACGTGCAGCATGCTGTCGCCACCGCTGCGCGGCATGTGCGGGTTGACCTCGGCCACCACCAGGCGTGCACGCGCCACCGCGGCGGGCACCACGTCCACGCCCACGCCCAGGCTCACGTAGCCGAAGGCGTCGGGCAGCGAGACCTGGATGAAGGCCACGTCCACCGGGATGCGCCCCAGCGTGATGAGCTCGGGCACCCGCGCGATGCTCAGCGGCACGTAGTCGGCCAGGCCCTCGCGCACCGCGGCGCGCATGTCGCTGCCCACGAAGAAGCAGCGGTGGCGGTAGCGCGTGGTCGGCCGGCCCTGGGCGTCGAGCGGCATGGCCCGGTCGGTCAGGAAGTGCAGCAGCTCCACATCGGCGGGGCCGTACTCCAGCGCCTCCAGCGCCGCCACCAGGGCCCGCGGCGTGGCGCACACACCGCCAACGAAGACATGGTCGCCCGGCCGCACCAGGGCCACCGCCTGCGCCGCGCTGCACACGCGCGCGGCCCAGGGCTGCAGTGGGAGCGGCAGCGCGGCCGGCGGGGGGGCGGTACTCACAGCCGGTAGGGCGCCAGGGCCTCGTCGGACATGGCGCCCAGTTGCTGCGACGCGTGGTCGCGCCCCTGGCGCACGATGGCGTCAAACCGCTTCCACTGCAGCATGCCCACGCGGTGCAGCGGCGGGTTGAAGTACAGGTCGGTGAGCGCCTGGGCCTGGCGCTGGCGCGAGCCGCTGTACAGGATGGTGACGTTCATCAGGTACGACACCAGCGAAGGAAAGCGGTAGCGGCGAAGGCGGCGCGGGCGCAGCCAGTCGAAGAAGAGCGCCCAGGCGCTGGGCACCTCGGCGTGCGGGATGCGGCGCGGCGCCCGCGCGCCCAGGTCGACACCGATCACGCGGCCGATGCCGCGCTGGCGCCGCATCACGTCCACCGGGAAGTTGTTGAAGGTGCCGCCGTCGCAGAGCAGTTCGCCGTCGCGCAGCACCGGCGGCAGCGCGCCGGGGATGGCCGCGCTGGCCAGCAGCGTTTGCAGCAGCGGCCCGCGGCGCAGCACCACCTCGCTGGCCTGGCTGTAGTTGCTGGCCACGGCGTAGAAGTTCTTCCACAGGTCTTCGGCATGCACCGGGCCGCCGAAAAGCGCGGTGATGGCCTCGCTGACCACGCTGCGCAGGCGCTGACCGCGGATCAGGCTGAGCAGCGGCACCGGGTTGAAGTCGCCCGTGGGGCCTTGCAGGAAGGCGCGGCGCGTCACGTTCAGGCGCTGCCCCAGCGGCTGCCCGCTGGCCGTCACCGCAGCCATGATGGCGCCGATGCTGGTGCCGCCCACGCAGTCGATGTGCAGGCCGCGTGCCTCCAGCTCGGCCACGATGCCCAGGTGCGCCAGACCGCGTGCGCCGCCCCCGGCAAACACCAGGCCCACCGCGGTGCGGCTCTGCAGGCGCGCCAGCCGCGCCATGTCGGCCATGCGTGCCGGGCGCACGTGCACGTGGTCGGCCACGGGGCGGCGGTCGAGCCAGGTGCGGGTGTGCTGCGGGTTGGCCGTGCCCTCAGGGTGCAGCAGCACCAGCACCTCGGCCACCTGCGCCAGCTCGGAGCGCCCCGCGCGCGAGGCGAGGAACTGCGTCTCGCTCGGGTGCAGCGCCGGCGGCTGCGTGGCGTCGGCCAGCAGCAGCAGTTCATCGCAACGGCGGCTGCAGCGTTCGGTCCAGGGGGTGGGGCTGTCGTCGGCCACCAGCAGCACGAAACCGTGGGTGGCCTCGATGTCGTCCAGCGCCAGCGCGATGCGGCGGTTGGCCTGCGCATCACCGGCGTCGCTGCGCGCCAGGCCGGGCTGCTGCAGCTCGGCATCCAGCGCCGCGGCGTCGAGCACGC
>VYLK01000578.1_pt1 | contig 11356 bp, 14 predicted proteins | sample 5114321 | NCBI WGS metagenome assembly VYLK01 (sample SAMN12291792, study PRJNA351875) | freshwater metagenome | isolation source: freshwater lake | place: USA: Michigan, MSU2 Lake | collected 2011-08-16
GACACGCTTTTTGAAGCACCGTCAACATTTTCGAACTCCCCTCACCGCCCGCATCCACCGCTTCGAAAAGCAGCTCCGCGAGCAGCGAAGCCCACGACTGTAGCACAGGTTTTCAAGGCGCCGCAAGTCTGCTGCTAGGTTCGTTATCTGCCGGGCTGCGAGGCCCCTGTTGCCGTCGAAGCGCACAGCGAACCTGCCCGACACTGCCCCGAAGCGAGCCCTGCACGCCAGGCGGGCTCGTTCGACCTTCGCTACCCCTCAGTGAGGCAAGCTGCCTGGCTGCAGCTGCGTCAGGGTGGCAGCCGGGTCGTCGCTGGCCAGCACTTCATCCAGATGCGCAGCCAAGCGTCGTGTGTCTGCACGCAACACGCGCTGCTTGATGGACGCGATGCGCGCCGGGTGCATCGAGAAGCTGCGCAAGCCCATGGCCAGCAGCAGTTCCGTGAAGGCCGGGTCCCCGGCCATCTCGCCACACACGCTCACCCCGCGTCCGGCCTGCCGGGCGCTGGCAATGGTGTGGCCGATCAGTTGCAGAACCGCGGGGTGCCACGGGTCGTACAGGTGCGCCACGGCCTCATCGGCCCGGTCGATGGCCAGGGTGTACTGGATGAGGTCGTTGGTGCCGAGCGAAACGAAGTCGAAGTGCCGAAGGAAACGCTCGACCAGCAGCGCAGCGGCCGGCACCTCGATCATGGCGCCCACCTCCACCGGCCCGTAGGCCCGGCCCGCGTCGTCGAGCTGCTGCCGCGCGCGGGCGAGGGCTTCGAAGATGAGCCGCACTTCGCTCATCTGCGCCACCATCGGCACGAGGATGCGCACCTTGCCGAAGGCACTGGCGCGCAGGATGGCGCGAAGCTGCTGCCGGAACATTCCTGGCTCCGACAAGCTCCATCGGATGGCGCGCAGGCCCAGTGCCGGGTTGAGCCCGTGCTCGTGCCGCAGTTCCTGCTGCGACATGCGCTCCAGCGGCTTGTCGGCCCCCACATCCACGGTGCGGATGGTCACCGGCAGGCCCTGCAGCGCCTCGACAGCGGCACGGTAGGCCTCGAACTGCTCTTCCTCACCCGGCAAATCGCCGCCGCGGTTCATGAACAGGAACTCGCTTCTGAACAGACCGACACCTACCGCGCCGGCTTCCAGCGCACTGGGCGCATCGCCGGGCAACTCGATGTTGGCCAGGAGCTCCACCGCCTCACCATCCAGCGTGACCGCCGGCGTGTGCCGCAGGCGGTCGAGCCGGGCACGCTCAAGCTCGCTCTGGCGCTGGCGGAACCGGTACTCCTCCAGCACTATGCGCGATGGGTTGACGATCACCACGCCGGCGTCGCCGTCGATCACGACCCAGTCGTCCTGGCGGATGAGGCGGCTGGCCTCACGCGCGCCCACGACCGCCGGAATGTCCATGCTGCGCGCGACGATGGCCGTGTGCGACGTGCGACCGCCCACGTCGGTGACGAAGCCGGTGAACACGCTGCGCTTGAACTGCATCATGTCGGCGGGGGCCACGTCGTTGGCCACCAGCACCAGCGGGTCTTCGCCGGCCCCGTCGCGCATGGCCTTGGCTGCTGCCGCCGTGGCGGGGGCTTCACCGCCGGCCCGACCGGCCAGTTCACGCAGCAAGCGCTCGACCACCTGCTCGATGTCGGCCTTGCGCTCGCGCAGGTAGGGGTCGTCCATCTCGTCGAACTGGCGGGCCAGCACCTCGAGTTGCGCCGACAGGGCCCACTCGGCGTTGTAGTGCCGGTCGCGGATCCAGCCCTTGGTGGCCGTGATCAGTGCCTCGTCGTGCAGCAGCATCAGGTGCACATCCAGCAGCGCGGCCAGTTCGGCCGGCGCCTCCTGCGGCAGTTCCTGCTTCAGCAGCTGAAGCTCACCGGCCACGCCATCGCGGGCGCCCCGCAGCCGGCCGATCTCGTGATCGATACGCTCGGCGGGCACGAAGTAGTGCGCCACATCGACGCGGCTGGAGGCCACGAGCACGGCCCGTCCAATGGCCACGCCGCGCGAAACCGGCAACCCAAACACCTGGATGCTCATGCCACCAATGTAGCCCAGTGGCCATGATCGGCCCCGGGCATCGCCGGGCGGTGGCCCGCCGCGGGCTATTCGCCTTCGCCGAACTTGTCGTCGATCAGCGCGCGCAAGGCCGCCATCGCGGCTTCTTCATCGGGGCCCTCGGCCTCGATCTGCACCTCGGTGCCGAGGCCCGCTGCCAGCATCATGACGCCCATGATGCTCTTCGCGTTCACGCGGCGCCCGTTGCGACTCAGGTGGATCTCGCTCTTGAAGCAGCCCGCCAACTTGGTGAGCTTGGCCGAGGCGCGGGCATGGAGGCCCAGCTTGTTACTGATCTGGATGTTGCTCTGGATCATCGCTGAGGGGGCGTTGGGGCTGGTTCTGACGGCGCGGGGCGGCCACCTGCATGATGCCCTGCCGGCCACCGTCCACGGCGCGGGTGACGAGTTCGGCCAATGGCAGGTGTCCGTAGCACAGCACGCGCCAGACCATCGGCACGTTGACGCCCGTCACCACGCGGGCGTGCACGCCATCCACCGCCGCAAGCGCCGCGTTGCTGGGCGTGGCGCCGAAGGCGTCGGCCAGCACCAGCACCTCGCCGCCGGGCAGGCTTTGCAGCGCGTGTGCCACCTGCGCGGTGGCCGAATCCAGCGTCGCAGAGGCCGGCACGTCCACAGGCACCACGGCACAGCCGCAGTCGGCATACGCATGGCGGGCCACCTCCAGCAAGGCCGAGGCGAGCGGTGCGTGGGCGACAAGGACGATGGAGGCCATGGCAGCTGGAGTCTGTCCAACCATTATCGGCAGCTTGCCGCCACCGGCACAGACCACCCAGCCATCCGGCCCGAAGGCGCGTTCACGGGCTGAAGCGCAGCGACGCGAAGTAGGTCTGCGCCGCGGCTTCGTCGATCTTCTCGCCCAGCACGCTGGCCTGGTAGACCCAGGTGCCGCGGGTGAATATGGCCACCTGCATCTGCGCGGGCTGGCCATCGGGCAGGCGGCCACTCAGGCGTTGCAGGCCGCTGGAGGCATTGGGCGTGGCGCCGTTGATGACCAGGGGCTGCATCGGCGCCGGCTGGGCCGCCAGGTTGCCAGCGGCGGAAGCCGCCAGCTCAGCCAAGGCCGGGCCGACGCGCGCCGGGTCGGCCATGTCGGCGGCCGCCAGGCCCCAGGTCAGCTGGCCCGCGGCACAAGCGTGCAGGGCCAGGTTCACCCGGGCCCCGCCCAGGTTGACGTCGCGGCTCTGCCCGTTGGGTTTGCACGGCATCTGCAATTGCACCAGCGCGCCTTCGGGGCGCACGTCGCGCCAGTCGAGCGATGGCGTGCAGGCGACGAGCAGCCCCGCTGCGCCCGCCAGCACCCAGGCCGCAGCCCTGCGCAAGGTGTGATGGCGGCGATGCGTGCTGGGCTGGGGCAGGTTCATGACGCCGGATTATCCGGGCCCCTGCCGCAGAATCGCCTCCATGAAACAGGCCCCACTTCCCTTGCCCGCTGGCGCGCTGGATGGCGTGCGCGTGCTCGACCTCTCGCGCGTGCTCGCCGGCCCTTGGTGCACGCAAACCCTGGCCGACCTGGGCGCCGAGGTCATCAAGATCGAAAGGCCGCCAGGCGACGGGCACCCGGGCGGCGACGACACCCGCGGCTGGGGCCCGCCTTTTCTGAAGGACCGGGGGGGCCACGACACCCCCGAGGCCGCGTACTTCCTGGGCGCCAACCGCAACAAGCGCTCGGTGACGGTAGACATCGCCCAGCCCGCCGGCCAGGCTCTGGTGCTGCAACTGGCGGCGCAGTGCGATGTGCTGGTGGAGAACTTCAAGGTCGGCGACATGGCCCGCTACGGGCTGGACGCCGCCACGCTGTGCGCGAAGTTCCCGCGGCTGGTGTACTGCTCGATCACCGGCTACGGCCAGACCGGCCCCTACAAAGACCGCGCGGGCTACGACTACGCCGTGCAAGGCCTGGGCGGCCTGATGAGCGTGACCGGTGAGCGTGACGACCTGCCCGGCGGCGGCCCGCAGAAGGTGGGCGTGGCCGTGGCCGATCTGTTTACCGGGCTTTACGCCACCGTGGCCATCCTGGCCGCCCTGCGCCACCGCGACGCCACCGGCCAGGGCCAGGCCATCGACATGGCGCTGCTCGACACCCAGGTGGCGATGCTGGCCAACCTGGGCGCCAACTACCTGGTGACGAAGAAGGCGCCTCGCCGCGCTGGCAACGCCCACCAGAACATCGTGCCCTACCAGGTGTTCGAGGTGGCCGACGGGCACCTGATCCTGGCCGTGGGCAACGACGGCCAGTTCGAGCGCTTCTGTGCCGTGGCCGGCTGCCCAGAACTGGCCCAGGACGAGCGCTTCGCACGCAACGCCAGCCGCGTGCGCCACCGCGAGGTGCTGGTGCCGTTGCTGGCCGAACGGCTGCGCCAGCGCCCGCGCGCCGACTGGCTGGCGGCACTGGACGCCGCCAAGGTGCCCTGCGGCCCCATCAACGACCTCGCCGACGTGTTTGCCGACCCGCAGGTGCTGGCGCGGGGCATGCGAACCAGCGTCGCCCACCCGCACCACGACGCGCTGGAGCTCGTGGCCAGCCCGATGAAGCTCTCGGCCACGCCCGTGACACTGCGCCGTGCGCCGCCACTGCTGGGCCAGCACACCGACGAGGTGCTGGCGGAGCTGGGGCTGGACGCCGAAACCCGCGCGGCCTTGCGGGCGCAGGGTGCGATCGGGCCGGCGCCGTGACAAGGTCGACACCCTGAGCCGGCGCACCCCGGGCCTGCGGGGTGGCGATCCGGGGGATGCTGTAACAAATTTGCACCAATTGCACCCAAGCGCCCGATGTCCAATCGGGCCTGGGCCCGAAAGCGTGCTGACGCTGCGATTTCAGGCGCCCGCGAGCGCGACACCGCGCCAGCCCTGCACGCGACGAACCTCCGAACAAGGCAAGCCATGGATCTGACCGACATCGCCCGGCCGTCGTCGGCCCCGGGCCGACGCGTCGTCGAACCGCTGGACCCTCAGGCCCTGATCGCCCAGTTGGGCAGCGAAGTGGCCACCACGCTGTCACGCGCGCTCGAACGCGTGAACACGCTGCGCAGCACCGGGCGCATCGACCGCGAAAGTCTCGCCGCGCTGCACGCCGAGATCGACCTGGCGCGCCGCGCCGGCATCATGGGCCAGCAAGTGGTGCGCCTGGGCAATGGCGACGTGCAGCTCGCGCGTGAACGCCTGGACCTGACCGCCCTCACGCGCGACACGCTGCGCGAACGCGGCCGCGAGATGGACGACCGCGCCATCGAGGTGCGCCAGGAATTCGGGGCTGCGCTCGTGATGAGCGATGCCACGCTGCTGTTCTCGTTGCTGCAGACCACGCTCGATTGGGCTTTCGAGCACACGGTCTCGCGCATCGACATGAAGATCGAGATCAAGAACTGGCCTGCGCACGCCGTGCTCTCTCTGCGTTTTGCCCACCACCAGCCTGACGTGGTGGAAACCGGCGCCCTGGCGCGGGCCGATGTCGAAGCGGCCGAGCTCAACACGATGTCGTGGCGCCTGCTGCAGCAGACCAGCGCGGTGCTCGGCCTGCACCTGCAGCGCCAGGATCTGCCCGGCAAGACCGAGCTGGCGCTGGAGTTCCCCGAGACGCTGGCCCCGCGCCTGGAACCCGCGGGCACCACCGATTTCCAGGAAACGGTGTCGCCCGAACTGGCGCCGCCACCGCTCAGCGGCAGCCACGTGCTGGTGCTGGCCGCCCGGCGCGAGGTGCGCAACGTGGTGCGCGAGGCGCTGCGCCCCATGGCGCTGATGGTCGACTTCGTCAACACCGTCGAAGAAGTGCAAGACCAATGCGCCGAGGCGATGCCCGATGCCCTGGTCTATGAAGCCTCGCTCGGCGGCCAGCGCTTCGACCGCCTGCGCGCCGAGCTGCTGCAGACCGCGCCGCGGCTGGCCTTCGTGCAGATTGCCGAGCAGGGCAAGGCGGTGCAGGTGCTCAACCAGGGCGGGCGGCAGTTCACCAGCGTGGGCCGCGACGCGATCATCGAATCGCTGCCCGACGCGCTGAAGTTCGAGCTCGCACGCAACGCCTGAGGCCCGGGCAGGGCCGGGCGCTCAGCCGCCAAACACCTTCTTGAGGATGGCGCTGCCGGTCTTCACCGGGTCGGCGCGGATCTTCTTTTCTTCCTCGCCGATCATGAGAAACAGGCCGTCCAGCGCCTTGGTCGTGACGTGCTGCTGCACCGTCAGCGCATCGCCCTTCACCAGCCCGGTGCCGGAGGCCTTGGCCGCCAGCTGGTTGTAGCGCTCGGCCAGCTTCTGCTTCTCGACCACGCGCGTGACGATGGGCAGGAACTTCTCACCCAGCGGGGTGCGGGTCTTGGCCGAGAACCAGTCGGTCACCGCCGTCTCGCCGCCGCGCACCACCTGGCGGGCGTCTTCCACGCTCATCTGCTTGACCGTGCTGACGAAGAGCGAGCGCGCCTCGGGCACGGCCGCTTCGGCGGCGCGGTTCATGGCGGTGACGAGTTCCTCCACGCGGGCGCCCTGGCCGGTGGCCTTCAGCAGCTTGGCGGCCTTCTGCAGCCCGTCAGGCAGCGCGATGCGCACGCGCGGGTCGCCGAGAAAGCCGTCGGTGCGGCCCAGCAGCTGCACGGCAGCCGTGGCGCCGCGTTCCAGCGCGGCGCGCACGCCGGCGGCCGCGTCAACCTCGCTGAGCGATGCCCGTGCCCACCAGGGCCAGAGCCCGCCCACCATCGCTGCCGTAAGATGCCGCCGCTTCATGACCACCCCCCCTTCACCCTTGCTGTGCCAGCCCGTGCCGACAGGGCCCGATCTTGCCCGGCGTCGCGTGCTGCTGGCAACGACAGCGGCGCTGGCTGCGCCCGTGGGCCTGGTGGCCTGCGCGCGCCGCGAGCCCGCACCGGCCTTCGAGTACACGCTGCTCGACGGCACGCGGCACGCCTCTACCGCGCTGCGCGGGCAGGTGGTGCTGGTGAACTTCTGGGCCACCAGCTGTGCGGTGTGCGTGAAGGAGATGCCCCAGTTCGCCGCCCTGCACCAGGCCCTGGCGGGCCGGGGGCTGCAGACGCTGGCGGTGGCCATGCAGCACGACGCGCCCGCGATGGTGTCCGAGTTCGCACAGCGCCGCGCGCTGCCTTTCGGCGTGGTGATCGACAACACCGGCGCCATCGCGAGCGCCTTCGGCGGCGTGCGCGCCACGCCGACCACGCTGCTGATCGACCGCAGCCACTTTGAAGTGTGGCGCCACGAAGGCGAGCCCAACTTCGCCGCCCTGCAGGAACGCATCGGCCAGCTGCTGGAGGCCCGCGCATGATCGGCCGGCTGAGCGGTGTGCTGGTGCAGAAGGCGCCGCCCCTGGTGCTGCTGGACGTGCACGGCGTCGGCTACGAGGTCGACGTGCCGATGAGCACCTTCTACAACCTGCCTGCGCTGGGCGAGCCGGTGGTGCTGCTCACGCACTTCGTGGTGCGCGAAGACGCGCAGGTGCTCTTCGGCTTTCTCACCGAGCCCGAGCGCGCCACCTTCCGCCAGCTGGTGAAGATCAGCGGCGTGGGGCCGCGCACGGCGCTGTCCATCCTCTCGGGCCTGAACGTCGACGAACTCGCGCAGGCCGTGGCGCGCCAGGACAGCGCGCGGCTGGTGAAGGTGCCGGGCATCGGCAAGAAAACGGCCGAGCGCCTGCTGCTGGAGCTCAAGGGCAAGCTCGGGCCCGATCTGGCGCTGCCGAACGCCGCGCCAGTCAGCGACCACCAGGCCGACATCACGCAGGCGCTGCAGGCCCTGGGCTACAGCGAACGCGAAGCCGCCGCCGCGTTGAAGGCCCTGCCCGCCGAGGTTGGCGTGAGCGAGGGCATCAAGCTCGCGCTGAAAGCGCTGAACCGCTAGTTCAGTGTTTGTGGCCGCCGTGGCCACCATGGCCGGCCGCGGCACCCGCGGGGGGCTGCGACGAGACCTTCACGTCCACCTTCACCTCGCCGGCCTTCTCGAAGCGCAGCGTCAGCGGGAAGGTCTCGCCGGCCTTCAGCGGCTGCTTCAGGCCCATGAACATGAGGTGCAGACCGCCCGGCTTGAGCTCCACCGTGCCGCCGGCCGGCACGTCGATGCCGGGGACCTGGCGCATGCGCATCACGTCACCTTCCATCGTCATGGTGTGCAGTTCCACCGTGTTGCTGGCGCTGGTGCTGCCCGAAAGCAGGCGATCGGCCTGGGCGCCGCCGGTGATCTTGAGAAAGCCGCCACCGCCGCCCTGGCCCTGCACGGTGGGGCGGGCCCAGGCGCCTTCGACCTTGACGGTCTTTTGCGCCAGCGCGGGCAGCGCGGCGGCCAGCAGGCCCAGGGCGGCCGTGGTGGCCAGCAAGGTGCGACGAAGGGTGGGCATCGGGGGACTCCAGGGGCTTGAGAGGCGCGCATTCTGCCGCCCCAGGGGTGGCGATAATGACTGTATGGCCATCCAGACCGACGACTTCGCCCCCGCCCCCCGCCCAGGCGCGGCGCGGGTGATCAGCGCCGCGCCCGCCTCGCCCAACGAAGAAGCCATCGAACGCGCGCTGCGGCCGAAGGGCTTGCAAGACTATGTGGGCCAGGCCAAGGCGCGCGAGCAGCTGGAGATCTTCATCGGCGCGGCCAAGCACCGCGCCGAGGCGCTGGACCACGTGCTGCTCTTCGGCCCGCCGGGCCTGGGCAAGACCACGCTGAGCCACATCATCGCCAACGAACTGGGTGTGAACCTGCGCCAGACCTCGGGCCCGGTGCTGGAGAAGCCGAAGGACCTGGCCGCCATCCTCACCAACCTCGAGAAGAACGATGTGCTCTTCATCGACGAGATCCACCGGCTGAGCCCGGTGGTGGAGGAGATCCTCTACCCGGCGCTGGAGGACTACCAGATCGACATCATGATCGGCGAGGGCCCGGCCGCGCGCAGCATCAAGCTTGACCTGCAGCCCTTCACGCTGGTGGGCGCCACCACGCGCGCCGGCATGCTCACCAACCCGCTGCGCGACCGCTTCGGCATCGTGGCGCGGCTGGAGTTCTACACACACGAGGAACTGGCGCGCATCGTCACGCGCTCGGCAGGGCTGCTGAACGTGCCAGCCGATGACGCCGGCGCGCTGGAGATCGCACGGCGCAGCCGCGGCACGCCGCGCATCGCCAACCGCCTGCTGCGGCGCGTGCGCGACTACGCGCAGGTCAAGGGCGACGGCCGCATCACCGCCGCGCTGGCCGACAAGGCGCTGAAGATGCTGGACGTCGACCCGCTGGGCTTCGACGTGATGGACCGCAAGCTGCTGGAGGCCGTGATCCACCGCTTCGACGGCGGCCCCGTGGGCCTGGACAACGTGGCCGCGGCCATCGGCGAAGAGAGCGGCACCATCGAAGACGTGATTGAGCCTTACCTCATCCAGCAGGGCTTTCTGCAGCGCACGCCGCGCGGGCGCGTGGCCACGGCAGCCGCATGGCGGCACCTCGGCCTGGTGCCGCCGGCCGCGCCGGCTGCGGGCGACCTGTTCGGCTGACCTGGCGCTTCAGGCGTCGGCCGGCGGCGGCTCGGTGGCCTCGTCGAGGTGGCGACGGTCGTCCCAGCCGATGAGCTGCCAGCCCTCGCCGGTGTAGAGCAACCGGTTGACGGTGGCGTTGCCCAGCTGCCAGCTGCGCGGGGCGTCGAGCGGGGCCCCCACCGCCGCGCGGTACAGGGCGTCGAGCACACCGCCGTGCGCCACGATGGCGATGGTCTGCCCGCGGTGCGCCTCGGCCAGGCGCGTGAAGGCCGCCACGCAGCGGGCCGACAGCGCCAGCAACGATTCGCCCCCGCCGGGCTGAAAACCCGTCTCGCGGCGGCGCCAGCGTTGCGCGTCGTCGGGCCAGCGGCTTTCGATCTCGGCGTGCGTCTGGCCCTCGAAGCTGCCGAGGTGGCGTTCGCGCAGATCGACGTGGCGCTGCACTGGCAGGCCGTGCAGGCGCGCAATGGCGCTGGCGGTCTGGTGGGCGCGGCTGAGGTCGCTGCTGTGCACGGCCTGCAGGCCGGCATCGGCCAGCGCATCGCCCACACGCTCGGCCTGCCACAGGCCGATGTCGTCCAGCGGCACGTCCTGGTGGCCTTGCACGCGCTGGCTGGCGTTCCAGGCGGTGCGGCCGTGGCGCACCGCGATCACCTGGGTCGGCTCCTGCCAGGGCTCGGCCCAGAAGGCCGGCTCGCTCAAAACCCGTCGCCGATCAGGCGCTGGTTCAGCGTGTAGGTGCCCGAGAAGGTGGCCGCGTTCAGCACCCGCCCGGTCAGTGCAGCGCGCACCTCGGCGCCCTTGAAGGCGCCTTCCACCGGCAGGCGCGCCACGTTCAGCGCATAGAGCGTGAAGACGTAGTGGTGCACCAGGCTGTCGTTCCAGGGCGGGAAGGGGCCGTCGTAGCCGAAGTAGTCGCCCGCCATTTCGGGGTGGCCGGCGAACCAGGCGGTGTAGTCGTTCAGGCCCTGGCGTGCACCGTGCAGCGTGGCCGGGCCGGGCTTGCCGCGCGCGGTGAAGCCGCGGCTGAACTCGCCTTCGGCAATGCCGGCCAGCGTGGGCGGCAGGTCCGCCAGCAGCCAGTGGAAGAAGTCGACCCGCTCCAGGTCCACCGGCACTTCGCGCCCGGGCTGGTTGACGTCGTCACCGCGGCTGGGCACGTCGAAGTCGTGGCACACCAGCACCAGCGACTGCGTGCCCGCGGGCAGGTCGCTCCACTGCAGCGCCGGGTTCAGGTTGTCGCTGAAGGTGGCCTGGCCGGCGCCGTCGGGCTTGCCGGCGGCAAAGCGCGCGGGAATGGGGTCACCGTTGGTCCAGTTGTCGCTCCAGAGCTTCATCGGGGGGCTTCCTTTCAGGCGGTTCGGTTCAGGTGCTTCGGTTCGGGCGGTGTGCGTTCAGACGCCCCACACCACGGGCGCGTCGGCCTCGTGGGCGCGGCGCAGCATCTCCACCACGGGCCACAGGCGCTGGCGCAGGCCCACGGCGGGCTGTTGCGCGTCGTCGTCCTCGGGCGGGGTCTCTTCCTGCGTGATGGCGGCCATCAGCGCGGCGCTGGCGGCGGGCATGTCGGCCGGCTCGATGATGCCGCGCGGCGCAGGCTCGCGGCCCAGCAGGCGCAGCATCTGGTCGCCATGGGCGCTGAGCATGATCAGGTCGCCAGTGGCGGGGCTCTTGAACTTGTAGATCATGGGCAGCCTTGCAGGCACACCCCGGGGTTGGGGTGCGGGGCGTGATTGTGCTACCCGTGCAGGCCGCCGTCGGTGCGGCGCCGGCAAGCGGCCTAACGCACCAGGCGGATGCGCCGCGTGGGCGCGGGCGCCGGCCCGGCTGCGC
>VYLK01000579.1_pt1 | contig 11316 bp, 7 predicted proteins | sample 5114321 | NCBI WGS metagenome assembly VYLK01 (sample SAMN12291792, study PRJNA351875) | freshwater metagenome | isolation source: freshwater lake | place: USA: Michigan, MSU2 Lake | collected 2011-08-16
TTTCTCGGCAATGTTCATCTTCGCCATCAAAGCTGAAGCAACCGGATTCGGTTGATTAAGAAAATCTCGCCAATTTAATCGATTTAACTGCACTACTTGATAGTTAAATTCTAATACCTTAAAATCGGGAAAATCGACTACATATTGACTAATCGCTTCTCTTTTTGGCTTTGAATAAGAAAAAATTACAATGGGATAAATCGGTAAGACAAATTTCTCATGAAAGCGAGCAAAATAAGTAAACATTCGCCGATTAAACCATTTTCGAGAACTTTCCTGCGCCTCTACATGAATCAGAAAAAAAGATTCTTTTCCTCGAAACTTAACTTGTACGACTAAATCGCTTTCATACCTTTCTCCTTCCGTGACATCGGTAAATACTTCTTTGTCTAAAAAAGTAATCGAGTCTCTATCTAAATAATCCATCAATTGAGGAAAAAATAACTCAATAAATTCGACAAAAAAGGTGGATATTAACTCCTTAAATAAGCGGTCATGGTCAATATTATTAGTCATGTAATATCATCTTAACTAATCTGAACGATGAATGACTACTCTTCTCCATTATATTCTGAGAAGTCGGTTTTGGCAACGGATTGTTATGATCTCACCCCCCTTAACCTACAGCGATTGCGAAATTCGCCCAAAATCCATCAGATTGAGCTAAATCGAACAAACTATCGTAAACAGCAGGAAAGAACGGCAAAAGAGAAGAAGTCATGACATTAACTGCACAGGTTTATTGCTAACAGTTTTAGCCCAGCAATCCCCAATTTTTCAAGGGTGCTATCACAAAAATTAATATTTATTACAAGAAAACGGGTTTCTCGTAATGTTCACTACCCGATGAAATTGCTATGGTAAAATGTCCATAATAGACAAGAGAGAATTTACTTATGAGTGTAGCCGACGAAATTTACAAAATCGTGAAATCAATGCCTGAAGATCGAGCGAATAAAATTTTGGATTTTGCAAAGTTTTTGCAAGCTAAACCAGAGTTAGAAGATAAGCCATTAGATTTCCGCGATGCGGCGGGATTGGGGCAAGAAATGTGGCAATCAATTGATGTAGATGCTTATATTCAGCAGGAGCGATCATCATGGGAATAGTTTTTCAACCAGGAAATATTGTATTTTTAGATACGGCTCCTTTTATTTACTTTTTCGAGCAACATCCCATCTTTTTTCCTTATATGGAAAAGTTATTTTATGATGTCTCCATTTATCAGGTTAAGGTTATCACTTCGATGATCACTTTTATCGAAATTGTTACCCATCCAGCAAGGATAGGTAATCAGGAGTTGGTAGAACAATACCGGACATATTTCACCCGTTCGAGCCAAATTACTCTGTTACCAATCGATTTATCTATTGCTAATGAGGCGATCGATCTTCGTACCCAATACACTCTCAAAACACCCGATGCGATTCAACTGGGAACAGCGATCGCATATTCAGCAACCTACATTATCACTAATGATAGGCAATGGAAACAGCTAGCTCCTCAAAATGTATTGCTAGTAGATGAAATGTAGCGAATCAGTTCTAACTGTTATCAGAAAACGGGTTTCTTGAAGAAACCCGTTTTCTAAATAAAATCACTCTCCCACATATCATACTTTCTGCTTTTTGTCAAAAAAACTTTTTTTTTGCAATAAAACTACATAAAAAAAAGATCATCGTTGTGGGTGAAATTGACTGATTTACCCGTCTTAATTAGGATCACCTTCTAGGTATGGCAAGGGTTTCAACCATTGCTGCGCAAAAAAGTACAAAATGACCCACTATGAAATTCTATCAAATCGCTGTAACCATGATAACGTCGTTGTTAAATAAAAATCTTTCTCAATTAATTCTTAAGAATTTATAAATATTGCGAAATGTTAATTTAAATATTCTCAAGTTATTGCAGTCAATAAATAATTTTTGCTTATCTTTGTCGGAAAATAGAACTTCTGCAAAAATCCAACATCTACCATGGGGTTAGGAGTCAGTTATCAGTTATCAGTTATCAGTTCACTGAGAAAACACCCTACACCCTACACCCCACACCCCACACCCCAGTTATTAAACGAAGATGAAAGAATCATGGCGAGAACGTCTGAATATCTCTCGAATAGCGATTAATGCCCCGAGGTTAACCATTGCCTTCTGGTTAGCGGTGGCCATGGCGGGAATTTTGGCTTTTAGTTCCTTAAAATACGCTCTTTTCCCTGATATCAGCTTTCCAGTCGTAATAATTAACGCCCAAGCGGATTTAGCTACTGCTATCACCACGGAACAGCAATTAACTAAACCCCTAGAAAATCCTCTTTTCTCTCTCCCCGGTCGTCGTGATATTTCTTCAACTACTGCCCCCGGACAGTCAGTAATCAGCATTTTCTTTAAAATTGGCACAAATTTAGACAAGGCCACCGCAGCAGTTAAACAGGCTATCTCGCAAGTCCCTTTACCCTCTCAAGCTACCACAGAAGTTATCCCCGTTGATTTAAATGAGTCGGCAACAGTCACCTATGCGCTGGTGAGTGAGCAGAAAACTCTAGAAGAATTAAGCCAAATCGCCCAAGATAATTTAATTCCGCCCTTAAAAGCTCTCCCAGGTACGGCTAAAGTTAATTTACTCGGTCAAGGTACAGTTGGGGAAGATAATCCCCATAAAAGCTTAACCCGACCATTACCCACGCTGGTGCGCTTTAATGGCCAAGAAGCAATCGCAGTGCAGGTAATCAAAAAAGGTGCAGCCAATAGTCTCGATCTGGCCGCTCAAGCAGAAAAACTGGTTAAAGACATAGCACAAAAACTGCCCGATGTCAAGATAATTTTAGCTGAAACCCAAGCGGAATATATTCGCGCTGCCCTACAAGGCACGATCGATGATTTACTTTTGGCAGTTTTGCTGTCGGTGCTGGTGATCTTGATATTTTTAGGCAGTTTCGCCGCTACAATCATTTCTGCTCTGGTTATCCCCCTATCTCTTTTGGGGACTTTCATTATCATGGCCATCTATGGGTTTAATCTGGAAACCCTGACACTGCTGGCTCTCGCTTTGGTGATCGGCATTGTCGTGGATGATGCGATCGTGGATGTGGAGAATATTTCCCGTTTAATCGACGCGGGGGAAACCCCGAAAAATGCGGCACTCAAGGGGACAAGGGAGATTGGATTAGCTGTGACTGCTTCCACTTTAACCATTGTTGCCGTGTTTATACCCGTGGCTTTTATGGGGGGTGCGGTGGGACAGTTTTTTCAACCCTTCGGTTTAACTGTCTCGGCTGCGGTGATTTTTTCTCTGTTGATCGCCCGAACTTTATCGCCCGTTTTGGCAGTATATTGGCTGAAACCGCAGTCACAGGCAAAAATGACGAAACAAAAGCGACCGGTTGAAAATGCCTATCGACGGCTCTTAAACTGGTCATTGCGTCATCGTTTGCTGGTCATTGCTATTGCCCTAATTACCTTTCTGGCGGGTATTGCCCTGATTCCTTTTATTTCTAGGGGATTTATTCCCCGACTCGATCGCGGCGAGTTTAATCTGGTTTATACTTCTCCTTTGCCGAAAATAACGCAAATTAGTCCTAATAAACCGACGGCTAAGAGTTCTAGCGATAGTTTCGCTTGGATTTCCCAGTTAGCGAGTTCTCCCGAAAGTTTTCTCCTGCGTCGCACTATCCGGGATGGCAGCAAATTAGAAGCGCCGATTTTGCAGGATGGGGAAGTGGAATCGACTTTTCTGATCGCCGGTTTACGCGGTGAGCCGAATCGGGGCAAAATTCACGTTACACTGAAGAGCGATCGTAAATCTCACACCAGTGCCGTGCAGCAACGGATTCGGCAAATTTTACCGCCAATTAGAGGGGTGAATGTCAGTATCGAGGACATTCCTTTTGTACAGACGGAAGCGGAAAAGCCGATCCAAATTGCGATTAAAAGCGATAATTTGCAGCTATTGCGCGATAGTGCCGAGAAATTGCGGGTTGAGGCTGCTAAAATCGCCGGTTTGAAGGATATTTCCCTATCATCTAGATTAAATGAGCGGGGGGATTTTTTGGCGATCGAGCGTTTAAATGGTCAACAGGCGATTTTTCTTAGTGCTAATCTCAGTCCGGATTTAGGATTAGAAGATGCGGCGATTAAAATTGAAGGGATTCCTTTACCGGAAGGGATAACTTTACAGCGTTGGGGTACTTCTTCTCAAAGTAGCGATGTTTTGGGCAGTTTTGGTCGCACTTTAATCCTAGCGACAATTTTAATGTTAGGAGTTTTATGGTTATTATTCAGAAGACTGTTAGAAACTATCGTCATTGCTTTATGTTTACCTTTAGCGATTGTGGGGGCAATGTTGGGGTTATTGGTAACGGGTAGTGAGTTTAGTATGATTTCTCTGATCGGGTTTATTTTCCTCTTGGGATTACTGGATAAAAACGCTGTGTTATTGCTGGATTATACTAACCAATTGCGTCAACAGGGTTGGAGTCGGGAGGAAGCGGTTTTAGAAACGGGAATGATTAGGTTAAGACCGATTTTAATGACCACTTGTTCGACAATTTTAGGCATGATTCCGATCGCTTTGGGATTGGGTACCGGTGCGGAATTGCGGCAACCCATGGCGATGGTAATTGTGGGAGGTTTAGTCACTTCTTCCCTGTTGAGTTTAATTGTTGTGCCTGTGTTATATCTAAGTTTAGAGGATGTTTGGAACCAGATTAAAGCCGGTCAAAAGTAGCTAGTTTTACCTTTGCTTTAGTTAAGTAGGGCTTGCTGAATAAATCTAAAAACTTTGTTTGATAAGGCTTTTAGACTTTTTTTCTCTCAAAAAGTGCCTACCATTGGAGTGATCGGGGCTAAAATTCCGGGACTTTTTCCCTAAAAATTAGGTAATTGACCCCCTCAAAATCGGTAAAACCCTACACCCTACACCCTACACCCTGCCCCCACGAAAAACTTTTTCAGCAGACCCTAAGTAGGGAGGCACAATTATTTGTAGGATGGGTTAGCGGTAGCGTAACATGAGCGGGCGTTGTTTCATGCTTCAACCCAACCTTGTATTTTTTATTTTCTCCCTTTTTGTTATTCTCGCTCTATTAATATATGTAAACAACAGACTTCGACCGTTGAGATAGCGATCGCTATTGAGCTTCGTCGATCGCCGCTTGGGTAAACATTTAGTCTCAAGTCCAGTTGTCTGAGAGCCTGGGAAAATATTATTCTTTGACAGGGATGGGTTTACCGATACCATATTGAGGTAATATTTCTAGAGTCGATTCTCGAAAGGGGTTGACAAGCAGAACGATTTAAAGTAGGGTTTAGCGGGAGGTTGAGCGAGAGTTAATTGGAAATTGCAGTTTGTCAGAGTGCCTCTCGGCAAAATCCGTCTGGGAATCCCCAGGGAGAACTTTTAAACAGACTAATGAATCTATTCATTGACATACCATTACAGAAACAGCGATGAACAGCTTTACTTCTTTGTCCCTGAAATTAACGGGATTAGTTTTCATTCTTTCCTTCCTTTTGGATGGGTTTATCCTGCCGCTGCCCTATCAATTCAGTCAATCCCAATGGCAGGTAGGGTTCGTCACCACCTTTGTTGATCGAGGAATTGTTCCTCTCCTCGGTATCGCTCTCGTTTTAATCGCTTACTGGATTGACGCTAACAATAGAGATGTCATTACAAGGAAGTCCCGCTTTGAATTGCGTTGGCCACTCTTTGTTTTTTCCACACTGTTAGGGTTAGTTTTTCTATTGATGATTCCCGTTCACATCAATAATATCAACCAGATTAAAAACAACGCTTTGACTCAAATTCAACAGGGTGTTGACCAGGGGGAGGGACAAATTCAAGCTTTCTTAGCCCAGATAAATACCCTATCCCAAAATCCCCAACTATTAGACCAGCAGATCTCTCAGAGAACTCAAGTGATTGAAACTGGTCGTTTCCAAGGACAACCGATCAACACGGAACAGTTACAAACCCTTCGTCAACAAAGGGAACAATTAACTAATTTACGGGATTTATCCAAAAGCCCGAAGGAATTTAAACAGAAATTAGATGAGATCAAAAATCAGCTACAAACTCAGCTGCAAGAGCGGCGAACACAGGCAGAAAGTCAAGCTAACTTGGAGGCTTTGAAACAGTGGTTAAGAATTGGTATTCAAAGTATGTTGCTATCGATTTGCTACAGTTTGATCGGTTGGTTAGGCATTCGAGAACTAAGTAGTATGAAAAAACGCACCGCTTAAGTATGGGATTTGTCTTAAATGATGAAGTATAAAGTTTTCGTTTTCGGGAGCCAAAATTCTCCGAGTCAGCAGACGAGCGCAGACAACAGCATACTTCATCCTTAGGATTAAAGCTGTAACTACTTAGATATTCAGTGACCAAGAGCATCAGCAAATGATGCTCTTTTATTTTGGCTCTTCTCTTATGGAATCGTGAAATGCTTATCGGGCAACACTTTTAGGACTATTTTGTCGAAGAAACTATCAGTATAGACCTCGTTTCCACACAGAAACCAGAAGAGCCTTATTTTTTATTAAACCTCTTGCATAATTAATTTTTGCTGGTTCAAAAGCGTCCTATAATACTAAATCCTGTTTAAAAGCTATAGGAGAGCGGGAAGTTTTCTCAGTGAACAGTAAGCTGACTGCTGACTCCTAACCCCACCAACAAACTTTTTGCCGCAAACCCTAATTAGAGATTTTCAGTACAAAGGATCTAAAATGGCCAGTGCCAGTTATTGACCCGAAGACTTGTTTTTTCAGTCTTGTGGCTTTATCATAGATACTGTGTGGTGTGTGTGATGTGAAGGAGTAAGATGACTGCTAATAGCCAACTTATCTCCGTCAAGGCTCTACAAGCTTTGATGAAGCGAGGGTTCAAACCTTCGGTCTCTGGTAGACGGCATCAAAAATCTTGGTTAATAGCTTTAGACGGCGATACCTCAAAACGATTATTCGATATCGTTTTCTCCCTATCGGTTCTAATTTTCTTTTCGCCGCTTTATTTAATCTTAGCCTTATTGATCGCGATTAGTTCCCCCGGTCCTGTCTTTTATATGCAGAAGCGCGTCGGTCAAAACTTCCAGCATTTCAACTGTATCAAGTTCCGTACTATGGTAATGGACGCGGATAAGGTATTAGAGAGACTGATGGAAGACTCCCCCCAACTGCGAGCGGAATTCGAAGATAATTTCAAGCTCAAGGACGATCCCCGCATAACTTGGATTGGCAAGTTTCTCCGCTTAACCAGTTTGGACGAGTTTCCCCAATTCTGGAACGTCCTGCGAGGAGATATGAGCGTCGTCGGTCCGCGGCCTTTAGTTCCCGAAGAATTGCAAAAATATGGCAATCGCATCGACAAAGTTTTAACTATTCGCCCCGGTTTAACTGGTTTATGGCAAGTTTCTGGACGTAATGACATCCCCTATCCCATGCGGGTGCAGATGGATGTGTATTACGTTAATTCGCGTAACTGGTTAACCGATATCTGGGTAATCTTCAGAACTATCGGTGTTGTGGTTTTTCCCAAAAATAACGGTGCTTACTAAAGCGGTGAATAGTAGTTCAAGATTACTGGCTACTGTTCCAATGTAATTAATCGCTAGACGGGAGGAGAGAAAGGCAGAACTTGCTTTTTTCTCCTCTTTTTTTGAGAAGAAATATTATGATAGTAATTAGGGCTTGCTAAATAAAGCTAAAAACCTTTTTGGGTAAGACTTTTAGACCTTTGGTCAATTAAAAAATACTGGATATGGGAGTGATCGGGGGGAAATTTAGGCACTTTTTCCCTGAAAATTAGGTAATTGGCCACCTCAAAACTGGTAAAACCCCACACCCCACACCCCACACCCCACACCCTGCCCCCAGGAAAAACTTTTTGCCGCAAACCCTAATTAGGGCTTGCTAAATAATGGTAGAACCCTTTTAAAATAAGACTTTTGACCTTTTAAAATCCCATGTTCATGCTGCGAAAATAGGATTGAGACCTTCAAAAACCTTACATTATCCTTTTTGTAGTACATAGCTTGGTACAAAAAACAAGGGCAACAAAGCCCGAAACGACCGGCTACTGACGACCGGCTACTGACTCCTACCCCCAGGAAAAACTTTTTGCCGCAAACCCTACTTAGCAGTTATCTTAAGGGTGAGGTACGAAGTCTCTGATTTTAGGAAACACTGGAACTAGAGATGATGCTAAATCCCGTCATTTCGTCCCTACCACAATTTAGGCATTTTGTCAAAAAAATTTTGACTTTGCAACAAAACTACACAAAAATTAGATCAACGTTGTTAGGGAAAAAAGGGATAATTGGCGAAAGTGTTTGGTTTGGCTAAAAGGGAAAGTCTAGATTTAGCAATGGTTTCAAGGCAAGCTAGACCTTTAAAAGTCCAAAAAAGACCATAAAAACCCACCATAGCATAATGCAAAATTATACCAGAATCGCTGGAAGTATTGCTATCTCGTAAATAAATAGAAATTATTCTCAATAAATTCTTGAGTAAAAATAAATATTACCAATTGTAAATTTAAACATTTTTAAGTATTGAAGGTGTTTGTATATAAAATACTTATCATTTTGCCCCGATTGCCTCTAACTTTTCCCCCCCACAACAATCACCGGGTAATATAGAAAATTTCTCATTCTTTCTCCTAGAGATGAAGTACAAATTAATCCTTACTCATCAAGTATTTTAGCAACAATAACTAACCTCATCTTTCTGAGAAAGGCTGTAACTGCCATAACCCCCCTTATATTATAAAAATAGTCAAGTTCTTAATTCTCGGTAAAATCGTCCTATGAGGGGAGAATTATTAGTAGCCTGGGCAGCACAACAAAAATCCTTCGATAGCAATTCTGCTGTGAACAGCCAAACGGTGGGAGACATTCCTGAACTGGTTCTTGTCTTGATCCTGCTGCTACTGATTGCCACTGCTGTGGCTCTAGTAACCCAGCGATTACGCATTTCCTATGTGGCAGGTTTAGTCTTAGCAGGATTACCGATTACCGATCTGTTATCTCGTCGTATTGGCTTAGATCCGTTTTTAGTGCTTAACCTTTTTCTGCCGATTCTGATTTTTGAAGCGGCGATTAATACCGATATCAGCCGTCTTCGCAGTACCTTTAAACCGATCGCACTGCTCGCAGGACCCGGCTCGGTTTTTTCTGCGGCGATTATTGCGGTTTTGGTAAAATTTGGGCTGGGGCTAGATTGGATTCCCGCCTTATTGGTGGGAGTGATTCTAGCAAACACCGATACTGTCTCGATCATTGCCGTCTTTAAGGAAATTCGGGTTCCCTCTAGGCTCTCGACTATTGTGGAAGGGGAAACACTATTTAATGATGCAGCCGCACTCGTCACCTTTAATTTGCTCTTGGTGATTTACGCCACCGGAACCATCAGCACCACACAAGTCATCGAGGAAGTGTTAATCGTTGCTCTGGGTGGGGGATTAGTGGGCGCTGTCCTAGGCTATCTGTGTCTTCCCATCTATGTGCGCTTACGGGATCCGCTGAGTAGCCTGTTGCTTACGGTTGCACTTGCCTTGGGAGCTTTTCAACTCGGGCAGTTTTTGGGTGTATCGGGAGCGGTGGCGGTAGTTATTGCCGGACTTGTCTTTGGTAACTTGGGGCTGCCTCGCAGCGCCTCTGCATCCGATCGCATTACCCTGATCAGTTTTTGGGAATATGCTGGTTTTATCGTCAATACCTTTATTTTTCTGCTGATTGGTATTGAAATCAACCCCTTGACCATCTGGCAAACCTTGCCATCGATTGTGCTGGTCATTTTGGCTTATCAATTGGGGCGTATTCTGTCAGTGTATTCTTTACTATCGGTACTTCGCTGGATCGATCGACCAATCCCCTTACGCTGGCAACATATTCTGATTTTGGGCAACATCAAGGGTTCCCTCTCCATGGCCCTAGCGGTTGCCATTCCTTTGGCTCTAACAGGGAGGGAATTGATCATCGAGCTAGTCTTTGGCTCTGTGTTATTTTCTCTGGTTATCCAAGGATTAGCCTTACCCTGGCTAATTAAAAAGCTCAATATTAGTCAGGTTTCGGCAGTAACACGGGATATTGGACAGTTACAGCTGCAGTTGATCGCGTCGAAAGCGGCACAGGATGAGTTAGCCAATTTACTGAAATCTGGGGTCCTACCGAAAGCAGTGTACGAAGAACTGTGGGCATCTTATCAGGCAAAAGTGGCGGTATCGGAACGGCTGCTGCGGGATGCTTATAATCAGTCTCGATCGGGGCAAATGGAGCCTAACAACAGTCAGCTAGATGCCATTCGACGACGATTGTTCCTCGCTGAGAAAGCAGCCCTGGGGGATGCACTTCGCAAACGCATTGTACCGGAAGACTTGGTACAATCCTACGTTAAAGGTTTGGATGAGAAACTTCTATCGTTGGACGATGATTAGTTTGAATGCCGAGGTAATCGATCATCGGTTTGACGAATTCCGGACGAGTAACCACCAGAATAGTTGAGTCGGCTTCTAGGACGGTATTGCCGTTGGGAATCTCTAAACTGGCACAAGGGTGACACTGATAGCCAATAATCAGCGAACCGGTCGGAAAGTTGGCATCTTGAGCGATTTGGGCAACGGTACGCCCAGCTACATAACAATCCCTGGGGACGGGCAGCTTTAGCACCTCCACTTGTCCCTGTTCAAAGTGCATCATCGATTCTACTTCGGGGTATTCGATCGCATTGGCCATCGTGACAACGGCTAAATCAATCGTGCTGATGATGTGACTAGCTCGAGCAAGACGATAGGCTTCGAGAAATTCGCGATCGCACATTCTCACCACAATATGGGAAATGCCATAACTTCTAGACAAGGTGACTAGGGCTAGATTCATCGCATCGTCCCTCAATGCGGCAACAACCGCGTTAGCTTGTCGAATCCCCGCCTCCAGCAGAACTTTCGTGCTGACAGCACTCCCCTCAAAGGCCATGACACCGATTTTTTCCCGGGCAAACCGACAAGCTAAAGGGTCCACATCAACGATGGCGACGGTGTGTCCCAAGTCTAAAAGTTGTTGGGCTAAACCTAGCCCCATCATTCCCGCCCCACCAATTAAAACGTACATAGCGGCTCTTTACTTAACAAAATACTGCCTAAGTAGGTAGGCGTTAAAAATTATCAGATGCCCCCTTATTAAGGGGGGATTAAGGGGGGATCGGCACCCCCCTTATCAAGGTAGGGCTGTTTCATTTAAATTAAGTATAGCTGATTTTGAGTCAATAAATTTGACCGAAGATTCTCAAGTTTATCTTTTTCTAATCAAAAGAGTTAGTCACAATAACTAAT
>VYLK01000710.1_pt1 | contig 11315 bp, 7 predicted proteins | sample 5114321 | NCBI WGS metagenome assembly VYLK01 (sample SAMN12291792, study PRJNA351875) | freshwater metagenome | isolation source: freshwater lake | place: USA: Michigan, MSU2 Lake | collected 2011-08-16
TGAAGGTACCGCCCATGGAGATCACATCGTCATCCGGATGCGGACTGAAAATAATGGCCCTTTTCGGAAAAGGTTTGGCGCGCTCCGGCCGATGGCTGTCATCCGCATCGGGCTTGCCGCCCGGCCAGCCCGTGATGGTGTGCTGGAGCTGATTGAAAACTTTGATATTCACGTTATATGCAGAGCCGAACTCGGTAATGACATCACCCATCCCGTGCTCCATGTAGTCGTTATTTGTGAGTTTCAGGATGGGCTTATTCACGGTCTGACAAAGCCACACAACTGCCTTGCGCACCAACTTGTCGTCCCACGTAACACTATCGAGCAGCCACGGCATGCGCACGCGGGTGAGGTGTCCGGCAGCAGCCGTATCAAGCACCACGAGTGTATCGGGGTGGTGCTGCAAGAACGTGGACGGAATCTGATCAGTTACGGGTCCCTCTACAGCCTTGTTAACTACGGGCGCTTTTCCTTCGCCCCATGCCATCATGATGATGCGGCGCGAGCGCATGATCGTGCCAACGCCCATCGTGATTGCTTTGGTAGGCACATTCTCTTCACCGAAAAAATCGCTGGCCGCATCGAGCCGCGTGATGTGATCGAGTGTTATCATCCGCGTCAGCGATTTTTCCGATGAACCGGGCTCATTGAATCCGATGTGGCCGGTACGGCCGATGCCCAGCACCTGCAGGTCGATGCCGCCCAGTTGATCGATCTTCGCCTCATAATCGCGGCAGAACTGCGCGACTTTTTCTTTGGGCAATGTACCGTCGGGAATATTGATCTGATTTTTGGGAATATCAATGTGGTCGAACAATAACTCATTCATGAACCGCACATAGCTCTGTAATGCGATAGGCTGCATGGGATAGTACTCATCCAGATTAAAGGTGTGAACGTTCTTGAAGGAAAGGCCTTCCTGCTGGTGCAGCCGGATGAGTTCAGCATATACCCGCGTCGGGGTGGAGCCGGTGGCAAGGCCCAGCACGCAGGGTTTGCCTTCCTGCTGCCGGGTTCGGATGAGATTGGCGATCTCAGCTGCCACAAAAGCAGAGGCCTTTTCGGAATTCTCAAAAATCTGGGCGGGAATTTTTTCTCTCGATTCGTTATTCATAGCAAAGGGTTAATATCGTAGTTATTCAGTAAAAGCAAATGGCTGGCAAAATTAAAGAGGTAATGAAATCTTTCCCATGCCGACCGACGGCACCTTTGATCGTTTTCCAAAATCGACCCGGCTATCGGTGAGCAACTCGTTGGCCAGCACAGCAAACAAAACTGCCTCTTTCGCATCGCCGGGTATGCCAAGCCGGATCATCGGCTGCATCGACATGTTGGGCATGGCGGCTCGCAGACCTGCCACAATCTGCGGGTTGTGGGCACCGCCACCACTCATAAAAATCACGGGCTTCCTTCTGCCAACCTGGCGAACAATTGCTTCCCCAATGGTATCGGAGGTAAGCTGGGTTAATGTCGCGACCAAATCCGGTACGGACAGGTAGGTAGTTTGGCTGGCTTGCTGGGCAGCCTGCACCCATTGCAGATTAAATAGTTCGGGGCCGGTGGTTTTGGGAAAAGGACGAAGAAAAAACGGATCGGCTTTAAGGTTTGCCAGCAGGCCGGCATGGGGTGTGCCTGCACGAGCCACCTCCGCATTTCGATCGTAGTCTTTGTTAAAAAAGAACCGCATAGCCTGGTCGAGAAGCGTGTTGCCAGGGCCAGTATCCGTAACAAACACCTGGCTTGCCAGCCCGGTTGCCGGCAACCAGGTAAAGTTGGCTATGCCGCCCATGTTCAGCAGAATGCGGTCTTCGCCTTTTTTGGAGAACAACAGGTAATCGCCATACACGGCCAGGGGGGCTCCCTCACCACCGGCGGCAACATGTTTCTGCCGGAAGTCGCTCACCACCGGAATACCCGTGACCACGGCGAGGTGATCGCCATCGCCAATCTGAAATGTTGCGTTTCGTTCGGCCTCCGGGAAAACGGACAGGGGGGCATGGAAAACGGTCTGCCCATGAGAGGCGATGGCGGCCACCTCGGCCGGCTTAACTTTCCACTTCTGGCAAAGCTTCTTTACGTACTTCCCATGTAGCTCACCAATGAACGCATGCAGCATCACCAGTTGATGGAAGTCGACTACCGGTTTTGCGAATACGGATAATATCTTGGTTTTCACAACCTCCGGATAGGGCACGGTATCGAAAGCCTCCAGCTGGCACTTAGTCTTTAGCCCCCGGCCTTGAAAGCGACACAGGGCTACATCAAGTCCATCAAGAGATGTTCCGGACATTAACCCGATGAGCAGCCGGGGCCTTGAAGGTGGAATTGGGAAACGGAATCGAGCCATGTTGGGCGAAAGTAAGGGGAATACCGGAAAAAAATTAAACAAAATATGCAAGAATAATCGACTCATGTGCGGTATTTTGCTACTTTCACGTCAAATATTTGCAAAAAGTAGCAAACTAAAACAAAAAAAGTATGGAAAAACTCTACAGGAATCAGGCCCTCCGGCCTGACCATGCACCTGTCGGGAAGCTGATTTTTCGGGCCCTTTGGGTCTGTCTGCTGCTCCCCATTGTTGCACTTGCACAAGAACGCCCGGTTTCCGGGCGGGTAACCACGGCAACTGATAGTCAGCCATTGCCGGGGGTAAACATTTTGGTGAAAGGCACCACCACGGGTACGATCTCGGATGCCGATGGCATGTATAAGATAAACGTGGGCGACGGCGCCGTGCTCGTGTTTAGCCAAATCGGCCTAAAAACGGTGGAAGTGACCGTTGGGAACCAGCAGGTAATCGATGTTGTCATGGAAGAAGAGATACGCAACCTGGACGAGGTGGTTGTGATCGGTTCAACCCTGCGGCAGGCCAAACGGGAACTCGGCAATAACATTTCATCGGTGAATGCACAAGCTCTTGAGCGCACGGGCAGCAGCGATCTCTTTGGTTCATTGCAAGGTAAGGTTCCCGGTGCTCAGATCACCCAAAACTCCGGTGACCCTGCTGGTGGAATGACCATTCGCCTGCGCGGCGTGAAGTCGTTGCAGGGTGGTTCGGATCCCCTATATGTTATTGATGGGGTGATCGTCAGTAACAACACCACAAACGTTTCGCAAACTGCGTTGGCCAATCAGGTAGGCCAGTCCGCATTGGGTAACAACCGGATGGTGGATATCAACCCGGCAGATATTGAGAGCCTGAATGTGATTAATGGCGCGGCAGCCGCAGCACAATACGGTTCGCGGGCTGCCAATGGCGTGGTGATCATTACCACGAAGAAAGGGCGTTCCGGGGCACCGAAAATTTCGTTCACCACCAGTGTGAACACGAATGAATTGAGAAAGCGAGTACCCTTTACCACACTGGGCAAGCAGTACGGCTTTGCTAATTTGAGATTACATCCGATTGGCGCACTGACAACAGGTCAGTTCGCGAGTATTGGTACCGGTGCACCGGGTGCTTATGTTCCTCAGCCCGGAGAGACTTTCCAACCCATCGTGCGAGATGGTGTAACCTCCTACTTGCGGACGAACCTGGTTGATGTTACTAGATATGACTATCAGGATTTTATCTTTCGCACCGGTGTGGGTACCGATAATAATCTCTCCGTTACCGGCGGCAATGATAAGACTCAGTTCTATGCAGGGTACAGTTACACCCGCAATGAAGGGATAATTAAGGGCACCGATTTCACGCGGCACAATTTCCGCGTACGTGTAGATCAGCGCCTGAGCGACTGGGCCAAAATCAGCGCAGGCCTCTCGTATGCCAACTCGTTTACCAATGAAAAGGCAAATGGAAACGTTTTTTACAGCCCGATTAACTCCATCAATATCACCAATAACATTTACGACCTCAATCAGCGTGACGCTGCCGGCCGTCTGTTAGCGGTGGAAGCGACTCGTGTGAACCCGTTGTCAACTATTGAAGACATGAACTTCACGCAGGATGTAAACCGCACGATCAATGACTTGCAACTGAATCTTACTCCCGTAAAAGGTCTTGGCATTGATTGGATCATTGGGGTCGATGCATTTAGCCAGGTGGGCCGTGGGCTGATCAAACCTTATCCGTATCAGGCGCAGGCCGGTTTGCCACCGGAACGTTATCCGAATGGTTTTACCTCACACGCGAGCAATACCCAGTTGCAGTTCAATACTGACTTGAACATCAGCTATGAACGACAGCTCACCAACGATCTGAAGCTGAACCTCATCGGTGGAACCAGTTACCAGTTTCTGAAGTCTGACCTCATCCGCACATCGGGTGAGAACCTGGCTCCTTTTATCGAAACCATCAATGGCGCCGCCAGCACTACGGTAACATCAGGGTATGGATATGATCGCTTCTACCTGTTCGGGTATTTCGGGCAAGCTACGATCGGCTTTAAGAACTACGCTTTTTTAACCGGGGCAGTGCGCCTGGATGAGTCTAGCAAATTCTCAGAAAATGAACGCCGGCAGACCTACCCTAAAGTAAGTGCCAGTTTCGTTCCGTCAGACATGGAATGGTTCAAAAATTCGGTTAACTCCAACATCCTGAGTTCTGTGAAGTTGCGTGCCAGTTGGGGCCAGGCGGGTAATCTGTTAGGAATCGGCTCATTTGATCGCTTCTGGCAGTTCAATCCAACTCCTTTCCTGGGACGCAATACTATCGTACCGAGCTCCCAGTTGGCCAACCCGAGTGTTCGCCCGGAACGGATGGAAGAGCTTGAATTTGGAGGTGATTTTACGTTCTGGCAAAACAAACTCAGCCTTGGCGTAACAATTTACCAGCAGCAGATCCAGGATCTAGTGGTGAACCGTAATATTGCCTCGTCGCAGGGCGGTTTGAGTATTGTTACCAATGTGGGCCAGATGGAAAACCAAGGTTTGGAATTGGTATTGGGTATCACGCCGGTCCGCACGTCGAACTTCTCGTGGGACGTAACCCTGATTTACAACCGTAACCGAAATAAGGTGACCCGGTTGGGTACCCCCACCATTGGATTTAACAATTCTGCCGGTGCTCCCTCCTTCCTGGTGGAAGGGCAGCCAGCTTCTGTGTTCTATGGAACAGCGTTTGCGCGGGATGCAAACGGGAATATTCTGCTGACCCCTACGCCCACGGGCTTCCTGGGTGGCCTCCCGCAGCAGGAACGCGGATCGCAGGCTTCTACCTCACCGCTGGAATTTTCACCGGGACGCGATGCCTCCGGACAACCCACAGGTGGCGTGATCCGCAAAATTATTGGTGATCCCAATCCGGACTTTACCGGCTCCATCATGAACACATTGAACTACAAGAACCTGACATTCAATTTCCTGTTTGACTTTGTACAAGGTGTGGAGGTATTCAATGCTGACATACGCACCCGCCAAAACGTGGGCGTGGGCGAGAATGTGGAGAAGGAAATGAACGGAACTCTGCCTCGCGGATACACCTTCGCGGTGTTTCCGATTGAAGAATGGCGCGTGGATGATGGTTCGTTCGTTAAACTCCGCGAGATCGGCCTTACCTACAGCTTCCTCAAACCCATCAAAGGAATTAATAGCGTAAACCTGGGTCTTTTCGGCCGGAACCTGATTTCGTGGGACAATTACAACGGCTATGATCCGGAAACAAATGCCGGTGGTAACAGCGACCTGGTACGCGGTATTGACTTCGGTAACGTACCGATACCCCGCACCTACAAGCTGCAATTAACTGTTACGTTTTAACCGCAAAATGCTGACATCATGAAAACAAAAATATCTGCACTCGCCTTAAGCCTTACCCTGTTGCTGGTAAGCTGCGACCAAGAATATCTCAATCCCAGCGCTGCCTCACAAACCCAGGTAGTCAATGACGTGCTCGGTTTGATTACCCTGGCCAACGGCCTCCAGTTTCGATACTCGGTAACCCGGTTGTCGCCCAATTATACGGTACCTACAACGAGTGGCATCCTGACCCGCGAGTTAACTGTGCTCAACCCCGGTAACACGGATGAAGAGAACCTGCGATTGGGCGGAAACAATGTTATTGGTTCGAACGGCGTCATTTCTAACCTGTGGAACCAGTGTCATCTGATCCGGGCTACTGCCGATCAAATTCTGTCTAACCTTAGCATCGTGACTGACCAGGGTGTTAAAGGTGGCCTACAAGCCCATGCGACAATCTATAAAGCATTGGCCCTCGGCAACCTTGCCATGTTCTGGGAAAGTGCCCCGATTACCACGCAAATCAACGCGCCATTTGTTAGCCGGCTGGAGATTCTGCGAGAAGCCATCCGGATTCTGGAAGCCGCCTCGGCTGAGTTGGCCAAGGCAGCGCTACCGGCTACGTTTACCTCGCGGATCGTCAGTGGAATTGATTACGCCAATACGCTGAATGTGCTCATCGCCCGCTATGCCCTGATGGCTGGTGAATACGATAAAGCTATCAGTGCTGCAAATCTGGTATCCACTGCCACCACCGTCAGAGCTCTGATGAACCATGATGATGCTTCACAAAACGCTATGTTCTTTGTTTCATTTTCCAACCGCAACTTTACCGAGCCGCCCGACGCTCTCTTCAGCTTGCCGGCAGCTCTGCAAACACCCGCAGCCGACCGGCGTATCTCCTTCTTCTTTAACACAGCAGGAGGCACCGGTACAGTGAATCGCGCACGTGCGAGTTTCTTTACGGCAAACTCGTCTGCTGTGCCGATCTACCGACCGGGCGAAGTGTTCCTGATACGGGCTGAAGCCAACGTACGGAAATCTTCTCCGAACCTGACGGCTGCTGTTACGGACCTCAATGCTGTATTGCAGAAAACCGCCGCCCAGGATGCACTAGGCATTGGCGCAACGCTGCCTGCTTACTCCGGGCCGGTTGCAGCTGCCGATTTGCTCACCGAAATATACCGCCAGCGCTGCATTGAACTGTACCTGTCGGGTATGCGCCTGGAAGACAGCAGACGTTTTGGACGCCCGGCCTCCGAGCGTGGACGTACGTTCCTGCCGTATCCGTTTTCGGAAAGGGACAACAATTCCCTGACACCGGCCGACCCGGCCTCTTGATCGCGCTATGTTGAAAGAAGAAAGACACGATTTCATTCTGAATGAAGTAAGAATTCGAAATCGTGTCTTACTTTCTGACCTTGCCGCTCGCCTCGAGGTCTCCGAAGACACGGTCCGCAGAGATTTGACTGAACTCCATCTCCTTGGCAAACTAAAAAAAGTGCACGGCGGGGCAGTTGCCAAGTCCTTCACGCCTTTTTCCTTCCGCCAGGAAGAAATCTACGATCACCAGAACAAACAAATCATCGCCCGCAAGGCGGCCCGGCTGTTAACCCACGACATGGTGGTTCTCATCACCGGCGGTACAACCAACCTGGAATTCGTTACGCAGTTACCGGAAGATATTCATCTCACATTCTTCACACCCAGTTTACAAGTGGCCATGCAACTGGGTCAACTGCCACACGTAGACACAATTTTATTGGGTGGCAAAGTGGCTAAAGATGCTCAGGTTACTTTTGGTATGGATGCCTTACGAATCCTGAGCCAAACCCGGGCCGACATCTGTTTTCTGGGCACCGGTCACCTCGACCCGGTTAATGGTGTCTCTGAGTTTGATTGGGAAGTGGTGCAGCTAAAAAAGGCGATGATCAACAGTTCCCGAAAAATTGTACTGCTAACCCTTTCAGCAAAACTCAATTCCACCCAACGCTACCAAATCTGTGGTGTGAATCAAATCCACACGCTGATTACCGAGCTAAATCCACAAGATCCGGCGCTGGCCGACTTCCGGGCGGTAGGCCTAGAAATCATCTGAGCAATATCGCCAGAACAAATCATGATATTTGTAGGTAATGACCACTTTCCGAACCGAATGGAGCGGCGTGAGATTTCCCGGCACGGAATTCACTCACGCAGACAGGATCCTCACCTCCGGCAGCTGCTTTGCTCACCGCTTTGGTACCTGGCTGGCTGAAAACAAATTCCAGGTCCTGAATAATCCCTTTGGGATCAGCTACCAGCCGCTGGCCATCCACGACCAGCTGTGTGCGGCACTAACGGGCGCCGGTGTTCTGCCCAGCCATTTTGTTGAACGCGAACACAGGTACGTACACCTTGATTTTCACTCGAGCTTACAGGGGGGCACAAAAGAAGAACTCCAGACACTCATCGGCTGGCAACAGCATCAGGTTCAAGAATGCCTGAACTCAGCCCACTGGCTGATTCTGACGTACGGAACAGCATGGGTTTACGACTATCTGCCCACCGGTAAAACGATCAATAACTGCCACAAAATCCCTGCCCGGCAGTTTACCAGGCGCCTGCTGAACGTGCCTGACATTACCGAATCCTTCAATCTGCTCTACGGCGAGCTGAAGGAGAAAAATCCGGCTCTAAGATTGTTGCTCACGATCAGTCCTGTGCGGCACATCAAAGATACGCTGGAAGGAAACTCCGTGAGCAAGGCCGTGCTGCGTGTGGCGGCTCATGAGATCCGGAAACAACATCCAGACGTGGTCTACTTTCCGGCATTTGAAATCCTGATGGATGATTTGCGCGACTATCGGTTTTATGAAGATGACTTGTTACATCCGAACAGCCTGGCCGAGCAGTACATCTGGGAAAAATTCAGTAACAGTTTTTTCCCGGAAGCAACCCGCACGCGGCTGGCCCAGTGGCTGTCGATTAAAAAATCATTGGCCCACATTCCTTTCCAGCCCGAAGGTCCATCGTACCGACATTTTCTCGAATCGTTACTGGAGCGCCTGCAACACCTCGCCCCGGTACTGTCGGTGGAGAATGAACTTAATGAAGTTCGCGCCAGATGGGAAGCCATAAAAATTTGATAAGCAGTTTGTACCTTTGAAGAGCATTAAAATCTGTTTAACCATGAGCCGTGAAGTATGGATCGTGTCGGGTGTTCGTACCCCGATAGGTAGTTTTGGTGGAAGTCTGGCAACCGCAACAGCGGTACAACTGGGCGCGGCGGCTGCTCGGGCAGCGTATGAACGCATTGGGCTGGCGCCCCGCGAAATCGGAGAGGTTTTTTTTGGCAACGTGATTTCCGCCGGTCTGGGGCAGCCGGTATGAAGGCCATCATGCTGGGCGCCCAAAGCGTTCAACTTGGAGTGAACGAAGTTGTGCTGGCGGGCGGAATGGAAAGCATGAGCAACATCCCCTACTACCTGGCAAAGGCGCGCTATGGCTACAAATATGGGAATGGCGAACTGCTGGATGGCCTGACACATGATGGCTTAACCGATGCCTACAATCACTGTGCAATGGGGGTCTGTGCCGATAATACAGCCAAAGAAATGGGCATCACACGCGCGCAGCAGGATGCATATGCCATCGCGTCGTACATGCGTGCGGCCGAGGCCTGGAAGGCGGGAAAGTTCAGGAATGAAGTAATTCCGGTGCAGCTCACCGGCCGCAAGGGAGAGGTGACCAGCGTTACAGACGATGAAGAATACAAAAATGTGAACTTTGATAAACTGCCCGCCCTTAGGCCGGTATTTACCAAAGACGGCACCGTTACGGCGGCCAACGCCTCAACCCTGAACGATGGGGCCGCGGCGGTGATTCTGATGAGCCGCGAAAAGGCACTGGCGTTGGGGTTGAAGCCTCTCGCCAGAATCAGGGGCTTTGCAGATGCTGCCCAGGATCCCATGTGGTTTACCACCGCGCCTGCTTTGGCCATCCCGAAAGCGATGAAGGCCGCTGGTGTTGTGCAGAAGGATGTGGCCTTTTATGAAATAAATGAAGCCTTCTCGGCTGTAGCAATTGCCAATAACCTGAAACTCGGCCTGGACCCGACCCGGGTGAACGTCCACGGTGGCGCAGTCGCCTTGGGCCATCCCCTCGGCGCCTCGGGCACCCGAATCGTGATTGCCCTTGCGAATATCCTGCATGACAAAAATGAGACGATCGGGGTTGCTGGCATCTGCAATGGCGGCGGCGGGGCCTCTGCGTTGGTGCTGGAGCGGGTGTAACACAATAACGGCTGAGGGTCAAGCGTTCCTGCATATGGTTATGCGTATTTTGTGTTTGCTGTTGGTAATCTGCTCTGCCGGATTTGGGCAGTCAAAAGAAGTGAGAACCTATCACGAGGGGTCAGCGCGCAAGCTGAAGGAGCATTATTTTGTTTCGACTGAAGACAACCAGCCCGAGGGCCAGTTTAAGCGATACTACGTAAACGGTCAGCTGGAAATGGAGGGCACCTACACGGATGGCTACAAAAACGGACTGTTTCTGGAATACCACGAGAACGGAGCGCTCGCCCGCAGGATTTCATACGTGAATGGACAGCGGCACGGCACCGTAGAAGTATATGATGCGGAGGGTCAGTTTTTACAACGCGCCTACTATCAAAATAATCTGTTAGTAGATTCGGTGAAATCCTTCTATCAGACCGGTACCGTCAAATTAGAAAGCCGGTTCGTAAAAGGGAAGCCAGACGGCTACGTACGGGCCTATTACCCCGACGGCAAACTACGAAAGGAAATCCGATATGAGCGCCAAAAACCCAACGGTCTCACGCGCACATTCTTTCCATCAGGTCGGATTGAAACGGAGGCTAATTACGTTGATGGTGTGAACACCGACTTCTTCAACACCTACTATCCTAACGGACAACTGGAAACGACCACGGTGATGCAAGCGGGTGAAAAAACCGGGAATTTCAAGACGTATGATTCACTCGGGCACTTGCTGTTGAACGGGTTCTTTATGAGTGGGCGCCTGCACGGTACCAACTTCGCCTACTACCCCACAGGCGAATTACGGCACCAATATGAATATAAAGAAGGAAAGCGTGTGGGTACTAACTATGATTACTTTCGTAACGGAAAAATCAGCAAAAAGGAAATCATAGCGCTGAACGGTATCGATACCCGGGAGGAGACCTTTGACTCCCTGGGGTTGCCGAAAGAGGAACGAAGATTCCGCAACCAGAAACCCCAGGGTACGTGGCTGTACTATTTCAATGGCACCCGGCAGGTTAAGGTGCGCGAAGAATACACCAATGCCAAACTGGACGGCTTGCGGGTGACCTTTTATCCTTCCGGGGAAAAACAGTTGGAAGAAACCTACCGCTTTAATTTGATCACGGGCCCGGTTCGCGCCTACTACGAGAGCGGAAAACTGAAATGGGAGGCGGAGTACCGGTCAAGCCGCCAACACGGGCTGTTTACCTCTTTTTTTCCGAATGGGAAGATTCACGAGCAGGGCCAATTCGTAGCAAACAAAAAGCATAGCGAATGGAAAACCTTCGATGAGCAGGGTAACTTGGTGAAAACCGAGTTTTGTAGTATGCCAGCCCTAAAAAACTCGGTTTTCACCAAGTTACCCTGCTC
>VYLK01000582.1_pt1 | contig 11310 bp, 9 predicted proteins | sample 5114321 | NCBI WGS metagenome assembly VYLK01 (sample SAMN12291792, study PRJNA351875) | freshwater metagenome | isolation source: freshwater lake | place: USA: Michigan, MSU2 Lake | collected 2011-08-16
GGGAAATGAAACCACAGAGGAGGGCTCATGATCTTCCCTTGGCACACAGACTTATTTCAGCCGGGGCGCACGGTTTGCGTCGTATTCCGGGCCAGTCCGTTAATCTGGCCCACCCCCTATTTGGCGCACACCGCGCGCCCCGGCCCCTCTGCCTTCGGGCAACAAGGTGCACCCCCGGTGGTTTTCCGCGCGGGGCTATTGCGCATGCATCTGCACCCAAACTGGTAGCCAAGTTCGACAAAAGATCTAGCTAAGGCTATGATGGTTTGAACCTTTCCACTGGAAAACATTATGACTTGGACGCCCTCATCCTGGCGCGCATTGCCGGCTCGCCATATTCCTGCCGATTACCCAGATCCAGCCGCCGTGCTGGCCGTGGAACAGCGCTTGGCGAAAAAGCCGCCTCTGGTGGTGGCTTCTGAGATTGAGAAGCTGAAGGCTGAGCTGGCGCGCGTGTCCAAGGGCGAAGCCTTTTTGCTGCAGGGCGGCGATTGTGCTGAGAGCTTTGCTGAGTTTGAGGCCGACCGGATCACCCGCTATTTCCGCGTCTTTTTGCAAATGGCCGTCGCGCTGACCTTTGCTGGTGGCAAGCATGTGGTGAAGGTCGGCCGTGTGGCCGGCCAGTTTGCCAAGCCGCGGTCAGAGCCTACCGAAGTGATTGATGGCGTCAGTCTGCCGTCTTATCGGGGCGACAATATCAATGGCTCAGCCTTTACGCCTGAAAGCCGGATCCCGGATCCAGAGCGCTTGGTTGAGGCCTATAATCAAAGCACGGCAAGCTTGAACTTGTTGCGCGCGCTCGCCACCGGTGGTTATGCCGACCTTGAAAACGTCAATCGCTGGAACCTCAAATTCGCTAAGAAGCAAGGCAAGGCTTCGGCCGAATATGTGAAATTGTGCCATCGGATTGAAGAAAGCCTGGAGTTCATGGATGGCTTGGGTCTAAGCGGCCCTGCTGGCATTGCGACGGACACGGTGGACTTCTTCACCAGCCACGAGGCTTTGTTGCTCGGCTATGAAGAAGCCATGACACGGCAAGACCAATTGTTTGGTTCAGGTGCCTATTATGACACCTCCGCCCATATGGTGTGGATCGGGGATCGCACCCGCCAGCTCGATCATGCCCATGTCGAGTTCTGTCGCGGCATTGCCAATCCGATTGGCGTAAAGTGCGGCCCTAGCCTGGAAGCGGATGAGCTTTTGGCTCTGCTAGACAAGTTGAACCCCAAGAATGAAGCGGGCCGCATTGTGCTGATCGCGCGCTTTGGCTCTGACAAGATTGCCACAGGCCTGCCCAAACTGGTCCGCAAAGTCACCGATGCTGGCCGTAGCGTGGTTTGGTCGTCTGACCCCATGCATGGCAATACGTTGAAGACTGCGTCTGGCTATAAGACGCGGCCGTTTGAGCGTGTGGCGAGCGAAGTCAATGACTTCATGGATATCGTTCGCGCTGAAGGGGCCTATCCCGGCGGCGTCCATCTGGAAATGACGGGCGACGATGTGACCGAATGTACCGGCGGGGCTACGCCAGTCACCGAGGAATCGCTGTCGAGCCGCTATCGCACCCATTGCGACCCGCGCCTCAATGCCGACCAAGCGATTGAGCTGGCTTTCACCATTGCCAACGGCCTACGTGAAGGCCGTCAGCAACGGCGCTTGGCAGCAGCAGGGCTTTAGGAGCCACCCCACTGCTTCAGCTGGGGTTAATGCTGGTGGCCGCTATGGCCCTTGTCGCCCTCGGTCTTTTGGGTTGGGTTCTCGACCACGGGCATAGCGAAGCCGACCTTACGATTGCCTTCAAAGGTCAGTTCGACTGGAAAGCTGTCGCCGGGTTTCAGGGGGTCTTTAATCCCAAACACCATCAGATGTAGCCCGCCTGGGGCCAGCACGGCTGTGCCTTTGGCCGGGATCTCAACCTGCTCGACTTGGCGCATCTGTGCCATGCCATCAGCCCCTTTCAAATGGGCATGCAACTCGATGCGCTCGGCTTTTGGGCTGCTGGCTCCGACCAATTTTTGCGCTTTGTCGCTACTATTGGTCAGCGTCAGATAGCCAGCGGTGACGTCGCGGCCATTCGGCGGCACGCGCAAGCGGGGCTCGCTAATCTCCACCCCATCAATTGTGGCAACAGCCAGCATAGGGGCGGGGGGCGTCTTGGCAGGCTCGCACGCGGCCAATCCTGCAAAAGCGATCAGGATCAGTGGTAGGGTTCGAACGGATAAGGTCATGAGAAACTCCTAAAGTGGGGCAGGTTGGGCAAGGCCGAGAAACTGGCGCAGGCTGGGGACACGGCTTAGGATCAGCCGCTCTGCGATCGCGACAAGGATCAGACAGGCCCCAAGTACAGGCAGAAACAAAGCAAAGACGAAGATCAGAAGGCCAAGGCCCACACCAATCCTCTGATCTGGAATGGGAGGCGGGGCACCGAGTACGCCGTTAGGCGCACGTTTGCGCCACATCACAAAGGCGGACACAGACAGCAGGACTAAGCCCATTGCTGTGAGGACACCTAGGATTTGATTGAGCACACCAAACAATTGGCCCTCGTGCGCCGCAATGCCGACACCCAACGCCTGATCAATCACATGCTTGTCGCCAAAGGCCTCACGACGGATTTCGCTGCCATCTGCCGCGCTATAGGCAATCTCGACGCGGCTGATACGGTCACCCGCTGAGGAGCGCGCCATCCAATTGGGGTTCTTGGCGTTCGGCGGCGTGATGGTGACAGGTGGAGCCAATCGGGCTGCCCGCGCACTCGCGGCAATATCGTCGACATTGGCGACATAATAAGGCGCATCATGCCCGTGGTGAGAGAAGGCCTGCTCAGTCGCTTCGCGCTCAGCCTTCCGGCTTTGGGTCCAGTCCTTGGAGACAGCAGCAGTGCCTGTGAGATCGCGCACCATATCAAAGCCCTTACCCCAAACATTGGTCCAAGGCAGGCCAGTGAGAAGCAGGAAGATCGCGAAGAAGGATACCCACATGCCGGTCACCGCATGCAAGTCGCGCCAAAAGACTTTCGGGCCGGACTTGAGGCGCGGGATCAGTACTCCTTGCAGCCCCTGTGCCGTTCGAGGCCACCACAAATAGAGCCCGGTTACCACCATCACAATCGCCCAAGAGGCAGCAAGCTCCACAATAAGCGAGCCGTTATCCCCCATCAGCAATTCTCCGTGTATGGTACGCACCACGGCCATCAAGCGCGCTTCTCGGGGAAGCGCCTTGAGAACTTCTAGGCTCGTCGGGTGAACATAGACGATGGTGTCCTCGCCGCCTTTGGTAACGAGGACTTGGGCGGCATCCTTGGGTCCATCGGGGAGGCGATAGGATTTAAAGCTGGAGTCCTCCACGTGCTTGAGGGCCACCTGCACTTGCTGGCTAACCGGGGCACTCGGCCCGGTCATCACAAGATTGGTATAGGGCCGATCTAAAGCGGCCTCGATCTGGGGTTTGAACAGATAGAGGCTGCCGGTGATCGACAACAGGATGATGAAGGGAATGCAGAACAGGCCTGCATAAAAATGCCAGCGCCATAGCATGCGATAGAGACGGGCTCGCTTTTCTGGCACGGATTGAGCCGTTTGGATTGGGGCTGAAGCGTCTATCATTTGAGGCTCCTACAGTTTCAGCTTCACGTCGAACACGAAGGTCCGTTGTGGCAGGGGGTGCGAGACATAGGCTTGGTCATTATTGAGATTGTCCACGCCTAAATTGAGTTGGACCCTGTCATTCATGTCATAGGTTAGACGCGTATCGACAAAGAAATACTCGGTCTGGAACCCATAGACGCTGCCTTCGCGGCCAAACAAATCAGAGGTTGGCGTCGTAGCCTGCCGCCAACCTAATGAGGCGCGCAGTTTCGGGCTTAACTTGTAGCGCACGTTACCACTCGACCGCCATTCTGGAATACGCGGGAAGCGGTTTCCGACAGTCTCAGGATTGGACAGATTGCGAACCGTCGTGGCGTCCATCTTGCTAACGCTCGCGTTCAGATCGAGCCCATTGATCCAAAGGTCCTTGGCCTCAAAGATAAGCTCCACGCCAGATTGCGTGACCAGATCAACATTCTTGAAGCTAGAAACGACGGTCCCGAATTGATTGAGGCCACTGAAGGAGAAAATGGCATCTTCAATATCTTGGTAGAAAGCACTCGCGGTAATCTGCACAGGACCAATCTTGCCTCGCCCCATCAAAGTGATGTCAGTAGAGCGTTCAGGCCGCAGATTGGGATCAAAGCTTTGAGGGTCGATCTCACGCGTGATGTCGTCAATTCGGCCTTGGAACAACTCACCCACAGTCGGGAAGCGGGTCGCGCTACCGAGCGAAAGTTGCACCACGATGCCCTCGGTGACTTCAGCTTGGATCGAAGCTTTTGGGCTGAAAGCACTGTCTGTCCGAGTTGGATAGGCGTCAGCAAGCAGAATGGTACCGGACTGGCGCGCAATTGAGCCGTCAAAAGCACGCCAACGGTCATAACGGCCGCCAAGTGTGAGGGTGACTGTGTCGGTTAGATCAATAGCATCCTCCACCCACAGGCCAAGCGACTCCGTCTTGCCAGCGGTTGAGGACGCAAAGGTCCGCCCCGTCGCCGCGCTCCAATTGGTGACGTTGAAGGTGTTCTGCGCCGTCTCATAGCGATTGGCATTGAGGCCAAAGCCGACATTGTGATTGCCAAAGCTCTGGTCAAACGTGATGTCAGCAGCATACCAGCCGGGATTGTCCTGCACTTGATACGTGCCCGCACCATTTGACTGGCCTGTTAGATAGTCGCGCGAGGTCTTGGTATTCCAAATCGGCATCCAATAACGCGAGAGATTGGTGCGGATATCCCACCCCGCCAAAGCACCCGTAAGCTTGAGGCCAGCAAGATATTCAGTGCGTTCAAATTCTGAGAAGGTAAGGCCCGTAGCATTCCAAACTTGGTTGTTAAAGCGCACGCGGCCTTGCCCGACAGGTGCCCCATTAGCATCTTTCAAGAAGCTGCGGGTGTCGCGCAAGGTTTGGTCTGTCGTCCAGCCAAACAGCATGGCATCCGCCGTCCAGCCCGGTGCAAAGTCATAGGCAACCCGAAGGCGGGCTTGATTTTGGACGACGTCAACCGGCGAGGCTGCGCCAAAAACGGGCGTTGCAAGCTCTGGGTCCACAAAGGCCCCGGTAACAGTCGTTGCCGCAGCTGTGCCGGTTGCAGGGGTGAGGAGATTGTATGTCATGGACTGGCCGACATTGTCGAACCGGCGGAAGCCAGCGCGAAGCCGCAGCTTGCCGTCTTTCGTCACATAAGTGCCACCGCCCTCAACACTATAGCCTGTGAAGGTCTCGTCGAAGCCATATTCCTCAAATGGCATAATCATGGTTTGGGCGTTGAGATAGGCCCCGGTCTTCTTGGGCTCCTCTGTGGTGACTGAGACCACGCCCCCCATCGAATTGCCGCCATAACGCGCTGAATAAGGGCCATAGACGATGTCGAACTGGCGCACATCGGCTGGGCCAACCACATTCCACTTGGGTGAGAACGAGAAGGAATTGCCAAGGAAGTTGGAGACCAGAAAGCCATCGACCATCACAATGGTCCGTGCGCTTTGGACTGTATTGGCCCCGCGCAGGGCCACTACCGCATTATCATCGCCCGCAAAACGTTTGCGGACAAAGAAGTTCGGCGCATATTTCATCAAGTCTTCGACATTGATAGCATTGACGGCTTCAAAGTCTGCCTTGCCGAGCGAGACAGACAAGCCTCGCGGCACGACTGTTATCGGGGTATCTCGTTGACCGACTACGATGATGGTTTCGGTTGGCTTTTCAGAATCTGAGGCTGGAGAATTCTGGGCCAAGAGTGCGCTAGGGGCAGATAGGGAAGTTGCCGCCAACAGGGCCTGCAAGAAGAACATATTGCGCCCACGTGGCGCTTCTTTAAGGGAGGTCATATTAGGTTTCCAAGTCGAGGATTAGGCAAGCCGATGGGGAACCATCAGCGGGGCTTAAGTGATCTCAAACTTGGATAGGTGGCCCTGTCTTGGGCGGGGGTGGGGCGGCAAGGCCTAAGCCCGGGGCGACAAAGCTTTGTTGAATGGTGGCGACCGAGACAACGTCTTCAAAAAGCACCGGCATGCTGGCCGCTTGCGGAGCGGCCAATGGCACCCCTTGGCCTGCAAAGGCGCACTTAGAGCCTTCATGGTCCGACGGCAGGCCTTGATGGTCGTTGGCGAGGGCTTCCTCGCCGTGGGTAACAATCTGTCCACCCTCATCCATAAAGGCCGTAACATTGCCATCAGACGTACACAGCACGATAGGCGTGAGGCCAGCCGCCAAAGCTTGGGGTGCCACCATATAACCGACGGGGATGGCGACCTTGATTGCAATCGCGAGCATCCCCACCAACAGATGGAGTTTCTTCAGCCAAGACAGAGAAGCAGAGGCGGGGCGCATCGGGTCTCGCTAGGCAGGCTGGCGTAAAATGTCCAGCCCGATTGGCACTCAATAGTGGTGCTTCAGGGCTGAGAGCTTAGGCGGATCTCACCCGTAAGCTCGGGTCCAGATTCCTGCCACGCCAGCGCATTCGCCAGCATAAATGCGGGCCAGTGGCACGGCCCTTAGAGCCGACATAACCGATCAAGGTACCTGGTGTGACACGTTGTCCCACCTCAACCGCGAGCGCACTTTGATGCAGATAGGTCGTGATCAGGCCTTGGCCGTGATCAATGGCTACCATGCCGCCTTCAAAATGCATGTCGGGCTCTGCCAACACAACAAAGCCGCTCGCGGGGGCATAGATGGGCGTACCTCGGGGCGCACCAAGGTCAATGCCGAAATGCGGTCTTTGGCTCTTGCCGTTTAACATGCGCGTCGCCCCCCAAGGACTGGTGATCCTCACGTCGTCTAAGGGCCAGCGGAAGGCTTCTTCAAAGCCGCGGGCAATGGGGTTGTTGCTGTCAAAGGCTTGCCGTTTGAGCGCTGCATCGGCCTCAATCCGGGCTAGGGCCTCAGCTGGCGGGTCGATAGTGGCAGAGGGCAGGCCGCTAACGCTGGTGACTGGATAGGCACGCGGCGCAACATCAAGGCCGAACCGGGCGATGGTTGCGCCGAGGGAGATGGTGATCAGGGCTTGCGACGGGGCGTCGCGATCAAAGCCCATGACAAAGCGACCATCGCTATCGGCATTGGTCGTAATGCCACTGGCATCAATTTGGGCACCGGGCACCGTGGTGCCAATGACCAGATCCGATTGTTGCGGGGTACCGCTAAAGCTGAAGGGAAGGGGTGAATGCTGGGATTCAGGCGAACGAGCGAAGGCGCGGTCGCACCCGCTGCTTAAGCCTGTCAGGCCAAATAGGCCGCCGAATACAAGGGTTCGTCTGGCGAGATTGGTCGAGAAATTCAGGCGCGCTTGTAGACTTGCTTCCAGCGCGTCGTCGCTGCCGCTGCATCCACATAGGCTTCCTGCAGTTCGACTGACCAATAGCGTAAATCCTCAAGCGTGATGGGTTTCCCTGTCACCGCACAGCGCACAAATTTGCCGGGCCGCAGAATGGTAAGCTCTGGCGTCCCATAATGAACTTGCGCGGTACCTTCGCCAAAAGATTTGAGATGATCAAGCATGAGTGTCACTTTAGGCGAACTTTACGTGTGGTGCTAGTGTTTGAAGCAATGGTGGCGCGCATTTGATGTGGGCTGACTGGATGAAATTCTATCCCGCAACCAGCGGCTACGCTTAGACTGTGTCAATCAGAAGCTTCTCGCACAAACAAAAACGCGCGAGCTTTTGGCCCGCGCGTTCAATCCGTTTGTCGTTGAGTTTAGCGATTGATGATCGGCACGTAATCGCGTTTTTCCGCACCCGTGTAGAGCTGGCGGGGGCGTCCAATCTTTTGGGCAGGGTCGCTGTTCATTTCGTCCCATTGTGCGATCCAGCCGGTGGTGCGGGCCAGAGCAAACAATACGGTGAACATTTCAACTGGGAAGCCCATCGCCTTCAAGGTGATGCCCGAATAGAAGTCGATGTTAGGATAGAGCTTACGGCTGACGAAATACTCATCATTCAGCGCGATTTTTTCGAGCTCCATGGCAACCTTCAGCAATGGATCGTCCTTCACGCCAACTTCTGCCAGCACTTCGTGGCAGGCTTGCTGCATCACTTTCGCGCGGGGGTCATAGTTTTTGTACACGCGGTGACCAAAGCCCATCAGACGTACGCTGGAGTTTTTGTCTTTCACCTGTGCGACGAAGGCTGGAATATTGTCCACATGGCCAATTTCCTTCAGCATGTTCAAGGCTGCTTCGTTGGCGCCGCCATGCGCTGGGCCCCACAAGCAGGCGATACCTGCGGCGATACAGGCAAATGGGTTGGCACCTGAAGAACCCGCCAAGCGAACGGTTGAGGTCGAAGCGTTTTGCTCGTGGTCGGCATGTAGGATGAAGATTTTCTCCATCGCTTTGGCCAGAACAGGGTTCACGACATAATCTTCGGCTGGTACCGCAAAGCACATGCGCAGGAAGTTTGCCGCATAGCTTAATTCATTGCGCGGGGTCACAAATGGTTGGCCGAGCCAGTATTTGTAAGCACGTGCTGCAATCGTTGGGATCTTGGCGATCAAGCGGTGCTGGGTGATCTTGCGCTGGACAGGGTCATCAATGTTCAAGCTGTCGTGGTAAAAGGCCGACAAGGCCCCCACGGTGCCGACCATAACGGCCATAGGATGCGCGTCGCGGCGGAAGCCTTCAAAGAAGCGGTCAAACTGCGCGTGCAGCATCGTGTGATAGGTGATGTCGTGCTTGAACTTATCAAACTCACCCTGATTAGGCAGATGGCCTTCCAACAACAGATAGGCCACTTCGAGGAAGTTGGACCGTTCGGCCAATTGGTCGATCGGATAACCGCGGTGCAGCAACACGCCTTCATCGCCATCAATAAAGGTGATTTGGCTCTCGCAGGAAGCTGTCGAGGTAAAGCCTGGATCATAAGTAAAGGCACCCGTCTCCGCATAGAGCTTACGGATATCGATCACATCAGGGCCGGTCGCACCGCCATAAATTGGCAAGTCAATCACTTTGCCTTCAAAATCAAGTTTGGCGGTACCCTTTGGTTCTGCTTTGCTTTCCATATTCATGCCCTCTTGTGTTTTGCTCGTAACCACAGTTTCCACGAAAGAAGTTTACATCACGTCTCCAAGACGCGCTAAGCTTTCAGTTCTGCCCAGTAGCTCTAAGGCGATTGCCAAATCCGGTGCCGGAAGGCCACCGGTCAGTGCAGCGCGCAACGGTGGGCCAATTTTACCAAAGCCAATGCTTTCGGATTCGGCAAACTTATCCAACGCGGCCTTGATGTCTATATGATGCCAGGTCGCGACATCCGCTAACACCGGGTGAATGCGGCCGATCCGTGCGACGGCTTCTTCCGTGAGTGTTTTTTGTGTCTTTTCATCATGGGGCAATGGACGCTGCGCTAGGATGAAGGCAAATTGGTCGTGGAGCTCAGGTAACGTTTTGGCCCGGTCTTTCAGATAGGCCATGGCGGCGACCAGCTCTTCGTCTGACTTGTCGATGTCTGGCTGGCCCACCCGCGCGGCGTGTGCCCTTAGGAGGGTCACCAAGCGCTGATCATCCGCTAAGCGCATGAAATGGGCGTTCACGCTGCCCATTTTGGCAAAGTCGAGGCGCGAAGGGCTTTTGCCCAAGCCCTCAAGGTCGAACAGCTCCAAGGCTTCCTCGGTGCTGACAATATCCAAATCCCCCTTGGACCAACCAAGGCGCAACAGATAGGCCCGCATCGCTTCTGGCAGATAGCCCATGTCGCGATATTCTTCGACGCCTAGGGCACCATGGCGCTTTGACAGCTTCTTGCCGTCATCGCCATGGATCAAGGGGATGTGGGCATAGGTAGGAACCTGCCAGCCAAAGGCGTTGATCAAGGCGGTTTGGCGTGCGGCATTGGTCAAATGGTCGTCGCCCCGGATCACATGGGTGACACCCATATCGTGGTCATCGACTACAACAGCCAGCATGTAGGTTGGCGTGTGGTCGGAGCGGAGGAGGATGAAATCGTCAATCTCACGTCCTGCGGTCACGACTGTGCCTTGCACCTTATCGTGCACGCGAATGAACTCATTCTCGCTGGGTGCACGCAGGCGGGTTACGTAGGGAGTGCCTGCCGTAGGTGCTCCCCGATCTGGATTGCGCCAAGGCGAGCGGAAGGCGAGGCCTTGGGCTCGTGACGCATCTTTCAGGGCCGTCTCTTCCTCGGCGCTCAGATAACAACGGAAAGCCTTGCCCGCTTCGACAAGGCTCTCCGCGGCTTCCCGGTGGCGGCTGGCGCGGGCAAATTGAAACAAGGGCTCGCCGTCTGCGTCTAACTCAAGCCAAGCAAGACCTTGGAGAATTGCTTCCACGGCTGCGTCGGTCGAACGCTCCCGGTCGGTATCTTCAATCCGCAGCAGGAATTTACCACCTGCTTTTCGTGCATAAAGCCAGTTGAATAATGCCGTTCTTGCCCCTCCAATGTGGAGGAAACCCGTTGGCGATGGCGCAAACCGCGTCACAACATCCGCGCCAGTGGCTTCGTGTGTGTGGACTGTCGTTTCGGTAGGAGCATGCATGATGGCTTGGGCTTTTAAAAAAGAGGCAAATCAAGGAACGAAACAGGCCAAGGTACATGGCCTAGGCCGCCTCATAACACGCCATTGTGAAGGTGAAAGGTGTCTACGCAGATGGATGCAGGATCGGTTACAGGAAATCCGCGATCAAGACCGTGATCGACTGGTTTTGTGGCTGCCTGTCGGCTTTGCCTTTGGCGCTGGCACCACATGCTCGGTGCGCGCAGATGATCCAGCCCTTGTCTGGGTGACACTGGCATTCCTAGCACTTTTTGCGTGGCTCGCGTTGAGCGTGGTGGCGCAGCGCAGTGTGGACCAACGCGTCGCTAAGGTGATTTATTCTCTAGGACTTCTCAGTCTGTTTGCTGCGGCCTGCTTGGGCGGTGGTGCTTCGGGTCTCTTGCGGGCAGAAGCAGCCAAAGCGCCGCGCATTTCTGATGTCAAAACGCCGTATGTCGTCACTGGCTATGTGGAGCAAATTGACCGAACGCAACGGGGGACTTGGCGTGCGAAGATCGTCGTGGAAACGCTTTCTCGTACGCGGGCTGAAGCTCAGCCAAAATCTGTTCGCATTGCTTTGGCCCAAGACGAGCCACCAAAACCGGGCCAAAAGATCAGGTGCCAAGCGATCTTGAGACCGCCGCCAGGACCCGTCGTCCCCGGTGCTTATGATCATGCGCGGCGGGCTTGGTTTCAGGGTTTGGGCGGAGTCGGCTATGCGCTTAGC
>VYLK01000583.1_pt1 | contig 11293 bp, 13 predicted proteins | sample 5114321 | NCBI WGS metagenome assembly VYLK01 (sample SAMN12291792, study PRJNA351875) | freshwater metagenome | isolation source: freshwater lake | place: USA: Michigan, MSU2 Lake | collected 2011-08-16
GGTGAACAGGAGTTTTGAATTGGCGTCCGCACGTGAGGCGGCGAGGGAGGCCCATATTCCCGATCGGGTCCTGGCGCTGCTGATCCTGTATGCATTCATTTCTGTCTTGATGCTGGGCTATGTATCTGGCGCTTCAGGTGGTTTGCGACGGGGCGCAATTCTGCTTTTGCTGATCCAGCTTTCTTTGGCGATCGCCCTAATTCTAGATATCGACCGACCGGGCACCGGTGGTGTGCTGATGAGCCAGCAGCCCATAGAGATGTTGCTCCTGTCGTTGAAATGAAGGTTGCACTCACACTTCGTTGGACAAGATAGCAGAGCAAGATCTATGGCAGCTGTCGACGCCCGAGCAAGGCCAAAGACTCTAGGCCAAATCGGCCCAACGATGGATAGCAGTGCACAATAAACACCACTCTCACTTTAAACGAGGGACCCCAAGGGCTCAGGTTAATGTCTTTAAATGATTTCAATTCTGTCTCCCTTAAACTTCTAAATTCGTGAATTGAGAGGCCACTAGCCAGCCTATTCAGCCATCTCAGGAAACAGACCTGGCATTAAACGTGAGGCAAGTTTTGCGGGGAATGAAAGTTTGAGCGAGGCGCGTGAGGACTCAGACGATATAATACCAACATCAATCAAGCCAGATACAATTCTGCGGGCATGACGTTCTTCAACGCCTACAATCCCAATAACGTCGCCACGCGCTAACTCACCGCGATTATAAAGGAGCGCATCCAAAATTAGACCAGATTTTGGATTAAGTTTGCCAAGTCTAATTTCTTCTTCTACCCACATTTTCATGCGTGTTTGAAGCGTCTTGGGCAGCATTAGGCTTTCCATGAAATCAACTTGATCAATACAAACTTTCAAGAAAAAAATTGTGAAGGCGGCCAACGATTCCTCACTCAATGTGCCGCGCCCGTCCAGATCATTTCGGCGCAACAAATCGCAACTCGCTAAATGCGATTTGTAACTTTGCGCATTGCGCGCCAAACCACGCGAGATTGACCATACTGCGCCTGTATCAAGTGCGTTCGATAACACGGCGTGCGACATCAATCGGATCACGCGTCCGTTGCCATCATTAAAAGGATGTATCCATGCAAGGCGGTGATGCGCGGCGGCGGCTGATATTACGGTTTCAAGTTTAGATAGCTTTGAATAATGATCTTCAAATCGTTTCATAAAGCGCGGGATTGCGCCCGCGCTTATAGGAACAAGACTGCCGACTTTAACGTAGTTGCCGCGATACTGGCCGCCTATCACTTTGACGCGCTCACCCGTGTCGGGATTAACGGCGTATTTGAATTCGTCGGGAACTTCATCATAAAAGCGTTTGTGAATGTCTTTGATGCCTTCCTCGGTCACGCCAGCATTACCATCAAGACCGCCGTCATCAATCCATTTTTGGACTGAGATGTGCGCCTTGGCTTCCAATTGAAGATCGCGCTTTTTGGGGTCTGCGCTAAAATCACTATTCAATGCGCGTTCAATATCAATCGGGTGCGTATCATGCCCTTCTATTAGGTTTGAGTAGTAGCAATTCATGGAGCGGACAAGATTTGCCAAGGATGCCACGATGGTCGGCGGAAGCCCGCCTTTGAAGGATGCAGATTTTTGTGTAAGGTCGAAGGCTAATTCGGATACGGCTGCGCGGTAGCGACTGGATTCACCAATGCCTAAAGGTTCCATTGCCCCAATTGAATCGCCTGCATCTTCTGTCATATAAAAGTCCGCTTCAAAGTCCGCTTTATTTATCCTGCAAACACAATTAAATCATAGTTTTACAGGTTTGCATAGAACAAATCTTGCCGCTTATAAGTCCGCTTTAAAGTCCGCTTGCTTCCTATGGGTTTTTTGGGGATGCCATGGTGGGCGGGTTCGCAAACGGCGGGGTGAAACCCCAAGAGTTGGCTAAGAAGAAAGACAACCGAAGGCGGCTGGCTTTCTCGATGCGGCGTTAATCGCATCGGTATATGTAGCGCGTGCCGCCTATCGTGATTTCTGGGTAGTCCATTCTTAGATCACGCGCGATTGCATCATAATCGAGATAGGATTGAACGGCTTCTGGAATATCGCCAAACATGCTGACCTGAGCCCTTAGAGGCCCTCGGTAAGCACGAGAGTCCCGTTGACCCAGCCACCTTTGCTAGATTACCGCCGACCATAGATGCTTTGTTACATTCCCTGCGCCCAGGTCGAAACCCGACGCCGCCGTGAAAGCCATTCTATCACTTCATCCTGGCGATAGCCGACTGTTTGATTGGTCGGTTTATAAAATGGTGGAGCCAAGGGGAGTCGAACCCCTGACCTCTTGAATGCCGTCGCCTCATCGTCCGTTTTCGGACTATTTTACGGGTCTTCCAACTGGTTGATTTAAATCAATAAATGGCTCGACAAGTCAAAACGATTTTCCTACTGATACCCTCGAATTACCCGCATTTGGTACCGCGGTGGTACCGCGAAAACGAGCATTCGAGTGTCTCTGGCCCGCATTTTGCGTGCCAAAAATCAGAGGAGCATCACCATGGAAGACAGGGTCAAGCTCAGCAAACCCTTCATCGATTCCGTGCAACCGCCGGAAGCGTTGGAGAAGCGCTATGCCGATAGTGATGTACGCGGATTATGTCTTCGTGTCTATCGATCCGGTGAAAAGCGGTTCGCGGTTAAGTGCCGCATGGGCCGCCAACAGAAGCTCTATACTATCGGCACTGTGGGCTCTCCCTGGACAGTTGACGCAGCCAGAGTTCGCGCTCGCGAAGTCCTTGCAGACCTGAGCCAGGGCATCGACCCTCAGGTTCAAAAGGTGGTTAAGCGCGACGATATGACGGTCGACGAGCTCATTGATCTCTATCTCAAAGACGGTCCGGCCGATAAGCCCAACAAGCGTGAAAGCAGTTGGGAGGGCGACCGGTCGAGCCTTCACTCGCACATCCGTCCCCTTATCGGAAAGCGGATCGCTTCCAGTCTGGTCCCCGCAGATCTCGCCAAGGTTCAGGTTGATATCGCTAATGGCAAGACGGCGCGAAAGACCAAATCTGAGAAGAAGCGAGGGCTGATCACGATCAAAGGCGGGAAGACTACTGCGGCTCTGACGGTTGTCAGCTTCCAGGCAATGATGAACTGGGCTGTAACGCGCGGCCTTTTGGCCAAGCATCCAACCAAGGGTGTGGTGCGCTACAGACTCGAAAGGCGAGAACGCTTCATCAGCATGAACGAGGCGCAACGTCTGTTCGACGCGATTGAAGAGCTGGAACGCCGCGGCGAGATCCATTCCCAATATGGCCTGATGGTTAGGCTGTTGATCATGACGGGTGCCCGCCGAGGCGAGATTGAGGGCTTAAAGTGGCGCGAGCTCGACATGGACCGCCGCCGCATTGTCCTTTCCTCTGATCGTTCCAAGACTGGAGCAAGGCGAATTCCACTCTCGAACGCCGCCATGGAGACACTTGCGCAGATCCCGCGCGATAGCCTCTTTGTCTTCCCTGCCCAGCGCCCTAACTCGACTTCAGGTCACACCCAAGCATTGCCACGTGTCTGGGACCGTATACGGATTGAAGCGGATCTACCCGATTTGCGGCTTCATGATCTACGCCACTCCTTTGCCTCGTTTGCCGCTGAAGCAGGTGCAAGCCTGCAGCTTATCGGAAAAGCGCTCGGCCATACCCAAATAAAGACCACTGAACGCTACGCTCACCTTCGCGACGATCCATTACAGGCGATGGTGGATCTCGTCGGCGAGCGTTTTGAGAATATGGTTAGGAAGAAGGTGGAAGTCCCTCGGCCAACTAGTCCGGTCTTTGACGGGTTTTATGTGGACATCAACTCGGGGTGATGGGCTGCCTCTCGGCTACCCATAGTTTGGCCCTCGGAAGTTAGCATTAAGCGCCTTGCAGCGCTTTCGTTCTCGCTGTCCCCTCCCTCAAAACCGGCCATTCAGCATTCTACCAATTGTCGTCACAGGCAATTCTCAACAAAGAATGACGCATATATGCTGCAAATATTGACTAATGCTCTATAATCACGCATATATGCTGCACTATGGGATCATTTCTATGTTGCAGCTTACAGACATTGCCGAACAAATACGTGAAGCAAGGAAAGCGAGGAAGCTCTCGCAAGCTGCATTGGCGGCCCGTGCCGGCATTAGCCGTGCGCAAATCGAGCGGTTAGAAAACGACAAGCTAGGCGATATGGGGATCGTGTTGATCTTGCGCGTTCTGCGGGTCCTCGACCTTGATCTTTCGCTTCAAGCATTCAACCACGGTCGCCCAACCCTTGACGATCTCGTAAAGGATAATGACGGATGATCCAGGTTTGGACCGAGAGCCATGATGGCCACCAAGCTAGCGGGGTCTTGGACCGAAGTGGTTCAAGCGGGTCGACGTTTGCCTATACGCCGCCAATCGATCAGGCCCGAGCGGTATCACTGACCATGCCCAGTCGGCTACCATCTTGGAATTGGCCCGTTGGCCTTGCTCCTATTTTCGAAATGAATCTGCCTGAGGGTGCTCTACGCGAGAGGCTCCAACGCCAGTTTGGCAAAGCAACTGGCAGGTTCGATGACCTGGATCTTCTGGCAATCACCGGGCGCACACAATTGGGACGACTACGTTATTCGCCTTTTGGCGAAGGCCTTGATCAGGCGGTTCCGTTTCAATCGGTTGACGAGATTCTGCGGGCGCGTCGGCAGGACGGCCTCTTTGACTATCTCATGGAACGATATGCTGCCCAATCGGGAATTGCCGGCGTTCAGCCCAAAGTTCTCATTCGGGATCCAGAGAAGCTTTCAGACGCGCAAGCCCGCCAGTCCACCAGCCTTCAATCGACGACCCACATTGTCAAACTTTGGAACAAAGGCGAGTTCCCCCAGCTCGCAGCAAACGAATTCTTTTGCCTAACAGCCGCCCGAAATTTGGGTCTCAACATTCCTATCTTTGAGCTTTCCGACGATGGTCAAGCGTTGATTATTGAACGCTTCGACCTGGGTGCCGATCGCTGGCTCGGATTTGAGGACTTCTGTGTATTGAACGGGAAGGGGGCCATACGGAAATATGATGGCAGTATCGAGACCAGTCTCTTCAAGCGCTTGGGCCAATTTGTGGATCCAGTGTTTGCTCTCGAGGACAGTCGCGCACTCTTCAAACTGATTGTGCTCAATTGCGCGATCGGAAATGGCGACGCCCATCTGAAGAATTTCGGGCTTCTCTATGACAGCCTTGAACATAGCCCGCGCTTGGCTCCGGTCTATGATCTCGTAACCACCACCGCCTATTTGCCCATGGATCAAATGGCCCTTACTCTTGATGGCTCAACCCGCTGGCCCACAATTCAGAAACTTAAAGAGTTAGGGCAAAGGCGTGCGGGTCTGACGGCCAAGCAAGCCAGCGAGCAAATTGAGGCGACAGCCGCGGTATTGCTGGACCTGCGGGCCGAGCTCACGACATGGTTTAAAGCGTCAGCCAATCCCGAGATCGGCAATGCGATGGTGGCACGCTGGGAAGCTTGGGCTGAATCCATATCTTGAAGATTGTCAGTTTCTAGCGTCATCCTGTCGAGATTGTTCGCATCTGGATCTTGTGCGCTCTGGGCTGAAGTACACCCATAAAAATTACCTTTTAAGATAAATCAGTGTCTGGCAGCTAGGTTTGACTACAATTTTATCTTTTACAATAAATTTTCTTGCAATCCTCTCCTGTATCAACGATATTTACTGAAATAGGTAAAGTGGAGTCGGCGGTGAGCACTTTTGAAACAACTCAATTGCCTGAAATCGGCAAGCGCATTCGCAACAGCAGGCTTTCTGCTGGCTTGAACTTACATGAATTGGCTCGTTTGAGCGGCATAAGCGCCCCCGCCCTTTCCCTAATTGAAAATGGCAAACGCGATTTGCGCTTGAGTAGCCTTTTTCGAATTGCCGGAGCTCTGCGCATTGAAGCAACGAACTTGTTGCATGCTCAAGCGGAAAATCTCGTCACGCCTGATGCGCAAAACGGTTCAGGTTACAACCTTGGCGACTATCAATGACCAATCGTGTCCCTGTCTGGTTTGATGCGCTTCACGTCGGGGACATCGAGGTTGGTGTCGATGGCGACCTCGGCTTCGAATACACACACAATTGGATTGCTACACGCGGTGCCTTTCCCCTGTCTGTGACGATGCCAGTGAGTGCGCAAAAAATCCCAAGTGAGATCGTCTCACCCTGGCTCGCCAATCTCTTGCCGGAAGAAGAACAACTATCAATTTTGACCCGTTCACTTGGATTGAACCAAGCGGACAGTTTGGCTGTGCTTCAGGAAATTGGTGGCGATACCGCCGGGGCGTTGTCGTTTGGAGCAAAGTCTGCTCCTGCCGACTGGGCCTATACGCCACTTGCCGAGTTTTACGACACCAGAGATCAAGAGACAGCCCTCGCACGCCATTTTGAAGACTTGGCTCTCCGCCCTTTTTTGGTGGGCGAAGAGGGCGTACGTGTGTCGCTCGCCGGAGGACAAAGAAAAACCGCCCTAGCTGTCCTGGACGCTAACGGGCAGCCAGTTTTGCGTTTGCCTCGCGATACAGACGTGCTGGCAATCCCCCGAAATGGTGCGCCTTCCACCTTAATCCTTAAGCCTGATAATCCGATCTTGCCGGGGATTGTCGAGAACGAGAACTATTGCCTCCATCTTGCAAGGGCAATTGGCATTGCTTCAAGTGATGCAACAATTATTCGAGCTGGGACACGTAAAGCAATCGCTGTTTTACGATATGATCGCTACTTGACCAGATCGGGCGCGATCCAGCGGGTTCATCAGGAGGACTTTGCCCAAGCCAACCAGTTTCCGCCTGGCCGAAAGTATGAACGGGGTACAGTTACCGGTGTAAACCTCCCAACCCTTTTGAGTACCGCGCGCCATATCTCACCTGTCGACGCGCTTGCCTTATTGGATCAGCTGCTCTTCAACATTCTCGTTGCGAACACCGACGCTCATGCCAAGAATTATTCGCTTCTTCTCCCGATTGGTGCGTCACCGTGCTTGGCACCGCTTTATGACGTCTCTACGGTTTTGCCGTGGCCCCAGGTCAACCAGTATCTTGCCCAAACGATTGCCGGCAAGAAGCGAAAGCCTAGCGATATAGCACCGCGGCATTGGGAGGATATAGCACGTGCGGGAGGGTTCCGACCCGCAGATGTCCAATCACGCGTGGTCGAGCTTGTCGACGCGATGGTTGCCCAGCGGGTGGCAGTATCGGACACGGTTTCAGCAATGCCCGCATCCACCAAAGGATATGTGGAGGAAGCCGCCCGTCTCATCGAAGAGAATGCCCTGCGTATCGTTGGGCGCATTTAAGCTAGATCACAAACGGTCCGGCCCGCCACAGCATATTTCAGGATAGGCTTCAGCTTTCCGGCTGTCTTGAGATAATGAGCTGCCTGAATTCGCATGGTTCGGGGACGCAGCCGAATCCGCCAATTCTTCAGCTCCAGCCAGATCCTGGGGATTCAATACTAAGTTGATTTAATGTCGTCTTCATGCTACAAAAAAATCAATAAAGAGTTATGAAGATCACATATGCCAACACCTCATCATCCCTCTTCTGCTGTTCAGCGCGCTTTACGCGCGCTTGGGGCTGACTTGCGCGATGCACGCAAGCGTCGGGAATTGCCAATGCAGATCGTTGCCGAGCGCGCTTTCACGTCACGTTCAACCCTGCAACGCGTCGAAAGCGGCGACCCAAGCGTCAGCATCGGCATTTACGCGGCCGTCATGCAAGCATTGGGACTTCTTGACGGGCTTGGAACTCTCGCTGACATCAACAACGACCCGGTAGGAAAGATCTTGGCCAGCGCGGCTTTACCCAAACGCGTCCATCTGAAGTCCAAGAGTATCCGTCCATGAACGATATCGAGGTCTATGTTGACCTAACTGGCGAGACTTTCCTGGTCGGTCTCGCGCGGATCAACCGCGCGCGCGGCAATGAAACCATGGTCTTTGAGTATGATCGGGCCTGGTTGGAAAGTACCAATCGATTTGCCCTAGAGCCAGGGCTGCCATTGATGCGAGGCGGGTTTTCCCCTGGCGCGGGTCATTCCCTATTCGGCTCGATTGGTGATTCAGCCCCTGATACCTGGGGGCGCCGCCTCATGCAGCGCAAGGCAAGCCCATCAGAAATCGCACAGGCCGCCGTCGACTGTGGAGCTTGGAAGGTGATGCGCCCCTATCTTGAGGCGATGACGCACACTGGTTGATAGCCGCAAAAATATGGCTGCGTGGGCTCGTCATCCGTGTCCGCGTTGTCACGCGGAGATAAATAGCCACAATTAACAAGGATGGTTCGAGGCTGCCGGTGCTCAAAAATGCTGCTACAAATGCCAAGCACGCCAAGCCGCAAGCAACCAACTCACGCTTTTAGATCGGAGGCTGAGCCTTGCGGAGAATAGATTCCAGACCGCAATCGCATCCTATATAAGTGATTAAACGCATTGCAATTAATCACATATATATGATTGAAATTTGTTGATTCAATCATATATATGTGCTACTTTACCGGAGAAGGATCATAGCAATGCCCCCCGATCAAGCCTTATTGGCGCGCAAAAATCTTGATAAACGGCTCGCACGCTTGCGTGACGAGCCATTGCCTATGCCACGCACGGGCTGGGTCAAAGCCATCCGCGAAGCGTTGGGGCTTACCGCCCAACAGCTTGCCTCACGCATGGGGGTTGTTCAATCGCGCCTCAGCACCATCGAAAAGGCTGAGATCACGGGTGCGACTACCATCAAGACGTTGCGTGAAACAGCCGAAGCAATGGGCTGCACTTTTGTTTATGCGATTGTGCCGACAAAACCACTGGACGATCTTTTGCGCGACCAAGCGATGCGCAAAGCCGATCAAGAGCTTAAACGGCTTCATCATACAATGCGCCTTGAGAACCAGGCTTTGACCAAAGAGGATTTGCTCACCGAGCGTGAGCGATTGGTCGGTGAACTTCTATCGGGATCCTTGCGCCGCGTCTGGGATGACGAATGAGCGATCCAATTTTTGATGAAGATGATGACGCAAACACGCCGCTCGAAGCCGATGAGCGCGAAGCCCTCATTCCATCCTACATCACCTTACGCCGTGAGTTGAATGAAGCCGAACAGGTCAATATTGCCGCCGCGATGAAATGGATGCGCGGACGACAGCGCGACGTGCTGGATGAAGCGTTCTTGCGTGAACTTCATAAGCGCATGTTTGGCAAAACTTGGCGATGGGCCGGACAATATCGCACTACCGCGCGCAACATCGGCGTAAATGCTTACCGCATTGGCGTTGATCTTGCCCAAGCGATTGACGACACGAAATTCTGGATTGCCAATAGCACCTTCCCCGCCGATGAGATCGCCATTCGCTTCAGTCATCGCCTTGTCTTTATCCACCCATTCCCCAATGGAAATGGACGCTTCTCGCGCCTCGTGGGTGACCTTTTGGCAATGCAGTTAGGCAGACCACCCTTCTCTTGGGGCAGTCAGAACCTCGTCGACGCCACGACAACGCGGCGGGCCTATGTTGAAGCATTGCGAGCCGCCGATGCGCATGATTTGTCGCCCTTGATTGCATTTGCACGATCTTGAGGTCGCAAGGCGTCTCGTTACCTAATTGATCGGCTTTTTAGCATGGCGGTTTCCGGCTTGGATTGGGTCAGCTTTGTTCACATCTTATCGTGTAATGAAATGACGTGCCCCTAGCTTTCCCGCTAGCGGAAGTTGGGCTTTACCGTTCAATAAAATGGACGCTGTTGACGCCCCAGCTCAGCAAATTGGACCAATTGCAATCGACCTCTTCTTCACGCTGCCGCTGATTTTAAATGCGCTGTTAGATTTCATGAGTCCAAGTCGAAACCCGCCGCCGCCGTTTGGAGAGCCATTCCATCACTTCATCTTGGCGATAGCCAACCGTTTGATTGGTCAATTTGTAAAATGGTGGACCTTTTCCAGAGCATCGTAGTTTTGCCAAGGTGGACATGGTCAGGCCCAGGAGCTCTGCCAGTTCCGGGGCGCGCAGCAAGGCTCGCGCGTCTAAATCGCCTAAAGCCCGTCCATGATGCACGATCTCGCGTCTATGAGCGGATGGCCGTCCCGGACGGCGAGGGGGCTTAGATTCTTCTGGCGCATTTTGGTCATTGGCGGGCATGCTTTGGCTTGCCGCGTCGATTGGCGTAATTGGATCTGAGGTTGCTGGCTGCATGCTGATGCCGGGTGGCCGTTCATTTATCACGACCCAGCCGTTTGTATTGTCTGTACCCTGAAACAACAACTTGACCTCTTGAACGCAAGCCCGTTTAGGACAAGAAACGATACGAAGCCTTATTCCCCCGAAAATCAAAATACTTATTTATATAGAAAAATGGTGGAGCCAAGGGGAGTCGAACCCCTGACCTCTTGAATGCCATTCAAGCGCTCTACCAACTGAGCTATGGCCCCATCTGGTTTGGAAGTTTAGTCCAAACGGATCGAGTTGTGGGCTCCACCGAACCCACAAGAGGGCCGCGTATAGACGTCTCAGCCGAGGGGATCAAGACGGGCGTCGCAGCGGCGCTGCAGCAAGCGTTGTCAGCCGTCTCTTCCATCCAGCATTTCTCGCCAAACAAGGTGTCAGAAACGCAAAAGGCCCGCCCGTACCACTTAATGCGGCGAGAGCAGGCCCTTTTTATCGCTTGGCACCCCCCAAAGGCGGCGCAGGCTTTAAGCCTTAGCGGGGGTCGACGTCATCATCGTCTGGACCGGGAATATCGCCCAGATCGTCGTCGATGAGGTCTTCGTCATCTTCTAGGAAGGGCACTTCATCATCGCCAGCGGTTGGATCATCATCATCCAACTCTTGCTCAGAGAAGCCTTCGGGCACGTCTGCGCCGCCAGTGCCCTGGTTGATTGGGTCAGACTCTTCATCGTCATCGAGTTCGAGTGGCGCTTGGTCGACGGCGGCTGCATCGAGCTCTGCCGTGACTTCTTCATGCTCCATTTCGTCCTCGTCCATATCGGGATCGATGACTTTTGCGGGTGCGTCTTCATCATCCTCTTCAGCGGCCGCAGCCAGCTTGGGATCAAAGGCGGTCAGACGTGCTTTGGCGCGACGGGCTTTGACGGCCTCGTCATCGGGGTCAAACACATTGCCACATTTGGGGCACTCTGCAGGCCGCTTGTGTAAGTCATAGAATTTTGCGCCGCAGGCGGGGCACAATTGTTTTTCGCCAAGGTCAATTTTAGGCACTGTTGGGGCTCCACTGGCCGATCGCCACATTGGGAATGTAATCTAAGGGCGCAGCGCT
>VYLK01000584.1_pt1 | contig 11288 bp, 8 predicted proteins | sample 5114321 | NCBI WGS metagenome assembly VYLK01 (sample SAMN12291792, study PRJNA351875) | freshwater metagenome | isolation source: freshwater lake | place: USA: Michigan, MSU2 Lake | collected 2011-08-16
GCCGCGGGCGATGACAGCGCCGCCGCCGTGCTGCGCCTGCTGGGCCGCCGCGCCCACCAGCTGCGCGCCACCACGCGGGCGGCTGAGCACTTCAGCGCCCAGAGCAGCGAGGCTGATCGCAACACGGGCTCCTGGCTGATGTCTTGTGCGCTGACGATGTCGGAAGAACTCGCCGCCGAGGTCGACGCCCTGGCCCGCCAGCTCAAAGAGCAGCCCAGCGACGTGATGTTCAAGCAGACGGTCTCGCTGTTGCGCGTTCGCGCGCATCAGGTGCACGCGGCCACGCGCGCCGCCGACCACTTTCTCGATGGCGACAGCGCCGAAGACCAGGACACCGGCAGCTGGCTCGTCAGCACCGCGGCCAACCTGGGCCGGCAGCTGGCCGGCGAGGTGGACGACGCCACCGCCGCCGTGCGGCGCCCGGCCGTGGACAAGACCACCATCGAACCGCACGACCCCGTGCTCGCGCGCCGCGTGGCCCAGGCCACGGCCATGCCGGCCGCTCGCGGCGCCGCTTGAAACCCTGAAACAAAACGGCCCTGGGGCTGGCGCCACAGGGCCGTGCTGTTCTTCATGATGGTCGGGGCGGCGGGATTCGAACTCGCGACCCTCTGGTCCCAAACCAGATGCGCTACCAGGCTGCGCTACGCCCCGACGAAAACCAGCATTCTAAGCCCTTCTTCCTGCCGAGCTCATGCGGCATCCCGCGGCGGGGCAGGCAGCATCACGCGGTGCTCGTGCATCGCCTTCAGGATGATGGAGGTGCTGGTCTCGGCCAGCAGGCAGATCTGCGAGACCACGGCGTCGAGGTGGGCCACGTCGGTGACGGCGATCTCCAGCAGCCAGCTGTCTTCACCCGTGATGTTCCAGGCGTTCACCACTTCGGGCGCCTCGGCCACGAGTTGGCTCATGCGCGGGAAGTCGGTGCGGCCCACGCGCACCAGCGCGCGGATGCCGTAGCCCAGCGCCGAGAGGTTCACCGTGGCGCGGTAGCCGGTGATCACGCGCGCCGCCTCCAGCTTGCGCACGCGCTCCGCCACGGCGGGCTGGCTCAGGTGCACACGGCGACCGAGTTCGGCCAGGCTCAGGCGCGCGTCGGCCTGCAGTTCGGCCAGGATGCGGGTGTCGTAGCTGTCGAGCGGGATGTTTTGCATTTCAAGGACTTTGCCCGCCAAGTCTTTGAAGATCAAGGCCGAACTGATACTGAAGTTTGATTCATGCATGGATGCGCGCCCCGCACTTGCATAGCATCCTGCTCCATGAACTCCGCCACCCTGGCGCGCGAACTGCCCGTGCACCGCCTGCCCCCGCTCATCCTGGCCTGCCTGGCCGCCACCTGGTTCATCTGGGGCAGCACCTACCTGGCCATCAAGTGGGCGTTGATCAGCTTCCCACCTTTCCACCAGATGGGCACCCGTTTTCTCGTGGCCGGCGCGCTGCTGGCAGCGTGGGTGCGCTGGCGCGGCGCAGCCTGGCCGAACCGTGCCGAATGGATCAACGCCACGCTGCTGGGCGCGCTGATGCTGGGCGTGGGCTATGGGCTCACCGCTGTGGCCGAACAGACCGTCAGTTCGGGCCTGGTGGTGGCCTTTGTCGCCATCGGCCCGGCGCTGCAGGCGGCTTTCGAGTGGCCTTACGGCGTGAAGCCCACGCGGCTGGAGGCGCTGGGTATCGCGCTCGGCCTGGTGGGCGTGATGGGGCTGGCCGTCGGCCAGGGTTTCGGCGCCTCACCGGGCGGGCTGGCCGCCGTGCTCACGGCCTCGGTCGCCTGGAAGCTGGGCAGCGTGTGGAGCGTGCGCGGCCTGCCGCGCGCCCTGGGCGGCCGCAGCCTCGAGCTGGCACCCGGCGGCATGGGCTTCGCCAGCCAGATGCTGGCCGGTGGCGTGGTGCTGATGCTGGTGTCGGCCCTGCTCGGTGAAGTGCCGCAGTGGCCGCCGCACCCGCTGGCGCTGGCGAGTTGGGCCTACCTGGTGGTCTTCGGCTCGATCATCGCGTTCTCGGCCTTCATGCTGCTGCTGCAGCGCACGCGCACCGCGGTGTCGTCGAGCTACGCCTACGTCAACCCGCTGATCGGCCTGGTGCTGGGCGTCACGCTGGGCGGCGAGGTGCTGCACTGGGGCGAGTGGCTGGCGGCCGGGCTCGTCACTGGCAGCGTGGTGCTCATGCTGCGAGGCAAGGGCCAGTGAAGCGGGCGGGCACCGTGCCTGCCCTGCCCGGCACCTTCAGCGCCCTTGCTTGAACGCCGTCTCGCGAATCGCGCTCAGCGTCGTGCGGCTGGTGATCACCTCAGTGGGCAGCTTCACGTGCAGCAGCGTGGGCACGCCGGCTTCGATGGCCCGCTGCAGCGCCGGCTCGAAATCGGCGGTGGCGTCGATGAACTCACCGCGCCAGCCGAAAGCCCGCGCCAGCGCGGCGAAGTCGGGGTTGTAGAGGTCGCTGCCGCTCACGCGGCCCGGGTACTCGCGCTCCTGGTGCATGCGGATGGTGCCGTAGGTGCCGTTGTCGACCACGATGCTCAGCAGCTTCTTCGCGCCGTAGCCGGTGGCGGTGGCGAGCTCCTGGCCCGTCATCAGGAAGTCGCCATCACCGGCCAGGTTCACCACCCAGCGCTCGGGGTGCAGCAGCGCCGCGGCGATGGCGGCCGGCACGCCGTAACCCATGGCACCACTGGTGGGCGCCAGCTGTGTGCGGCCGTGGTGCTGCAGGCCCGGGTGGCGGCAGTAGCGATGCAGCCAGCCGCTGTAGTTGCCCGCGCCGTTGGTGTAGACCGTGCTCTCGGGCAGCAGGCGCTGCAGCGTCTTCACCAGCACGGCCATGTCCATCGGCGCCACGGCCGGGGCTTCGAGGTTGGCCTCGTAGTCGGCGCGTGCGGCCGCAGCGTGCGCCGCCCAGGGCAGGCTGGTGGGTGCAGCCAGGCTTTCCAGCGCCTTGGCGGCGCAGGCCATGCTGCTTTGCATCAGCAGGTCGGCCGCGTAGACACGGCCCAGCTCTTCGGCGCCGGCGTGGATGTGCACAAGCTTCTGCGCCGGCCGCGGCGCCTGCAGCAGCGTGTAGCCGCCGGTGGTCATCTCGCCCAGGCGCACACCCAAAGCGATGACGAGATCGGCGTCGCGGATGCGCGCGGCGAGTTTCGGGTTGATGCCGATGCCCACGTCACCGGCATAGAGCGGATGGCGGTTGTCGAAGGTGTCCTGAAAACGCCAGGCACACGCCGTGGGCAACTGCCAGTTCTCGCTGAAGCGCTGCAGCGCGGCGGCGGCTTCAGCATCCCAGCCCGAGCCGCCAGCGATGACGACGGGGCGCTGCGCCGCCATCAGCAAGGCGCGCAAGTCGCGCAGCGGGCCGGGCGCGGGCCAGGCGTGCACGGGCTCCACGCGCGGCAGCACTGGCGCTGCCGTCGGCGTGGTCAGCATGTCTTCGGGCAGGGCCAGCACCACGGGGCCGGGGCGGCCCTGCATCGCGGTGCGGAAGGCGCGCGCCACGTACTCGGGCAGGCGGTCGGCGCTTTCCACCTCGGCCACCCACTTGGCCAGGCCCAGCGTGCCGGGGCTGAACATCTGCCGGTAGTCGATCTCCTGGAAGGCCTCGCGGTCGCGCTGGTCGCTGGCCACCTGGCCGATGAACAGCACCAGGGGCGTGCTGTCCTGGAAAGCCGTGTGCACGCCGATGCTGGCGTTGGTGGCGCCGGGCCCGCGCGTCACGAAACACACGCCCGGCCGGCCGCTCAGCTTGCCCTGGGCCTCGGCCATGAAGGCGGCGCCGCCCTCTTGCCGGCAGGCGATGAAGCGGATGTGCTCACGGTGCTGGTGAAAGCCGTCCAGCACGGCGAGATAACTCTCGCCGGGCACGCCGAAGCAGGTGTCGATACCCTGGGCGATGAGCGCCTCGACGAGCGCGTGGCCGGCCAGGCGTGGGGGGGCGGAAGGGATGTGGGGTGTGGCAGCAGCAGTCATCCCGGCACTGTAGCCGCAGCCCGCGAGCGCCCCACGCCGAAGGCGCTGACGATCATCGTGGCCTGCAGCGCGGCCAGCACCAGCCACACGCCGCGGTAGGCGCCCTGGTCCATCAGCGCGCCGATGAGGAGCGGCATCAAGGCCTGGCCGATGTCGAGCCCGCCGTAGACCACGCCGTAGACGCGCCCCGTGGCATTGGCCGGCGTCGCGCGCTTGACGAGCATGTCGCGCGAAGGCCCGGCCACGCCGCTGGCCAGGCCGAGTGCCGCGAAGAGCGCCGGCACCCAGGCCCCGGGCAGCGGGGCCAGGCCCAGCACCAGGGCCAGCCCGCAGGCCGTCGTCAGGGCCACGGCCACGACACGCTCGCAGCGCTCGGGCTGGGCGGCGAGAAAGCCCCCCAGCAGCATGCCGCCGGCGCTGCCCAGCATGTAGACCGTCACGCAGATGGCCACCAGGTGCGTCGGCACGCCATGCAGCTCCTTCGCGGCCTGCGGCGCGAAGGCCTGCACGATGGACAGCGCCCCGGCCGAAAAGAAGAAGAAGCTGAAGCACAGCCACACCGCCGGCAGCTTCAGGAAAGCCAGCGAGCCCTCGGCCGCTGCGGCCCCCGGCGCGGCAGGCGGCAAGGGCGCCACCGCCAGCGTGCGGCGCTGCAGCAGCATCACGGCCAGCACGGTGAAGATCAAGGCCGCGGCCGCCAGCAGCGCGACGCGCCACGAGTAGGCCAGCGTCAGCGGCACCAGCAGCGCCGGTGCCAGCGCCCAGCCCAGGCTGCCGGTGATGCCGTGCACGCTGTAGGCGTGGCCCAGGCGTGTCTTGCCGACCTTGCGGTTGAGCACCGTGTAGTCCACCGGGTGGAAGACGCCGTTGCCGGTGCCCGCCAGCACGGCGAAGGCCGCCAGCATCGCGTAGCTGGTGCTGAGCGCAAAACCCACCGCCGCGCTGCCCAGCAGCGCCAGGCCGATGAAAAGCACGGGCCGCGGGCCGTAGCGGTCGACCCAGAAGCCCGAGAGCGCCTGCACCGCGCAGGAAACGCTGAAGAACACCGTCAGCAGGAAACCCAGCTCCGCATAGCTGACGCCGAACTCGGTCTTGAGCCAAGGGAACAGCGGCGCCAGCAACAACTGGCTGAAGTGGCTGGTGCCATGCGCCAGCCCGACGAGGCCGATGACGTGGGCGTCCTGGCGCAGGCCGGGCGCGGGCAGGCTGAGTGTCGACATGGCCGTGGATGCTAAGCCGGCCCTGCCCGCTGCACAGCGGCACGGCGGCACTACCATCGCCGCATGAGTTCCACCCCCACCCAAGTGCTGTACGACTTCACCCGCCAAGACGCCAGCGGCAGCAGCTGCACGGCCCAGGCCTGGGCCCAGGTGCCGCCGGCGCTGAAGCCCGCCGAGCGCGCCGCGATGAAGGCCCGCGCCACCGAGCTGCTGAAGGCGCGCAGCGCCGTGCTCGTGGCGCATTACTACGTCGACGGCGACCTGCAAGACCTGGCGCTGGAGACCGGCGGCATCGTCGCCGATTCACTGGAGATGGCGCGTTTCGGCCGCGACCACGCCGCGCAGACCCTGGTGGTGGCCGGCGTGCGCTTCATGGGCGAAAGCGCCAAGATCCTCTCGCCCGAGAAGACCGTGCTGATGCCCGACCTGGAGGCCACCTGCAGCCTCGACCTGGGCTGCCCGCCCGAACAGTTCACGGCCTTCTGCGACGCCCACCCCGACCGCACCGTCGTCGTCTACGCCAACACCAGCGCCGCCGTGAAGGCGCGCGCCGACTGGATGGTGACGAGCTCCTGCGCGCTGGCCATCGTCGAACACCTGAAGGCCGAGGGCAAGAAAATCCTCTGGGCACCCGACCGCCACCTCGGCCGCTACATCCAGGAGCAGACCGGCGCCGACATGCTGCTGTGGAACGGCGCCTGCATCGTGCACGACGAGTTCAAGGGCCTGGAGCTCGATCTGCTGCGCCAGCAGCACCCGGGCGCGCTGGTGCTGGTGCACCCTGAATCACCGCAGGCCGTGGTGGCCCAGGCCGATGTGGTGGGCAGCACCAGCCAGCTGCTCAAGGCCGTGGTGGACGGCACAGCGCCGGCCTACATCGTGGCCACTGACAACGGCATCCTGCACCGCATGCGCCAGCTGGCGCCGGGCAAGCTGCTGATCGAGGCGCCGACCGCCGGCAACAGCGCCACCTGCAAGAGCTGCGCGCACTGCCCCTGGATGGCCATGAACGCGTTGCAAGGCTTGGTAGCCTGCCTGGAGGCAGGGGAAGGCGCGGCGCGCAGCGCCTACGAGATCCACGTGCCGGAACCCGTGCGCGGCCAGGCGCTGGGCTGTATCGACCGCATGCTCGACTTCGTGCGCCGCCACCCCGCCAGCGTGGCGCAGCCAGCGCAGCGCCAGGGCGCGGGCGCACCGGGTCTGGTGTCCGGCATCGGCGCGGCCTGAGCCCAGGCGCCCGCCCGTCATGCTCAAGAGTGCCAGCGGCAGGCCGATACAACGACGGGCCCCTCTGCCGGGGCGGAGTTCGACCATGACGACCACGCTGAGCGCCGACTTCACTTCGGTCCGCAACCACAACGAACGCGCCGTCTTCGAGGCGGTGCAGACCCACGCCGACCGCTACCCGGGCCTGGCCCACAACCCTGAGTTGCTGGCCGACGTGGCCTGCGTGGCGCTGAACCGCCTGGCGCCGCGCTACATCCGCCACGAGGTCGACTTCGTCTTCTATCTCAGCGAGCGTGAGCGCGGCGACAGCGAGCGCCAGTTGCTCGATGCCGTGGAGTACGCCTTCGGCTTCGTGCAGGCCCGCACAGCCATGCGGGCGCGTGGCTGACGACGACACCCCGGCGCTGCAGCGCGCGTGGGCGCTGAGCTACCTGGATGCCGACGCCTCGCTGGCGCTGGCCGAATCGCTGCACGCCGCAGACGGTCCGGGCCGCGCCGAGGCGCTGCTGCTGGTGGCGATGGCACGTGCACGGATCAGCCCGGTGGCCGAGGCCCGGCAGGCCCTGCAGACCGCGCTGGCGGCTTTCGGCAGCCCGCCCCCTGAGCGTGAGACCGACCCGGCTTTCGACCGGGCGCGCGACCTCTGCGACGAGTTCGAGGCCATGTTGCGCCGGCGCGAGGGCGACGTCGCAGCGTCTGCCAGCTTGCAAGCCGAGATCGACGCCCGGCCCAAAGGCCCGCGAAGCGCGATGGACCGCTTCATCGCGTGCAACTCGCGCGCCATCACGACCCGGCTGCAAGGTCAACAGGACGAATCCCTGCGGCTCCTGCACGCTGCGCTGGACGCAGCACAACAGACCGGCTGGCCCGGGCCGGTGATCGCGGCCTGCGTGAATCTGGGCGGGCGCCACCACGACCTGCACAACCTCGAAGACGCGCGCCGCTACAGCCTGCAAGGCCTGGCCGCAGCCACCGAAGCCGGCGCGCTATTGGCCCAGCTGGTGGCCACCAGCAACCTGGTCTACATCCACTACGCGCTGGGCGAATGGGACCAGGCGCATGCCATGGGCCAGAGCCTGGCCGTGCTGCTGCCAGGCCAGCCGGCTGAGCAAGTGCTGGACATGACGCCGCCGTTGGCCCTGGGCTGGATGGCTGGGGGCAACCCCGCCCGCGGCGAGGCCGAGCTGCGCGCCGTGCAGGCAGCCGCCGCGCGCGACGCCGCCAGCCAGTGGAGCCTGGCCTGGGCCTGGGAAATGGCCCAGTGCCGCCTGGAGCAGGGCCACGCCGAAGACGCCTGCCGCGTGGCGCTGGAAGCCCTGGCCGCGAGCCAAGCCGCTGGCGGCCCAGCCCCCTGCTACGACCTGATGGCGCTGCACCGCACGCTTTCTGATGCCGCCGAGCAGACCGGCCAACCTCAATTGGCGTTGCAGCACTTGCGCGAGGCCCACAGGGTCTACGAAGGCCTGATGGGCCGCAGCGCCCGCGCCCGCTACATCGCCCTGGACATCAGCTACCAGCTGGCCGAAGCACGACGTGAACGCGACGTGGCAGTGGACGGCCGGCGCAGCGTGGAACACGACCGCCAACGTCTGAGCGAACTCAATGCCGCACTGCAAGCGCAGATGGCCGAGACCCAGCGCCTGCACGAGCAGCTGCGCGAACAGGCGCTGCGCGACCCGCTGACGGGCTTGCACAACCGCCGCTACCTCTTCGAGCTGGCCCCGGGCCTGCTGGAGCAGGCGCGCCGCCAGCAGCAGGCGCTGAGCGTGGTGCTGCTCGATCTGGACCACTTCAAGCTGCTCAACGACACCTGCGGTCACGCCGCCGGCGACCTGGTGCTGCAGCGCTTTGCCACGCTGCTGGCAGAGACCCTGCGCCGCAGCGACGTGATCTGCCGCCACGGCGGCGAGGAGTTCGTGGCCCTGATGCCCGACACGCAGGCCGACGAGGCCGAGGCCGTCATGCAACGCGTGCTGGAGACCTTTTCAGCCCTGCAACTGGAACTGGGCCGCAGGCGCCTGCCGCGCGGCACCTTCTCGGCCGGCATCGCCCTCTTCCCGAGCCATGGCAGCACGCTGGAGCAATTGCTCTCACGCGCCGACCGCGCGCTCTATGCGGCCAAGCACCAGGGCCGTGCGCGCATCGAACTGGTGCCGCGCAGCGACTTCTCCAGCCTGAGCTGACGGCCGCCCGCGGCGGCCCGGCTCACTCGGCGTCGTCGCCCGCCGCGTTGCGGCTGCGCGCACGGCGCGTCAGCACCGTCGGGAAGCTCACGGGCAGCGTCGCCGGGAAATCGCGGCTGTAGTGCAGCCCGCGGCTTTCGTGCCGGCGCAGCGCGCTCTGCACGATGAGCTCGGCGCACATCACCAGGTTGCGCAGTTCCAGCAGGTCGCGGTTGACGCGGAAGTGCGCGTAGTACTCCAGCGTCTCGCTGCGCAGCAGCTTGATGCGGTGCAGCGCCCGCTCCAGCCGCTTGGTGGTGCGCACGATGCCGACGTAGTTCCACATCAAGAGGCGCAGCTCGTCCCAGTTGTGCGCAATGACCACCTGCTCGTCGGCGTCTTCCACCTGGCTCTCGTCCCAGGCCGGCAGCGGCCCGCTCGCGGGCGCGGGGTCGGCCAGGATGCGTTCGGCGCAGGTGCGGCCCAGCACCACGCACTCCAGCAGCGAGTTGCTGGCCAGGCGGTTGGCGCCGTGCAGGCCGGTGTAGGTGGTTTCGCCCACGGCATACAGCCCCGGCAGGTCGGTGCGGCCGTCGAGATCGGTGACCACACCCCCGCAGGTGTAGTGTGCCGCCGGCACCACGGGAATGGGCTGCGTGACGATGTCGATGCCCAGCTTGAGGCAGCGCGCGTGGATGGTGGGGAAATGCTCGCGCACGAAAGCCTCGCCCTTCTCGGCGACGATGGGCCGGGCGTCGAGCCACACGTGGTCGAGGCCGTGCTTCTTCATCTCGAAATCGATGGCGCGGGCCACGATGTCGCGCGGGGCCAGTTCCAGCCGCGGGTCGTGCGCGGCCATGAAACGCGTGCCGCCGGGGTCGCCCGGGCCGGTGCTGGGCAGCGTGAGGTGGGCACCCTCGCCGCGCAGCGCCTCGGTGATCAGCAGGCTGCGTTCCTGAGGGTGGTAGAGGCAGGTGGGGTGGAACTGGATGAACTCCATGTTCCCCACGCGGCAGCCCGCGCGCCAGGCCATGGCGATGCCGTCGCCCGTGGCGGTGTCGGGGTTGCTGGTGTAGCGGTAGACCTTGCCCACGCCGCCCGTGGCCAGCACCACGGCGCGCGCAGCCAGGGTCTCAACGTGGCGGTGGTCCATGTCCAGCGCGTAGACGCCGTAACAGCGCGTGGGCTCGTTGCGGCGCAGGTGGCGCGAGGTGATCACGTCCACCGCCATCCAGCGCTCGCGCAGCGTGATGTTCGGGTGCGCGCGGGCACGCTGCAGCAGCGTGTCGTGGATGGCCTTGCCGGTGGCGTCGGCCGCGTGCGCGATGCGGCGCACCGCATGCCCGCCCTCGCGCGTGAGGTGCAGGCCCAGCGGGCCGTCGGCGTCTTCGGAAAAGGGCACGCCGGCGTCCACCAGCCAGCGCACGGCCGCGGCGCTGTTCTCGGCGATGAAACGCGCGGTGTGTTCATCGACGATGCCGGCGCCGGCGTCCTGCGTGTCGCGCACGTGGCTGGCGATGCTGTCGTCGCTGCCCAGCACGCCGACGATGCCGCCCTGCGCCCAAGCCGTGGCGCTTTCGCTCAGCTCGCGCTTGGCCAGCACCACCACCGGCATCTGCGCGGCCAGGTGCAGCGCCACGGCCAGGCCACCGAGGCCCGCACCCACCACCACTACAGGGGCCTGCGGCGAACCGGGGTCTGCCGTGGAAGGGGCTGCAGCGGTGGACTTCGGGGTCGTGGTCATCGGGGAGCCTGTGGCAAACGCACGTCAGCGGGGCGCTAATTCTATGGATCTGCCCCCTTTCTGACGATGCAGCACTGCAATGGGGCACCTATGATGATTCGATGAACTCCCACCGCGACGATCCGGCCTGGCAAGGCCCCACCCGCGGCAGCGCCGCGGCAGACCGAGACGAGCTGCTCGACCCGCGAACGCAGATCGTCACCGACCGCGAGGCCTACCTCGGCCAGGGCCGGCACGACGTGGGGCGCCGCATCAGCGACGACCAGGTCGAGCTCTTCATCACCGCCGACGTGCCCGGCTCGCTGCAGCGCGAGCTGGTGCAGCACACGCCCGAGTTCATCGCCCTGCACGACCTGGGCACCAGCGCCGGCATGCGCCTGCTCACCAGCCTGGCCGGCGCCGCCGGCACGCGGGTGCAGCGCCTGTCCATCCGCCGCCAGGGCCACGGCGTGGCGCTGGCGGTGCTGCAGTTCGTGGAAATGCCGCTGGCCGATGGCAGCAGCGTGCGCGTCTACAGCACCGATCTCAACGCCGACGCGCCGACGCGCGCGCAGGTGGCGCGCGTGCTGCTGGGCTACAGCCGCCTGGGCGTGCTGCTGGTGGGCGAGGTGCCGCCGCACGCCCTGGCCGGCCAACTGGGCCCGCTGCACGAGCAACTGGTGCGCGGCCCCTGGCCCAACCGCGAGCTGCTGATGGTGCCCCTGGGGTCGGGCACCGCGCTGGCCGCACACGCTGCGCAGCTGGCGGCCGGCAGCACCGTGGCCGTGCAGGTCACACCGCACGCAGACAAGCCACGCCAGGCCTGGGCCTACATCGGCGGCGCCTGGAACCGCCAGCACGGCAGTGCCGGCACGCAGCGCACGCTGTCCACCGACATGACGCAGCCCGGCCGCCACGGCAACACCGGCCCCGGCGGGCTGCCGAACAGCGAGGCGCCCACGCAGCCCATGGGCCTGCAGCCCCTGCCCGGGGCCGGTGTTGC
>VYLK01000585.1_pt1 | contig 11284 bp, 8 predicted proteins | sample 5114321 | NCBI WGS metagenome assembly VYLK01 (sample SAMN12291792, study PRJNA351875) | freshwater metagenome | isolation source: freshwater lake | place: USA: Michigan, MSU2 Lake | collected 2011-08-16
ACCGATCCCCGATTTATCGAGGATTTGGGCAAAATGGAGATCGACATTCTGGTCAATAATGCTGGCATGAATCGTCCGCTGTTGATCGAGGATGTCGATCTTGAAACGCTCGATCGGATGCTGGGACTCAATGTTCGGGCCGCCTATTTGGTAGCTCAAGCGGCCGTAAAGTCGATGTTAGCGCATAGACGCGGCGGCTCAATCATCAATATCACAAGCCAGATGGGTCACGTTGGGTCACCAAGGCGTACCGTCTATTGCATGACCAAACACGCGCTTGAAGGCTTAACCAAAGCCATGGCGGTAGAGCTTGCACCTAAGGGCATACGCGTAAACTCAGTTGCCCCAACCTTCATTGAAACCGATATGACGAAGCCAATGCTGGATGATCCGGCCTTTCTAGGCTTTGTCAAAAACATGATCCCCATGGGCAAGATCGGGCAGCCCGAAGATGTTGCTGCCGCTGTTCTATTCCTTGCGAGCCCCGCTTCCGGCATGGTCACTGGGACAAGCCTCCTCGTTGATGGCGGTTGGACGGCGCAATAGGCAAAAAAAGGGCTGCCGTTTTTCAACGGCAGCCCTTATTTCTCGCATTAGCTAGAGATCAAAAGCGCAAGTTGGCCTTGATCCCCCAGAGCTTAGGCGGCGCATAGCTGGCTTGCATCGCCCCGCCGCCGCCCCAAACAAAGCGGGTTGCCGTCGCTTCATCGGTCACATTGTTCACAAAGCCCGCAACGGACAAATTATCATTAATGTCCCAAGTGACGCGCAGGTCGATTTTTGTATAGGCGTCTTGCTTGTCCAAAATCGAGTTAGCTGGCTGGCCATAGAAGCCGCTGCTGAATGTCAGAACGGCGAGCGGGGTGACCTGCCCAAGGCTGCCAAGATCAAAGACGTATTGCGCCGAGAAGCTGCCGGAATAGTCAGATGCATAAGGCAATTTCTTGCCGGTCAGATCACAGCCAAAGGCAAGGGCAGGGGCACCAACGGCCCCAGTTCCCGTTCCCGGTACTGGACCACATTTGTACCCAGGCGCGAAAACACGGCGTTGCCCAGCATTCGCAATCGTGATGCCGTTGACAACCGTCGGGGTCAGCTGCGTCGCGTCAGCCACGACAATCGAGGTCCCAAATGGCAAGGGCACATTGGTATAGTCGGTGTATGTCGCATCCAAAACAGAGAGCGAGAGGTTGAGGGTCAAATCATCGATCGGACGCCAGATGGCCTCGATCTCTGCACCCGTAGCTTCGGCCTTACCGCTGTTCTCGATAATCGACAGGGTCGTATTCCCAGCTGGGATCTGCCGCTGCTCTTGAAGGCTGTCATATTGGTTGAAGAAGGCGGCGACGTTCAGCTGCAACGTGTTGTCCAAGAAGCGGTTCTTGCTGCCGACTTCAAAAGCTGTGACCTCTTCGGGCTTGAAAGTTGGGGTCAGAGCAGCTTGGTTCTGTCCGGAATTGAAGCCCCCGGACCGGAAGCCCGTTGAGATAGACCCGTAAAACAGGTTGTTCTCGGTCAGCTGGTAATCAGCGGCCAAGCGCCAAGTCAGCTTCTCAAACTCTGCAGTGTCGTAAGTCGCACCGGTCAACACGGCCGTGTTGGCGGCTAAGCAGGCAAAGCCTGGGCGTGGCTGAATAGCGGTTGCGGGAAACACACAATTGGTAGGAGCACCCTTAGAGCCAAAAGCGCTCGCCGGAATGCCGCCAGTAGCCAACGTAATTGCCGTTCCAACAGGGGTTGGTGGCGTTCCAGCTAGCGGTAACACAGCTGCCGCATTGGCAAACTTAAAGTCCTTGGTGTCGCGGGTGAATCTGAGGCCTGCCGTTAGCTTCAAAGCTTCGGTGACCGCATAACTTCCCTGCGCATAGGCAGCGATGGACGTCGTATCGGCACGTTGCTCATCATAGAAGCCTCCCCCAGCAACCGGCAGGGAGACTGGTGCTCCTACCCCGCGAATGGTCCTTGGGACTTGCTCGTTGATGAAGACGCCACGCAATTCGTCGTCAAAATAATAGGCACCCACAACATAGCTGAGTGGGCCTTCGCCACGGGACAGAATTTGGAATTCCTGGCTGAAAGTCTTAGCCGAGGTGAGCTGATAGTCCGTGCCGATGGTGCTGGCCGAAAAGTCAGTGTCAGAAGTGCGGATGGCTTCGAAGTCTGCAAAGCCCGTGATGGACTTAAGCGTGAAGGAGCCAAACTCATAGGCAATATTCGCGCTAGCGCCTGTAGAGGTCAGGTCTAGAATTGTCTTTTGATCGGTATCGATGGTGTATGGGTCGCCGGCGGCAAACAAGGGAATGCCTGCATCAATGGTGAGGGGGGCGTCGACAACCCCGTCGCGGTTACCGCCACGTGTGTTCAAATTGCGAATGGCAGTCGCATTGAACAATTGCTGATTTGACGGGATATCAAAGAAGGTACCGGCAAGCTTGTAGCCGAACGCTGAGCCGCCTGCACCACCGCGGGTTCCACTGTCAATCTTGATTGTCGCTGTCAATTTGTCGGTTGGTTTGAGCAGAAGGGCTGCCCGCATATAGCGTGTCTTCTCGTCAAACAGATTGTTCCCGCTCGGATTGACGTTCTTCACATAGCCATCATCATCTTCCGAAGCACCGCTAATGCGCAAAGCGGCATTCTCAGAAATAGGGATGTTTACAAATGGCTCAATCCGAACCTTGTTATTCTCGCCGACCGTAACATCTAGTCCGCTTTTGAATTGTCCAAGGCGAGGCTGGGCAGTTGCGATAGAAATATTGCCGCCAAATGTGTTGCGGCCATAAAGCGTGCCCTGTGGCCCGCGCAAAACTTCAACGCGATCGAGGTCGACGAAGCCTAAAGTGGCCTGTGCTGCACGAGATTGATACACGCCATCGATGAAGAAGCCGATCGTGGTATCCCCGTTGACGCCGACGTTTTCAGTCCGGACACCGCGAATGGCTGGGCGAGCATCAACACCGGAGCGACCAAATGTTAGGCCCGGCACAGAGTTTTCGAGGCGCGACATATCCGTGAGGCCGCGCGCTTGGATTTGTGCGGCGCTGAAAGCGGATACGGAGAGGGGAACATTCTGCAGATTTTCTTCACGCCGTTGCGCGGTTACAACAACGGTTTCGATGCCGCGCTCAGGCTCGGCTGTTGCTTCAGTCGTGCTTTGCTGAGCAAAACTCGGCGTAGCGACCATAAAGGCCAACCCGGAAATGGTTGCTAAAAGCGTTGATTTTGACGCGTGAGTGACGAAATTATTCAGCATCGCAAGGACTCCCTCGATTTTTCGAAAGATAATATGATTGTATTATGACTTCGAATGCAAGCAGAATTTAACAGGTCGAGATCGCTTCAAGGCACGATTTGGGCGCTGCTTGAACGAGAAATCAACAAGTGTGGCAGAAATGCCCACAATATGATCTACCACCAAGCTCGATGAGGCTTGCGGGACCCAGTCTTATTCGCATGCGCATGCAAGACTTGGTCGACGTTAGACGAGATATTCAAACAGAGCCAAGCCGATCAGCGTGGCAAAGAGATATAGGACCAACCACAGGCTTTGCTTATCAATAGCCCCAGGCATTGTATTCCAATTGCCATCTTTGAGTGGCCGACCTTCGGCGGCAAAGCGCGCTTGCTGACCGGGCACCGAATATGGCGACCATTCCGCTTGCTTGCCGTCCAGAATGCGGCTTGTGGTCCATCCGATAATGACAGTTGCAACCCCGCCAATCAAACAAAACCAAGGCCAAGCAATATCTGTGTAATTTGCCACGTACCAAATGATGGCAAAGCCTGCGACAACACCGGCCATCAGCCCGCGTTCGGTTGTATGTTTTGAGAAGAAGCCGAGGCCATACATTCCAAGCTTCGCCCCGACAAAATAGCTGCCGATCTTGCTCAATACTTCGAGAATAGAACCGTTGGATTGATCGTAAAGTATCGCAGGGCCAATGATGATGATCGCCCAAACCACGGTCGCAACGCGGGTTGCGCGCAGATAGTGCGCATCGTCCCCATCTTTTTTGTAATAGCGCTGGTAGAAGTCGACGACGCTTGCGGTCGCCATTGAGTTAAAAGCCGAGCTTAATGTCGACATGGAAGCCGCCAAAACTGCAGCTGCCAATATACCCAATAGGCCAGGCACGCCAGATTCGGCAGCAAACTGCAGAATGATTTCGTTGGGCTGGTCGAATGGCTTGCCGTCATAATAGCCATAGGCGAGCACGCCGATGAAGAAAAACAGAAAGTAGATCGGGAAAGCGGCATAACCCATCAAGAGGTAGGACTTCTTCGCGTCTCCGATATTCTTGGCCCCCAGCGTGCGCTGAACCATCATCTGGTTCGCGCCATAAACGGTAATGTGAAACAGGGTCATACCGAAAAGGCCGGAATAAATGGTCGTCGCGACAGTTGGGTCGGGCGTGAAGTCAATGGCGCTCAACCGCCCCAATTCTTTGAGGTTCGATAAGACCTCCCCGACAGGTGTTGGCATGGAAACAAACAGCGCAATAAGAATAACGATCGCACCGCCAAACAATACCGCTGCTTGGAATACATCTGTCCAGATAACCGCCAGCATGCCCCCCATCGTGGTATAGATCAAAGCCATAATCGTCACGATGACCACAGCCATGGGAATGGACATCCCGGTTATGAATTTCAAAACCAGGGCAGTGGCAAAGAGGATCGCACCGGTTGAGAGCCCTTGGGTGACCAAAAAGATAATGGACATGACGGCCCGACTTAATTGTCCAAACCGACGCTCTTGATACTCATAAATCGAGGCAACGCCGCTCATGTAGAAGAACGGCAAGAAAAACCCCGTGACTAAAATGATGACAATCGGATAGTTCAGATGAATCGCTAAGGCGGCTAGCCCATCCTTATAGGCCCAAGCGGGCGCGCCCAAAAAGGAAAGGGCGCTGATATAGGTGGCTATCACCGATAAGCCGATTGCCCACCAAGGTGTATTGCCACTACCCACATTAAATTCTTTGGCAGTGGTGACCTTTCGACCTAAAAAATAGCCAAGCACCAGATTGCCGACCAAGAAAGCGATGACGATGGTCCAATCAAGTGTTTCAAACTTCATGACTTTCCCCGCGGTTTCGCGTCTGCTTCAAGGCCCGCAAACACATCGATGCCGAACTGCTGGAGCAGATCGATCATGTCAATAAAGACCCAGTTTTCACTGAGGAAGTCGCCCTCGCGACGCCAGAAGTCCATAACGCGCATGGTAATGCGCTTGTTGGTGGCAGCGATTCCCAACCAGCCGTCGCCCAAATGCGTCGCATTGATGCTGGGCCAGCCTGAGGATGCCACAAAAACCCCGTCGCCAATGCGGCACCGATGATTGCCGCCAATGCGATCCGGGAAGGCCGTCAAAAAGGGTTGCTGGTGTGTCTGCTCATAGTCTTGATGTCCGCGTGCACTACCAATGCCTCCCGGACCATACCAATGAAATTGGGGCGTCCAGAAGCGGATCATGCCCATGCTTTTCAATGACTTGCCGTCATAACTCATGAGGCCGGCAATCATCGCTTCAACCAGCTTCAGACTTTTTTCGCTATCTTGAGGGTCAGAAGAATTGAGTTGAAGTCCGTCCTGCGCAGCCGGGGCAGGCGACCAATCCTCACCCAATTGCGCTCGAACTGGCCACACGCCACACTCAATCATCAGTCTTGGCACATCAAGGATGACAATGCTTTCAACAACGCGCCCATCTTCTATACGCTCAAACCAGCCGAATCTTAGCCAGTGATGGCGGTGAGTTGGCTTGATACCAAAAAAATCGCTTTCAAACTTGCCAATGAGCCAGCCGTAACTCGCGATCCAAGCGCCAGCTTTGAACTCGCCCTGCATCAAGATGTCAGTCCGGCGCTCAAGGTTGGAGAAAGACGCCAATAAGGGCGCGAAGAAGCCCTCATAAATGGCATCCCGACCAATCAACGCATCACCATTGGCGCGGTCAAAAGGAGCACAGACCGACATGACACAGTTTGGGGCGTAAAGTTGGTTCAAGAGGCTAGACGCGCTTAAGCTTAAATCGCGCGTCGCATCGATCATTCGCCAGTAGTTACGCTTGAGGTTTTTTGAATCGTTCATCCAAAGCATATTGACTTCGAATGCAACGGTCGTAAACCCTTATTGTGAAGCAGGTGGCTTTTACGGTGTTGAAAGGGCCTGTGGATTGACAGGCTCGGATGATTGGATGGTTTGGGTGGCTCAGGATTTCGTCTCTATATCCCATGATGGTCTGCGCCCCTTGAGCGCTAAGGATTGGGAAGCGCGCTTGGTGCGCTACATAGACCTACGTCCGTGCTACAATGCTTTCATCGATTGTCGCTCGCCGGGTTCGGAAGCGAAAGAGAATTTCACCATTATTGGCCCCGGTGTCTCCGAAAACCCTGATCAATATGTCCATATTGCAGAACCACATGGGTTCAATATTGGCGGTGCTCGACAACCGCCAGCATGTGTCAACTCCCAACACAGCCACGATACCGCGGAAGTGTTCTTGGTTCATACAGGGCACTGGCGCTTCGATCTGGGTGAAACAGGTCAAGATGCTCAAGTTGAAATGGGGCCCGGGGATGTCATTTCGATACCGACTGGCATGTTTCGCGGCTTTACCAATATTGGCTCAGACATTGGGTTCCTGTGGGCAGTATTGGGAGAGGATGATCCTGGCCGCGTGCTCTGGGCACCGGATGTCTTTAAACTGGCGCGAAAGCATGGCCTCATTTTGCTTGAGACCGGTCAATTGATTGACACCGTAGCAGGGCAAACCGTGCCAGCCGGTGCGGCCATCATGCCCGAAACAACTGCAAAGCAAGTAGCATCTCTCCATGTCGCCACACAGGCGGAGGCGGAGTCCTTTGTTGCAAAGGCAAGACCGGGCACATTTCCGATCATCGACAGAATCGGAGTTTTGCGCGGCGAGCATGGTTTCAGCCTGTCACAAGTTTCATTGAAAGAAGGCCAGAGGCTTGAAAAAGTAGCTGGTACCGTGATCTTCGTTCACAAAGGTGCATTGACGCTGACGTGTGAAAATGGCCCCGTGCTCTTGCAGATTGGCGATACTTTGTCTGTGCCGCACCAACACGAACCCATGATCATTGCCAACCAAGACAGCGTCATTCACGTCGTCAAAAAGGTATAGTGCCACAATGAGTGCTTTAGGCCTCTATGGTCGAGATATTGCTGAGCTCCTTGCACAACAAGGCGCGCGTCGGCAGCCCATGAAGGGCTTTGACGACATATATGTTGATATCATCGACTATATCATTCGGTGCACGCACCGGATTTGGGAAGAAAAGGATATTGGCCTCATCGCCACCCATTATAGTCAGGATTGTCCCATTCATTTGATGAGTGGTGATGTTGTTGGCGTCGAAGGCGTGATCGCGGGGACGCTCAAGACCTTGAACAGTTTTCCCGACCGAACTCTGGTAGGCGAGGCCGTTATTTGGTCTGGCAATGAGGTAGACGGCTATCATTCTTCCCATCGCATCACGAGCCATGCCACCCATCAAGGTGACGGGGAATTTGGGCCGGCAACTGGGCGCAGTGTTTGTTTTACCACGATTGCGGATTGTTTGTGCCTTGAAAACCGCATTGTCGAAGAATGGCTGGTGCGGGACAATGCTAAGATCGCCCGTGACTTGGGGACGAGCGCAAAGGCCTTGGGGCACGCCCAAGCCAAGGTCTTGTCGGCTGCCCACTCAGGCATTGCGGACTGGCGCGCAAAGGCCATAGACGAAGTGCTTTGTGAGGCGGCACCGGAATTTTCCACGCCATCTTTTCCAGATCCGGCTAAGGATCCTGAAGAGTTTGCCCATTTGGTGTTCCAACAAATTTGGAACTTGCGTCGATTGTCGCGGGTTAGGGAAGTATATGCGCCCCATGCCCACTGGGTAGGGCCGGATGCCCGTTTGCTGTTTGGCCACGGGGAAGTAGCAGGATGGATCGGCGCATTAGTGTCGATGTCAAAGGGGGCGCGCATTCGCGTTGACCATGTTGGCTCGGTCACCGAAGGTCCATTTACTGACATTGCAGTACGTTGGAGTTTCGCTGGAACCCATGACAGCACGGGCCTCTATGGCCCCCCAAGTGGTGCGCCTCTTTATATTTTGGCGATCAGCCATTGGCGTACATTGGGAGGGGTTATCGTAGAGGAAACCACAATCTTTGACGAGATCGCCCTCTGGCACCAAATCAGCGGTGGAGCATGAGTGCTATGACTCTGGCCGAGATGTTGACCGAACTCTATGTCCACGAAAATGTCGGCGCCTTTGAACGCCTTTACTTGCATCGCGCGATCCGTCGGTGTCGCGGCGAACTCATTTTCGGGCGAGACGCTATTCGACAACTTGTACTTGCTGACCTCGCCCAATTTTCAGGTTGGCGATTTCAAATCAACGCAAGCACGGAGGGCTTTGCGGACGTTGAGTGGCTATCGGCCGATAACGTAAGCGTACGCAGGCATTATTGGACCAAACTGGAAAATGGCCGAATATCTGCAGACATAGTGATCACGCGCGCACCTAACCAAGAGCCAATGCGGTGCCATCACCAGCCACTTGGCGAGCTGGATTCTGGTAAGGGTCAAGTTGGGCCCGCTGATCTTGTAGGGTTCAGCGTAACAGCCCAAAGCCTGCATAGGATTTGGAATGGTAGGTCTGTCTCGACCCTTAGAGATCTCTATGACGGCAACGCCCATTGGAGCGGTCCAAGTTTGGAAGGTGGGGTGACTGAGCTCAAAAACTGGTGGCTTGCGCAATTTTTGGCCTTTCCGCAGTCCCATATCATCTTTGAACGCGAACTCAGTTTCGAGAACAATCTAGCGCTCCTCTGGCACTGGGCCCGCATCGACACCACGGGCCATCGCGACCGCATCACTGGCAGCATGTGCCTATGCTTGGATGGCGGTAAAATTAGCCAAGATATAACGTTGACAGACTGACCTGTTCCCAATGTCTCTTCTTGTGAAGCCCAATTTTGGGTGATCACGAAAAGTGCCTCGTTCAAGACTTTTGTTATGGCTCGCAGCTCTGGCTTTGGCGTTTGCTTTACAAAGGCTAAGCTGGGGAAGGGCGGGGAGCAAGCCCAGCCTGAAACTCTAGCAGAATATCATAGAATTCTTTCCATTTGAGCAATTCGACCGAGCCGCTATGGAAGCGGTAACTCCAGAATGACGCGATATGTGAGATCATGCCGATCGAATGGCCAATATCCAGGAAGAGCAGTGGCGCTTTCACCAGGAACCTACGGAAAGCTGCAGTATTGCCTCGATCTACAAGGTCGGAGAACGCATCATCATAGAGCGTCAGAGCTTGGCTACAGCTGCGAGCGGTGTCCCGGATCCGTGCCCGGATGGATGCTTTAAGCGCACTGAATTCTTCAGGCGTTGCGACATCATTGGGGCCCGATGGCGTGATCTTGTCCATCTCCTTTGTTACGCGGATCAGGCCCTGCATAATTTCCGAGAATTGCCATTTGTAGTAGATGAAACCCTTCCAGCTGAAGATGCCTTGGGTGAACTGAATGCCTTCTAAGCCCAATGTCTCTCGCAGGGGGTTGAGTGCCCCAACATCATCTGCAACCAAAAGCGCATTGGCCAGTTTGGTAACCATAGCTTCACTGCTGCCACTTTTGGTTCCGAAAGCCATTCGGATCAGGGGGGCCATCTCTGAGTTGGTGAAGCTTTGCATGCGCTGAGCGTCGGCAGGCGATATCGGGAAATAGCATTCCGCAGGCTCGTGGTTGTTACGACGTAATTGCTCGCGAACCAAAAAAGGATCGAGAGAAGGCAGTTCGTTCAACATGTCCAAGACTGCAAAATCTTTCTCCATCTCCATTTCATCTAAACCAACAAAGTCGCAAACCGCTGGCTTGAATCCTTTTTGATTCACAAAAACTGAGCGCCCGCCCAAATCCAGATCGTCAAAGTCTAGTGGGAAAATAATTTTCGTCGCTACGGCTGTGGTGTTTTTAATCAGATAAGCCTCATCCCGCCGCAGCCTGTGCTTGACAATGATCGACCGGTTCAAAAAATCACTCCGAAAAAGGGGAGCATTTTTGTGCATTGGATCGTCAGCGTGGCGCTTCGCAACCATATACAAATTGAGTACCCGACTGGTTGACGACTTGGTCGCAAGAGCGGTTAAATCAAGTATCCCAGTCATGCGCCAGCCTCTTTAAAAAGCATTATATTAAAAAATTTTAATGTTCTGGATATACATCTAGAATTGACACTCACCAAGTCAACATCTTCATCACGAAATTGTGATATCGAATGTATCAACCAAGAGTATGTGAAATGCGAAGCAGGTAAATGCCAATGGCTTGGATAATAGCTGGACCGAATAGATGTGTATGATTAAGTAGAGTCAGCACTTGGTGTGCGTTCCACAAGGAATTCACCGTGTGCAAAGAAAACCTTGAAGCAGCTTGTATAGCTATTGAGCCAAGTGACCTGGAATGGTTCAAACCGTCGCTTTGCTCACTTTGATCGTGATCGGCAATCATTCTAGCGCAATCGAACACAGCCTTTGCCAAGGCATGGCCTGCGGCAAAGGCTGTCTCGGGGAAGTAAACACCGAACATGGTCGGCGCAGACGAAGCAGAGCACTCCTATCGCAATGCACGCTATCGCGCGGCGCGTATTGTTAGAATTTCCTGGCGATTCCAATTACGATGTCAGTTGTTCGATAGTCAGCTTTAAGTGTGCGGCCACCGCCCTTGAGACTTGGGCTATTGACCGAGAACGTCCGCAGTTCCCCGAAGCCCCTCCAGTCACTTGCAAATTCATATTCAACGCCAGCTATACCCTGAACCGCAAACATGCTTGCTCTGGAGTATTGGCCACGGTTGGCAGTGGGGCCAGCATTCAAATCGAAATCAACTTCACGGGTCAAACCAATGCCCAAGCCAACATAGGGCTTGAAACCGCCGGCTTCGTTAAAGGTGTATAGACCGTTCACCATGATCGAAGTTGAGGCGTAATCGCTGTTGCTTGCAGCAACCCCGCCAAGGGAATTTAGTGAGCTGGATCGGTAGGTGTACTCAAGCTCGCTCCGCCAAGGCCCAGCATAGTCGTATCCGATGGCCCCACCAACCAGCGCGCCCCCGCCGAACTTTCCTTTGGTGCGGGTTCCTCCAATCTGTAGGTCCGTATTACTCAAGGTGGAGCTGCCGCCATAAACCTTGGCATAGAGACCACCCTCCTTATCGGCTGTTTGAGCGATCGCTGAATTTCCAAATGCAAAGAGCGCTGCGACAACAGCCAACG
>VYLK01000587.1_pt1 | contig 11198 bp, 8 predicted proteins | sample 5114321 | NCBI WGS metagenome assembly VYLK01 (sample SAMN12291792, study PRJNA351875) | freshwater metagenome | isolation source: freshwater lake | place: USA: Michigan, MSU2 Lake | collected 2011-08-16
TCCTGCATCAGCGCAATCAAGGGCGTTACCACCAAACAAATGCCATCTTGTAGTAGGGCGGGTACCTGAAAACAAACAGATTTTCCCGCACCGGTAGGCAGAATGGCCACCCCATCACGGGCCTCAAGAACAGCCTGAATGATTTCCTCCTGCGGATGGCGGAAGCGGCTGTGGCCCCAATATTTTTTCAGGATGTCGACAGGTGTTACCACCTGTCAAAGTAACGGAAAAACGCCGGTTCAGGGATACATTCAGGCGCGGACCAACTCCAACACGGTAATCTCCGGTGGAATGCCGATGCGGCCGGGGTAGCCGATGTACCCAAAACCTCGGTTGACATAGAGGTGCTGATTCCCTTCCGAATACAAGCCGGCCCATTGCTTGTAAGCGTACTGTGAAGGACTCCATTTAAAGTCACCGATTTCCACACCAAACTGGAAGCCGTGAGTGTGCCCGGCAAGCGTCAGCGCCACATCTCCATACGTAGGCCGCACCTGTACGTCCCAGTGGCTCGGGTCATGCGAAAGCAGAATTTTCGTGGCCGCCTCGTGGGTTCCCCGGTACGCCTGATCGAGTTTGCCATATTTCGAAAAACGCCCGGCACCCCAGTTCTCGTTACCGATGATCGCCAATTTCTCGCCATCCACTTCTAGCAGGCGGTGTTCGTTTAAAAGCAGATCGAAACCCATCAGACGATGCGCTTCAATAAGGTCCTTGAAGTTTTGGTCCTTGGCAGCTTTTGTGTCCCACGCTCGATAGTCGCCATAGTCGTGATTACCGGTTACGGAGAAAACGCCGAGAGGAGCCTGAAGCTTACGGAACAGGGAAACGTAGTCGCGCACCTCCGCAGTTTCATTGTTAACGAGGTCACCGGTGAAAAAGAGCACATCGGGTTTCTCATTCAGGATCATGTCCACGCCGCCGGACACAGCCGTCTTGCTCCAGAAACTTCCGGAATGGATATCACTGACGTGTGCAGCGCGCAGCCCGTGGAAAGATTTCGGCAGGTTGGCGATGGGCACACGTACGCGACGAACCCGGTAGTCGTGTGCGCCCGTAGCAATGCCGAACACCATGGTACCAAAGGGTACAGCGGTAGCCACCAAGGCAGCTTTCGACAAAAACTCCGACCGCGTTATGGCCTCGCCCGGTAGTCCGGTTGCACCCGTTTTAGTAAACAAGCCGGCCACCCACCGAACCGCCCGCTGCAGGTCGTCAACAAAAACGAAAAGGATGCCGAAGAACTTCGAGAAGTAAATACCCACCAGCCCGGTGATGATCCAGGCCCGCACCTGGCCGCCAAGCATGTATTGGTTGCCAAAGGTCCACCAAAGGACGGCCAACACCGCAAGCACAGTGGGGGCCCAGTGCAACCAGCGCCAAAACTGGCGCCACGCTGGCGTCAGATCACGGGTAACGTGCACAACCGCCTGGAACAGGTAGTAATCTACTACTACCAGAAAAGCCGATAAAACTAATAACATCATGATGCGTAGGGTCATAACTACAACAAAACGGAACGGCAAGTTGCGCTACGCGCGTCCGTTAACTTTTTTTTCAATGGTGGGCAGCAGGCACCTGAGTCTCCGGCTGCTTTCCCCGCCAGGTCCGGATGCGCTCTTTCAACCGGCCTACCAGCAGGTACATCACCGGAACAAGAAACAAGGTCAGAAACGTTCCAAACAACAGCCCAAAAATCATCGTCCAGGATAGCGGCCCCCAGAAGGCTACATTGTCGCCACCGAAAAAGATATGAGGGTTGAGTTCGGTGAACAACGCTACAAAGTCGATGTTCAGCCCAACTGCCAGCGGAATAAGGCCAAGTGTAGCCGCCAGCGCCGTGAGGATAACCGGAGTCATCCGCGTTTTGGCCGCCTCGGCCACAGCCTCTTTGAGTTCCATGCCCTGAGCAACCAGTAAATCGCTGAACTCTACGAGCAGGATTCCGTTTCGCACCACAATACCGGCCAGGGCCAGCACGCCCACCCCGCTCATCACAATCGAAATTTTCATCTGAAAGAGTGAAAAGCCGATCAATACACCAATGATGCTGAACAGAATCTCCGCCAGGATGATCAGCGGCTTGCTGGTGGAGTTAAATTGCGTTACCAGGATCATGAACATCAACCCGAAGGCAACCAGAAATGCCACGCCCAGGAACTCAGACGTTTCCTGCTGCTGCTCCTGCTCACCCGTCATCTTAATCTCTACCTGCTCGGGTTTGTTAAAGGTAGTCAACGCTTTTTGGATATCGGCCACTACTTCATTGGCATTATATCCACCCAGCACATTCGAGGATAGTGTGATCACCCGCTTTTGATCTATGCGGCGAATACCCGCATAGCTGTTTGAATAGTCAATGGTGGCGATAGCCGAGAGCGGCACTTCGCGCACCATCCCACCCATGTTCATATCGCGGTAGATAATAGGAATGTTCAACAACGCATTGACGTCGTTGCGCTGATCTTCCTTCAGCCGCAGCTGAATCGGATAATCGTCATTGGCATCGCGGAATTTGGACACCTCGAGGCCGTAGATGGCCGAGCGAAGATTATTTCCGATCGTTTGGGTAGAAATTCCCTCCCGGTTTGCCTTTTCGCGATTAATGGTCACCACCACTTCGGGCTTGTCACTCTGGAAATCAGACTTCAGTTCCTCCACTCCGGGTATCTGCAAGGAGTCGAGAAAGCGCTTGGCCCGGTTGGCAGTAGACACCAGCGCGTCAAACTCGTCTCCCGCGATTTCAATATTGATCGGCTTGCCGGTAGGTGGCCCGTTTTGCTCCTGGTTAACGGAGATCTCCGCTCCCTTGATGCCTTTGGTCGCTTCGCGCACTTTATCCAGGTACTCGACCGTGCTCTGTCCGTTGCGTTCGGCAAATCCGACAAACGCAATTGACACTTTACCCAGGTGCGGGCTCGCGTTGGTGCCGCCTTCAAGCTGGTTTTCATTCGCACCGATTGCTACGTTAGAGATGATCGACTTTACAATGGGATTGTTTCCACCCACCACCTCCTGCACGCGTTTTTCCACCACTTGCGTGATCGAGTCCGTTACCCGCTGGTCCGTACCGATTGGCATGCGAATGTATGCGAAAATGAAATTGGGGTCCCCCTGCGGAAAGAAAACGACCGGCGGTTGCCGGATCGCTGTGAAAATGATGGAAAAGAAAAATAAAAACACCACCGCCGCTACAACCGCCAGCGGGCGATACCCGACTAGCAGACGCGACAGCAGATTTTTATAGGCTTGCTGCACCCGTGGCCAGGAATTGGTTTGAAACCGGCTTACAACCCCTTTCAGAACAAAGTGATGCAGGGCATAGACGCCGAAAAGCGTAACAGCAAAGTTACCGAGACCAAAAGCCCCTGCGAGATACGACATCAGCGCAAGCGACGCAAACACGATCGCCGTAACGGTAAACCCGCGGGTGAATTTCGGAGCACGGCTCTCATCGTGCTGGTGCGGTTTCATAAAATCGACAGCAAAAACCGGATTGATGATATACGCCACAAGGAGCGAGGCAACCAAGGCCACGATGAGGGTTGCCGGCAGGAAGTACATAAAATTACCAATCACGCCGGGCCAGAACAACAGCGGGAAGAAGGGCGCTAACACCACCAGGGTACCCGATAACACCGGCAGAAACACCTCACCGGCCGCCACCTTGGCTGCCTTTTTGATGGGCACTTTTCCATTATCAAAAATCCGGTGGGTGTTTTCGATCACCACAATCGCATCATCTACCACGATGCCCAGCGCGAGCAGGAAGCTGAACAGGGTCATGAGGTTGAACGTGAAATCCAGCGACGGAAAAACCAAAAAGGCAATGAAACTGGAAATCGGTACCGATAAACCAACAAAGATCGCGTTGGTTGCACCCATGAAGAACATCAGGATCAGCGTCACCAGCAGAAATCCGATGATGATGGTGTTGATCAGATCGTGCAGCGTGGTTCGGGTATTTTCACTCTGATCGGCTGTGATGGTCACCTTCATGCCGGGTGGCAGAACGTTGGCTTCAAACTCTTTCACGATTGCGGCAATCTGATCAGATGCAATAATCAGGTTTTCACCCGAACGCTTGATGACGTTCAGGGTAATCACATTCTTCGAATCCAGGCGTGCGAAACTCTCCTGCTCTTTATGGGAATCGATTACCTCAGCGATATCTTTGAGATACACCTTGGCGCCTTTGGTGGAGGTGATCACCGTATTTCCGACTTCCTCAGCGGAGTTGAATTCGCCATTCACACTTAGCGAGCGCTTCATGCCGCCAACGCTGAGTTGCCCACCCGAAATAATTTTGTTCTCCGCGTTGATGGCGCCGTAGACGTCAAAAAACGAGATCCCCGCAGCCGATGCCTTGTACAAGTCGAGATTGATTTGAATCTCGCGATCAAGTGCGCCTACCAGATCCACGCGGCGGATTTCCGGAAGGCTCTCAACGCGATCCTGAATTTGTTCACTGTATTTCTTGATTGTCTGCAAGTCGAAGTCACCCGAAATGTTCACGTTCATGATGGGCACTTCGGAAATATCGATTTCCACCACCTGCGGCTCCCGCGGCAGGTCGTTGGGCAGATCGTTTTTTGCTTTGTCCACCGCGTCTTTCACTTCGCGTTTGGCTTCGTCAACATCCACGTCGGCATCGAACTCAATGATGATGTTGGAAATATCCTGAACGGAGTTGCTCGTCACTTTCTTCACGCCCGAGATGGACTTGACCTGCTTCTCGATTTGTTTGGTAACGAGTGTCTCGATGTCAGACGGGGATGAACCCGGATAGACCGTAAGCACATAAATCTGCGGGAAAACCACTTCGGGAAAATTTTCTTTGGGAAGCCCGATATAGGTAAAAATCCCCGCGAGGCAGATGATGACCGTAGCGATGTAAATGCTGACGCGGTTCTCGATGGCCCAACTGGTGGGCTTAAATTCTTTTTCGATGTCTTGCATAGGTTGCGATTTAGAGGCCGTGTCTTACAGTTTGATGGCCTCGCCATCGTTTAAACCCTGATAACCAACCGTGATGATCCGGTCTCCTTTCTGAAGACCTTGTGTTACCTGGGCGAGATTATCAAATACTCCTTCCACCTGCACCACGCGCTTGCGAGCCACGGTAGTCTTGCCGGCGGTCTCGGCTACGTAAACGACCTTCTCGTTGTTGATATTCTGAATCACGTTAATGGGAACCACGATGGCCTGCGGCACCGATTCGTATACCACGCGTACCACGGCACTCATATTTGGCCGCACATCGCTGCCCGAGGGGAGTTTGATTTCAACCGGGAACGTCCTCGATAATGCATCGATGCTGCGCCCGACGAATGTGACCGACGCCGTTATGCGTTGCTTCGCATCCGGTAACGATATGAGAGCTTTGTTCCCCCGGTGGATGTTGGAGACAAACGACTCTGAAATATCCAGCCGTACTTTGAGATCAGCCGAGTTCACCACGCGCACGGCCGGCATACCGGGTGCCACATTTTCTCCCAGCTTGACAAACACCTCGTCAATGGTACCGCTGACCGGCGCTTTGATCTTCGACATTTCGTTTTGCTCATTCAACGTGGCCAACCTTTTTTCGAGACTTTCTTTGTTGTTCTTCGCCTGGAGAAACTGAATCTCGGTTCCGATCTTTTGGCTCCACAGATTCTTCTGGCGTTCATAAACGGTGTTGGCCAGGTCCAATCCTGATTTCAATTCTTCGATCGAGCGGACAATCACGGAATTGTCGATCTGAGCCAGCGTCTGCCCTTTGGAGACGGTTTCACCCGCCCGCGCGTACACGTGGGTGATGATCCCCATCATTTTTGCACTGACCAGAATATTTTCCATGGATTCTACCTTCCCTTGTGTTTGAATGTAGTGATCAAAGGGCCGTACATCCAATACGGAGACGGTGACCTCTTTGGCTTTAACAGGCGCCACAGGGCCGCCGGTGGCCGCCAGTTCGGATTCGAGCCGGGCGATCTCTTTGGTCAGCGCGGCCTGCTCTTTTTTCAATGCTTCGAGTTGCTTGGATTTATCGCTGCCGGTACCACAAGCCGCTGCCACCAGGGTGAGCGTGGCAACAAAAATGTTAACTGTCAATTTCATGATCGGAGGGTTCTATTATTTTTCAGTATAAGGATTCAATTTTCCGTATGCCTTGTCGGTGTCTACTTTCGCCACGAGTGCATCGTACAGGGCGCTGTAGTAGTTGATTTGCGCTTCGCGCAGGCTGGATTCGGCATTGATTACTTCGAGGCTGGAGCCAACGCCCTGCTCGTACTTGATCTTGGTTACCCGTGCAACATTGCCTGCCAGTTCCATATTCTCTTTTTGCGATTGCAGCGTGCGGATCGCGTTCTCCAGCGTTAACCGGACCTGTTGCAATTCAAGATCAATGACGGTTTCAAGCTGCCGCTGCGAGTTTTCGAGTTTCAGCAGCGCAAGTTTCGACTGCTGTACGCGGTACGTACGCTGCAGGCCACTGAAGATCGGCACATTCAGCGATACCCCGAGCAGGGAATAGCCGTACCACTTATCAGGACCAACCTGGCCGTTGTCTTCGATGGCTGAGGTGGTGCGAAACAGGCCCGAAACATTGGGTGCCTGCGTGGTGTAGCCCAGGTTGGCAAAGGCCACCAGACTAGGAACACCGGCTGCATATTTATTTTTTAAGTCCAGTTCCTGCAACCGCTTCGAGGTTTGCAAGAGCTGGTAATCCCACCGCTTGCGGTACGACCAGTTTTCTTCCATGGCTGCGTAATCCGGAACAGCAAACTCACCAATTGAACCTGTCACTTCGATTGGTTCGGACATGGGATAGTTCATCTGGAATTTCAAAACCTCTGTCGTGATGGTCTGGATGTTTTTAAATTTCTCGCGCTCGCTGCGCAGGTTATTGTAGGTCACCTGCACGCGATCCACATCAATTTGTTCAGCAAAACCGTTCTGATACAGCGCCTTGGTGTTGCGCAGCAGCGTGTCTACCCGGGCAATATTCACATCAAAAAGAGCAATCCGCTCACGGTTTGTGACGGCCAGGTAGTAGGCCTTCGAAACATTGGCGATTGTTTGCTCGCGGGTCTGCCCGGTTGTCTTCACCGACAATTCTTTATACGCATTCGAAGCCTGAAGTCCCACCAGGTAGGAACCATTAAAAAGAATCTGACTTACACTCATTGATGCATCGCCCACACTTTTCAACTGGAAGAAGTTTTGTGATGCCACCACATCGCCCACCTGAATGCCGGGTACACCACTCAGGTCGATGAACCCGCCGGGCCCGGTATACTGAACAAAAAATCGCCGCAACTTCTCATTGTGCTGAATGCCAACCGATCCTTCAAGCTGAGGAAGACCGATGCCAATCGTTTCTTTTACGCGCGCTTTTGCGATCTCTTCATCCAGCTGGGCATTTTTGATCGTCATCGAATTTTGAAGGGCATACTCGATGCATTGCTCGAGCGTGAACGCCCGGGAGGTGGGTTGCTGCGCAGCGCCGGGGCACATCCAGCCAACCGTCAGGAAAAGGGTAAAAAAGTGCTTCATAGAACGGGTTATATCAGGATTTTACAGAAATGGGGTTTTCATGATTGTGCTTGTATTGCTCATAAAGCTGACGGCCCTTGTCGGTACAGAGACCGTAAACAAAAAAGTCGAAGAGCTGGCTTTGAACATCTACCACCTTGAATTTTTCGTGAGGAAAATGGCGGTGATCAAAGGCGGCCTCTAACAGCAATAACCGGGAGATGGCAATCACCTCGGCGTTGACTTCTTGCCGAAAATACCCTTCGCGCTTGCCCTGCTCGATATTCTGCACCACCGACGCGCGAATGAAATTTTCCCGGTAGTTCACCCAGATGCTGAAGGCAGTGGGGTGGTACTTTTGAATATCGATCATCAGTGTCGGATTGATCTGCTCGAGGTCCTCTTTGATCCAGATTGAGATCCGAGCCAACTCATCGATGGCATTGCCGGCCTGCTTCTTTAAATCCGATAGCAAGACCTTATCACGTTCCAGATGGGAGCTGGAAACATGGGTCACCAGATCATCTTTGTCGGCAAAATGCTGGTAAAGTGTTTTCTTCGAGACTCCCAGGTGCCGGGCGATGTCATCCATTGAGATGCTGCGTACTCCGTATCTCATGAACAGCTCCTCAGAGCCAGAGAGAATGCGGTTTCGGACGTCAACTTCTTCCATAAGTCATAAGAAAACGGTGGAAACTTCAAATAGTTCAGAAGTTTCCATGGTTTCCTACAACGGCCAGGCGTATTTTTAGTTCAGCCTTTTACCATTATTTAGCATTTATTTTTTGGCAAAAAGGGCCTCAAACGTTTGAATTCGCGGGATTAGTTCGTTTTTCCTCCCAGGAGCACCACTTTTCCTTCATGCGGGTTTTGTACTGTTCACGTTCTTCCGGGCTCATGCCGGCCCATTTTTGTTTCCACCGCTGCCCCCAGTAGCGTTGCCGGTAGCTGCCCCCCTTACCGAAAGACCAAAAAAGAATCTTGGTCAGCGCCAGCAAGCCGAGGGCCTGCCAGAATGTGATTACCGGTCCCTGAAATAAATCCGGCACCAGCCAGTTCCATAATACCATGGTCACGGCGCCGATGGCTGCCAGGGCCACCACGCCCATCACCAAGAATTTTGCTATCCACGTTGCTTTCATATGTCAACTCGTTTTTAAAAATGTTTGTCTTATCTTAAATCTTCATAAAAAGCCTGGAGGCGTTTACGAAGGGACTGAATGGCGTAGCGCTTTCGGGACAACAAGGTGTTGATGGAGACACCGGTTTCTTCGGCAATCTCGCGAAAGCTGCGCTCTTCCAGTTCGTTCCACACAAAGATCTGTCGCTGATCTTCGGGCAGTTCGTCTAACGCATCCATGATTTCATCCCAGATAACATCCCGCAAATAAGCGGCATCTGGGGTGTTGCCGAGGTCGGGTAAAATCTCCTGCAATGTCAGCGGTACATCTTCATCCTGCCGGGAGATGCCTTCCAGATCAGCCAGCTGCGGCCGGGCGGCATCCCGGCGGTAGCGATCGATGATCTTATTGCGCGCCACACTGTACAGCCAGGAGGTTACCCGGTCTACCGACTCAATTGACTCAAAGCCGGCAACAAATTGTACAAATACATCCTGCAGGATATCTTCCGCCTCTGCCTCATCTGAAACACGATGGCGAATAAATCCGAGCAGTTTATTCTTTTCGCTCAGGAAGGTATTTCGCTTAATCGCTTCTTGCATCGGCAGGGTAAGGGTTACAACTCGCGGCATATGGGGTAAGTCGCTGCCGCTCGTGAATTTATTGCATCAAAGGTGTGGATTTTTTCCGACCGTCAGGTACAAACCGGGCTGAACAGCCGGGCCCGGAAGATCCTTTACTTTTGTTTCATGTTTGTACGCGATCATTTCGTTTCCTACCGGGATAGCCAACTGCACTATGCCAAAGGAGGACATGGCCCCCGGCGGCTGTTACTTTTTCATGGCTTCGGGCAGAATTTTCAGGTGTTTCACACCTGGGTGACTTTGCTTGAAAATGACTTCACCCTCTATGCCTTTGACCTCTACTTCCATGGTGACAGTAGCTGGCCCGCGCGCACGGCGGTGGAAAAGTCAGACTGGAAAATCATTCTCGATCAATTCCTCACAACAGAGCAAATTGACCGGTTTGAAGTAGGTGGCTTCAGCATGGGCGGCAAATTTGCGTTGGTAACTCTGGCATTGTTTGCCCACCGGGTGGAGCGCCTGGTACTTATCGCACCGGATGGAATCAAGACCAGTTTCTGGTATAGCCTGGCCACCTATCCGATTGCCACGCGTGCGCTTTTCAGGAGCATGATCATAAAACCGAACCGCCTGTTCAGGATCATTCAAGCGCTCCGCGCACTGCGCCTGGTAGACAACGGGCTGCTGCGTTTTGCGGAGCTTCAGATGAATACGCTCGAAAAACGGAAGCGGGTGTATTTTTCGTGGGTGTATTTCCGCCACCTCAAATTTGATCGATCGAACATCCGGCGTTTGCTTAACACGGGCAACATCCCATTCCTGGTGATCACGGGTCGGTTTGACCGGATCATCACCACCCGCAATATGGAAGCCTTTGCGCGAACCATTACCCGCCATCGCCTGATCGAACTGGACGCGGGCCATACCGACCTGGTGGAAAAAGCGGCAGCCGTTGGCGCATTGCAGACGTTTCGGTGAGCGGGCAGGGTGCCGCCCGTCACGGGTTTACACAGAAGCGGTTTAATCTTCGGAAAAACGCCAAAAATGATTGTACTTTTGACCCTTAATCGCCCCCCGGCTCATGGTTCTATTCTTTCGAACGCCCACCCAGCACCTGTACGCCGTGGGCCACAAACAAGCACTTTCGGTTACCGACATTGAAAAACTGATCTGGCTATTCGGAGGCGCCCGGCCGCTGGAAGATAAAGTCCTCTCCGGGACGTTTCTCGGGCCGCGGAAAGAAATGGTTACTCCCTGGAGCACCAATGCCGTAGAAATTACCCAGAACATGGGCCTCTCCGGAATCGAACGCATCGAAGAGTTTGCTGCTATCACGGGAAAGAATTTTGCCTTCGATCGGATGTTGCAGCAAGTCTATCACACCCTCGATCAGGACGTTTTCACCATTCACCACTCGCCCGAACCGATTCTCGAGGTAACCGATATCGCTGCCTACAACGAGAAAGAAGGCCTGGCGCTGAGCATCGAAGAAATTGAATATCTGCAGGATGTAAGCTGGAAACTGGGCCGGGCCTTGACCGACAGTGAGGTGTTTGGGTTCTCGCAGGTGAACTCCGAACACTGCCGACATAAAATTTTCAATGGCACCTTTGTAATCAACGGCGAGACGAAAGACCTCACACTTTTCCAACTGATCAAAAAGACCTCGAAGGAGCATCCCAACCGCCTTGTGTCGGCTTACAAAGATAATGTGGCGTTTATTCATGGGCCGCGTATTGAACAGTTTGCACCGGCGCGAGCGGACGAACCGGCCTACTTCGAAGTGACTGACATCAACTGTGTGATTTCGCTGAAAGCCGAGACCCACAATTTCCCGACTACTGTAGAGCCCTTCAATGGGGCGGCTACCGGATCAGGCGGTGAAATCCGCGATCGCCTGGCCGGCGGAAAAGGATCGCTGCCGCTGGCAGGTACAGCGGTGTACATGACCTCCTACCCGCGCCTCGACCCA